>SXGR01218180.1_pt1 | contig 29403 bp, 24 predicted proteins | sample 3174711 | NCBI WGS metagenome assembly SXGR01 (sample SAMN11356860, study PRJNA531348) | freshwater metagenome | isolation source: freshwater sample F1-60 | place: China: Fuxian Lake, Yuxi | collected 2017-12-25 | reverse complement strand
GATGAACCCACAACCGCGCTCGATGTCACGATTCAGGCGCAGATTCTTGAGTTACTTCGGAATCTTCAGCGCACGCGCGGTATGGGCATCATGCTCATCACGCATAACCTCGGCGTGGTCGCGGAAAACGCGGATGTGGTGTGTGTTATGTATGCAGGACGAGTCGTTGAGTATGCGAAGGTCTTTGAACTCTTCGATCATCCGCTTCACCCATACACACGCGGGCTTTTCAACTCAATCCCAGGTCTGCACGACACGAAGCCGAGGTTGACGACGGTCGAAGAAGTGGTGCTTGATCCGAAGCAGTACGCGCTCCCTGATAGTCCGCTCGTTCCTTGGTGGCCGGACGCGCCTTCGGGCATTCGGCCGGTGACTATCCCCGGGCGCGATGAGTACACGCTGGTTGAAGTCTCGAAGGATCGATGGGTTGGTTGCTTCAATACCAGTTACGCAGAGAGTCATCCGACCCGCCGGCCGGATTTGGATTTCCGACGGACCGATCACTGAGCATCGTGCACAAGCGACGCGCGCGCGATCGAGATCAGGCTCATTCACCATGCATCACGATGTGCAACTCCAAGTCATGCGATTGCGGCCGAGCGCCGTGTTGCCGTGTGCGCACTCTGCGCTCGCTGCGGGGCTCGATCTCAGCGCCGACCTTGACGCGCCGCTCGTGATCGAAGTTGGCGCGATCGCGCTGGTGCCTTGTGGATTCGCGATGTCCTTGCCACGCGGCTTCGAAGGACAGGTGCGACCGCGGTCGGGGCTTGCCACGAAGCACGGCATTTCGATGCCCAATTCCCCAGGCACGATCGATGCGGACTACCGGGGTGAGGTGAGAGTCCCACTCATCAACCTTGGTCGCGCCCCATTTACGGTTGAGCCAAAAATGCGAATTGCCCAAATGGTGATTGCGCGCGTTCTTTCGCCGCAAATCATTGAAGTGCAAGAACTTACGGATACGGAGCGGGGCGCGGCTGGCTTCGGTTCCACCGGCACTCACTAACGCAATTCTTGCGACAATCCAACATTCTCGAAGTCCGGCTGGGCCTCGCTGTGTTGTTGGCTGAAATCCTTGAGAGCAGTTTGTCCCCGATGAATCTGAATTACCGACGCAAGAAGCGCGAACGCCATCATGAGGCTTCGCATGATGACGCACAAAGCACGACGCCTCCACTCGCGCACGCGCTTGTGCCCAAGGGCGATGTGGAGTGGATCGCCGATGTCGGCGCGCTCGCGGAGTTTCTCGAGCATGTGAAGACGCAACCGCTCTTCGCGTTCGACACGGAGTTCATTGGAGAAGAGTCGTACTGGCCGAAGATTTGCGTTGTTCAACTCGCAACACCCGAGCGCATTGCGCTCGTGGATGCAATCGCCATCGAAGATCTCACTCCGGTCTACGAACTTGTTTGCGACGAGCAACACCTCACATTGGTGCACGCAGGCGGGCAGGACCTCGAGCCTGCACAACGCGCAGTCGGCCGCGCCCCCAAAGGCGTCGTCGATGTGCAGATTTGCGCGGCATTCGCGGAGATGCCTTGGCCTGCGGGGCTTGAGAAACTCGTCGATCATTTCGCGGAGCATCGCCTGACGAAGGGGCACACTTTTACCAATTGGGATGCACGCCCATTGACGCCTTCGCAACTTCGATACGCCGCCGATGATGTGCGCTATCTGCCGCTCGTATGGGAGCAACTCAAGGCGCGCTTGACCGAACGAGGGACGCTCGCGTGGGCACTTCAAGAGTGTCAGGCGTCGTTGAAACTTCCGCAGCGGTACGACGAAGAGGCGCAGATTCGCCGCATTCTCAAAGTCTGGCCGTTGCGACCCGCGCAGTTGCCCGTGTTACGCAAGGTGCTCGCCGCTCGCAATGACATTGCGAGAGAGGAGAATCTCCCGCAACGCGTCACCATTCCAGATGAAGCGGTGACGGAACTCGCGCGGCAGCGTCCGACGACCGTCGCGCAGTTACAGGCGATCAAAGGAGTTCCCAAGCGCGTCGTTCAAGTGCATGGAGAGCGCATCGTCGCGGCTATCGAGGCGGGTACGCAGTTACCGCCGGAAAAACTCCCCGCCGGACGCGTGCGGGAAGAGAGCGCAACGGATCGAGCGCGCGTTGATGCGCTGATGGCGATCGCGAGTATGCGTTGCCTTGCGCAGGGCATCGCGCCTGGCATGGTCTTTTCTCGAAGCGACCTTTCCACGTGGTGGCTTGAACGCGGTGCGAAGTCGCCACCGCCGGTCTTTGAAGCGAGCGATTGGCGGCACGACGCGCTCGGAATCTGGCTCGAGCAGTTCGTGCGAGGCGATGCGCCATTCGCTATTCGCTGGGAAGGCGGCAGCCCGAGAATGGCGTGATCGCTGCGGGCGAGCACGCAACGACGATTGCGCGTCCAGTGAGTCCTCGTGCGGATTTTCTTGGCGCAGCGCCGCCAAAACGCTGCAAACGCTTTCGAATGCGCTGGGCCCGGTTCATCGCGTGCCCGGGATCGGCGCGTCGACGCCCGGAGTTCGGAACGGATGCTTAGGATCAAAGTCTGGGAGTTCATCTGCGAGTCCGTGGCTCCGAAACCAGTCGTTGATTGCGAAGCCAAAGCGAAGCCGAGCATCAGTCTGTACCGCGTGTCGATCTCGCTGTGCGAGGAGTTCGATGCTCCCGGCACCTTTTTTACGAGCGGCGCTCTCGCGCCATGCGTCGAGTCTTGTCTGCAAGGCTTCAATGCCGCGCTCTGCGAAGTACGAGTCTCGCGCGCCGACGAGAATGTGGGCTCGGTCCGAGAGCAATGATCCGATGCGATCCGGATTTGCGTGGAGCGCGGCGAGGATGTCGAACTGCCCGTACTCCACTGCGGCGGTCGGGTCGATGGCACCGGTGATCGGATCGATGAGCTGGCGCGGTGCGCCTGTCGATGGGTCGATGCTGCAGAAGATCGCGTTCCAACCATCGAATCGTCCGCCACTCTCGCCATGGGGATGCATCGCATGCTCCATGCCAATCGCTTCGCGCACGGACATAAACACGCGGTCGTCCTGCGGGCCGAGAATTCCCCGCAACGCCGTGGTTTCTTCGACAGCATCGTCGAGGAGCGCCCGTGTGAATGCGTTCGTGTCGCGATCGAGGTCAAGCATCCCGAGGTGCGCCATCGACACAGGCTCTGGTGCCGTGACGAAGGCCTGGCTAAACACCTCCTGCTCGCGCAGGAGTAACCACAAGCACGCGAAACCACCGATGCCAGTTCCGGTCAGGACACGCGCCTCTGGCCGCGCGACCAATCGATAGCGTTGTTCAAGGTACGGAATGAACTCCTGTACCAATGCCTGCGTCACGGGGCCGTTTGCGGCACTGTCAATGAATGCGTGGTGTCCGAGCGGGCCGTTCGGATCGAGGCATATCCACACCGCTTGCGGGAACGCGGTGCGCAGGTACTCACTCTGTAGCGCCGGAGCAAACTCAAGCGCAGCGCGGCGTGCGTCAGCACTCGCATCGCGATGCCCAGGAATTGCGTAGACGGCTGGCCATTGACGGCGTGTGGCATCGATCTTGTGGTACTCACGGGGCAACGCGACTCCTGCGCGATGAAACACATCGCGGCCTGCCGCCTTCGAGAGCATTTCGCTCTTTCGCTCAATCCACTCCACGCCATCGACCGTTGGAAGCGCAACGGACTCGATCGCGGTTTGCCATTCCAGTTCGATCCGATCAACTCGGTCGGCGGCGAGTTCGATCTCGACGACATTCGACAACAGATTGCCCGCCCGCTGATGTCCTGTTGACACACTCGATGCGGCATCGAATACCGCTTGCACCCGAAACTTTCCATTGAGCTGATCGAGCCCGTTGCACTGCGCGCCGTTCGGGAGCGGGAAACTCGCGATCGCGGCTTTCGCTGTTCGATCGAACACGACCTCCACGCCCTCATGGAAGTCCGCCACGGCAATCGACGCGATGGGGGATGGATGGCTGAGAAACGGCCCCTCGCTCGGATCGACTCCGCGCAACCGCGGAGTCTCGTCGACCAGAAAGAGCATCACTCGACCACTCGGCGAGGCAGGAACGAGCGCTCGAGAAGGACCGGCTTGGGCAACCGGCGCGGAAAGTGTGGGGAAGACGACCGAATAACGATCTTCAGCGTCCGCCGATCGGGCGAGAGCGTAAACGCAGAGCGAGATGAGCGTTGAGGAAAGCAAGCGGGTGGAAGTGTAGAGGGGTCAATGCTCGACTCTGCGGGTCTCTTGCCTCCTACCGCCCTCGCAAGATCGCGATTCGCAAGATAGAACACCTTCGACTGCCGATAGAGGCACAACCATGCAGTTCCCGCACGCTCTCCCTGCCTTCCTCGCCTTCGCCGCGTTCGTGCCCTCGTGCAGCACCTATCAAGCGCCCGAGCGCAACATCGCGTCCGTCATCGAAGTGGGGAAGGGATTCCTGTCTCAAGGAAACACCTTTAGTTTCGACAAGCCGTTAGAACTTCAAACGCACGGTCCACTCGCGATTGACTTTGAGAGTTTTGCTGGCAAGGTCGAGATCCGCGCCGACGCGTCCTTCGATCGAACGGTGATCGAGGCACGGCGCGTGGCATCGCATGGTTGGGGCCGATTGGCGGAAGGGAACGCGTCCCTGACGGATGTGCGTTGGAGAGCATCACTTGAGCCGCGTGAGGGAAGCGGGGAGACGCTTGTAGTTCGTGCGTCGACTTCGCATCCAGAGGACCATTTCCAGCGGTGCGAGTTCTTGATCACTGTTCCAGAGCTCGACGCCGTCAAGGTCCGAACGCAAGAAGGGGAGGTTCGCGTCACCGGCAATCAAGGCGCGGTCGACATTCGCACGACGCAAGCAGATGTGCGCGTGATGACGCCTTGGGCGATGCGTAATCCAGTCACGATCATCACGAGCGAAGGCACCATCGACTACCGCATTCGCGGGGAGTCCACGGGCGTGTTTGATGCGGAGTCGCACGGCGGACTCGTGAGGCAACGCTGTGAGTTCGGCCATTGGCTCGCCCTTTCCGACGAGAACGATCACGATCGATTTCTCGCCGTGCTGAACAACGGGAAGAATCCAGTCGTGCTGCGCACCAGCGATGGCGACATTCGCATCGCCGTCGTTCCCGATCCAACCGCCGTCGGTGTTTGGATCATTGATCCCTGAGCGATTTTCAGAGCGGGTTTCGCCTACGATGCTCGCCCGTGAAAGAAGTTCAAGATCATTGGTTCAAGCTCGCCAAAGAAGAGGGTTACCGCTCTCGCGCGGCGTACAAGCTCATTGACATCGACGATCGTCGGCGCGTGCTCCGTCGTGGCGCGCGTGTGCTTGACGCGGGTGCTGCACCTGGATCGTGGTCGCAGGTTGCCGCCGCGCGCGTCGGTCATAAAGGCATTGTCTTCGCGGTCGATTTGACGGCTATCGAAGGCGGGCTTCCCGAAAATGTGCACAGACTGCAAGCAGACCTGCGCGCGATCACGCTTGACGATGTCGGCGGCGAGCCATTCGATACCGTCCTCTCTGATATGGCTCCCAAGACGACGGGTGATCCCACGGGTGATCACTTTCAGAGCGTTCGGTTGTGCGACGATCTTCTCGATCAGATGCCCGACTGGCTTCGCCTAGGCGGAAGTCTCGTTCTGAAGGTGTTCGAAGGCGAGAATTATCCCGCGCTCGTGAAGCGTGCGGGGCGGATGTTTGAAGAGGCGAGGGGATACAAACCTCGCGCGTCGCGGGCGGAGAGCGTGGAAATGTTTGTTGTCTGCACGGGATTCAACGGGAAGAACGGAAGGGTGCCGCATCAGACCGATGCCATCCTCCCCAAGCGGCGGCCCTCGAAGGGTTGGGGCGAATCGAACGCGCAGGATTGACGCGCGGGCGGATTTTTTTGCGCTTCAAGACGCAGTGGATTCACACTCGGCCCTGTCTACCGCATCGAGGGGCGTGGCACTCCAATTGCAAGGCAGGGGAGTCTTTCTCTCTTCCCTTTCGTGAGGAGCATTCCTATGCGCATTCAATCACCAGCCAGCCTCTCGCCAAGTTTCCGTGTCTCGCCTGTGCAGCAGCAGCGTCTCGCGATGCTTCGAGCCTCCGCAGCGGCAGGGGCCTCACAAGGCGGGGTCATCGACCCGCCGTCTGGACAAACTGCGGCAGGAACAAGTGGAGGACCAATCGACATCAACGCGCTCATGCAAGCGTGGGGCAGCGCGGATGGGCAGTTCGATTTGGATGGAAACGGAACCGTCGACGCATCCGATCTCACGATCGCGCTGCATGAAAACGAAACTGCTGCCGCGCCTCCACCGGCGGGCGACGATCCTGCGGGAATCATGGCCGCATGGGGAACCGCGAACAAACTCCATGACCTCGATGGAAGTGGCACGGTCGATGCCGCCGATCTTGCCATCGCGCTGAATGGTCCGACGAATCGATCTGGCGCCGGAAATCCTGATGACCCACGAATCACATCGCTCGTCGATCGCACTTTTGAGGCGCGTGACACCGACGGCGATGGTGTTCTGCACATCGAAGACTTCGGCAATCAGTACCGCGTGTTCATGCAGGTCGATGCCGACTCAGATGGCGCAGTGACGCGTGATGAACTGCAGAGCGTGCTTCGCACAGCGTTTGAATCCGTGCAGCAGGCCAACCCAGAGGCTAATCTTGACGCGTACGCGACTCGATGGGAGCACGGGTTGCTTGATGATCACGGCGCGGTCCCGACCGCACAGTCGAACTTCCGGTCCGCGAGTATCTCGGCTCTCGCGAAGGCGTCAACCAATCCATCTCTGCAGCCAACCTATTCCCATCCAAGCCACGCAGCCGCACTGCTCATGCAGCGCGGAACGCTCGTGAACGCGAAAGCCTAAGACACGCAGATTTTCGCTGTTCCGACACGCCACCTGCCCGCGGAGGATCCGCGGGCGGCGGTTTTTTTGGCGAGCGCAATCGCGATTCCATGTGATCGGCAGGTGAAACAGCGCGCACGTCCGCATTTTGATGCGATATGCGGGTGATCTCAGCCATCTTGTCTGTTTCAGTTTGCCGCCGTGCAGGGTGGCTGTACGCTCCGGCTGCCGTAGGTCCATTCGTCGCCCGCTGAGCCGGTTTCTCCATGCTGAAGTTATTCATTTCACTCGCTCGCTCCGTCATCGTAGGTTGCGTCGCTCTCGGGGTGGCGGCACCCTTGGCAATCGCGCAGGGATTTGAGGTCGTTCGGCCATTCGATCGCGCGTTCGACGCCGAGGCGATCGCGGTGGAGGCGCAGGCGATCACTATTGATGCGCAGGTGCTTCAGGGTCTCGAGGTCGGGAAGCACTATCGCATCGAAGCATTCCCGCTGTCGATGTTTGACAGCACCGACTTGCTCGTCGAGCGCGTGACTGTTCCGACGACAGGTTTCGTGCCAGTGGTCGTCGATGCGCAAGGGGTAGAGCGACCCATTGTGTCGGGCGAGATTTGCCTTCTCGCAGGCGAACTTGTCACTGATCCAAACTCCACGGTTTTCCTTGCACTCTCCGAGGCGGGGTTTTTCGGATGGATTGAATCAAGCGAGAGTCGCTTTCACATTTCGAGCGGGCCGTATCGCTCCGGACTTCCGACGGTTGTTTGGGATGCGTTTGGACCCGCAGCAGATCATGTGCAGTCGACGGTGTTTGAGTGCATGGCGGAGATGATCCCTGGTCTTGATGCACAGTCGCCTCCTGTCACGGACCATGCGAACCTCCTCATCAACTGCCGCACGATCGATCTTGCGATCGACACGGATCAAGAGTTTCTCGCGAAGTTTTCGGGCAGTACGACGGCGGCGTACGGATATGTGCAGACGATCGTTGCGGCTGCGAATGAGATCTATCGCCGCGATGTGCTTGTGCAGTTCAACCTTGCGTACACGCGACTCTGGTCGACGACGGATCCTTGGACAAGCGCTGATACCTCTGGACAATTGGGGCAGTTCCGCGATCACTGGATCTTCAACATGGGCTCGGTGACGCGAGACCTCGCTCACATGCTCAGCGGGCGCGGCCTCGGCGGAGGCATCGCGTGGCTCGATGCGGTCTGCTCGAACTACGGGTATGCCGTGAGTGCGAATCTCAGCGGTTCTTTCCCCACGCCGCTCGTCAACAACAACGCGCAGAACTGGGACATCATTGTTTTCACGCATGAGCTTGGTCACAACACCGGCGCCGTGCATACACACAGCGCGAGTCCGCCGATTGATGGTTGCGGCAGCAATGACTGCACGAATGCGAATCTCGGCACGATCATGAGCTACTGCCATCTTTGCAGTGGTGGTGTCGCAAACATCCAGCTCAAGTTCCACCCGCAGACGCAGCTCGAAATCGAGGGATTTATGTCGGGGGCTTCCTGCGCGCCCAACACAACCTGCACAGCTGAAGCCGCGTGCGTCATCAGCGTGACTCCGGCGCTCGCGACGGTGAACTCTGAATCCAGCACCGGTTCGGTGGCAGTTGTCACGGTTGGGCCAAACTGCACTTGGGCGCCCGTTGGCGCCCCGAATTGGATGACCATCACGAATCCCGGCCCAGGCTCCGGAAGCGGGAGCGTGAGTTGGTCGGTGTCGACGAATAGCACGGGCCTGTTGCGCACGGCGGTGCTCACGATTGGCGATCTCACCTACACGCTCAAGCAGAATCCCGTGTGCACGGCGGACTTGGATGGTGACGGCGATCTCAACTGCGTCGACAACTGCCCATCAGTTCCGAACGCAAACCAAGCCGACTCCGATGGCGACGGTGTGGGTAATGCGTGCGATGGTTGTCCGAACGATCCAAACAAAGTTGCACCCGGCGTGTGTGGTTGCGGCACGCCTGACATCGATACCGACGGCGACACGGTCAAGGATTGCCAGGACAATTGCCCGTTCGTTCCCAACGCATTGCAGACGAACTCTGACGGTGATGCGGCGGGCAATGCATGCGACGGATGTCCGACGGATCCAGCAAAGTTGACGCCCGGCGTGTGCGGATGCAATGTTGTGGACAATCCTCTCGACACCGACAGTGATGGCGTCGCAGACTGCATCGACAACTGCGTGCAGGTGTCGAACTCAACACAAGGCGATTGTGATAGCGATGGCGTTGGCGACGCGTGCGAGATCGCGGGGGGTGCGGCGGATGTGAATCTCGACGGGATCCCGGATCTCTGCCAAGGGGCGCTCTTCTACGGCTACGAAGTCGTGAGCGTCCCCGCGAGCGCTGGTTTGGCGAAGTATCGCGTTTACGGAAGATTCCTCGGAGCCACGACCACTGTTCTCAACTACTTCCATGCAAACAAAGTCGCGGGGAGCGCGACCTTTCGGCATAACGATTTCTTGAGCGGCGGCACGAGTACGATCATCGGGAGTTGGTCGCCGACCTATGTGTCGAACATGGACGCGAACGATTCGTGGTTGACTGTCGGTGGGGGCGTTGGCCCCGCGACTGGGAACACGACGAGCGCCGACCCAGCGTTCGGCTCGGGCGGATTCAACCAAGCGCAGATTCCATTCCCCGTGCCGAGCGATATTGGCACGCTGATTCCCATGTCAGGTTCCGGACCAGGTTGGTACAACTCAAATCCTTCGAATCTCCAAGGCCGCGTGAATGCATCAGGGCGCGTGCTGCTTGGTCAGTTCTGCATGGGCGCGGCGGAGAGTATCACGCTCTACTTCAAGATCGGATTCAACGACGGCGTCCCTGGAACGAATGTGATCTTCGCGGGAGACACCGTGTTGATTCAACCGCTCGACTCCGATGGTGACGGTGTGAGTGATGCGCTCGACAATTGCCCGTCGATCGCGAACTCCAATCAACAGGACTCCGATGGCGATCTCGTTGGCAATGCTTGTGATGGTTGCCCAACCGACCCTGCGAAGATTGCGGCGGGACAATGCGGTTGCGGGGTGTCGGACATCGACAGCGATGGCGATGGCGTGGCGAACTGTAATGACGGTTGCCCAACCGACCCTGCGAAGACTGCGGCGGGTCAGTGCGGCTGTGGCGTTGCGGATACCGACAGTGATGGTGACGGCGTCGCGAACTGCAACGATGGCTGCCCGAATGATGCGAACAAGGTTTCGGCGGGTCAGTGTGGATGTGGCGTTGCGGATACCGACAGCGATGGCGATGGCGTCGCGAACTGCAATGATGGATGCCCGAATGACGCGAACAAGACGCAGCCCGGAGCGTGTGGCTGCGGAGTTTCTGAGGTCGACACCGACGGCGATGGCGTGAAGGATTGTTTCGATAATTGTGATGCCGTGGCGAATGCGTCGCAGACGGATTGCAATGGCAATCAGATCGGAGACGCGTGCGAGTCGTTCGCGGATTGCAATGGCAACGGTGTTCCTGACTCATGCGATATCGCGAGCGGTCAGTCGACCGACGCGGATTCCAACGGGATTCCGGATGAGTGCAAGGACGATTGTGACGGCGACGGACAATCGGATGCTTTCGAACTCGCCAATGGCCTCGCAACGGATTGCAACGGCAATGGCGTGCCCGATGCGTGCGAGATCGCAGCGGGAACAGCGGTCGATTGCAACGGTAACGGTCTGCCAGACGGATGCGATCTCGCGTCGGGCGCAGCAGACATTGATCTGAACGGTGTTCTCGATGTGTGTCAGCCTGATTGCAACGCGAACCTGCTCCCAGACTCGTATGAACTCGCCCAAGGTCTCGCCGATGATTGCGATGGCGATGGCGTTCTCGACGCGTGCGAAATCACTTCCGGCGCAGTTGACTCGGATGCCGACGGAATCCCCGACGCATGTGAGTTCGCGTTTGGTGATCTCGATCTTGATGGATCCGTTGACGCGGCTGACCTTGCAATCCTGTTGAATGCGTGGGGCCTCTCGGGCACCGCCGATCTCAACGGTGATGGCACGGTCGGCGGTCAAGACCTCGCGATCCTTCTCAACCACTGGGGTCAGGGACTCTGAGCTTGACTGGTTTCGTCCTGCTGAAGGAATGAATCCACCGTCCTGATTCCGCTCAGGGATCGTCGCGGAGTAGCTTGAGCGCTCAAGCACGTCCAATGCATGCATGCATGCATGCGATCAAGGCCGCGATACGCCACCACGGCCCTTGATCAAGGAGACAGAAATGTCCTTTGCGTGCGCGTGGAGAGGACGCGCGTTCGGGCCTGCGTGAGAGTCCTACGAGGAAAGAATCGACCGAGTTCGTATCGGTTTCTTGAACTTCCACATGCTTGAAAGACAAGCGGTCGCACAGGCGCACTTGAGTCGCTAGCGACCGCTTGTCTTCCGCTCGCGCGGTTGCCCAAGGAGGAGAGATGCGAACTCACTTCCTTCCGGACGGAAACCCACAATGTCGCAGTGAATCCGAAAAAAATCATGAGTTTGCGGGAGAAACAGTTGCCGCACGATTGCCGAGTACTCGTCGGATCATGGCAATCGTGCATGCGCGGTCTGTCCCTTCGAGCGGCAATCGCGGAAGGCGCACCGTTTCGCTCCCTGTCTCGGTCTCCTGCATCACAAGTTTGATCAACTGCACGAAGTTCGGTGTTGTGTCGAGCCGAAGCAGCGGAAGGAACCACGCATACAGGTTGTCGCACTCCTCGCTAGAACCGGATTGCGCCAAGTTCCAGAGTCGAACGGATTCCTCTGGGAGCGCGTTCGCGAGGCCGGCAATCCACCCGCAAGCGCCCATACGAGCGCCCTCGACCGCGCAGTCGTCAAGTCCCACCAACGCACCGATCCGATTTCCAAACCTCGCGCGAATTGCCGTGAGTCTGCGGGCATCGCCGGTGGAATCTTTCACCGCGACCAGATTTGTGTGCGCGTGCGCGAGTTCGCCAATCTGATCGAGCGTGAAGTCAACGCCGTATGCCGCCGGATTGTTGTAGAGCATGCAGGGCAGAGGAGTCGCGCGAAGCACGTGCGCCACATGCGAGCGATACTCGTTCCAGTTTCCCTTGTGCGCGTAGGGGGGGAGCACCATCAGTCCATCGAGTTGGAGCGCGGCTGCTTGCTCTGCCTGCCGAACGGCATCGCGTGTGGAGAGGGCACTGACCGTGAGAATGACATTCCCGCGCGCGCCGTCGCTTCGAACACTTGCAGAACGAAGTGCGCGGAGCAGGTCCATTCGTTCCTCGAAAGAAAGTGTGGCGCCTTCGCCTAACGAGCCCGGTGCGACAACTCCCGTGCATCCCGCTGCGAGCATTGCGCGGGCGAGTTCCTCGGCAGCGGAAAAGTCGATGCTTCCATCGCTCAGAAATGGTGTGACTGTCGCGGGGATGACGCCCGTGAAGGGATGGTGGATGGGGGGAGGCGTGTGCATGGCGTGTGTGGATTGCTTGCGTCAGTCTGTCTCCGTCCATCCGTGGACTTGCGCGGGATCCTCTTGTTCTTCAAGTGCTCCGCCCGCGGTGATCCACGCCCGGCCCTCGATGCGCACGATGACGGAGTTCGAAGGGGCGTCGCGGTAACTCGTGCTGAAACGCGAGCCAATGGCGCTCTCGATCGCGTGCGGGGTCTCTGCGCGCAATCGACCTTGCGATGCGAGCACCGCAAGGCGCGCAGAACTTCCGGTGCCGCAGGGCGAGCGATCGTAGGTGTCATTGGGACAGAGCACGAAACTTCGCTCCTGGGCGTCGCTTCTTGCTGGCTGCAGGAAAAGCGCGACATGATCGATGGGGCCTCCTCGACCCCGCACGCCTTGCTTCGCCAGCGCGTCGCGAATGGACCGTGTGAAACGGAGCTCGGCATCGACGCTTCGCATCGGCCGTGCTTCTTCGAGCAGGAAAAACTCATTCCCGCCGTACACGACCTCGCCGCGCACGCGTCGATCGCCGAGTTCGACTTCGACTCCACTCGCGAGGACAGACGCGGGGACATTCTCAAACGAGTATGCGCCGCCGTGTTCGCGTCTCACTTCGACGATGCCCGCGCGAGTCTCAAGGCGAATCACGCCCGTAGGCATCCCGCCGAACTGGTCGATTGTCTTTCCAACGCCGATTGCACCGTGGCCACACATTCCGAGCGCCGCTTGTGCATTGAAGAAGAACACGCCGAAGTCGGCAGCTTGCGAGTTTGGGCGGCACAAGAGTGCTCCGACGCAGGCTTCTGGTGCGCGAGGATTGGCAACGAGTGTGCGGAGTGAGGCGGGAGGATTGCACGATCCACTCGCATCTTTCCAATCGTCGAGTAACGCGGCAAGCGCTCTCGATCGGTGCGCATCGCTGATCAGGACGCGCGTTGGTTCGCCCTCAGTATGACTGTCCGTGAAGAGCATCGTGCGCAAGAATAGCGCGTGGCGATACGCTCTCGACATGCGACCGAGCGCCTTCGATCTGCTTTTCAATCCCCGTCTCAACAAAGGACTCTGCTTCACCGAGGCGGAGCGGGAAAACTACGGGCTCCTTGGGCTTCTTCCAGATGCAATTGAAACCGCGGAGACCCTGCTTCAACGCGCGCGCCTGCACCTTTCGCAGAAACCGAACGACCTTGAGCGCTACATCTACCTTTCTGAGTTGCAGGATCGCAATGAGCGCGCGTTCTATCAGCTGCTTCGAAGCGATCCGCCGCAGTACATGCCGATCGTCTACACCCCGACCGTGGGTGAGGCGTGCCAGAAGTTTGGGCACATTCTTCGGCGACCGAAGGGCCTCTATTGCTCGATTCGGCATCGCGGTCGCTTGGATGATCTCCTCCGCAATTGGCAGAATCGCGAGGTTCGATTTATCTGTGTGACCGATGGCGAGCGCATTCTTGGACTGGGAGACCTTGGCGTGTGTGGCATGGGTATTCCGGTGGGCAAGCTCACGCTGTATGCAGCGGTGGGCGGGGTTCCTCCAGAGTCTTGCCTGCCTGTGATTCTCGATGTTGGCACGGACAATCAGCAGTTCTTGATGGATCCGTTGTATCCCGGCATTCGAGAGCCGAGAGTGCGCGGCGCAGATTTCGACTCGTTCGTCGAGGAGTTCGTCCAGTCGGTGCAGAAGGTTTTTCCGCAAGCCGCGATCCAGTTTGAGGACTTTCATAACACGACGGCGATCCCACTGCTCGCGCGGTACCGAGATCGGGTGTGCTGCTTCAACGACGACATTCAGGGCACAGCGGCGACAGCGGTTGCCGGACTCTTTGGCGCATGCCGCATGATCGGCAATCGACTTTGTGATCACCGCTTGCTCTTTCTCGGGGGTGGCAGCGCAGCGGTTGGCATTGCCGAACTCATCGAACTGCAGATGCAGCGAGAAGGGCTCAGCGCGTCCGAGGCGCGCGCTCGCATTTGGATGCACAACTCCTCTGGTCTCTGTGTGCAGTCGAATCCTCGCCTGAGTGCCCACCAAGTTCCGTATGTCAAGGAAGCGCCGCTGCAGAAGGATTTCGCGGACTCCGTTGCGTTCGTGCGACCGACAGCGATCATCGGAGCGAGCACCGTGCCGAAGTCATTCAACGAGCGCGTGATTCGTGCGATGAGTGTGATCAATGAGCGACCAGTCATTTTTCCGTTGTCGAATCCGACCTCGAAGTCGGAGTGTTCCGCCGAGGAGGCGTATCAGTGGTCAGATGGTCGTGCAATCTTCGCATCGGGCTCCCCGTTTCCACCCGTTCGGTTTGGCGGAAAACTGTTTGTGCCAGGGCAGGGCAACAATGTCTACATCTTCCCTGCGGTTGGGCTGGCGGTCTTTGCCACCATCGCCACTCGCGTAACCGACGCGATGTTCCTGAAGGCGGCGGAAACACTCGCCTCGCGAGTGACGCAGGGTGATCTCGATGTTGGCCTTGTGTACCCGCCACTTCGCACGATTCTCGAGAGCGAGATTGCCGTTGCGGTCGAGGTCGCCAAGTTGATCTTTGCGGAGGGGTTTGCCCGGGTAGCGGAGCCGGAGGACATCGACGCGTTCGTCCGATCCAAGGTGTATGACCCTGCATTCATAGAGATGGCGTGACATTTGATCCTCGCACGCGGTCGCATCGACCCGATAGTATTCCCGAGTGCCTGACGCAGAGACTTTTCGCATCTTGTTCGAGGTTGCACCGGGTGGACTGACAGCCCGTTTCGTGGGGCGCCTCGATGCGCGGGCGATCGCGGCGCACTGGGAGACCAGCGCGGCGCAATTGCGGTCAAACGCATCGAAAGTGTTTGCCATTGATCTGTCGGCGGTCGACTACCTCGATGGATCCGGACTTGGTTTGGTCTTGGGACTCGAGGCGCTCGCAGCCGAGCGAGGTGCCGTGACCAACATCATCGGCGCCTCGGAGGCGCAGTTGCGCCTGATGGACATGGCGCGCCGTGGGCAGGATCGATCACACGCCGCTGCGCAAGAGGGGTTCGTTGAGCACATCGGAAGAGTGACGCTCGAAATCGGGCGATTCTTGCGGGGATTCGTGGAGTTTCGCGGGGAACTGCTGCGGACGATGTTGGCCGCGCTGCGCGATCCACGCCAGTTGCGATGGGGGGACACCCTGCGTGAAATGTCCGTGGTCGGCGCGCATGCGCTCCCTGTCGTCGCACTGCTTGGCTTTCTGATTGGCGCGATCATTGCGTTTCAATGCATGGATCCGCTCGCGAAGTACGGCGCCAAGTTGCAGGTCGCCGACATCGTGGGCATTTCGATCTTCCGCGAACTTGGTCCACTCATCACCGCGATTTTGGTGGCGGGGCGATCGGGCGCGGCGTTTGCCGCCACGATCGGCACCATGAAAGTCGGGCAGGAAGTCGACGCATTGCGCACTTTCGGGATCACCCCGATGCGATTCCTTGTTTTGCCGCGATTTGTCGCTTGCGTCTGCATGACGCCGCTGCTTGCGGTCTTCGCCGATCTCATGGGTATCGCTGGCGGTTCCGTCATCATGTTGAGTGAGGGTTTTTCACTCCGGCAGTATCTGAACGAGATTCAATTCGCGGTGAACGCCAGCGCCTTCCTGCAAGGCCTTGTGAAGGCGGGAGTCTTTGGCGCGCTGATCGCCGTGATCGGCTGTCAGCGCGGACTCGCGACGAACAAGGAAGAGGGCGCGCGCGCGGTCGGCTCGCAAACGACAGGCGCGGTGGTCTCGAGCATCGTGTTGATCGTCATCGCGGACGCTGTTCTTGGCGCGTTTTTCTACACCCTCGGCATTTGAAATGGCAGCATCCACGATCCTCAACGCTGAACCCGCCATACGCATCAAGGGCGTTTCGATCGGCTATTCCGCGAAGGTTATTCTCAAGGATCTTACGCTCGACATTCGTCGCGGCGAGATCATCTTCATTGGCGGTGGTTCCGGGGCTGGGAAGACCACGCTACTCTCCAATTTGACGACGCTCAACCGGCCACTTGCGGGCGAGATTTGGATTGGCGGCATCGATGTCGCGAGTGCTGACGAGGACGCGTTGCAGAGTGTCAGGCGCCAGTTTGGCGTGATGTATCAACTCGGTGCACTCTTCAACAGCATGACGGTGCTTGAGAATGTGATGATCCCGATGGAGGAGTTCACTTCGATTCCGTTCGACGCGCGCGTGGAGATTGCGCGGGCAAAGCTTGGCCTCGTTGACCTCGCGCACGCGGCGAACAAGATGCCGAGTGAACTCTCGGGCGGAATGCAGAAGCGGGCTGCCATCGCGCGAGCGCTTGCGCTCGATGCGCCGATCATTTTTCTGGACGAGCCATCGGCGGGACTCGATCCGATGACGAGTGCGGACCTTGACAGTCTGATTCAAACGCTCAATGAGACGCTCGGCGTGACCTTTGTGGTCATCTCACATGAACTGGCGAGCATCTTTGCGATCGCGCACCGATTCGCGATGATTGATGGCAAGCGCGGCGGGCTCGTTGAGGTTGGTGATCCGCGCGTGATGCGTGACAGTTCTTCCGATCCACTGGTGCGTCGATTCCTTAATCGTCAAGGGGTTGCGGTGCATGCGGCAACGGCTGCAACCTGAGTTTCGATCCTCGCAGCGGCGAGGAACTACACTTTCGCTTTTCCTTTATCACTGAGTCAATGCCATGAGTAGCCAATCCACAAATCTCAAAGTCGGAGCATTTGTGCTCGCCGCCGCTACCTTGGCAATTGGCGGGACGATTTTGCTTGGCAGTGCCACGCTGTTTCAGCGAACAGCGATCGTCGAGACCTACTCCTCGGAGTCAGTGAACGGATTGAGCGTCGGAAGCCCTGTGAAATTCCGCGGCGTGACGATCGGCCAGGTATGCGAGATTTCTTTCGTGACCCTCGCGTACAGCCATCAGCGCCAGCACAGCGGTGAGGTGCTCGACTCTATGGTGCTTGTGCGCATGAAGATTGTTCAGGAAATGATCGGTGTGAGCGCGGAGGACGACTTTGAATCAGATGTGACGGCCTCTGTCGCGAGTGGATTGCGAGCGCGGTTGGTTTCCGAGGGCATCACGGGCGGTCTGTACCTGCAGTTCGAATACACCAGTGATGTTCCGAAGGAGCCGATGCCCGTTACATGGACGCCGGCCCATCCCTACATCCCAGCGGTGCCGAGTCGATTGAATGAACTTCTCGACGGCGCGTCAACGATTGTGAAGGGATTGCAGGGAGTCGACTTCACGAACATCGGCAAGGATGTCCGTGCGCTCATGCAGCACCTCGACGCTGTTCTTGAGACGCAGGGCAAGCCAGCGCTCGCCGATGTCACCGCGTTCATTGAAGAGGCACGGGCGACAAACCGCCAAGTGCAAACGATTTTGTCCGACCCCAACATTCAGAAATCGATCGCGAACATCGCCAGTGCGTCAGACTCTCTCGCCACCGTGCTTGGTGACGGCAAAGTTGACCTCAAAACCACCATCGCGAGGTTGCCCGATATTGCAGCGAGTTTGGCTTCGGGAAGTGCCGAGTTGGACGCCTTGCTCAAGTCGCCGAAGTTACAAGAGACACTCGATGGACTTCGTGGAGCAGCGGTCATCGCGCCCTCGGCGATGGAAGATGCGCGAGCGCTTTTCGCGCGAGTGGATCGATTGATCGCCAACGAAGAGTACGACATTCGGGTGCTTATGCAGAGCCTCCGCGAGATGGCGGAGAACCTCGACGCGCTTTCTGAGCGTCTCCGACAGGACGCCCCGCAGGTGCTGTTTGGTGACGCGCCACCGCGTGTGCCGCCTGGTACTCCGCTTCCTCGATGATGACTGCCGCTCTCCCCTCTCAGGGCCTCGCCGATTGGACTTCCTCGCATGACTCGAAACCATCCGCTGCGTCTTGCTGCCCAACCTCTCTTGCTCCTCGCGCTGGTCGTGTTGAGTGGATGTTCCGTTTTTCAACGGCCGGCGCTTGATCAAGCCCAGTACCTCTTGTCGGTGCCACCTCCCGTAGTCGTTGCGGGTCGCACATCGGCGTGCGGTACCGTGGAAGTCAGTCGCGTAACGGCGGTGGCACCGTTTGACGGCCTCGGCTTTGTCTACGCGCAGGCCGACGGCACTTGGCGAACGGACAACTACGCGGGCTGGATTGCGTCTCCGTCGTCGATGCTCACCAGTGCCTTCATCAGTTTTCTTTCCGATTCAGGGCAGTGCGGCTTTGTGACGGGGCAGGGCGCGTCCGCGTCGGCCGATTCTCAGGTCGCGCTGGTGTTAGAGAAATTTTGCGCCGACTACACCGATCCATCAGGCGCTCGCGCGATCGTGCAGATCCGCTGGTATCGGATGTCCGATGCAGCCACGGGTAGTGCGCTCCGCGGAACTGGACTGGTCGTGGGTGCTGCGCCAGTCGCGCAAGCAACGCCAGGCTCCGTGGCCGATGCGCTTGGCGCGGCAACCGCGGTCGCGTTTGGCGAGATCCTCGCAGGGATGTGCGGGAATCAACCGATCGGCGTGCAGTAGCGCGAAGGGGTGCGCGACTCGCATACACTTACAGCCTTCGCATGAGCCTCCTGTCGAGACCGGAATCCAAGCAAGAAATGCGACCACTCCCTCTCGAGTTGGCCGCGCGGGCGCTCTTGCACGCACTCGCGAGCGCGGCCCCGCGAGGTGACGGGGAGTTCATCCGAATCGAACAGGAGGTCGAGCACCTCGATGTGTTTCGCACGCTTGCCGCGATGCCCGCTGGGACACGCCGTTACTTTCGAACGCGAACAGGATCGTTTGAGGTCGCGGGCTTGGGCTGCGCATCGTCCGTCGCCGCAAGAAGCTTGATGCAAGTGGGAGGGTCGGCCGAAGCCGTCATATTCACAGCGGACGCCTTCGATCCGAGTCGCGCGCGCGACAAGGTTTGGGCACCCTTCACGCAGCATTCCACAATGCTTCCAGCCGTGGAATTGCGGAGGACGGAGCATGGTGACCGCGTGCGAGGCGTACTCGCGGTCCATCTGGTCGATCTCGACGAAGCGCGTGGGTGGCTTGAGTTGCTTGCACAGGAAGTTAGACCCAAGTGTTGCGTTGATCATGCGTTGACGCGTGTGCCAGATGACATCAGTGAAGGCGCGTGGACGCGGGCGGTTCGTGCAGGACTCGAGGAGATTCGAACCGGGAAGCTCCGCAAGATCGTCCTCGGGCGCACCGCGCGATATGTCGGGAGCAGCGAAATCGATCCTATGCTCGTGCTGCATCGACTCGGGCATAAAGAGCCGCGCAGCTATCGGTATCTCATCGAAGCACAAGCGGGCCGCGCGTTCGTCGGCGTGAGCCCAGAGCGCCTGTTCTCTCGCGTTGGCCGCACGCTCAAGAGTGAGGCGCTCGCGGGAACACGGCCGCGCGGCATCGATGCTGTCGCGGATCAACTCATGGGTCAGGCGTTGCTCTCAAGCGCGAAGGACCGCCGCGAGCATCAGTTTGTCGTGGATCGCATTCGCGACGCACTCGAGCCATTTTCCGAGACGCTCCGTTTCGACGACGAGCCGCGCCTACTGCGGCTTGGCTATGTGCAGCACCTGCGGACGCGCATCGCGGTGGAGTTACAGGAGGGCGTGTCCGACGAATCTCTGCTGAAAGCGCTCCATCCCACGCCAGCCGTCTCAGGAAGTCCAGTCGTCGAAGCGGTCGACGCGATTCGCGTCCTTGAGCCGTTCGATCGCGGACTTTTCGCAGGTCCGATCGGTGTACGAACCGCGCACGCGTCAGAGTTTGCGGTAGGCATTCGAAGTGCACTCGTGGACGGCGACTCACTGACGGCATTCGCCGGTGCCGGCATCGTTGACGGATCGGACGCCGCGGACGAGTGGCGCGAAACAGCCCACAAACTTCTCGCGTTTGAACGGCTCTCGAGGCAGTCGTGAGCGATATCTGCGCTGCGTCAAACTTCAATCTCGCGTGGACGACGCTTATCGCGGATGAGTGTGCGCGCTCGGGCATCGAGCACGCAGTCATCTGCCCAGGATCTCGAAGCGCGCCGCTGGCAGTCGCGTTTGCACGATGCGCGAAGATCCGCACACACATTGCACACGATGAGCGAGGAGGTGCATTTCTCGCACTTGGTATCGCGAAGGCAACGCGCCGACCAGCGGTACTCATCGTCACCAGTGGAACAGCGGTCGCGAACACGCTTCCAGCAATCGTTGAAGCTCGCCTGACGCGCACGCCGCTTCTCGTGTTTTCTGCGGATCGCCCCCCGGAACTGCTTGATTGCGGCGCCAATCAAGCGATTTCCCAAGGTCAACTGCTCGCAAACGCTGCCCGATGGGCGATTTCGATGCCATGTCCGATGCCGGAGATTCCCGCGGAGTATGTGCTCTCCACGATTGATGAAGCAATTGCGCGCGCGCTTGGGGACGCGGGTGCGCAGGGTGGTGGCGTGCATGTGAACTGCGCGTTTCGAGAGCCGCTCGCGCCGAGCGAACAAGATTGGCCGCGCGCGTGGCTGAACTCCATCGCGCGATGGATGCACTCGGGTCAAGCAGCGCCGTGGAGGAGCACGATTGCGGCGCTCGAAAGTGAAGTGGAAGTTGATGCGTCACTCCTGATCACCGGTCGAATGCCAGAGCCGCTCCGGCAGAGTGTTGATTCGTGGCGCGGCACACTACTGGCGGACATCACGAGCGGAGTGGCGCGCCAAGGCACCATCGGCGCCGACCTTGTGTTGCGCGCATGCGACCACGAGGGTCCCTGCGTTGCACTCGAAGACGCGCTGAGGGTCGAAGGCATTGTTTGCGCCGGCGACGCAATACTTTCAAAGCGCGTTTCCGCATGGGTCGCACGTCAGGATTGTTCGATCGAGATCTTTGGGGCTGGAGATCCTCGCGTGGACGCTACTCACCGCGCGCATGCCGTACACGCCGCCCCGGTGACCTTTCGTGCAGCGCGCACACTGAAACCACACGCGGGATGGAAGCGCGCGCTTGCCTGCGTGGCCGACGCATCGACGACGGTGCTCGCGTCCGAGCGCGCGTTGTGCGAACCAACGGCGATGGCGGAGGTGCGCGATGCATGTGCGGCGCTGCCTCATGGAACCCTGTTCTATGGTTCGAGCATGCCGATTCGCGATGCTGATTTTCTCGCGATCGCGCCGCCGAAAGGTTGGTGCGTTGGTTCGAATCGCGGCGCGAGCGGTATCGACGGGCTGCTCGCGACCGCGACCGGCCACGCGATTGCAACCGCGGAGCCAGTCGTTGCGTTCGTTGGTGATGTGAGCGCGTTGCATGACCTCAACAGTCTTCAACTCGCGTCCCAAGTGGAGACGCCACTTGTGCTGGTGGTCCTGAACAACGACGGCGGAGGCATTTTTCGCTATCTGCCTATCGCAAAGCACAAGGATGTCTTCGATCGCTGCTTCGTCACGCCGCACGGTCGATCCTTCGCGCCGATTGCAGGTGCCTTCGGCATCGCGCAAGACACGCCGAAGTCGCGCAACGCTCTCGCGAGCGCCATGTCCAAGGCGCTGCGGCGTGGCCGCACGACGGTCCTGGAGATTCACTGCGCAGGCGAGTCGGGTGAGAAGGTGCGTGCGAGGGTCGCCCTCGCGGCGCGTGCCGCATTGACTTTGGAGTTCGCATAGCAGCGTGCCACGCGTCGCACTCATGCACGGGTTTCTAGGGTCACCCGCAGACTGGGCGGACATGCTGTCGAGCCTTGCGCCCAGTATCGCATGCGATGTGATCTCACTGCGCGCGCTCGACTGCCGGACGGTTGCGGAGTTCGCGAGCGCGGTGCGAGATCGTCTGCGGCACGATCCGTGCGATCTCGTCGTGGGCTACTCACTGGGAGGGAGAATCGCGCTTGAAATCTGCGCGGGGGATCTGGAATGTGCGCCCAGGCTTCTATTGCTGTCGACGCATCCTGGAATCACGGACGCCACGGTGCGACAGGCTCGCGCCGCGGAGGATGATCGGCGTGCGATTTTGCTGCGCACCTTGGGCGTCGCATCTTTCATCGAGCATTGGTACGAAGCGGATCTCTTCGCGAGCTTTCGTCAGCACGCCTCGTTCGCAACTACGAAGGCGCGTCGCGTGAAGGGCGATGCAGATTTCTGGGCAGGGGTTGTGGCCGGATGCTCCCCTGGTCGAAGCGAGAGTCGCTGGGCTGCGCTGGCGGCGCATGCGTCGAACATCACGATGGCGGCAGGGGGAACCGACGCTCGTTATGCTGCGATCTTGCGAGAATCGCAAGCCAGCATTCCTTCTCTCAGGACGCACCTCATTCCCGACGCAGGACATGTTCTTCCTCTCGAAGCACCTTCCGCGTGCGCCCGATTGATCGAAGCGATGCTGCGCCAAACTGTCTGAGGCATTGATGATGAACACAAACGCTCCCGCGACGTCTCGCCCCTCGACCGACACCACCGAACGGATTCGTTCCGCGCTCCCGTGGAAAGCGTCAGGAATCGCCGCAGGCTTCGCTGAGGTGCGCTACCACAAGGCGGAGGGAATTGCGAAGATTACGATCCATCGACCGGAGGTGCGCAATGCATTCACGCCGCGCACCGTGGAAGAGATGCGTGCAGCGTTGTTGGATGCGAAAACCGACAGTGCGATTGGCTGCATCATTCTGACTGGCGAGGGGGAGCGCGCGTTCTGCGCGGGCGGCGACCAACGGATCCGAGGTCACGCGGGATACAAGTCGGAGTCGGGAAGCGAGCTGCTCAATGTGCTCGAGTTTCAACGCGAGATTCGATCCTGCCCCAAGCCAGTCGTCGCGATGGTGGCGGGCTGGGCGATTGGTGGCGGCCATGTCCTGCACATGATGTGTGACCTCACGATTGCGGCGGAAAACGCGCGATTCGGGCAGGTTGGCCCAAAGATGGGGAGTTTCGATGGCGGTTATGGCGCGAGCTACATGGCGCGCATCATTGGGCAGAAGAAGGCGCGCGAGATGTGGTTTCTCTGCCGCAGTTACTCCGCCCGAGAAGCACTCGAAATGGGCCTCATCAACACGATTGTTTCAGTCGCGGAACTGGAAGAGGTCACGGTCGCGTGGTGCCGCGACATGAACGCGAATTCGCCAACCGCGATTCGGGCATTGAAGGCAGCGCTCAATGCCGATTGCGATGGGCAGGCGGGTCTTCAGGAGCTTTCCGGCCTCGCGACAATGCTCTACTACATGTCTGACGAGGCGAAGGAGGGGCGTGATGCGCAACTCGAAAAGCGTCCGCCAGACTTCCGCAAGTTTGCTCCCTAAGTCATGGCTGCGACTCACGCTTCACTGCATTCTTGGATTTCCGCGACGCGTCCCAAGACTTTGGGTGCGTCGCTCGCGCCGTGCATGATCGGCGCGGCGATTGCGTGGCGTGATTCGCTGCCTGTGCTTGGTCTTGACGAGGTGCATCAGTTTGACTGGCGATTTCCGCTCGCGGCCCTTGCCGGTGCGGCGCTTCTCCAAGTGGCGAGCAACTTCGCCAACGATCTCTGTGATGCTGCGCGAGGCGCAGATGGCCCCACGCGATTGGGTCCCACTCGCGCCGTTGCTTCCGGAGTCATCACGCCCGCACGGATGCGTGTCGCGATCGTGCTTGTCCTCGTCGCGGCGGCGATTCCTTCGATGTTTCTTGCGCAATCACGGGGAGCGGAGTTCGCGTGGATCGGGGTGTTCGGCGCAGTCGCAGCACTGCTCTACACGGGCGGTCCTCGGCCACTCGCGTACTTGGGACTGGGTGATCTCTTCGTCTTCGTCTGCTTTGGACCCCTCGCCACTGCGGGCACCTACGCCGCGGCACTCGGGGAATGGCGTATGGCGCCCGCGATCATGGGCGTCGTTCCGGGCGCGCTGGCGGTGGCGTTACTCGCAACGAACAATCTGCGTGACATCGACCAAGATCGTGCGGTTGGAAAGCGAACGCTTGCGGTGCGCTTCGGCAGTCGGTTTACGCGGCTCGAGATTCTGGCGTGTTGGGTGGTGGCGGCGGTTCTTCCGATCGCGTCGTGGCTGTTTGCGGATGCGCCTGGAGGTGTCCTTGCGGGAACGACGATGGCGATTGTCTCCGTTCCGAGTGTGTTGATGGTGGCACGCGGTGACCGCGGCGCGTCGCTGAACGCTGCGTTAGGTGGATTTGGATTGCAGTTGTATCTCACAGGCGCTGCCGTGAGCCTTGGTTGGGCGTTGACATGATCTCCAAGTCATCCAGAGTGGGTTCGGTATGCGACGCGCGTTGACGCATCTCTTGCAACTTCCGCTCAGTGTGCAGGGGCGCGCCGCGATGCAGGAGGAAACGCGATCGGTGGCACTCCTTGAACTCCTCGACGCGGATGAGAGGCGCGCGTTCGGAGTTTGCGCTCCCCTTCGAGGGACCCATCGCGAGACTCTTGATCAAGCACTCTCCGGATTGCAGTTCTGGAGTTCGCTCTGCACCTCCATGCTGCCACTGGGGATTCCGAGCGCAGACTTCGCCGTTTCGATGGCGGAGTTCCACCTCCGTGGGATGCTGTTTCCTGCGCGCAACCGCATTCGCGTCGCGGCATTTGTGCAGGGCGGAGTGGGGGACATCGAGGCACTGGCACGGGACGGGGCGTTCGACAGCCGATCGAGCGTGAAAGCGAAGGTCGGACGCGAATCCATCGAGGTGGATCGTCGCCGCATTGCAGCGCTGCTTGCGGCCATGGAGCCTCATGCGAGATTGCGGCTCGACGCGAACCGCGGCATGTCGCTCGCTGCCTGTGTCGAGTTGTGTCAAGGCATCGATGCGGATCGCGTGGAGTACCTCGAAGATCCACTCGTCAATCCGTGGGAGCTCGAAGCACTCGCGAACCAGACGGGGATGTCCATCGCACTGGACGAGACCATTTTGGAGTGGATGCGCGGCGAAGGAATTCCTGACGCGATTGCATTCGCCCCGTCGGTCTGCGCCCACGTCGTTCGACTCTCTTGCGTGGGGCGCATTGATCGTTCTCTTCGTCATGCGCGACTCGCTCACGAGCGCGGCATTCGTGCCATTTGCTCCACCGCCTATGACTCCAGTTTCGCGTTGCGCGCTGCCGCGATCGTTGCATCGCAACTCGATCCCAACGCCGACTCTGCACACGGACTCGGTACGGCAGACTTGTATGCGCGTGATCTCGCAACGCCACCCGCGATGGAAGGTGAATGGATGGAGACTTCGCCGCTGCCTCAACTTGACGATGCGGTGATTGAGGCGCTTCGATGAGCGTGCGTCCAGAGATTGTCGGCCTGGCTGGGCTGCCTTCCCAACGGGTGTTTGACGCCGTACTTGCGTCCTGGCAACGGGGCGCGTGTGTTGCGCTGCTTGCGCCGCAACGGATTTCGGAGTGCGCGCAGAGAGTGGAGCGATGTGGAGGATTGCGCGATGCGCTGACGATTGTTGATCCCGAATCGCGATTGCCAGCGTGTTCGGAGATTGACTTGGATGCGCTGCCTGAGAGCGCGAGTTGTCTGTTCGCAACGAGCGGGTCCGCCGGATCGGAACCAAAATTGGCGAAGCTCTCTGCGCGCGCCTTACTCGCGAACGCGCGCCGAGCGAACGCGCGCACGGCGTTCGGCCCCACGGACAATTGGCTCGTGCCGCTCTCACTGCATCATGTCGGCGGATTCGGCGCATTTTTACGAGCGCGAATCGCAGGGGGACGCGCTGTCGGCGGGCGCGCGTTGGTGGAGTCGCTCTGCGCTGATGCGTCGATTACACACTGCTCGCTCGTGCCAACACAGCTCTATCGACTCCTTCATGATGCGGAGCACGAATCGGACGGAGCAAAGCTTGCGCGATTCCGTTCGCTCAAAGCAGTCCTCCTCGGAGGCGGAGCCAGCGCGGCGTCACTGCGCACTCATGCATTGCAACTTGGAGTTCCGCTGGTGGTGACGTATGGTTTGACTGAGTGTGCATCACAGGTGACAACCTCGGTTGCACATGCGCATCACGAGGCCGCCGACGCTGGGCATGCACTCGATGGAGTGCGGATCACGATTGCCGACGATGGTGAAATCCTCGTGGGGGGCGAAACCGTGTTTGATGGGTATCTCGCCGACGGTGCCATCTGTAACCCGTCGACGGCCCGAGGGTTCGCAACGGGGGATCGCGGTCGCATCACCGACGATGGTCGCTTGCTCGTCGAGGGTCGGATTGGATTGTCGTTCAAGTCGGGAGGCGAATTCGTGCAACCGGAGAGCGTGGAACGCGCACTGCTCGGGCTCGCCGGCGTTCGGAACGCCATGCTTGTCGATGTCGCGGATGCGGAGTGGGGAAGGATCGGCGTCGCATTCGTCGATGCGCCGCGCGCAGTTTCGCGGGATGAACTGCGCGAGTGCCTCGCGCCGCACGAACTTCCGAAGGCGATTCTTCCTTGGCCTTCCGAGTGGCGCGAGTGGCTCAAACCGTCGCGCGTGTTGGGGAGAACGCTTGCCGAATCACTGCTGGGACGGTGATCGGACGGCCCGTTGCGGAATCGATGGTGACATGCACCTGTCGCACGGTGAAACGGATTGCCCCGTGCACGCGCGCGGTGCATTCGATCGTGAGACTAGTTTCGCCGATTTTCTCGCACCGAAGTTCGAGTTCGATTTGTTCACCCACGCGGAGTGGCGCATGAAAGTCGCATTGCGCTTGCACGATTGGCATCGGGGCTGTCTCGCCGCGCGTCATGCGATCAAGGCCGAGATTGTGCGCCGCGAGGAATTCCGCCAAGCACGCATGCGCGAGTTCGAACGCGCGCGCAACGAAGATTGTGCCACTGCCGTCGATCATGTGAAAGTCGGCGAGTCGCGAGATGCGGTGAATGGGTGGTCTCGGGATCATGGGCAACCCTCATTCGCAAGATTCTTCGGCACAGAGCAACCCCAAGGTGGAACTCGCAGAGCATAATGCAGCACGCGCCAGCCTTTCTGCTGGTCGCGCCCATTGCTCGCTCGAAGCTGAAGGAGCTCCCGCATGCACTGCCGTCCCTTCCCCGCCGTCCGCCCTGCCGTTTGCATGACCGTCTCGCTCGCCGTTGCCGGTGCAGGACTCCTCGCCTTCGCGCCTTGGCAGGATGCAGGCAAGGAGTGGGGGGTGCACGATCGCGCGAGGCCACAACCAGCACTCGTCACTGTTGGTGCATGTTGCTCTGCGCCGAGCGATGCCAAGGTGCTCTTTGGGGGGAGTGATTTGTCGGCATTGCAGTCCGGCGACGGCGCGTGCAAGTGGATAGTCGAGAATGGCGAACTCTGCGTGCCGAAGGGCGCGGGCAACATTCAGACGAAGGACTCATTCGGCTCGTGCCAACTTCATGCCGAGTGGATGGTGCCAGAGAGCTGCGAGTGCGAAGGTCAGCACGGATGCAACAGTGGCATCTTCTTCATGGGTCGATACGAGTTGCAGATTCTCGGCTCAAATCCCAACAAGACATACGTCGACGGCATGGCCGGCGCGATGTACGGGCAGTACCCGCCGCTCGTGAACGCATGCAAGCCCAACGGGCAGTGGAACTCTTACGATGTCATTTTCGACGCACCGAGCTTCAACTCGGATGGATCCTTGAAGAAGGCAGGCACCATGACGGTGTTACTCAATGGCGTGCTCGTGCAAAATCACCGCGAAATCAAGGGAGCGACCGCGCACGCCGCGAAGGCTGCATACTCCGCGCATGCCGCGAAGTTGCCGATCTCGATTCAGGATCACGGCGATCCGCTGCGCTTCCGGAACATCTGGATTCGTTCACTCGGAGACTGAGCGGCTGAAAAAACACTGAAAGGGAACGGCGAGCATCATGGGATTCTTCTTTCGGCGGAGCGCAGGGTTTGGCCCGTTTCGGTTGAACTTCTCGAAGTCAGGAGTGGGCTGGAGCGTCGGCGGTCGAGGGTTCCGCACCGGTCGGTCTGCGACCGGAAGGAAGTACTCGACCTTTGGAATTCCAGGCACGGGCATGGGCTACCGAACAAGTCGTGGATGCGTGCCGATGCTTGCGATGGGCGGCGTACTCCTTGGCTGCGGTTCGACGGCGAGCTATCTACTGTTGAAGGGATGGGACTATGTCTAAGTCAAACACGGAAGTCGAGATTGTTTGGTCGCGGACGCTTCGCACGAATTCGAGCGAACGCATGCTCGGGCAATGCGAAGGCAAAGACGCCATCGCGGTAGACCTTCATCACCTTGCGAACGGACAAGTCGTCGGAACAGTGATCGTGCTCGAGGGAAGTCCCATCGACGACGCGGCACTGCCAGCGATTCTCCGCGCGCTTGACGAAGACTTCCTCCCCGGCGTCGAAATCGAAAACGGAGGCGTGATCTTCAGTGTCGTCCGCGGACGGTTCCTCGCGAACTTCGAGTCGACGACCGCGGTGGTGGAGTGAGTGAAGTATTCTCGGTCTGTCTAAGCCCATGATTCCAATCCGGAGCCTCGATGCCTGTTCCACCGTTTTATGAATTCTTTCGACCGTTCTTGGCATTGTTGGCAGACTAAGGCCAGCTCTCTCGCTCCGAGGTCTACGCCAAGCTCGCAACCCAATTCAGCCTGACGGATGAAGCATTGGCGACGCGCCTCCCATCCGGTATCCAGACCGTCTTCCGCAACCGAGTCGGATGGGCGCAGACCTATCTATACAAGGCGGGGTTGATCAGCAGACCTGCTCGAGCAACCTATGTCATCACCGACCTCGGCCGAGCCCTTCTCACAGCCCATCCAGATCGATTGAGAATTGCTGGCCTGCAAGAGATTCCCGCGTTCAACAAGTTTCAGGAGTACCAGAGTCCCAAGGAATCCACGGATGCCCTTGGCGCGCAGCAGATGGGGGCAGCCGCGACGACCAGTCCTTCCGAGCCGATGGACGAAGTTATGGATCGGCTTGAGACGCAACTGCGCCGACTCGTTGAAGATGATTTGGCTGAGCGAATCGCGGCGATGACTCCGTTCCGCTTTGAGTATCTCGTCGAGCAACTCGTCGTGAAACTCGGCTACGGATCATCCGACGTGAAGTGCGTCGCGCGCTTGGCGGAGGGCACGGTGACGGCGGCGTGGACGGCGTGTTCAAGGAAGATCGCCTCGGGCTCGGGCAGATCTATCTGCAGGCGAAGCGTTGGCAGAACACGGTCGGGCGACCCGAACTTCAGAAGTTCGTCGGAGCCATGCACGGCAGGGCGCAGAAGGGCGTGTTCATCACGAGCGGCG
>SXGR01015748.1_pt1 | contig 29410 bp, 22 predicted proteins | sample 3174711 | NCBI WGS metagenome assembly SXGR01 (sample SAMN11356860, study PRJNA531348) | freshwater metagenome | isolation source: freshwater sample F1-60 | place: China: Fuxian Lake, Yuxi | collected 2017-12-25 | reverse complement strand
TCTCAATCTTCATGGCGGGTCCCGTGTCTCAATGATCACCATCGATCACCATCGATCACCAGCCGCCGCGCCGGAAGTGGCCCCGGTGGCTGGTCTCTTCAGGATAACCCGGAACTGGCCCGGATCAAGCGAACTCTGCAGGTTCACGCCGGTTCACGCCGGTTCACGCCGGTTGACCCCTTGAAACGGTCGGGATTTGCTGCTTAAGTCACAAATCCCACCGTTTCAAGGGTGCGGCTCGCGGAGCCGAGCCAATCCCACCGTTTCAAGGGTGCGGCGGGAGACAGCTACCCCTCCAGGCTCGCGCGATAGATCGCTCTACACTGCCGCCGTGGCGACGCTGGACCAAGTTCTTGACACTTTGCGACGACTGGAACCGACGTTGCGCGAGTTGCGCGTTGTGCGTGCCGGTGTGTTTGGCTCGGTGGCGCGCGGTGATGCACGACATGACTCGGACGTCGACATCCTGGTGGAGATGGGTCCCGGCGCAAGCCTGTTTGACCTCTCCGGCGTCCGGCTGATCCTCGTGGAAGCGCTCGGTTGCCCGGTCGATGTCGTGTCCGCGGGAGGGATGAAGGCCGACATTCGCGCGCGGGTCCTGTCGGAAGTCCGCTATGCCGCGTGACGATGACGCTCGGATTCAGGACATCGTCGACGCTTGCCGTCGCATCCAGCTTCACATCGTCGGTCTCAGTGAAGATCAGTTCGTCAAGAATGAAACGGTCCTCCGTGCCGTGCTCTATGACATCGCCATCATCGGCGAGGCCGCCAAGGGAGTCTCTGGCGCCGTTCGGCTCGCCCGACAGACGGTGCCTTGGGCGAAGATGGCGGGAATGCGCGATGTCGTCATCCACCAGTACTTCGGGATCGATAAGGCGCTCGCGTGGCAGGCTGCGGCTGTGGATGTGCCCTCGCTGCTGCGGGCGCTAGCTGCCGGCTGACCCCTTGAAACGGTCGGGATTTGCTGCTTAAGTCACAAATCCCACCGTTTCAAGGATGCGGCTCGCGGAGCCGAGCCAATCCCACCGTTTCAAGGGTGCGGCGGGAGGACCCCCGGGACCGCGGAACTCACCGTGGCCGCCGGCCTCGCACCGCCGGAACCAACTCGATACGCGATGCCGCCGCCTTGCTCCCAGCGGCGAAGCACGGTGTCCAGCGTGGCGCTGCTCACCTGGAAGTGCGGCGTGAGTTCCGTCTGGGAGTTGACATGTTCCAGCAGCACTTCGTGCAGGAATCGGCACGCGGCGCGCGGGGCTCGCAGCCTGGCCAGGCAATCCGCGATGCGCTGCGGCGTGACATCGTCGGCGAAGAGGGTGTGCAGGAAGGGCGGCGGCGAGCCGGTGATCGTGCACGCGCGGATGCGTGCCATCAAGAGGTCAAAGAGCGCGGGCCCGCTCCACTCCAGTCGCTCCACGACCGACTGCTTGTCCAGCCTCGCGCGCCGGTGGAACGCGTTCCCCTCCTCTTCCGCCAGCGCGCGCACCTCGAGCGGCAGGAAAACCTTGAACGCGAAGCCGGGGAACTGCAAGATGGCGTGATCCATGATGGGCCACACCAGGGCCTTCATCGCACCAGCCTCCCCTGCCACCGACTGAGGCTCGTCCACGCGGTCGACGAAGATGGCCACGCTGCGCCAGCCGCCCGTGCGAACCACGCGCAGCAATCGCTCCAGCAACTCGTAGCGCTCGTCCAGTGCCGCGCCGCGCGGCAGTCGGTGCAGGTCGCCCGCGCGCAGCTGCCCGAAGCCCAGGCGAAGGTCGATCACGCCACGACCCACGGCGCGGCAGGCTCGGCTCACTCGCCGGGCCGCCTTCCAGAGGGTGGACTCCCTCGCCAGGAAGCGGACCAGCAGGATTCCTCCGGCCAACCCCACCGCTACACCCAATCCCTGCCACGCGAGTCGTTGCCAGGCCTCGAGGAAGCTCCCCACCTGCCGCTCCACGAAACTGAGCCAGCCGATCCCGATGGCGAGAAGGATCGCGCCCGACCAGAAGTACATGCCGGTGCGCAGCCGTCCTCCCAATCGCAGCGCGATGCGGAGCCGCCGCGTGCGCTCGCGAGCTTCGCCGACTCGGTCGTAGATGGACTGCAGCACCAGCAAGTCGCGCTTCTCGCGACCGCCGGCCTGGCGCATGGCTTCGCTGAGCGATCCCGCAGGAATGCGCGCGGCTCCCTCAAGCGGTTCGTCCAGCGCCGCGTCGACCAGCGGAGGGACCGCCGCACTCAGGATGCGGTCGATCCAGTCGGCGCTGGTGGGTAGGCCGCCGGTGCGGTCCAGCAAGCCATCGAATGAATCCACGACGATTGGCATCGTGCCGCGGTGCTCGCCCTCGGCAGCGGCTGCCTCGTACTCGGCCGCCACCTGCATCCGAAGTGCGGTCTTCCCGGCCCCGCGCTCGCCAAACACCAGCGAGGTGAGTGGCACCGCCACATCGCCTCGGATGCGCCCGTACTCCGGGTGCCGGTACGACAGGCCGCTTCGCGCAAACACCCCGTCCTGCGCGGCTTCTTCGCCCGCGAATGGGTTCGATTGCAGGCGGTGGTGTCTGAGGAAGACCTCGAGGTCCATGGGCGAGTGTGCCTCGTCGCTCCTAGTGGTCCACCCGCTCGCCCAGGAGCGCGCCCACTTCGTGGAGCTTGGCGCCGGTGAGCGCGGCGGACGCGGACTCCAGGTTCAGTCGCAGGAGTGGTTCAGTATTGGATGCGCGAACATTGCACCACCAGTCGCCCACATCCAAGCTCACGCCGTCCAGTTTGGTGACTTGCGCGGAGGGATACTTGGCCAGCAGCCTTTCAAGCGCCTTGGCGGTGTCGTCGGTCTTGAAGTTGACCTCGCCGCTTTGCGCGTACTTTCGAAACGGCGCAATGAGTTGCGAGAGCGGCTTGCCCTCGCGAGCCACCATCGAGCAGACCGCGAGGAATGCGCGCAGGCCGCTGTCGGTGTTCCACATGTCGGCAAAGTAGAAGTGGCCGGAGAGCTCGCCGCCGATGGGTGCCGCGGTCTCCGCGAGCCGGGCCTTCATGAAGACATGGCCCACGCGCGACTCCACCGGCACGCCCCCCGCCGCCTCGATCGCCTCGCGCACCGCACGGCTTGATCGAAGGTCGTACACGATCGCCGCACCGGGACTGTCCTTGAGCGCGTCCTTCACCAGCGCGGCCAGCAGCAGGTCGCAACCCACGGGTGTCCCCTGCTCGTCCACGATCATGCATCGATCGGCATCGCCATCGAAGCAGACGCCGAAGTGCGCGCCAGTCTTCGCGACGGCCTCGCGGGTTTGCGCGAGGTTGGCCTCCACCAGCGGGTTTGGCTCGTGCACGAACTCGCCGGTGGAATTGTCAAAGTTGATCCTCGCAAGGTCCAGTCCCGCCACGCCATCGCAGACTCTCGGCATCGCGGTCCCGGCCATGCCGTTGCTGGCGTCGACGGCGATCTTCAAGGTGACACTGCCGTCAAGCACCCGCGAATCCAGCCGCTTGAGCAGATGGTCGCGATAGGGCTTCCAGAGATCCTGCTTGGCTTCGATCCCAGTGATGTCGACATCGCTCCCCGGCGCCGCCGCGTCCGCCTGAGCCAGCTCCTTCACTCGCTCCAGCCCGCTGCCCATGCCGACGGGCTTGGCGTGTGCCTGCGAAATCTTGAATCCGTTGTAGTGCGCCGGATTGTGGCTGGCGGTCACCTGCACGCCGCCGCAGGCGCCCAGGTGGTTGATCGCAAAGTAGACGAACGGCGTGTCCACCATGCCGACATCGACCACACCCAGCCCATAGGCGCGGATGCCACGCTTGAGCGCGGCCACCAGCTTGGGCGAGCTCTTGCGCATGTCGTGGCCGACCACCACGTGGCGGCACATCGCGCCAGAGAAGCCGGTCGCCTGCGTCCTCTCGGCCAGGAACTGCGCCGTCGCGAACCCGGTGCGATACGCCACCTCCTCGGACAGCGGATCGGGATAGACCGCGCGGACGTCGTAGGCCTTGTAACAGCGATCGAGGGCAGCAGCAGCCATGTGACCCCAGATCCTACGAATCCCGCACGATCTCGCCGGAAATCGGACCTTGCCGGGAGGCTCCAAAACGAGTATCTTTCACCCCTTCTCTGGAGCCTCGGTTTCCCGATGTTCGGGATCGAGTTCTGGAACGGCGCGACAGGATGGGTCGCGACCGCAGGCGTTCCTGATGCGCGAGCTGGCACACCGCCGGACGCGCCACGACAAGCGCCCTTGGACGAGCAGGAGCTCACCCGCCTCGGCGGGCGGGTCCATCCCTTCGGTTCGTCGGTGTCGCTGCATTCGTGCTGCCAACCCAGCACGCCAAGTTTGGAGACTTGACCCATGTCGCTCGTGAATGAACTCGTTGAATCCGGCATCCACTTTGGCCAGCGTCGTTCCTCCTGGAACCCCCGCATGGCCCCGTACATCCACGGGGTCAAGAACCAGATCCACATCATCGACGTCAAGGAGACGATCAAGGGGATTCTTCTCGCGAAGAAGTTCCTCGCGAAGGTCGTCGGCCAGAACCGGGACGTCCTCTTCGTCGGCACCAAGCGGCAGGCCCGCGGCGCGATCGAGACGCACTGCGCGGATGTCAAGATGCCCTTCGTGACCGAGCGCTGGCTGGGCGGCACGCTCACCAACTTCCGCACCATCCGGGAGCGGCTGCGCCGTCTCGAGGAGCTGGACGAGCTCATCACCTCGGGCAAGATGAAGACCAACTTCTCCAAGAAGATGGAAGCCCAGCTCACGCGCGAGCACTCCAAGATCTTCCGGAACCTCAACGGCATCCGCGCGATGGGCAAGTTGCCCGGCGCGATGGTCGTGGTCGACGTCGGCCGCGAGCTCAATGCGCTCAAGGAAGCCAAGATCCTCGGCATCCCGACGATCTGCCTCATCGACACCGACGGCAACCCCGACTTCGCCGACATCCCGATTCCCGGCAACGACGACTCGATGCGCGCCATCGACGTGGTGATCCGCGAGCTCTGCGCCTCCATCAAGGAAGGCATGGAGTCACGTCCGGTGGCCAAGGAGGGCCCGGCCCACACCGACTCTCGCCGCGACGCGGGCGAAGGCGATGCCGGTGGAGCCGCTCCCCGTCGTCGCTCCAGCCGCAGCCGCTTCCGCATGGATGATGGCGCGGGCCATTCCGTGGCCGCTGGCCCTGCGTCCGCCGCCGAGACCGTCGCTGCAACGGCTCCAGCCGGTGAGCCCGCCGCGGCCGAGGGCGCCGCATCGGCCTGAGCCGTCGGCACCACGCACGCGTTCACGATTTTTTGACCACGATTGGAACAACCATGAGCGATACCACTGTCAAGATCGACCCGAAGGCCGTCATGGTCCTTCGCCAGAAGACCGGCCTGGGCATGGGGGCCTGCAAGGACGCCCTCGTCGAGGCCAACGGCAACGCTGCCGAGGCCGAGAAGATCCTTCGCGAGCGCATGAAGGACAAGATGGATTCCCGGAGCGAGCGCGCCGCGGGCGAGGGCTGCGTTGTCGTCGCCGTCAACGGCGGAAAGATGGCCGTCCTGGATGTGCGCAGCGAGACCGACTTCACCGCGCGAAACGACGAGTTCCGCGCGATGGCCGCCGACTTGGCCACGATGGCGCTCTCGCAGGCCTCCGGCGCCGTCTCGATGTCCGCGGAGATGACCGCGCGCCTGGACGACGTTCGCCTCAAGACCGGCGAGAATGTCCAGTTCGGCAAGGGCGTTCGATCGGACGCCCCGGCGTTCGCGAAGTATGTCCACCACGATCACCGCCTCGCGGCCGTGATCGCCTACGAGGGCGAACTTCCCGAGGATGTCGGCGTTGGCATCTGCCAGCACATTGCGGCGCATGTCCCGACTCCCGTCGCCGTGGATGCCGACGGCGTCTGCAAGGACGAGGTAGCCAAGGTCCGCGCCGCCGCGCAGGCCGAGGCCGTGGCCAGCGGCAAGCCTGCCCAGATCGCCGAGAAGATCGCCGAGGGCAAGATGCGAAAGTACTTCGAGGAAGTCACGCTCCTGGGCCAGGCCTACGTCCGCGACGACAAGGTCAGGGTGTCCTCGCTGCTCCCCAAGGGCACGAAGATCCTCGGCTTCTGGCGCTACGTGGTCGGTTGAGCCGCTCGGCGGCCCGACCCGCGCGCCAATCACGCTCCCCATGGGGAGAGGCACACGCCTCTCCCCTTTTTTGTTGGGACGGTGGCCATGTGTTGCCGATAACCTGACCGCGTGATATCGACGATGTTCATGCGGACCCGACGACGACGCCACCTGCTCCCGATCGCCGCGGCGGTCGTGGCATGCTGCGCGTCCTTCGCCACGCGCGCGACATGGGCGGGCGACCTCCAGTCCGACGTCGCGGCGCTGGTGCGCGCCGCCAAGGTTGGCGAGAAGGCCGATGTCGGCGTGTCGATCCGGGAAATGTCCACGGGCCGGATCGTTGCCTCCGTCGATGGGACGGACTCGCTGATCCCCGCCAGCAACCAGAAGCTGCTGACCACCGGGGCGGCGCTGCTGGCGCTGGGGCCCGGGTTCGTCTTTGAGACCTCGCTCGTGCGGGATGGCGATCGGCTCGTCGTGGTGGGGTGTGGCGATCCCAACTTCGGGGACCCATCCTTGCTCGCGCGCATCCCCGTGCAGCGCGCCGACGGGACCAGCGGCCTGGGCATGCGACCCGAGGAGTTTGTCGATCTCTGGGCCGCCGCGGTCGCCCGGTCGGCGGGCGGCCGCACGATCAGCGAGCTGGTGGTGGACGACCGGATCTTCGCGCGCGAGGGATCGCATCCCTCTTGGCCGGCGGACCAGCTGGACGAGGATTACTGCGCGTTCCCCTCGGGCGTCTCGTTCCATGCCAACACCTTCTCGGTGAAGCCGAGCGTCCGGGGATCGACAACCGTCGTGGAGACCATTCCCCCAAGCCCCTGGGTGGCCATCGACCTCAAGGTCACCACCAAGTCGGGGAAGAAGGACAAGCACTCTCCGTGGCTTCGCCGCTCGGGGAGTGATGCCAGCTGGATCCTGCAGGGCAACCTGAAGTCGAGCGAATCAGCGCCGATCGACGTGTGCCTGCAGGACCCCGCGCTCTACTTCGGGCAGTTCCTGGCGTCTCGGCTTGGGGCGCATGGGGTCGATGTGGGGTCGACTCGACTGGCCCAGCCCGGCGAAGTCTTTTCGTCCACGGCGCCGGCCGCCCCTGCCGTGAGGACATCGATCAACGATGCCGTCACTCGAGCCAACACCGACAGCTCCAACCTGCATGCGGAGAGCCTCCTCAAGCGGCTCGCTGCGCGTCCCGACGGCCCGCCCGCGACGTGGCGAGCTGGATGCGAAGCGCTCGCGGCTCGACTGACCAAGGAGCTTGGACCGGACGCCGCTGGGTTTGCCGTGGCCGATGGCTCGGGGTTGTCGCGATCCAACCGAGTGACCACGAATGGCATGACGGCTTGGCTCGTGCGCCTGGGCCGTGACCCCGCGATCGGCGCGGAGATGCGCGAGAGCATGGCCAAGGCCGGCAAGACGGGCACGCTTCGCAGTCGCATGCGCGACCTCGCCGCCAAGGGGATCGATGTTTCCTGCAAGACTGGCTACATCCACGGCGTGTCCGCGCTCAGCGGTTACGTCGATGGCCCGGACGGGACGCACTATGCGTTCAGCGTGATCGGGAACGACCTTACCGCGCCCGGTGCCGTGGCCGCGGCCAAGCAGCTTCAAGAGTCGATCGTCCGCCGCGTGGCGACCGGGTCATGAACCTGCGGTTGTCGGCGTCGTGCCGGGGGCCGCGTCGGGCTCGGCCAACTCGATCTCGATCGTCCATTCGGCATCCTGCTTGACCCGCACGCGCTGTTGCCGCGCCAGTTCCAGGAGTGCGAGGAAGAGCCCAAGCATTTCGCCGCGCGATCGACCCTCAAACATCGACTGGAGCGTCATGCGACGCGCGGGGTCGCGACCAAGCCGGTCAACGATGTCTTCTTCGTGAAGCGAAATGGGAGTGTCGTCGTACGCCACTCGATGGTCGCCCATGCGGGTGAAGTCGATCGCCGAGACGATGCGCTCGTAGGCCTCGAGGAGGTCCAGGATGTGGAGATCCTCAAGGTCAGAGGCCAGTGCCTCGGCATCGACGTGGTCCGCGGCGACACGGTCGCTGGTGCGACCGCCCACCGAGTATCGCTTGGCGTAGTCGTCGCGAATGCGCTGCAGCAGGTCCGTCGCGGCACGGAATCGCTGGTAGGCGACGAGTTGCCGGACGAGCTCGTGCCGAGGATCGTTGCCCTCGCCGGCCCCTTCGGCGAGGCCGCTCCCGTCGTCGTCGCCCGATGCCGGCGACAGCGTGCGGCTCTTGATTTCCACCAGCGTTGCGGCCATCACGAGGAATTCGGCGGCCAGGTCCACCTCGATCGAATCGATCTCCCGGAGGAATCGCAGGTACTCGTCGGTGATCGTGTGGATCGGGATGTCGTGGACGTCCACTTCCGCGCGGCGGACGAGGTAGAGCAAGAGGTCCAGCGGCCCCTCGAAATGGCTGAGGCGCACGCGATAGTCGTCCTGGCGGGGCACACGCGGAATGTACGCGCGGCCTCGCGCGCCAGTAGCCTGCCCGCCATGTCGAGCGCTTCCGAAGAAGCTCGTTTCCTCAGCGACGTGATCGAGGCCGAGGCCAACGCGCTTGCCCGCCTCGCCGCGGCCGCCGCCGGTCCCGACTCTGCCGCTTGGCGCGCCGCGTTGGACCTCCTCGCCGCGACCGACGGCCACGTCGTGGTCTCGGGGATGGGGAAGTCAGGCCTCGTGGGACAGAAGATCTCCGCCACCTTGGCCAGCCTCGGCCAGCCGTCGCACTTCGTGCACCCGGCCGAGGCCGTGCATGGGGACCTGGGCCGCATTCGGCGTGGCGATTCGGTGGTCTTGCTCAGCTTCAGCGGAGAGACCGCCGAGGTCGTCGACTTGGCCCTCATCCTCAAGGCTGACGGCATCCGGCGGCTGGGCATCTCGGCCCGTCCTGATTCGTCATTGGCGCGGCATTGCGATGCGCACGTCCCGCTTGGCAACATCACCGAGGCGTGCCCGCACAACCTCGCCCCGACGGCCAGCACCACGGCGATGATGGCCGTGGGCGATGCGCTCGCGCTGGCCCTCTCCCGCCGCCGCAACTTCGCGGCCGACGATTTCCATCGACACCATCCGGGCGGCATGCTCGGGGCCGGACTGCGCTCGATCACCGAGATCCTGCGGTTCAAGGTCGGCGAGAATCTCCCCTGCCTCGCCCACTCGCTGGCCATCCGCGACGCCATCGCCGAAGCGGGCTCGGGCCGTCGCGCCGGTGCCATGGTGGTGGTGGACGATTCCGGCGCGCTGGTCGGGATCCTCACCGATGGCGACATCCGCCGATTGCTCAACGAGCACGGCGCCGGCTTGCTTGATCGCCGCCTCGCCGACCTCATGACGCGATCGCCGCGCTGCCTGGCGTCGACGGCCGTGGTCGCCGATGCCGTCCGGCTGGTTCGCGAACGCCGCATCGACGAGATCCCCGTGGTGGACGACGCCGGGCGACCGATCGGCCTGGTGGACGTGCAGGACCTCGTCGCGATGAAGGTCGTGGGCGAGTAGGGCGCGGGGGGCGTCTCCCCAGTTGGGCTGGGCGCGCCTTCCCCGTTGGGCTGATCGGATTTGACGTTTTTTTGGTCGATTCTGATCAATTCACCTGGGGAGCCGCCGCCGTCGCCCCCACCGCCGTCGCCCCCACCGCCGCCGCCCTCACCGCCGCCGTCTGCTCGAGCCGCTTCACCATTGCCCGCACCGATCGCGTCGTGGGCACGGCGTGCCGCACGATGTCGTCCCACGTGAATCGCAGGACGGTCCATCCTGCGTGGATGAGGTGGTTTTGGCGCTCCCGATCTCGCTGAAACGACGCGAAGTCGGAGTGAAACGCGCGGCCGTCGATCTCGCAGGCCAGCCGCAGTTCCGGCCACGCAAAGTCAATCACGCAGGTGCGGGTGCCGCCGCCTTCGGTGGAGATGTTGACCGGCAGATTGGGTTTCCAGCCATGCAAGCCACCCACTCGCAGCAGGTCCGCGAATCGAACCTCGGCCTCGGACAGGTGACCAGCGAGCGCTCGATGCTCCGCGCGAGTGATCGCGGCGGTGCAGCGGCGCCCGAAACGGCCGTCCGCCCGGCGGCTCGATGCCCGCTGCGCGAGGTCATCCGCGCACAGCCACTCCCGTTGCAGGCAGAGGTCCAGCAACTGTTGCGCCGCGCGTCGGGGCGCTCGCTCAATCGTGTCCAGCAGGGCTGTCACGCGATCGGCGAGCTGCAGGCCATCGACCAACACGACCGTCCCGTCGAACTTCCGCCTCGAGACAATGGCTCCCGACGCGCGACCGGATCTCGCGAGTGGGAGGTACGCAATGACCTTGTCGAGCCGGAGGCGCGACGGCCAGTCACCGTCGGCACCTTGCAGCATCGCCGCTGGCACGCCGCTCACGATTGAGTCGGGGCCCAGGCGCAGCGACACCGCCCAGGCGTCGCGGCGATGTGCGTCGTCGACCAATCGAGGGTCGACCACGCTCCCAAAGCGGAGTTCCCAGTCGCCACGCCGCACTCGACCCATCGCGCGACGGCGAGAAAACCCCGCAGTCTCCAGCTGTTCCAGGCTGGCCACCCCCCCTTGCTTGGCCATCAATGACCGAGCCGCGACGCGCGCCTGCGCGCACGTGCGCGGGCACGTGCACGTGAACGTACTGCCCCCAACGGAAACGGTTGTCGACATCGCCCCACCCTACTGGCGGATCGGCGTGGGGCCCCACGACCGCCCCTTTTGGGAGTTCTCTGCTTGGGCTGATCAGAATCGACCAAAAAAACGTCGAATCTGATCAATCCAACCTGGGACGCGCCCGACCAACGCATCCAACCTGGGACGCGCCCGACCAACGCACCCAACCTGGGACGCGCCCGACCTACGCGTCCGGATACGCCGGCGACTCGCCGGTCTCCAGGTAGGTGTAGCCGTCCAGGCCGGCCTCGTAGGCACGGACCACCTTCTGGCTCTCGGCGGCGGTCATGCGCTTGTCTCGCACGGCGAGCTCGCACTCGCGGCGGATCATCGCGCTGAGCTTGAGCGGGTCGTACTGCACGTACTGGAGCACTTCGCGGACGGAATCGCCCTCGATCACTTCGTCCAGCCACCACTCGCCGGAGTCGTCCAGGCGGACGTGCGCGGCATGGGTGTCCCCGAAGAGGTTGTGGAGGTCGCCGAGCGTCTCCTGGTAGGCGCCCACCAGGAACGCGCCGAGGAGATACCGCTCGCCGTCCTCGAAGTCATGGAGCGGGACGGCCTTCTTGACGTCATGGTCATCGACGAATCGGTCGATCTTCCCGTCGGAGTCGCACGTGATGTCGGCCAGCGTGGCCAGTCGCGTCGGCTTCTCCCCCAGCCGGTGGATCGGCATGATCGGGAACAGCTGGTGGATGGCCCAGATGTCCGGCAGGCTCTGGAAGATCGAGAGGTTGCAGAAGTAGGTGTCCGACATCGAGACCTCGAGGTCGGCCAACTCTTCCGGCGCGTCGCCCCCGAGGTCCCGGACGCGGTCGCGGATCTTGGCGCAGGTGGCCCAGAAGTACTGGTCGACCAGCGCGCGGCTGCGCAGGTCCATGTAGCCCACGCTGAAGAGCCGGGTGGCCTCGTCGCGCGCCTCGACCGCATCGTGGTAACGCTCCAGCAACCGACGTTCGCCGACCGACCGGTAGGTCTCGACGATGTCGACCAGCGGCCGGGGCAGGTCCTCGCCGGGTGCGGCCACCGGCAGTTCGGCTGGCGCGCGGTGGCGGTCCAGCCGGTTGGCGCCCAGCACGTCGAAGATGAGCACGCTCTGCTGCGCCACCATCGCCCGGCCGGCCTCGGTCACGATGTTCGGGTGGTCCACGCCCTCCTCGTCGCAGACCGACATGATCTTGTAGACGACGCTGCTGGCGTACTCCTGCAGCGTGTAGTTCATGCTGAACTCGAAGGACGTCTGGCTCCCGTCGTAGTCGATCCCGAGCCCGCCGCCGACGTCGATGATCTTGAGCCCGGCCCCGAGCTTGGAGAGCTGCACGAAGATGCGAGCCAGCTCGTTCACGCCGGAGACGACCTGCCGGATGTCGTGGATCTGCGAGCCCATGTGGCAGTGCAGCAGCTCCAGGCAATCCTCCATGCCTCGGGCCTTGAGGAACTCGAACACCTCCAGCAGCTCCAGGAGCGTCAAGCCGAACTTGGCCTTGACCCCCGATGAATTCCGCCATCGTCCCGCCCCCTTCGCGGAGAGGTTCACGCGCACGCCGATGCGCGGCCTCACCCCCAGCCGCTGCGCATGCGTGACGATGAGGTTGAGTTCGTTCAGGTTCTCGATGACGGGCACGATGCGGCGGCCCAGCTTGGCGGCCAGCATCGCGAACTCGATGTATCGATCTTCCTTGAAGCCGTTGCAGATGATCAGGCGGTCGCCGATCTCGGTGGTCAACCCCATGACGGCCAGCAGCTCTGGCTTGGAACCAACTTCCAGGCCGGTGTTGAACGTCGAGCCGGCCTGCCGGATCTCCTCCACGACGCGCCGCTGCTGGTTCACCTTGATCGGGAACACCGACGTGTAGTTCCCGCGATACCCATTCTCGCGGATCGCGTTCTGGAACGCCTCGTTCATGTCCGCCACGCGGCGTGCCAGGAGGTCGCTGAAGTGCAGCAGGACGGGGGTCTTCAGGCCGCGTTCGCGAAGGCCTTCGACGACTTCATGCAGGTCGATCTCCCGCTTCGGATCCCGCTCCGGCCGGACGACCACGTTGCCGGCGGCGTTGACGTCGAAGAACCCCTTGCCCCACAGCCGTGTCTGGTAGAGGTCGGCCGCATCCTCGACGGACCAGGTCTCGCCGATCGCGCCTCCCGAACGCTTCCCGCGGCGGGACACCGTCGAGTCCGCCCGGTCGTTCGGCTGTCCGTCGACGGGACGCGCACCGGCAGCATCGGCACCGAGACCGGCGAGCGTGGCGGAGGGTGGGACGGCGCGATGCGCAGACCGGGCGGGTGTCATGGCGTGTATGTCGGAGGCGGGTGGAACAATTCGAAGCGGGACATTCTACTTCAGCCCGCGCGAAATCCAAGCGGTCACGGCAACTTCTTGTCGACGGCGGGAACCGTGGCGGCACCTGGCGACGTCCCGGCCGACGCGGCCGGACCAGCGCCCGTGGCCTGCCAGGGTGCGCCAAGCGCCAAGATCGCGCACGCGGTCCCGAAGTTGGCGGAGCGCGGGAAGACACGGTCGTTCCATGTCCCCTCGTCGGATCGTGTCCGCCCAAGGCGATCCAGCACGAGCGCGCGAAGCTCGTCCCGGCTCCCCTGTTCGGCCATCTCCGCCGCGAGTGCCGCACGCCAGTGCGCGTACATGAAGTAGTACGGCGCCACCCCGTACGGGGGCTTGTGGGTCCCTGACTTGGCTCGACGTGCCTCCAGCGCATCCCAGTGCTGGCCAAACTCCCGGACGGCGGCTTCCACACGCTCAGGCGATCCGCGTCCTCCCTCGATCAGCGCGGCCTCCACGGCGCACATTCGACCGACCGCGCCGGGCACCTGGCCGGGCTGGTCGCGGACGGCCTTGGCGGCGCTGTAGTCAACGTAGCCACTCTCCGCGCGCATGAGTTCCAGCATGTCCAGGCCACGCTTCAACACCGCCGGGTCCACGGTCTCGCCCTGCGACGACGCCAGGAGCAGCGTCTCGATGCACGGTGCCGTCATGAACGGGCTCGCGGGGCTGGACTTCAGGCGGGACCCCTGCAGCGCGTAGTTCCACCCGCCGATCTCGGCGATCTCCATCTTCTGGACCGCCTCCACGTACCAGTCGATGGCCGCCTCGACCGCGGGCTTCATCGACTCTGGCACCGCGCCCTTCGCGCGCGCCAGCATGAGGAATCGCGCGCCGTAGCAGTGGCCCCAGCCTCGGACGTCGTAGCCACCTTCGTACGCAATGGGGTCCATCAGCGGATGTGAGCGGGCCTCGCACACGAACGAGATTGCGCGTTCCACCGCAGCGCGCCGCTGGGCATCCGCGGCATACCCGGGGACGCTGAGCAGCGCCTCGCCGCAGATCGATGTCCCACCGATGCGGTAGCCGACGGGAATGGCTCCGCCGACGCGATAGACGCCTTCGTAAGGCCATTGACCGGGCTCTTCCTGCATCGAGACCAGTCGCTCGATGCCGATCGCAGCCTGCTCCGCCGGGACCGCCGACCAACCCGCATCCGTGCATGCCTTGGCGCGCGCGGCGATGCGAGCGTCGGCGCCCTCGGCGGACGGCGCGGCAGCGGGCGCGGAAACTGAAACAGAGGCGGGAGCGGGAGCGGGAGCGGGAACGGGAGCGGGAACGGGTGGCGTGGCCTGGGCCGCCAACACGCACGAGATCAGGAGTCCCAGTGTCATCGTGGCAGCGTACGCCATGCGACTGCCAATCGATCCCAATAGAATCCCGCGATGCTTCGCATCAGCGCCGGCACGTACCGCACTCGGGTCCTCCAGACTCCTCCTGGCGCACAGCTGACGAGGCCGATGGGAAGTCGCACGAAGGAAGCGATCTTCAACCTCCTGCGGGGGTGGTTCAAGGGCGCCCGGGTCCTTGACCTCTACTCGGGAGTGGGCACGATGGGCCTGGAGGCCGCCAGCCTCGGCGCGACCGAAGTGGTCTTGGTGGAAAAGGACAAGCGAGTCCTGGAATGCCTTCGGTCCAACGTCGCGGCGCTGGGGTGCGACGACCACGTGAAGGTGGCCGCAATCGACGCGCTGGGACCTGAGCTGTCGATGGTCGCCCCTGGCCCCTTTGACATCGTGTTCTGCGACCCGCCTTTCGCGGCGATGCGCCGCCGGGCTTCGCGGGTCCGGATCATTGAGAGGCTGGACGAAATTCGATTCCTCATGGCACCCAGGAGTTTCCTGGTGCTCCGCGTGCCGGATGCATCGGAAGGCGAGGACGCGATCTCCCTCCCCCACTTCGACGGTCCCGAGGCGCACTCCTACGGGAACGAGCAGCACGTCCTGCTCTTCGCGCCGAAAGCCGGCTCCACGGAGGCCTCGACCCGCCTGCACCTGGCCACTGACGAAGGGGTCGAGGAAAGGATCGACGACCTGCCGCCGCTGGCGTGATCGCGTCGGTGACCAGCGATCGAGACCTGATGCCACAGCCGATTGGACAGTTTCCACGGTCGCTCCTCCGCCACTCGCGCTGGACACGCGTGGGCGACGTGCCATGCGTCTGCATCCACCCGTCGATCGAAGGCGGCGCCGCCGACTCGGCGTGGCCTGCATCGCCGGCGCCCACGCTGCTCTGGCTCCACGGTCGAACGGTGAACAAGGAGCTGGATCCGGGTCGATACCAACGACACCTCGCCGCGGGGATCGCCACGATCGCCATCGACCTTCCCGGCCACGGTGAGCGCGCGATCGATTCGATGCAAGGACCGGGTTCGCTCGCGGACCTCATCGAGCAATGCCTTCCCGAACTGGATGCCGTCGCCGACTGGGCCGAGCACGCGGGACTGGCACGGCCCGGCGCCTGGGCCATTGGCGGCATGAGCGCCGGGGGCATGGTGGCCGCCTGCCGACTCTGCCTGCCGCACCGATTTGGCGCTCTGGTCATGGAGTCCTCCACCGGCGACCTCCTCTCGCTGCCGGGCGCGGCGGATCGCGGCGGGCCACGGCTGGCTGCCCTGAACCCGATCGATCGCCTGGATCGATGGCGCAGCGTTCCCGTGCTTGCGCTCCACTCCGAACTGGACTGCGTCGTCCCCGTCGGAGGCGTGCGGCGATTCGTGGAGGCCCTGAAGCGTCGCGCCATCGATCCCTCAGCGATCACGCTCCACACCTGGCCGTCGACGGGCGCGCCCGACGAGCATGCCGGCTTTGGTCGAATGGCCCCGGAGGCCAAGTCGATGGGTACCGCGTTTCTTCAGCGCGTGCTCGTGTAGGGGCTCTCGCCTCGATACACCGCATTGCTGGCGCCGGGCGACGTGATCACACCGATGAAGGCCCGGTAGGCGGAGTCCAGTTGGGACGGATTCGTGCCGAAGTACTCCTCGAACTGCCTGCGCAGGCCATGCGGTCCCGCCGCGGGGCGGAGTCGACCGCTCGCCGCATCCAGCAGCATGCGCTGCAGCGCCGGCCGGAACCGGCCGTGGTCGTACTCGGCGAGGAAATGGACCAACGTCCAGACCTGCGCGTAGTAATCCAGCAAGGCGTCACGCCCCTCGAGCAGGAAGCCCTGCGGCGACCCGACGATGACGGCCTCCAGCGGACGGATCGCGTTGGAGTTCACGACGTCCCGCAGCGCGCTGAATCGTTCCAGGTTCCGCCACGGCACGAACTCTGGCTGCCCTCGCCCGCGAATGCCGACGCATCCCTCGCAATACGTGGCCATCCCTTCGTCCAGCCACGGAGGCAGCGTGCCGCCGAAGGTCGACTGCGCATACTGGTGCCACCCCTCATGCGCCGCGATGGTCAGGGTGTCGAAGTACCCGATGTCGTAGAGCACGCTGACGCCGTGCCGGGTGTATCCGCCGCGCCCGAGGCGCTTGAAGGTCGCCGCGGCCTCGCCGAGGTCGGCCTCCGCGTGTCGAACCCACTCGTCACGCTTCCCAAAGACGTAGCTGGTCATGAGCCCGGTCGGTGCGGGAAGTCCCACGATGGCCGTCCGGTAGTGCTCCAGCGCCAGCTCCTGGAATGTCGGGAGGAGCGCGCGCAGCCGCGTGTCGGGAAGCGTGGTGTGGATGATGTAGGACGGCGTTCGATACACCAAGCCACCGGCTGATTCTTCCACCGTGAAGGGAATCGCGGGATGGAGCGCGACTGCGCCCGCCGCGGCGGGCGACTCCGACGATTGGCCCGACGGGTTCCACGGCGTGGCCACGAGTGCCGTGGCCGGCGGGGACGAACAACCGATCATCATGGCTGACGAGGCGATGGCGATGGCGCTGGCCATGGCGCTGGCCAAGGCGCTGGCGCGAGCACGCACAATGGCGAGCGCGAACGAGCGGCGTCCATGGCCCATGCGAGCAGCGCTCATGCCATCAATCCTCATGCCAGCGATGCCAGCGCACGGTGCGCGGCCTCCAAGTCGGCCTCGGCCTTGCTGCAGAGCTCGCGCGTCTGCGCCACCACGGCGGGCGGGGCCTTGGCCATGTACCCGGCGTTGTCCAGCTTGGCGCGGAAACCTGAGACGGCCCTCGCGCGGTCGGACACCACGCCTTCCAGCCGCTTTCGCTCGGCGGCGCCATCGACCGCATCGGCAAGATTTCCAAGCCACTGCTCTTCTCCCTCGAACGGGAGCGGCGCCATGGTGGGCGGTCGATCGGCGCCAGGTGCGAGCACGGTATCGATGCCCGCCAGTGTCTCGACCAAGCCACCGGAGGACTGCACGAGCTCGTAGACGCGCGGGGAGCACGCCAGGGTGATCTTCCGCTTCGGCTCCACGCGCCTTTCGCCACGCACGTTTCGGATGACCATCACCAACGCTTTCGACCGATCCACCAGGTCGCAGGCCTCGCCATCGTGCAAGCCCACGGGCCCCGGCCAGGCGGCGGTCGCCAACAGGTCCGCTGCCGGAAGGGAGAGCCCGCGGACGCCCGCCGGCCCCGCGGCGACGACCGCTTCCCAGAGCGCCTCTGTCACGAACGGCATCACCGGGTGCATGAGCCGGAGCGTGGCATTGATCACCGAGAGCAGCACCCGCTGCTGCAATGGATCGGCCCGCACGGTCGGCTTGATGGCCTCCAGGTACCAGTCGCAGAAGTCACGCCACACGAAGTCGTAGAGGGCCTCGGCGTAGCCGTTGAAGTCGTATGCCTCGAGGCACCGCTCGACTCGGGCATGGGCGGAAGCGAACTGCGAGAGGATCCACCGGTCCGCGAGCCGTTGCGGGACGGCGTCGCTGGGCACGGCCGATGACGCGGTCGTCACGCTTCCCAGCGCAAATCGAACGGCGTTCCAGGTCTTGTTCGCCATGTTGCGGCCGATGTCGAATCGGCTGCTGGTGTTGCGCGCGAGCGGGACCTGCTCCGTGGGCGTGACCAACCCGGCGGCCACGCCGTAGGCGGTCACCATCGTCTTGGAGGCGTCCTTCGGCGATGGTTGCACCGGCGCGGCCACGGTGTGGCCCGAGTCGGTCACGACCGTCTTGGGGACAAATGTCTCGCCGGTGTACGGGTCGAGCACGTCCACCGGCAGCCGCACGTCCTGCGTGTCGGTGGAAATCTGCGTGAGCACGAATCGCAGGGCATCGGCGCCGTGCGTGTGGATGATGTCGCGCGGGTCGACGCCGTTCCCCAGGCTCTTGGACATCTTCTGCCCGAACCCGTCCTGGACGACGCAGTGGATGAACACGTGGCGAAACGGCACCTTCCCCGCGTTGAGGTACCGGTTGAACATCACCATCCGGCTCACCCACAGCGTGATGATCTCGCGAGCGGTCGAGAGGACGCTGCTGGGATTGAACTCCTCCAGCAAGCCCGGCATCCCGGCGGCGGCGGGATCGGGCCACCCGAGGGTGGAGAGCGGCCAGAGCGCGCTGCTGAACCAGGTGTCCAGGACATCGGGGTCCTGGGTGAACCCCGACGACTCAAGCGCGGCCGCCGGTTCGTCAGTCAGGAGGCAGACGCTGACCAGGTACTCGCCCGCCTCGGCCGCGTCGCCCGTGGAGACTCGCCGTCCCGCCGCGTCGGTGACGACGATGGAGGCTCCGGCTGAGGGCTTCGCCCCGGCGTCGGCAAGCGTCGAAGTCCACGTCTCCCCTCCCGAGAGCGCCAGCCGCCTGGTCCACACCGGAATGCGATGTCCCCACCACAGTTGCCTGGAAATGCACCAGTCGCGCAACCCCTCGTGCCACTGCTGGAACGTGCGCGCGTAGCGAGGCGGGAAGAACCGGAGTTCGCCATCGCCGGGGGCCGACGCGCCGCGAAACGATGGATCGTCGCTCGCCTGCCGCTGGTCCGTCGCCATCGCGCGAAGTGCCGCCCCGCGCAGGCGATCATCCGTCACTCGCACGTACCACTGGTCAGAGAGGTAAGGTTCGACCGGCACGTGGCTGCGGTAGGAGTGGCCCACGGAGTGTCGATGCGGCTTGACGGCTTCGAGCAGTCCCTGGTCGTTGAACCACGACACGATGCTCGCACGAGCCGCCTCGCGGGAAAGTCCGACAAACGGGGCGCACGCTTCGCTGGCGTCGTCCCAGCCATGGCGTGTGCTGATCGACCCATCCGGCGCCATCACGTTGATCGCCGCAAGTCCATGGCGCTGGCCGATGTCCCAGTCGTTGGGATCGTGTGCGGGCGTGACCTTGAGGAATCCCGTCGCGAACTGGGCCTTCGCGTCGGAGGGATCGCCGCCAAGATCGACCGGCATGACGACGTAGTCATCCTCCACGATGGGAATCACCCGACCGACGATCGGGAGGCGAATCCGCTTGCCTCGCAGCGAAACGGCCCGCGGGTCCTTGGGATTGATGGCGACCGCGGTGTCGCCAAGCATCGTCTCCGGCCGCGTGGTGGCGACCGTGACGTGGCCGGAGCCATCCTCCAGCGGATATCGCAGGTACCAGAAGTGGCCATCCACTTCTTCCATTTCCACCTCGTCATCCGCCAAGGCCGTCTGGCTCGCCGGATCCCAGTTGACCAGGCGCTTGCCCCGCTCGATGAGGCCATCGGCAAAGAGCCGGAAGAATGCCTCGCGGACCGCGCGCGCGCAGACAGGGTCCATCGTGAAGCGGGTGCGATCGAAGTCGCAGGACGATCCCATCGCCGCCAGCTGCGAAAGGATGACCTTCTCGTACTCATCCTTCCACTCGCGCACCTTGGCGACGAAAGCCTCGCGCGAGAAATCGCTGCGCCGCTTCCCCTGCTGGAGCAGCCGGCGCTCCACCACGGTCTGCGTCGCGATGCCCGCATGGTCCGTCCCCGGCATCCAGAGGGTCTCGAACCCGCGCATTCGATGCGCACGTGCGAGCACGTCCTGCAGCGTGTTGTTGAGCGCATGCCCAAGGTGGAGGGCTGCGGTCACGTTGGGCGGCGGGATGAAGATCGAGTAGGCCGGGCGGCCCGTTCCCGCCTCGGCGTGGAAGCAGCCAGCATCGGACCATCGAGCCGCCATCCGGACTTCATGCTCACGCGGGATGTACGATTTGGCCAGACTCTCGGAGGCGCCAGCGGGTCGCTCTGCAGGCGCTGGAACGAGGGGTGTCATGACCCATCGATCATACGCGCCACCCTCGTTCCAAGCCGCACGATCGACCGCACGGCGCGGTGGTTCGATGGGCCTTCGCGTGGCCGTGACGCTCCTGCTGCTTGCCTCCGCCGCCGCGTGCACGGAATCGCCGGCACCGCCCCCGGCGGCTCCCAACGCAGCTGACGTGGCGGCTGCCCTGCGTGCGGTGGATGAACACCTGACCCGCTCCGATGCCTCCTCGGCCCTCCGCATTGCACAGCGGCTTGCGTCGCTGGCTCCTCGCGACCCGCTCGCGCAGGATGCACTCGCGCGGGCGCTCCTCGCCGAAGCCGGCCAGTCGTCGCCCGGGCGCGCGACGGAACTTCGACACTCCGCGATCGAGGCGTACGCGGCGGCGGCGGCCGCGGATGGCTTCCACGCGGGCTATCCGCATGCGGCGAGCGTGGTCGCGTCGATGGTGCCCGGTGGCGCGGCGCAGGCATTGGCCCTGGCCGAAGAGGCGTGCCGAAGGGCTCCCTCAGACGCCAGCCACCACCTCTACCGCGGGCTGGCGCACGCTCGGCTGGACCACTGGGAGGAGGCCCTGGCCGCCTTCGGGGAATCGGACCGGCTGCGCCCGGACGATCCAACTTGCCTGATGTCGATGGCTGATGTGTCTGCCCGTGTGGGTCGATCGAGTTCGGCGCTGGAACTGGCCTCGCGCGCTCGAAGCCTCCGACCGGATGACCAGGACCTCCGACTCATGGAAGCACGGGTCGCGCGCCTCGCAGGCTCCCCGGATCGCTCCCGTGCGCTCCTCCTGGCGCTGGACGAGGCGGCGCTCGCACGGGAATCCGTCGGGATCGAGCTGGCGCTCGCCTGCCAGCAGCTTGGAGACCAGGAGGGGCGGGCACGCGCGATCGAGCGCACCGCGATCGCGCAACCGCTTCGAATCGACCTCGCGATCAACACGGCGCTCGCGTGGGCCGAGGCAGGTCGAGCCGAAGAGGCGGCGTTCTGGGTGGAGCGTGCCCGGAAGGCCGGCGCGCCCGAATCGGTGCTGGATGCCGCGCACGCTTCGCTCAGCGAAGCCATCGACCGCCATCGACGCGGATCACCTGCCCCGTCACGTATCGAGCCGTGAGTGCCAGCCACGCCACGGCGTCCGCCGCATCAGCTGGCGTTCCCGCGCGTGCCAGCGGAACTCGCTTGAGGTAGCTGGCGACCTCGGCCCGCGTGGCCGTGCCGGGGGCCGCGACCAGTCCCGGAGCCACGAGGTTCACTCGCACCGCCGGGGCCAAGTCGATGGCGAGCGATTCCATCGCGGCGTGCAGGGCACCCTTGGAAGCCAGGTACGCGGACCACTTCCCGCGCGGTCGACCCATGGCATGGATGTCACCCATCGCGACGATCGACCCGCCGCCCGGCGTCGTGCTCGCGGCCAGCTTCGGAGCCATCGCGCGGGCCAGCAGGATCGGCGCGATCGCGTTGACCTCCAGGTGCTGGCGCAATCGCATGGCCTGCGCCCGCGGCGTCGCGGCGTCAGGCTGGTAGGCGGATGCATTCAACACCAACACGTCCACGGGCCGGCGACCCATCGCCGCCATGGTCGCGCGCACGCCCGACTCGGGATTGGCGAAATCGGCGCGGCAGGCCTCGCCGTGCACACCAAGCTCGGTCAGTTCCTGGACCAGCGAAACCGCCTCGCGGTGCGACGATCGATAGGTCACCGTGACGTCACAGCCGGCGCGCGCCAACGCGAGGGCAATCGCTCGCCCAACCCGTCGCGCGCCGCCCGTGACGACGGCGTGTCGGCGGCCTACTTGAAGGGCGGCACGGGCCATGGGGCGGGACGATAGTGGAGGCTGCGTCGATAGCATCTCGCGCCGCATGGTGCAGCAGCCCGATGCCAGCCCCGCACGGCGGGCAAGCCTGCTCCGTCGCATCCTGAGGTTCAAGGTGCGGTGGCTGGGAATCAGCATGATCCTCGTCGCCGCGATCCTCCTGGACGGCCGGCTCCCGCGGTCCATGCTGGCCTCCGCACTGGGTGAACTGGTCGGAGCCGATGTCACGATCGCGCGGCTGCGGTTTGAGGGGCCGTGGATCGTGGCGGACAACGTCCAGTTCAATGCGCCGTTGTGGGGCGGACCCGGATCGGAAGTGGCCTCCGTGGAAACCGTCCGCATGGACCTGGATTGGGGCTCCACGCTCGCCGGATCACCTCGACTGGAACACCTCGAGTTGGATGGCGGAGTCCTCCAACTGGTCGAATCGGACTCAGACCCGCCGCGATTCAATGTCGGGTCACTCCGAACGATCAAGCCTCGAAAGCCCGATGCCACGCCGCGCGAGCGCGACGGCCTGTTGCCCTTCGACGCCCTCACCGTCCGACGATTCAAGTACCAGGTGGGAGTCCTTCGCGGGGGGCTCATCGTGATGGGCGACCCTGTTCCGATCGAGGCCTCGTGCGTCCGGGACGACGACCACGCCACGCAATGGGCGCTCCAGGCCACGCTCCCCTCCGCCGCAATCTCCATCGAGGGCGCGTACGACGCGACGATGATCGCGCTCACGGCGACGCTTCGCGAGATGCCCTGGAACCACGGACTCCTTGATCTCTTGCCAAGCCGCGCCCGCGCGGTGCTGGAGGCAGCGGGCCCGAGCGGGACCATCACCCGGGCCGCCTTCACGGCCAGCGAGTCGACCCCCGCGCAGCTGGAAATGGCCATCCATGACTTCGAGGCTCGGCTCCCGGAGATCGCACAGCTGGGAACCTGGACCAGACTGTGTGGCAGCAAGGCGCGCACGCCGGCCCCGCCGCCGACGCTCCACGTCTCGGCGGCGCTGGCGATCATCACGCCGACGTCGATCGAGTTGCGGGAGGCGCGAGGAACCATCGGCGAGTCCGGGAACGACGCGGCGACGGTTCGCGTCCCCTTCGAGGCGCACGGCATGGTCGATCTGGGCGCCTTGCCGCCCATCGATCCGGGAACGGGGAGCGACCTGCTCACGCAGGCCCTGGACCAGGCGGCGTTTGACCTCTCGCTGCGCATCGACGGGTTCACGCTGGAGCGTCGAGGGGACGAGAGTTGCGTGCTGCTGCCAATCGCCGCCGCCAACGCGCTGCAGGAAATGCACGTGAGGAACATGGCCTTCGACCTGCGTGCCTCGCTCCGGCGCGCTGGCCGCACCGCCGGCGCGGCCAGCCCCGTGGAGAGTTCGCTCGCCCTCACGCTCCGCGACGGGACGATCACGATCCCGCAGTTCCCGTACCCGCTCACGGGGGCGCGCGGCACGGTCCTCGTTGCCGACGACCGTGCCACCATCGAGGGGCTGCAGGCGGTCGGCCCCGGCCAGTCCACGGTGCGCATCGACGGCTCGCTCCAGGGGCTCTCCGGTGCCCCGGCCATCGACCTGGTGATCTCGTGCGATGACATCATCGTCAACGACGAGCTGCGCCGAGCCGTGGAGCGCCAGGTCGGCGACGTGCTTGACGAAATCTTCGACCTCAACGCGGCGCGGGCCATCGAGCCGAGCCTCGTGGCGCAGGGATTGCCCCCCTTCGAGCCCGGTGGCCGAGGTTCGCTCAGCCTGCGCCTGCGCCGCGAGACGCCGACGGATGTTCCGGTCGAGCTCAGCGGCGACATCACCATCCACGAGGGACGCGTCCTCTTGCGCACCTTTCCGCTCCCGCTCGTGGGCCACTCCGGCACCATCCACTTCGAGCCGGGCCGGGTGTCCTTTTCTGAACCCATCGCTTTCCAGTCGCTCAGTGGAGGTTCTGGAGAAGTGGCCGGAGAGATTCGGCTGGAGCTCCGCGACGACGGCCGCCTGATCGGCGTGCCAAACCTGCGATTCACTGCCCACGGCGAGCCGGCGAGCCCCCTGCTGTGGACGGCGATCCCGCCCGCACATCGGGCCGAGCATCCCCAATGGCCGGCGCAACCCACGCTGGAGGGAGCCATCCTCCAATCGCTCCGCCCAACAGGGACCCTGAGCGTGACCGGGCACGTCACCCGGTTTGGCAGCGATCCCGAGTACGACATCGTGGTCGACGTCGCCGACGGCACCATCGGGCCGCCGATCAGCCCACTCGCGACCGATGAGATCGGCTGGCCCGCCGGCTTGGCCCTCACGGAGACCTCCGCCCGCGTGCGGATCACCCCCGGACGCGTCGCACTCGAGCGCAGCGCCGGCACGATGTGCGGCGGCGAGATCGCGGCGGCCGGCTCGCTGTCGGGTGGCGAGCCGAGCATCGACATCCACGCCGGTGCCATCGACGTGGCGTGCGCGGCCGGGCAACTTGGTCTGATCGATCCCGCCACCGCCCCCGACTGGTGGATGCGCGCCGACCCGCAGGGAGTGGTGGACGCCGCGGTCGCGATCCGCGAGTCGACACTCTCGGCCCGCGTGAAGCCCGGCCTCCTGCACGCGACGATCGGTGGAGAGCGGCTGGACATCCAAGGAACCAGTGGATGGATCGACATCGATGACGACGCGATCACCGCGCGCGAGCTTGGGTTCATCGCCGGTCCGGTGGACGGCGCGGGGGATCGGCACACCCAGTGCACCGTGCACGCCGCGATGCCGCGGCGAGGAGCGGGTGAAGCCACGTGGACATTCACCTCTCCTTCGCTTGATCCGCGAACGCCCTTCACGCGAGGAATCCTTCGAGAAGTCGGCGCGGGCGATCTGGCGGACGTCAGTGAAGCGCTTGGCCTTGCCCTGGAGATGCCCGCCTCCGCAACAGGGGTCGGCGCGCACCTTCAGCGGCTTGATGCCCATCCCACCCGCGCGCAGCTGGGCTCGGGGACCGCGACGCCATTGGAGATCACCTTCCCCGCCACGGCGTGCGTGTCGATCGTGGATGGTTCGATGGTCTCGAGGGATCTTGACGCTCCGCTCGCCGGCGGCCAGCTCAGCCTCTCGATCACTGGCGACCTCAAGGAGGGCGCGCACGGCGAGCCCGCGTGGGGGCGCGTGACACTCGACGCTGTCGCCGAGGGAAGCCCGGCGCTGCTGTCGATCGTCCCGGAGCCCGTCCGTTCATCCCTCCAGTCGATGGCGTTCAACCCAGGCCGACGGGTGTCGATCCGCGGCGGCAGCGTCACGTGGGGCTCCGGCAACTATGACGCCGACTTCCCTGTTTCGCTCGTGGGCGCCTCCATGCAGCTGGGCGTGGCCGTCGAAGAGTACGACGGGCTGGTTGACGTCTCGGTCAACGAGACCTCGTGGAGCGTCGGGTGCGTGCCCATCGATTCGTGCATCGCCGGTGCCCCGTTGCGGATTCCGTCGGCACTCATCGTCGGGGCGGATGGCCAGCCCATCCGCGCCCGGCTCGACATCCCCGCCGGCGACGGCATCGTGTCGGCGTCGGTCGTCGTGCCCAGCGACAGCCGCTGGAGCGTCGACGTACGTGCGGATGGGATCCCCTGGGCCGACGTGGTCCGCGCAGGCGGAATGCACTCGGCGCCGACCGGCATCGCCAGCGGAAGCGGTGTCGTCACCGGGCATGAAGGACTCCCGCTTGAAGCCGAGGGCTCATTGTTCGTCACGGGAGCAGACTTCGGCGCGCCGCCGCCTGACCTCCTGAATCCCCTGACGTTCGGGAGCGACAGGCGCCTGAAGGAACTGGAGACGCACTTTTCGCTTTCCGGCGACCACCTGACCCTGTGGGAGACCGAGTTGCGGGCCGACGGATTCAAGCTTGTCGGAGACGGCACCGTCGACATTGCCTCCGGCACGATCGAGGCGCGACTGCGGGGTCGATCGGCCATGCCGCTCCTGGGCGACTTGCTCGGTGCCGTCATCGACCCGCTCGTGCAGCTGGAGGTCACGGGGACGCTTGACCATCCGCTCACACGCGTGGCTCCGCTTCCGGGGATACTCTCGCCTCGAGGAAAGTCGACCCCGACCGCACCAGCCACGAAACAATGAGCGCCCCAGACTCCAGCCATCCACGATCGCCTCGCGGGCCAGACTCTCCCCTCCCGCTGACGGCGGAGCAGTTCGCACTGCTGGAGAGCGTCGCTCGCAGCGCCGTGGGAGGCGCGGACATCGACCCGCACGCGCTCAAGGTGACGATCGAGGCGATGGAGGCAGCCGTGGGCTCCCTCGCCGACCGCTCGGAGACCCATCAGCTCCGACTCGCGCGGACCGCCATGCGAGAGGTTCGGCAGGCCTTTCGGGTCTTCAATCGATATCGAGGGATTCGCAAGGTCGCGATCTTCGGATCCGCCCGGACGCCGACCGACCATCCCGACTATGCCGCCGCAGTCGAGTTTGGCCACCTGATGGGAGCCGCCGGCTGGATGGCGATCACCGGAGGTGGCGAGGGAATCATGCGCGCCGGACTGGAGGGCCCCTCGACCGAAAGGAGCTTTGGGCTGGTCATCCACCTTCCCTTCGAGAGCCGCGCCAATGCGGTGATCGCTGGCGACCACAAGGCACTCCGGTTCCGGTACTTCTTCACGCGGAAGGTGGCCTTTCTCAGCCACGCCGACGCGATCGCCGCATTCCCCGGCGGCTTCGGCACGCTGGACGAACTCTTCGAGGCGCTCACGCTGATCCAGACGGGCCGAGGGGCACTGGTGCCGATCCTGCTTGTCGAAGGCTCCCAGGCCAACGGAAGGCCGCGCGGGTGGTGGCGCGATGCGGAGCGATGGATGCGGCGGCGGCTGGGCGACGAGGGTTGGATCTCGCCGGAGGACCTGTCGTTGTTCCATCGAGCCTCCAGCCCCGCTGACGCAGCCGCGCGCATCGCACGCTTCTATCGGCGCTACCACTCCAGCCGCTATGTCGGCGACCGCCTGGTGATCCGGATGCACTCGACGCTCCCCGCCGCAGCGCTGAAGTCCATCGAGTCCAGGTTCCGCCCCCTCATCGCGCGAGGGACGCTGCAGCTGACGCAGGCCTTGGCCGAGGAAAACGGCGCTCACGAGGACCTCCCGCGAGTCGTCTTCACCCACACACGTCGGGACTACGGCTTGGTCCGCCTGCTCATCGATGCGATCAACGACGTGCCGCTTCCTCGGCCCAAGGCATTGGGACGAAGCTCATGACGATCGTGACCAGACACGCCTTCGCCGCACCATTCGCCTTGCTGGCCGGGTGGACGGTCAGCGCCTCCCTCCTGGCGTGCGACTCCCCCCCGTCCGTTCCGGCGGCGACGGCCGAAGTCGCCGCACCAGCCGGGCAGGGCACGGTCCTCCTGACGGAGCGTGGACTGGAGGTCATTCGCCTCACGCTGCCGGCCACGACCTCGACGCTCGCAGCCTTCATCGACGGACTTCCATCGCCCGAAGGATTGGACCCAAGCCAGCGGAGCCGACTGCAGCGCAATGGACTTGCCGTTCGGGTCGCCGACGACGTCGACCTCGTGCAGCTGGTCTCCGCGGCTGGTGGCGTGCTTGCCGAGACGCGTACCTGGTTGGGCGAGCCCACCGCGTGGCGGCCCACGCTCCGTGCGTCCACCGATGGGCATCCGCGATTGTTCGTCGATGGTCGACTGCTCGCGGCCGGGCCCGGGACGCTCTGGTTCTCGTGCCGCGGCTGGCTGGTGAAGGAGCAGTCCGAGGAAGTGGCCGATGTCCAGTGCATGATCGGAGCCCTCGCGCCTCCGCCCGCCTCGCTGGCGCCCTCCACGCAACCCGTCCTGCGTGGCGATGACGCTGGCAACCTCCTGCCGGGCACGAGTGCCTATTTCACGATTCATCGAGGGCAGCTGGCGATCATCGCTCCGGCCTCGCGGGCGGCGTCCAGCGGCGGTCGTGGGCCGGTTGATGAGGAAGGCCCCGGGGTCCCCACAGCCGGCGAGCTCCTGTTGGCCGGGCGAATGGGCGAAGAACTGGTCACGACGGTGCTGGTCATCGTCCCGGGCGGGCTGTGGAATGGGAATGACGTCGCCACGGCCGTAGAATCTCCCGACCCGCCGCCTCCCGGCGCCGCGTCACCGTGACCAACCTCGTCGAACCCACCCCACGGCGCTCCCGACGCCGAGCCCTCAAGCTCCGAGGATTCTCGCGCCCGCTCCCCGCGATCGGCGTGATGCCGACGATCATGACGCTGGGCAACCTGGTCTGCGGGTTCGCAGCGATCCACTACGCCAGCAAGCCGGTCAGCCAAACGGGGTTCCACGGCTGGAGCACGCTCACCGTCGCGGCCACGCTTGTCTTCGTGGGGATGTTCTTTGACGCAATCGATGGCTTCGTCGCCCGCCTGACGCGCTCGGCCAGCGAGTTCGGGGCGCAGCTGGACTCCATGGCCGACATGGTGACGTTTGGCGTGGCCCCCGCCTTCATGATGCTGCGGCTGGTGAGCCACTACTTCGGCACCACGGACGCGGCCATTTTCAGCCCCGATGCGCAGAGCGCCTACGCCAAGGCCACGTGGGGCGTCGCCGGCCTCTACATCTGCTGCACGGCGCTTCGCCTGGCCCGCTTCAACGCCGAGACCGTCTCCCTGGAACTGGAGGGACATCGATCCTTCCGCGGCCTTCCCTCACCAGGTGCCGCCGGCGTCGTGGTCAGCCTCATCATCCTGCACCAACACCTCGTGGCGCAGTCCACAGGCGGGCTGCCCGACTCGATGGAGCGATTCAGCAGCCTGGCGATCCCCGCCGGCGTCCTCGCGGCCGGGCTCCTCATGGTGAGCCGGCTCCGCTACCCACACGTGGTCAACCGCTACCTGCGCGGCCGGAAGGACTTCGCGACGGTCGCCAAGATCGTGCTGCCCATCCCGCTGTGCATCTGGTACCTGCAAGAGTCGCTGGCCGTGGCGTTCCTGCTCTACGCGCTCAGCGGGCCGCTCTTCCACTTCTGGTCATCGGACAGGCGCCGCGCCGTGACGATCGCCGCGTCGGCACCAGTGGATGGTGGCGCACAGGACGCCAGCCGATGAGTGCCGCGGCCACCACGGCCACCATGGCCACGGGTCGATTTGGGCCCTACGGCGGGCAGTACGTCCCGGAAACGCTTGTCCCAGCCCTCCTTGAACTTCAGTTGGCTTACGAGTCGATTCGCCACGACGAGCGCTTTCAACTTGAGCTGCGGACGTTGCTGCGTGAGTTCGTGGGTCGACCCACGCCGCTGACCCTCTGCCCGCGTCTCACGGCGCAGGGCGCGGGTGCCTCGCTGTGGGTCAAGCGCGAAGACCTGGCCCACACCGGTGCGCACCAGATCAACAACACGATGGGGCAGGTGCTGCTGGCGAAACGGATGGGGAAGAGCCGCATC
>SXGR01548671.1_pt1 | contig 29411 bp, 35 predicted proteins | sample 3174711 | NCBI WGS metagenome assembly SXGR01 (sample SAMN11356860, study PRJNA531348) | freshwater metagenome | isolation source: freshwater sample F1-60 | place: China: Fuxian Lake, Yuxi | collected 2017-12-25 | reverse complement strand
TTTTCTTAACTCTATCTCTATTTTCCTCTCCATAAACATCAGTTGCCTCGTTTACAACTCTTTCATGATTTAAACCAGCGAATCGTGGATGACTAAGAATACTTTTCTTAACTCTATCTCTATTTTCCTCTCCATAAACATCAGTTGCCTCGTTTACAACTCTTTCATGATTATAACCAGCGAATGGTGGAAAGGATAGAATACTTTTCTTAACTCTATCTCTATTTTCCTCTCCATAAACATCAGTTGCCTCGTTTACAACTCTTTCATGATTTAAACCAGCGAATCGTGGATGACTAAGAATGACTTTCTTTATATCTTCTTGAGGTACGTCATATACTCTTGCAATTAATGGAATTCTTTCTTGAGCCCAAGCTATAAAATTTGTTCTTTCTCTTGCGAAAGGGTTATTGAATAGCTCGGCTATTTCTTCTTCTGTAAATTTTACTCCTTCTCCTATTATTCCTTCTAAATCCATAAATTTTGACTTGATATAAGGTTTTTAAAATTAACTAATGTTACTACTTTCTAATTAAAGTATATTCTCTTTTAGATTTTTATGGATTATGGATATTTGTTGGAGATTCCCGAAGTTAAGGAAATTGGTTGTAGTGAAGAATTTGCTTGCTTTAATTTTGTTTTTTTGGAAAATCTCTCAATTGTAACCACTTCGTTTAGATAACTTTAAATACGAATTTTTTGAGGGTTGGACTTATGAGTTTTGAAACTTTGACGCGATTGCATCCTGACATTAAAGTCAAACATAGCGAGGAGTTTAGCTTTTCAAAGAATGCCCCTGCGGAGTTTTTTGATGCCGATAAAAAACACATTACGGAAACTGCTTTTTCTAATCTTTATCAATATCTTACTTTGCCGTATGTTATTGATTCGTTTGAAGACCATGGCAAAAGAAGGGATTTTAAAAAAGGACTTGAGCCAGCGATATTGGAAGCATACGGAACGAATGCTTTAAGAAAAGGAAAAGTTGGAGCTGTTGATTTTTCTTTGCAAATTTTGTCTAGATTGTATGCTGATAAAGGAGATTCTGAATTTCCTGCGAAGATTGAACATGTCCGAGATTATTTGAGAAATAGTTTTGGCCCGAATTATGACTCTCTGTATCCAAGTTCTAAAATTGACATGGCTTTTGGTTTAAAGGAGAAAATTGTATCTTTGATTTATCATCTTGAGGTTAAGAAAGATACTTTGTCTATTGAACAATAGCTTTAATTCGTCTTATTCCTGCTGAAACTGAAGATTGTTCCGTTATTTTTATTTTACCTATTTCTTTTGTGTTTTTTACATGTGGTCCTGTGCAAATTTCTTTTGAAAAATAACCTCTTTTGTCTTTTGAGTCTATAATTGTATAAACTGAAACTTTTTCTGGATATTTATGGCCGAACTCCCCCTTTGCTCCTGAATCAAATGCTTGTTTTGGAGACATCTCCTCTCTTTTCATTTCAAGACATTTATTTACAGCTTTATTCACGATATCTTCTATTTTTTTTATTTCTTCATCAGTTAATTTTCTTGAAAAATTGAAGTCAAATCTTGTGCGTTCTGGAGTTATGTTGCTTCCTCTTTGAGCTACTTCTGAACCAAGAACTTGAGCGAGAGCTTCGTTTAGCATGTGTGTTGCCGTATGTAATCGCGTGGTTTTTTCAGAATGGTCTGCAAGTCCTGACTTGAATGTCCCAGATGAAGTTGTTCTTGATAGCTCTTGGTGTTTGTTGTAAGCTTCTTTGAATCCTTTTGAATCTACTTTGATACTTTTTTCTTTTGCCATTTCTTCCGTCATTTCTATTGGAAAACCGTATGATTGGAATAATAGGAATGCATCTTCTCCTGAAATTTGTTTTTTTTCTTTAGCTAATTTTTCAAATTGTCGTATTCCTCGTTCTACTGTTGTTCTGAATTTGTTTTCCTCTTCATCTAATTTTGTTAGAATAACATTTCTGTTTTTTTGCAGTTCTTTATAATCTTGGTAAATTTCAAATATTGGTTCTGCGACTTTTGTTGTGAAATTTATTTCTATTCCGAGGAGCTTGCCGTATCTTATTGCTCTTCTGATTAGTCTCCGAAGGACGTATCCTTGACCAACATTGCTTGGATAAGTTGGTGTTTCATCTCCAATCATAAATACTGATGCCTTGATGTGATCTGCGATTATTCTCATCGACTTTTCATTTCCCTTGTATTTTTTATGACTTATTTTTTCTATTTCTTTTATTGTTGGTAAAAATAATTCTGTTTCGTAATTATCTCGTTTATTGTTCAGAATTGCGAGAGTTCTTTCTACACCCATTCCTGTGTCTACATTTTTTTGTTTTAATTGAGTGAATTTGTTATCTTTTGTTTTTTGATATTGCATAAAAACATCGTTCCAGATTTCTACCCATCTTTTATCTTCTAGATTGAATTTTTTTGGAACTGGTTCTGAAGAACTCCAATAGAACATTTCAGTATCTGGACCACATGGGCCTGTTTCTCCTGCTGGGCCCCACCAATTGTCTTTTTTTGAGAGAAATGCAATTTTATCTTTAGAGATTCCGAGAGAGAGCCAGATATTTGCTGATTCTTCGTCTTTTGGAGCATCTTTATCTCCTGCGAAACAAGTAACTGCTAAATTATCTTTTGAAATTTTGAGAATTTTTGTGAGAAACTCAAAACTAAATTCTATTGCTTCTTTTTTGAAGTAATCTCCCAATGACCAGTTGCCCAACATTTCAAAGAATGTGTGGTGTGTTGTATCGCCGACTTCTTCAATATCGCCTGTTCTAATACATCTTTGCATACTTACTAAACGATTTCCTAAGGGGTGTTTTTGTCCAGATAAATAAGACACTATTGGGTGCATTCCCGCTGTTGTGAAAAGAACTGTTGGGTCGTTGATTGGAATTAAAGAACTGTTAGGAATTTCTTTATGCGATTTGGATTTGAAAAATTCTATGTATTTTTTTATTAATTCTGTTCTGTCTATCATAAAATTAGTGAGCTTATCGGGTTTTTAAAATTGTCTTAGAATGATTTAAATTTAGATACTTGTTTTTATAAATAACTTATTACAAATTAAACTTTTGAAAGCAAAGCAATCTTGTTTCTTATTTTTCGGATTTCGTCTTCTAATGCAGCTCTTTTTGTAGTTGAAATATTTGTTGGTTCGATATCTGAATCTTTTGATTTTAGTGGTGGGAAATATTCGCTTAATATCTCCATTTCTTTTTTTATTTCTACTATCTCTTTTTTTAGAAGATTTCTTACTGCTGATTCTTCTTTCCTGAATTTTCTGTATAAATCGTATTTTTGCATTGCTGTGAGAAGTTCCATTTCAATGTATAATAAATGTTTTTTTCCAGCCATAACTTGTGAATGGTCTAAACCGATAAATCTTTCTTCAGTAGGCATTTTCAAAAATCTCTCTATTTATGAAAGATATTCTTGATTTTATATTTTCTATATCTTTTTCCCATTCCAATATTTCTGCATCTTCCTTTGCTTTGACTTCTTTTATCATTTTGAGTAATTCATCCATTTGATTAAGCTTTTCAGATACTTTTGTAAGTGACTCTCGAGATTCTTTGAACTTTTCTAATTTGACAAAAAGAAATTTTTTTTGAGGAGCTGTGTTAGGAATATTTTCAGAAAATTCCATTTTTTGAGGTTTCCATTCTTCCATTTCCATAGTTCTGACAGGTTTTATGGGTAAATGTGTGCTTTCTCTTTTCTCTGGAGTCCATTCTGGCAATTCAGGTAAATTCTTATCATCTTCTACTGCACTTTTTATTGCGCTTTGAGAAAATCCTTTATTCATAGGAGAATCTGGAAATGAAGGTAATCCGTGAATTTCCTCTTTTTCTTCAACTTCAAATGCTGGAAGATGAGGTCCTCTCAAATCTCTAATAGTTGGAGATCCAGAATTAAGACTAGGTAATCCTTTATCAGTAGATTTTTTGAAATTAAACATTCCGATAGTATTTCTGAAGGTTTATTTATATACGTTTATTTTAATTATATAGTAGTTACTATTTTTTTAGAAAGGTTTTTATTGTGTCTTTTATTGACGTCTACATGCTCGATAAATTTTTACAAGAAATAGTTCATATTATTGCAGGTTCTAATGCGGATAAGATTGTGGAAGTTTTATCTGGGAAAAAAAATGTAAATGAGTTTTTAATTGCGAAAAAACTCAATTTCACCATAAATCAAGCAAGAAATATATTGTACAAATTGGCTGATGAGGGGCTTGTTTATTTTAATCGAAAAAAGGACTCAAAAAGTGGAGGGTGGTATACATATTTCTGGACACTTGATGAGCAAAAGTGTCTTGTTTATTACAAAGCTAAACTTCTCAAAGACATAGAAAATTTAGAACACGGAATATCCACGCAAAAAACAGTGCAGTTTTATCATTGTAAAACTTGTGGGATGGAACAAAGTGAAGAAAAAGCTTTATTGAATGATTTTACTTGTTCAGAATGTGGAACTATTTTTGATATGAAAGATTCTTCTGAATCTATAAAAGATGGGGAGAAACAAACTCAAAAATTGAAAATCAAACTTGTAGAAGTTGAGAATACTCTTAATCAACTTATTGAAGACAACAATAAGAAAAATGCTAAATTGGAATTAAAGGGAAAGAAATCTTCTAAGAAAAAAGTTAAAAAAACTGCTAATACTAAGAATAAAAAAACCAAAAAATCTGTTAAGAAATCCAAGAAGAAGGTAAAAAAATAAATGGTGATTAGGCGAGATTTTAGAAGAAATTTACCTCAGAAAAAAGTTTCGTTTTTCTCATATTGGAGCATCACGAATTTGCTTATTATTATTAATGCTATATTGTTTATTTTATTTTTGATATTGGCTAAAATTTTTCCAGGATTTTTTGATCTTATTGCTATCAAACCTTTGGAAATAATCGGATTGAGCAAATTATGGACTTTAATTACGAGCATATTTATGCATGGGGGATTTTTCCATCTTTTCGTAAATATGTTTTCTCTGTTTTTTTTGGGAAGTCTTACTGAAAAAATAATCGGGAGAAGAAGATTCTTTTGGTTTTACCTAATTGCTGGAATTTTGGGAGGTTTGTTTTTTGTATCTTTCGCATTTATTGGAAACTATATTCCTCGAGGAAATTCTGTTTTTGGAGAAGTTAGTGATTCTGCTGTTGGAGCAAGTGGAGCTATTTTCGGTTTACTAGGATTATTGGCTGTTCTTCTGCCTGGAAAAGAAATCTATCTTATTGTAGGGCCCTTAATAATTCTGATTTTACAACTTGTTTCAAATAGTCTTCTTCCTAGTATTTCTGGAGTTATAGATACAATATCGCCAATTCTTATATTCGTTATGGTATTTTCAATGTTTTCTATGAATTCAAGATTTAGAAAAGTAGCTTTACCATTAAGAATTCCATTTTGGATTGCTCCAATTATTGCAATTATTCCGTTATTCATAATTTCAATATTTGTTAAACTGCCTATTGGGAATACGGCTCATCTTGGAGGACTTGTCGCAGGTATTGCTTATGGAACTTATTTGAGAAGCAAATATCGACAAAAAGTTAAAATGCTGAATAAAATGATTAAATAATATGGCTGTAAAAAACAAACCTTATTGGAAGCATGAAATTCACGATTTATTTGTTGATTCGTGGAAATTTATTTGTGAAAAAAGAAAATTTGTCTTTATTCCTATGTTTGTGTTCTTTACAGGTTCACTTATCGGATTTATACAAGCAGATATTCTTGGAGAATATTTTAAAGAATTGATAAAAGAAATAGCCCCTCAAAGCGAAGGTCTTGATTTTATACAGATGTTCTGGTTTATTTTCAGTAATAATATAGCTAGTTCATTTATGGCTATGATTTTAGGGATGTTTTTTGGAGTATTTCCTTTGTTTAACGCTTTATTTAATGGAGCTCTATTAGGTTATGTTTATTCTGAAGTTTCTGGAGTTGCTGGTTTTGGAATTATCTGGAGACTTTTACCGCATGGTATTTTTGAATTGCCTGCTGTTTTTATCTCATTAGGACTTGGGATTTATATCGGTTCAACAATATTCTATCCTGAAAGAAAGAAAAATTTCATTTTAAAAATAAAAGAATCTATCAAAGTATTCTTAACCATAGTCTTTTCTTTGCTAGTTATTGCTGCTATTATTGAGAGTTTTCTTATTTCTTTTGCGAGATAAATGTTTTTATATTATTCATTATTTTATAGATTATGGATTTTAATTCTAATTTAACTAGTGAGAGTGTATCTGAAATAGATACTTTAAGAGAAAAAGAAAATCTTAGAAAGATTGAAGCAGCTCTATTTGTTTCTGGAAAATTTCTGAGTCTTAAAGAACTTGTCGCTTTAACAGATGTAAATCCAATTTTATTGAGAGATATTCTAAGAACTCTGGAAGAAAAGTTTAGGGGATCGGGAATAGAGGTGATCCAAAGAGAAGAATTATGGAAAATGGACGTTCATTCAGATTTTATTTATATGTCTAACAAACTCGCAACAGGAAAATCAGAATTTACTAAAGCTGAACAGGAAACACTGGCGATAATTGCATATAAACAACCGATGAAACAAAGCGTTTTGATAAAAATAAGAGGGAACAAAGCATATGATCACATTAATAGATTTGTTGAGATGGGTTTAATTTTAAAGAAAAAAATTGGACATACTGCTGAATTGAATTTAAGCGATTCATTTTATGATTATTTTAATGTTGATAGAGATACTAAAATTCTCGAGGCAAAATAATGAATTTTATTGAATTTGTTTTTTATACATATCTTTTTGTTGCACTGTATATGACTAGTTTGTTGATTTTTTTATGGTACCCTAACAGAAAAAAGATTTTTGAGTATCCTCATGGAAAACCAGTTCCTGTCAGCATAATTATGCCATGTTATAATGAATCAAAAACTATTGCAGAAGCTATTGAATCTTTGATGAATCTGAACTATCCAAAAGATATGATTGAAATAATAGTTGTAGATGATAAATCAAAAGACAATTCTGTGCAAATTATTCAAGAGTTTGTTAAAAAATATCCTAATAAAATAAAATTAATCGTGAATTCAAGAAATTCAGGAGGTGCTGCCGAACCTACAAATATAGGAATTAAAGCTGCAAAATATGATTTTATTGCTGTTACTGACGCAGATTCAATGCCTCAACCTGATGCTTTAATTAAAATGATTGGATTTTTACAACAGGACTCTAAAGTTGCAGCCGTTACTTGTGCAGTTATGGCTCGTGGAAATAAGACATTTATACAAAGAATACAAATGATAGAATATTCTATTATTGCTTGGAACAGAAAACTTCTTGATTGCATAGATTCAGTGTATGTAGCTCCTGGACCATTTGCACTCTATAAAAAATCTGCATTGTTAGAAGTTGGATTGTTTGATACAAAGAACCTTACTCAAGATATAGAAATAGTTTGGAGACTTTTATCTCATGGATATGTTGCCAAAATGTGTCTATCTGCAAGAGTTTATTCAGAAACTCCTGATAAATTTAAGAAGTGGTGGAAACAGAGAGTTCGTTGGAATATTGGGGGAACTCAATGTATTGTTAAGTACAGAAAACTACTTTTCAAAAAAGGTATGCTTGGTGCATTTATAATTCCATTTTTCAGTTTTTCTTTGTTTTTAGGTTTGTTTGGTTTGGGAATATTTGCATATTTGTTTGCTAAAAGAGTTATAGTAAAATATCTTGCTACTCAATATGCAATTTATGGAGGAGCAACATTATTAAGATTGCAAGATTTATCCATTCATCCTACAGTACTAAATTTTTTTGGAATTGCTCTTTTTCTTTGGGCATTTGTATTTACAATGATTGGTTTAGGCATAATGGATATGAGAAAAAAACCAGAAGCTAAAATATTTAATATCTTGTTTTATTTGCTGATTTATCTAACAATATATCCATCTATTATGATAACATCATTAAGTAAATATATAAGAGGCAAATACTCTTGGTAATAAGGATATTTTAAAATGAGTAAACACGCTTTTTGGAGAGCCCTTGTATTTACATTAATTGTATTTGGTTCAGGACTTGCCTTAGGATTTTTTTTAGAAGGAGTCCAATCAGATAATATTTATTCCCAATTGATAAGTTCAGAACTTGATCTTCTGGATGATCAATTAACTCAACAAATTATCAAAGATTATAATGTATCTTGTTCTCAATCAAGAAAGAGTTTATTTGAATTTGCAGATAGAATTTATAATGAAGCTGTAGAACTTGAAGAAATTGATGGAACTGGAAGAATCAGAGATTTAACTATACTGCATAAAAGATATGATTTGCTTAGAACTTTGTTATTAAAGGAATCTAAAACTCTTAAAATAAGATGTGGAGATGATTTTCACATATTCACATATTTTTATTTATATAATTCTCAAGATATAGAAACAAGCTCTAAACAAAATTACTTTTCAAAAGTGCTTTTTGATTTGAAAGAATTACATCCTGATACTGTTTTACTTGTTCCGATTGCTTCAGATACTAATTTGGTTTCTGTCGATGCTCTTATTAATGCCTTAGAAATACAGACTTATCCATCTATTGTGATTGATGATTCTGAAATAATAACTGATAATCTTACTCTTGATGAGCTTGAAAAGAAACTTGTTTTTTTAAGTCCTTGATTATTCAAAGTATTTTTTCTTTCACCATAAAAGATTTAAACTGAAACATTTGACTTTATTTATGGAGTATGTTGATTTGAAGAGTTATTCTTCAGGAAAATTTGTTGAGGCGATAAGAGATGGTGAAATTGTTAGAGTCCCACATTCTGTCGCTATTCAGGAAGACTTATTTATCCTTAGAAATCTGAACTCGGAACCTCAACAGCCAGTTTCTCAAAGTTTAGCACACATTAAGAAAGTAGCAGAGGATAATAAGAGAGGATCTGTTTTTTCCGACTGGAAGATAGGAAAATTTGGAAACAAGAAAAATAATGTTCTCCAAGATTTGATACCTAATTTTCACTGGGAAATTGGCAAACAAAGAAAGAAGAGAAACTTGTCAAGGCATAAACTTGCAGAGATGATTATGGCTTCTGAAAGCGATGTTAAAATGATTGAACTTGGCGAATTACCTTATGATGATTTTGTTTTGATAAGTCGAATCGAACAACTTTTCGGAATAAACTTAAGAAAATTTGGCTCTGTAAATACGGCGATAAATCTTGCAGATTTGCAAAAGCGTAAGGAAGCTAACGAGAAAGAGGCTTTAAGAAAGGTTTCTTCCAAAGGAAGCTCCTTACCAGATAATAATATGGTTTCCAATGCAGAAATAGAACTAATTGAGGATTAGTAAGCTTTAAACAAAGTTAACTTAGATTAATCTGCTTAAATCTTATGCATAAGATTTAAAAACCTGTTTTATTGATTTGATTTATGCATATTGAAATAATTTCCAATAGTTCAAATGAATGTGAAGTTCGCATAGATAATCTGACTATTGCTGAAGCATTAAGGGTGTATCTAAATGAACAAGGTATCAAGTTTGCTGCATGGAGAAGAGACCATTTGACTCAACCAGCAATTTTTAGAATAGAAAGTTCAGGAAAAACAGTTAAAAAAGCTGTTTCAGAAGCCGTTTCAGCTATATCTAAAGATGTAGAATCGCTTGTTAAAATAGTTTCTAAATAATTTTGATTTTGAGATATAGTTACATTTATTAATGTTTTTTACTATATTGTTTTTGGAGGTGTATGTTATGTGTAAAAGTTGGTGTGAAGCTATTTTTGGAGTTATTATTCTGATATTTGCCTTTATGAAAACAAAGTTTTCTAAAATAGGTCTGATAATAATTGCTATAATCTTAATACTGCATTCTTTCTCATGCAAAAAGTGTTTTGCCAGTCAAGAGATGCCAGTAAAAACAAAAAAGAGAAAGTAACTCTTCAGTTATTTTTTATATTATTTTTATTATAATTTTAATGGTTTACGAATTGTAAAGATGATTGAAATAAGTTGCTGGTGCGTCATTATTTTTTTAAAGTGTTTTTTTGTTTAGATTTTATGTCTAAAGTTTCAGCTGGAAGTTTTGATTTGAATGTTTGGCTTCAAGGAGGTTATGATTCTGATGTGATTACAACATTTTATGGTGGACCTGGTTGTGGAAAGACAAACTTTTGTATGGCTGCTGCTGTTTCTCAAGCTAAAAAAGGAAACAAAGTTATTTTTATTGATACTGAAGGAGGATTTTCTTCAGAGAGAGTGAAGCAGTTAATTGTTTCGCATGGAACTAATGGGTCTTCAGGAAAAGAGTCGGTTTCTGTTGAAAAAGTTCTTGAAAATATTTTGGTTTTGAAACCAACGAATTTTAAAGAACAGCGAGAAGCATTTAACCAACTTTTGAAACATGTTAATGATAAGATTTCTTTGATAGTTGTTGATGGAATGACTATGCTTTATCGCCTTGATTTTGCTGACGCACGCGCAAAAGAATTTGAAGATATTCAGGAAGTGAATTCGGCTCTAACTAAGCAGATGCGTTTACTTGTAGAAATTTCCAGAAAACAAAATATTCCGGTTTTGGTGACTAATCAAGTGTATAATTGGAATAACGAACAGAGGATGGTCGCAGGAGATATTGTGAAATATTGGAGTAAATGTCTTATTGAACTTGTAAATGAAAGAGGGAGAAGAACTGTACATCTTAGAAAACATAGAAGTTTACCTGAAAAAAATATGGATTTCCAGATTTACGACGGCGGAATTAGGAAGAAAAGGTGGCTTTGAAAGCTTTATAAATGTAATTTTTATAAGAGCAAGTGGAAGATATAAATTACAGAACGGAACCTTTAGATGAATCATTTAGTCATGAAGTTACTCTCGCATATCCTACTTTTCTGAGGAGTGCTCGTCGTTCAAATAGCTATGTTGTCGAAGCAGAAGATATTGTTCAAGAAGCGCTTGGAGAAGCTTGGAAATATGCTTCTATTAATGGAATGCCGAAGACAAGAAAGGAATTTGTTAAATGGGGCATTCATATAATTGGATGGAAAATATCTGATTTTTATAAGCAATCTCGAAAGCTTGAGAAAGAAATTTCAAATTCGGAAACATTTGATAGTTTTTTTGATTTGACAGAAAGTTTATCAAATAATAAGCATAGTTCCGTTATAAATAAAGTTATTTATAATGAGCTACACAAATCTTTTTCAGATAGGGTGGATATAATTTATTATTCAAAAAATCCTGTGGGTGCAGTCATTCCCCATATTATTGCTGGGGCAAATATGGCTGAGCTGACTTCTAAGTTAGGATATTCTTCTTGGCTTATTAGGAAAACTAATGAGACTCTTGATAGCATTGTTTCTGAAATAATCAACACTTAAGATTATATATTTGATTTTATTTTTATTTTTATGTTATATTCTGAACTTGCGTTGTTATATGATGAGTTGTCTGCTACAAGTAAAAGACTTGAAAAAATTAAAATTTTAGCAGAATTTATCAAAAAATTAAATGGTTTGGAAGAATTTTCTTATCTATTTAAAGGAAGAATATTTCCAGATTATGATTCTAGAGAAACTGGAGTTTCAACACAAATTATCATAAAAGCAATTACTAGAGCTACGGGAAATGAAACTGAAAAAGTCATTTCTCTTTTTAAGAAGAATGGCGATTTGGGAAATGTTGTTTTAAATATGCTTGACAAATCAAAACAAAACTCCTTATTTTCTAAACCTTTAAGCGTCGAATATGTTTTCAGTAGTCTAAGAAAATTACCTGAAATTGTGGGAGATGGAGCAATAGATAAAAAACTCGCCGTTATTTCTGAAATGTTGATAAATGCTAAGCCAATTGAAGCGAAATATATTGTTAGAACAATTATTGGAGATTTAAGAATTGGAGTCGCTGATGCAGTTATTCTTGAAGCAATTAATTATTGTTTTTTCTCTGCGGATAAAAACACTTTGGAAGTTGTTCAAAAATCATATGACATAATTACAGATTTTGCTGAACTGATTCGTTTGTGTAAAAAAGGCATTAATTCTTTGAATCATATCTCCTTAATTCCTGGAAGACCTATAAATGTCATGCTCCCAGTAAAGGTTTTGAGTATTCAGGAAGCTTTTGAAGTTTGTGGAAAACCAGCAGCATTTGAACACAAATATGATGGTTTTAGAACGATAATAAGTTCAGATGGACATAAAATAAAAATATTTACAAGAAGACTTGAAGATGTGACTCATCAATTTCCAGATTTAGTCTCTTTCGTCGATGAAGGAATAAACGCAAAGAAATTTATAATTGATGGAGAAGCTGTGGGATATGACTCAAAAACGAGCAAGTATCTCCCATTTGAATCTGTTAGTCAACGAATAAAAAGAAAATATGGTATTGATGAAATCTCGAAAAAAATGCCTGTTGAATTAAATGTTTTTGATGTCCTCTATTTTGATGGAAAATCTACAATAGATTTGCCATTTTTAGAAAGAAGAAAAATTCTTAAAAATATAGTGAAAGAAATTCCAAAAAAAATAAGACTTTCAACTCAACTCATTACTTCAGATGAAAATGAAGCTGAAAAATTTTATAAGGATGCATTGAAAATTGGAGAGGAAGGAGTTATGATAAAAAATTTAGAATCAAAATATGTTTCAGGTAGATATGTTGGAACTATTGCAAAACTTAAACCTATTGTCGAAGATTTAGATGTAGTTATTGTGGGTGCTGAATATGGAACTGGTAAGAGATCCGGAGGACTTACAAGTTTTATTATTGCCGTCAAAGACGGAGATAATTTTTTGGAAATTGGAAAAGTTTCATCTGGATTGAAAGAAAAAGAATCAGAAGGAACTTCTTACAAAGAAATAGATAAATTGTTACAGCCCTTAATTATTTCAGAAAACTCTGATTTTGTGAAAGTGAAACCCAAAATAGTTGTTTCTATTACTTATCAAAATATACAACCAAGTCCGAGTTACTCTTCAGGATTTGCTTTAAGATTTCCACGTATAACTCATTACAGACCTGAACGAGGAATTAATGATATTGCTTCTTTGGAAGATATTAAAAAAGAAGTCTCCAGAATGTTAAAAAAATTAGGAAAAAAATCAATTTAGTTAATTTTTTAAATTTCATTTTATAATTAAATCTATGGCTATGACTAAGAAAAAACTGATAAACATTGCTTATGGAATCGATAAATCTAATTGGGTTTTTGAAACGAGCAATCAAAGTTTTTTTAAATTAATGGATGTTGAATTTGGACTAAGTACAATAGACGTTTATTCTGGAGAGATTTTAAACAATAAATTTATCACTACTACGGATTTAGGATTCATGTCTGTTAACAGAAGATCTATTTTTTATGTTGAAGAACCAGAAAGAGAAAGAAATATACGTTTCGATATTTCATGCGAGGGTGTTTATTTTGAAGATAGATTTTTTAGTTCTTCTGTTCGAAAATTATATGAGCATTTATTGAACAAAAATTGACTTTTTGATATTCAGAACCTTTATAAACCAAGTTCTTATTTAAATAGTATGTCTGATACGAAATCTAATCTGACTGTTCAAAATATTGTCGCTACTGCTTCTTTGGGCAAAGAAGTTTCTTTGACAAAATTAGCGAAAACACAGAGCAATACAGAGTATAATCCTGAACAATTTCCAGGACTTGTTTTACGAATTAAAAAACCTAAATCGGCTGTTCTTGTTTTTTCTTCTGGAAATTTGGTTTGTACTGGTACAAAGAGTATTGCACAAGTAAAAGAAGTTATTGATCAAGTAATAAAACAACTTGCTAAAATTGGAGTAAAGATTACTGCTAAACCAAAGGTTACTGTTCAAAATATCGTTGCTTCTGGAAGTATAGATATAGACCTTAATCTAAATATTCTTGCTCTTGAATTACAGAATACAGAATATGAACCAGAACAATTCCCTGGACTTGTTTATAAACTTGACAAACCAAATGCTACTTTTCTTTTATTCTCTAATGGGAAACTTGTATGTACTGGAACTAAAAACAAAGCAGAACTTGAAGATTCTATGGTTCAATTGAATAAAAATGTTCAAGAAGTTCTTAAGAGATTGAAGAAAGAACAATCTTGAATTAGAAATATTGATTTATTTTAGTTTGTGATTTGTTTTGTTTTAGGATTATTGATTTTTCAGTATAGTTTGTAATTGGTTGTTTTATTCTTGATTGAATTGAACTCAATGCTTCTTGTAATGTATTGTAGGATTCTGGTTTAGATTTGAAAGCTGCTCTTGATGTTTCTCTCAAAATACCTACACCACAAGGAGCATAATATTGAGGTCTTATCTCTCGCATCACTATGCAGGTTGCTTGACGTTTTACTGATTCAAGATATTCTGATAGAGCAAGACGATTTGCATAATACGCTCCTGTAACTGATTCAGCGTATTTTTTTCTGGTGAAAATTGTTTCATAATCATGACTTACTCTTTGCGAATAGGGATTTTTAATAGAAATTTCTATGACTTCGAACGCAAATGTATTTGGTAATAACAAAAATTCATAATGATTTCCAAGATATTCAGAATGAAAAACTTGATATTCTGAAATTTCTTGATATTGTTTTATTTTTTCTAATTTTACTTTAGATATCGTATCGTCAACTGCAGTTATGCTCCATCTTGTTGGGACTAATCTTCTGTTCTTTTTTAGGCCTAATAGACCAGCCGAAAGTATTTTGATTATTGTTGAAGTTTGAGTGTTTGCTCTATGTAACTCTTGAATTGCTGTTGCAGATTTTACTTCTTGATCATTTATCAAATAGTCTACTTTTGGAACAACTGGAGCATTTTCTTGTAATTCTACTCTGTCTATTTCTGCTGCTTTTGGAATTAAGGGGCTTCTGTCGTCTTGTTCTTTGTTTGCAGTAACTGATTTTTTTAGATGGAACTCTGTAGCTATTGACTTATGAGTCATTGCTACTTCTTTCATAACAGATAGGAATTTAGTGTCTAATTTTTTTATGTTGTTTTGAGTTCTCCCGTAGATAAGTTGGTTTCTATATCTCACGATATCACTTATTGCCAATTTATTTTTGTGCCATTCTTCAGGAGAAGACATTATTTTTGTGTCGCCAATTTCTTGAGGAGCCAAAATTCCAGCATATACATTAGGGTAGTTCCATTTTCCTACGAAAATTTCTGGAGGAGTTGAACCTGAAAAGTTTTGAAGTTTTACTGGTTTACCTACAAAAAAAGAATGTTTTTCGCAGTCTTCTTCGAAACAGATTTTACAGATGGACACTCTTTTTTTTGAAGATTGAAGTTTATAGAAATTGTTGTAACCTTATTCTTCTTTATCTTCTGCTTCAGCTTTTATACGACGATTATGAATCCTATATTCAATTATTCCTATTATCCCAAGAATGATTCCTCCTAAGATGGCAGCTATTCCAACATTTAACATAGGAGCATTATTTTTTGATAATTGTATTAACGCAAAACCTAAAATCAATGCTGAAAAAGTAGTTCGTATATAAGCGAGAAGTGTACGTTCATTAGACATTAAAGTGCGTTCTTCTTCCATCTTTAAACTATATTTTTTCTTCATAGAACTGACTATGTTTAAGATTATAAAAAGATATTCTTCTGTATTAGTTCTTTAAATCTGAAATGCCTAAGAGAATGAAAAGAGCGCCTATCATAGTTACTAACCAAAATATGCCTCCTTTGAAAAATTCTCCTGCAGCGTCCCAGAAATTCCAAGATCCCCAATTTTGAGAGTAGTAAGCTACAAGTATAGCTCCTACAACCAATATAAGGCCTACAAAAAGTTCTGACCACTTATTCATGTTTAGATTATTATTAATCCGTATTTAAAGATTTTTATATTACATTAGCTCAAATAGATTTGAAGTTTTTGAAAATTGATATTTTCTAATCCATTCAAATCTTAATTTATTGAGTTCAAACAGATTTGAAGTTTTTGAAAATTGATATTTTCTAATCCATTCAAATCTTAATTTATTGAGTTCAAACAGATTTGAAGTTTTTGAAAATTGATATTTTCTAATCCATTCAAATCTTACTTTATTGAGTTCAAACAGATTTGAAGTTTTAGAGTGATTTATATATCGGTTTTATTTGAACAGATAATGAGTAATAGTTCTATAAGTATAGATATTGATGATCCTCGAACTGGATTGGTAGCTGAAGCACTTGCAAATAAGACTTGTGTGAAGATTTTAGGTCTTCTTGCCGAAAATGACTTAACTGCGTCAGATATAGCGATTAAACTGAATATCCCTTTGAATACTACAGGATATAATCTTGAGAAGTTGATTAATTCAGGTCTTGTGGAAAAATCATCTGATTTCTTTTGGAGTGTAAAAGGTAAGAAAACTCCAGTGTATAAGATCGCAAATAGAAAAATAGTTATTTCTCCTAAGAGAATTGTAAAAGGAGTGATTCCTGCTGTTTTGCTTTCAGGAGTTGGAGCTTTATTGCTAAAGTTGTTTACTCAAAAAGGGGTTCAAAAGACTGCAAGTTTTGAACGTTTTGCTGATAGTGTTTCTACTGAATCTTTCGCTAATCTTGTTTCTGAAGTTACAAATTCATCTGTTGAATCTTCTGGATTTTTTGGGGCGACATGGACTTGGTTTTTTATCGGTGCATTGTTTTCATTGATTGTTTTATTTTTGTGGGATTTTGTTGTTTCAAATAATAGGAGATTAAAATGAAATTGTCAGATTCAGTTCAAATAGATTTGAATCTTAACTCTTGTTTAAATAGTTCGGGAATTTATATTTAATATGAATCAAAGTTTGAAGATAGTGATGGGTTTAGGAATTTTATTATGTTTATTTGTAGGAGGATATTTTTTAACAGGAGATTCTCCAACTGTTTCTGCGCAAGGAACGAGCACTTTGAAGGCTACTCCAGATATTGTTTCGGTTTATTTGACTATTGAAGCCAGAAGTAAAGATAGTGCTTCTTCTGCACAATCTACGCATAAGAAATTATCTGGTAATTTAGTAGATGCTTTGAATGTTTTGGGTATTGTTGAAAGTGAGATTAAAACCTCTTATTATAATGTTGGTCCGGAATATGATTGGACTCAAAATGGTCAGAAATTAAAAGGGTATTTGGCCACGCAACAATTAGTTGTAGAATTAAAAAATTTTAGCAAGATTGTTGATGTTGTAGATGCTGCAGTTAATTCTGGTGTTCTTGTTTCAGGTATAAATTTTGAATTATCTCCTGCAAAACAAAGTGAATATAAAGCTCAAGCTTTAGAACAAGCTAGTGCTGATGCAAAGAATAAGGCCTCCGCCACTGCTTCTGGATTAGGCAAAAAATTAGGAAAATTGGTTTCTGTTGAATCTCAAGATTTTAATTATGGCCCATTTGTTGCTTATGCCAAGGCAGAATCTAATGGAGTTTCAGATGCTCGAGAGGCAGCTTTACAGATAAGTCCTGCAGATTTGAGCGTTTATGCTAATGTCGGCGTTACTTATAAAATAAGATAATTGCTGTTTCCTAAACTCTTAAAAAGCTTATTTTTATCGTTTTATTATGCTTAGTAAGAAACAACTTTCTGAAATAAGAGAACATTTGGAAAAAGCACAAAATCCGATTTTTTTATTTGATAATGATGTAGACGGATTATGTAGCTATGTTCTTTTAAGAAGATTTACTATGAAAGGCAAAGGAGTCGCTGTTAAATCCCATCCTATTATTGATGTAGGTTATGCTAAAAGAGTTCAAGAATTAAATGGAGATTATGTTTTTGTTCTTGATAGACACTCTCTTGGAGAAAGTTTTGTTAGTGAGATAGCAGGATTGAATTTACCAATTATTTGGATAGATCATCATGATGTTCCTATCGAAAAACATTCATATGAAAATTTATTTTATTATAATCCTATACATAGTAAAAATAAAAGTGCCGAATCTACAACTCATTTGTGTTATTCTGCTACTAATAGAGAGGAAGATTATTGGATTGCTTTAATTGGTTGTATTGCTGATCATTATTTACCTGAAGATTTTTCTAAATTTTCAGATTTGTATCCAGAACTATGGGGTAAAAAAATTACTGAACCTTTTCAAGCACTTTATACTACTGGTATTGGAAGAGTTGCAAGAGCTTTGAGTTTTGGTTTGAAAGACTCTATTTCTCATGTAGTTCAACTACAAAATTTATTTATCTCTTCTAAGGGACCTCATGAATTAGAAAAGGAACTCGAAGGGAAAAGTGCATTTGCTTTGAAATACAAAGAAGTCTTGGAAAAATACCAAACTTTGCTGGGAGATGCTAAAAAATCTCATTACGGGGAGAAACTTGTTTTCTTTAATTATGGGGGAAATTTAAGTATAAGTTCAGATTTGTCAAATGAACTGTCTTATCTTTATCCTGACAAATATGTTTGTGTTTCTTATACTTTGGGTCCAAATACTAATGTTTCTTTGAGGGGAGAAGGCGTTGGAAAAATTTTGGAAAAACTTCTACCAGAATTTCAAGATGCTCGTGGAGGAGGGCACGCTAATGCAGTTGGTGCCAGAATAAAAACGGAAGATGTTGAAAGATTTAAACAGAGAATAATGGAAACTATTAAATGAATTTTCAGGAAATTAAAATTGAGATTTATGGGCGAGTTCAAGGAGTCAGGTTCAGACAATTTGTTAAGGATACTGCTAACTCTTTTTCTTTAAGAGGCTATGTGACTAATCAAGCGGATGGAAGCGTTTTAATTATTGCACAAGGAAAAGAAAATGTTTTGAAAGATTTTCTGACTAAGATACAGAAAGGTTCAACACTCTCAAAAGTGGAAGGGTTATCTTATCAATTCAGAAATAGAAAAAATGATTTTGATAATTTTGAAATTCGCATAGATAAGAATTTTATTTCTGACCAGAAGTCTAGTTTCGTTAATTTAGGAAAGAAGATTCTCGGAATTGGAAAAAATGTTCCAAATCACATTGCAATTATTCCTGATGGCAACAGAAGATGGGCCAAACAGAAGGGTCTTGATGAGCTTGAGGGCCATAGAGTAGGAGGAGCATATGAGAAAATGAAATCTTTAATTAATGAATCTAAAAATATGGGTGCCAAATATTTTTCAATTTGGGTATTTTCAACTGAAAACTGGAAAAGAAGTCAAAGAGAACTTGATTCATTATTTGAAATAATATGGGCTCTTTTATCAAAAATCGAAAATGATCTGATTAAAGATAAAATAAAATTTAGACATATTGGGAGAAAAGATAGACTTCCTGGGAAACTTATTGAAATTGTTGAACGCCTTGAAGAATTAACAAAAGATTTTGATAAATTTAATTTTCAATTATGTATGGATTATGGTGGAAGAGATGAAATTGTCAGGGCAATAAATAAAATTTTAAAAAATGGATTTAATGAAATTGTAGAGAAAGATTTAGTTAATTATCTGGACTCTCAAGGACTGCCTGATCCTGATTTGATAATTAGAACTTCTGGAGAATATAGGATGAGTGGTTTTATGCCATTCCAATCTGCATATAGTGAATTTTATTTTACAGATGTTCATTTTCCTGATTTTGGACCTTCGCAGCTAAGAGAAGCTGTTGAATCTTTTGATAGAAGAAAGAGAAGATTTGGTGGTAATTAACTCAACACATAAGATAATTTTTTGAAGTAATTGAACCTCTTCTCGGTTCAATTTACGACTCCACGAGGAACCGAAGTACAAACTTTTTAGAAAAAAGTTTCTATGAGTTCAAAAACTAAAAATGTGTTTGTTGTGCAAACATATTGGACTTACGTACAACATCGTGGGTAGACTATTTCACTTCGTTCAATAGCCTCACGACCCCACGAGGAATCGAACCTCGATCACAGGATCCGAAGTCCCGTATTCTAATCCATTAAACTATGGGGTCTTAATTGAGCGAAGACATCTGTTTTTTAAAACTATTGCTTTTGAAATAGCTTTTTCATGTTCTATTGTTCGACTCTCCTCGCTTTACTTCGGAGACTCACTGCTGAATATGAAACTCTTTGCGTTTTCTATAAGTTTCAAATTTAAATCTAGAATTTCAAAAGCATTGTCTTTTATCATTTCATATTCTACTTTATTGTTTTTGAGGAATTTGGCACATTCGTTTTTTGCTTTTTCTGTTCTTTGAGACAAAATGTATGCCTCTAAAATAGATTCAAATATGAAATGAGCTGATTGATATTTTATCAAATTATTGTAATTTGATTCAAACCATTTTTTCATCAAATCCGGCATATTTGGATTGCCTATGACACTCCCAAAGATATATCTCAAATCTTGCATTCTTACATTTTCGGATATTGAAAAGTCAAGTGCTTTTTTTATTAATTCATTTTGATTAAAATGGTATAATGCTACTAATAATTTTGTTTTTCTTTCAATATCTTTTTCTGATTTGTATTCATTTAACATTTTGTTGAAGTCATCTTCATTTCCGTTTAGGGCCACGGCATAATATACTGAATCTGCTATGTTCATAGGCACTTCTTTTCGAGCATATCTTGCTAAGGATTCAGAGGTTACTTCTTTATCGCTTGCAAATATACAGAAATTTAAGGCTATGCTTCTTTGAAGAGTCTCTTCCATAGATTCTTCTAATCTTGGTTCTATTTCCACTTTATCCAATATATTTTTATATGTTGGGAGAAATTTATTCACTATTTTCTTTTTCTCTTTTTCCCAAAATTTATTTTCTGTTAAAAGACGATCTAGCTTTCTTATGCTTGAAAATATTTCTCCAAGAATTATATGATTATCTTCATCAACATAATTCTCAATAAATTCAAAATATTCTTTTACTCTTTTGTCTCCGATTGTGCAGAGCATCCAGAAATCATTGTTGAGCCCCCATCTATCTGCAACCGAAAGAGATTTTGTTTTTATTAAATCTCCAAGTGATTTTTGAAGATTATCTGGATATTTAGTTCGGTAAAAACCATATTGCTCGTGATTTAGTTTTATCTTTTTTGGAGATATATCAAATGTTTCTTCTCTCTTTCTTAAAATTTTATTATAGCATATTCCTTCACTTGCTATTGAAATAGGTATTGGCCAGATTTGATTTTTTGAAGAGTTACATCTTGCTTGCTTAATTTTTATCTTGTCTTTCACGATAGATAATTCTAATAATGGATAACCTGGTTGAGATATCCAAGATTTCATCATTTGTTTTATTGAATGGTCATTTGTTGTTTCAGCTATTGAATTCCATAAATCATGGGCTTCAGCATTGCTATATGAATATTTTTTCAAATAACTTGATACACCTAAACGAAATTTTTCTTCTCCCACAAATGCTTCTAACATTCTTAGAACACATCCTCCTTTAGCATAACTTATTTCATCAAATATTTCTTCTATCTCTTGTGGACTGTTTACTTCAACTTCTATTGGATGCGTGCTTTTCAAAGAGTCCTTGAATAATCCTCTTGATGTTTCTCCATAAAGATAATCTTCCCATATTTTCCATTCGGGATTAAAATGGTCAACTGCTTTGTAGGCCATATAATTTGCGAAACTTTCATTGAGCCAGAGGTCATTCCACCATTTCATGGTAACTAAATTACCTGACCATTGATGCCATATCTCATGGGCTATTACTTCGGCAATTCTTTTTTTTATTTTAGCAGAAGTTTCATCATCTACTAAAAGAATCATTTCTCTGAAGGTCATTGCCCCCCAATTTTCCATTGCTCCAGAAGCAAAATCAGGTATTGCTATAAGGTCAAGTTTTTCTAAAGGATAAGGAATTTCTGAATAATTTTCAAAATAATCAAGATATTTTTTTGCTAAATCTAAAGCAAATCGTCCATTTTCTTTTTTTCCTGGTGTTGTTATTACTCTAAGTTTTGTATTTTTATGATTGTCTTCTACATATTCAAATTGTCCGATGCCTAAATAGAATAAGTAAGTTGGCATTTTTGGAGTTATCTTGAATTCTATTTTTTTTAGATTATCTTGTTTTGATTCAGATTTGATAGGCATATTTGAAATTGCTGTTAAGTTTTCATTTATTTTTACTGAAAGATTAAAAGTTGCCTTTTTGTCTGGTTCATCAAAACAAGGAAATATTCTTCTTGCATAAGGGGCTTCACATTGAGTAGTTATTATCTGCCCTGTTTTTTCACCTACTTGATATTTACTTCTGTAAATTCCTGAAAGAGAATCAGTTATCTTTCCCTGAAAATCTATATGAATTTCTATTTCTCCTTTTGGAATAGGTTTCATATTTTTTAATGAAATTATTTCTAATTTTTCTTTTTTTTCAATCATTGGAAGAAGACATTGTGTTCCAACGCAGATGGTTGCACTTTTTATTTCTAAATCTTTAGAATGTAATATTATATTCTTTGTTGCTTTTGTTATGGATGCTTTGATTTCTATTTTTCCAGTGTAAGAATTCATATCTTCTGAAGGTTGTAATTCTAAGAGATAGTTGTGAGGAGTCACATCATTGGGAAGTCTTGAACTTTCTTTTTTACCCATTTTATTTTTAGAGAGATAAGCTTTAATAACTATTTGCTTTCTGATTTAATATGGCGGATAATAAAGGTATAAGTGTCAAAAAAAATGAGAATTTTGTTGATTGGTATAGTGAGCTATTATTAAAAGCTGAACTTGCAGATTACGCTCCGACTAGAGGTTTTATGATTATAAGACCTAGGGCTTATGCCATTTGGGAGAATATACAGAAAAATTTCGATTTTACTTTGAAAGAGAAGGGTGTTCAAAATGCTTATTTTCCTTTGTTAATTCCTGATTCATTTTTTAAAAAAGAAGCAAAACATGCTGAAGGTTTTGCACCTGAACTTGCTTATATTGAACAAAAAGATGAAGAACAGAGATTAGCTATTCGTCCTACTTCCGAAACAATAATGTATGATTCTTATTCTAAATGGATTCGTTCTTGGCGAGATTTACCTTTGAAATTAAACCAGTGGTGTAATGTTTTGAGGTGGGAGGTGAAACAAACAAAGCCATTTGTAAGAACTCGTGAATTTTTGTGGCAGGAAGGACATTGTGCCTTTGCTACTGAAAATGAAGCAATAGATAATATGAATGAGATGATGGGTTCATATCAGAAACTTGTTGAGGAACTTTTAGCTATCCCTGTCATTATTGGCTGTAAATCTAAGATGGAAAAATTTGCTGGAGCTGTGACTACACTTACTCTTGAGGCTTTAATGCCTGATGGAAAGGCCTTACAGATGGGAACATCTCATAATTTAGGACAAGGATTTGCTAAAGCGTTTGATGTAAAATATAGAGATAGAAATGAAAATGATAATTTTGTATGGCAGACTTCTTGGGGATTTTCTACAAGATTAATTGGAGCTTTAGCAATGGTTCATGGAGATGATAAGGGGTTAGTTATTCCTCCTAAAATTGCTTTGAATAAAGCAGTTATTGTTCCAATTTTGTTTGAAGATTCAAAGAAAAAAGTTTTGGATAAATGTTCGGAAATAAAGAAGAAACTTTCAGATTTTGAATGTTTATTAGATGACAGAGATGAATATAGTCCTGGATGGAAATTTAGCGATTGGGAAATGAAGGGAATCCCTTTGAGGATTGAAGTAGGTCCTAAAGATTTAGATAAGAAACAGGTCGTTATTGTCAGGAGAGATAATGGTAAAAAAGAAATTGTTAGCGAGAAAGATGTTGTTAAACGAGTTCAAGAGATATTAGAGGAGATTCAAAAGAATCTGTATTTGAAGGCTCGTGAATTTTTGGATTCAAGAATTGATTCTGCGCGTGATTTAATTCAACTTGGAAAGAAATTAGATGAAGGGAAAATTGTAAAGGTGTTTATGAAAGATGATATTAAAATTGAGGAAAAATTGAAAGAAAAGACGAGAGCTTGTTCTCGTATTGTTGAGGAACAGGCAGTTGAAGGAGTTTGTATTGTTTCTGGAGAAAAAACTAAGACAATTGCTTACGTTGCTAGGAATTACTGATTTCACAGGATAGAAAATCTTATATACTAACTATTGATTCTATATAGTATGGAAAAAACAACTATTCAAATAAATCAAAATACTTTGGAGAGATTGAAGGTTCTTAAGAGCATGGAAAGGCAATCTTATGACGATCTTCTTAATAATCTTATGGACAATCAGGACGAGGAAACTATTAGCGATGAAGAATTAAATGAAATACAAGAAGGTTTAGAAAATGTTAGAAGTGGAAAAGTTAAATCTATAGAACAGGTTGCTAAAGAGATAGGGATAATTTTGAAGTAAAATGTATTTAATTCAAATAGAAGAAAATGCCGAGAAGTTTTTAAAAAAATTAAACAAAAAAGATGCTGAAATAATATTAGAGAAAATCTATGGATTAAGGGAGAATCCATTCAGATTTCTCAAGAGACTTCAGGGAGATAAATTGTGGCGTTTGAGAGTGGCAGATTATAGGGCAATTGTTGATGTTGTTGTTTCTGCTAACAAAATTATTGTTGTGAGAATAGGTCATCGGAAAAATGTTTATGGCTGAATAGCCATCCGAAGTTTTTTATATCTATATCTACGCTGATGAATATGACAGAGATAAATGCTAGACCTGGCGATAAAATTCGGGTGAGGTTGGCTTCTGAAGAAATTGAATGTGTGATGCTTGAGAGTTACGATAAATCTGTTGTGCTTGTTAAATTGAAGAGTGGATATAATATAGGAATTCCTCGTGAAAATGTATTTGATGTTGAGGTTTTGGATAAATATTCTGTTAAATCTAACGAGAAAGTTGTTTTGCCTAAAATTGCTGGCAAAAAATCTATTGGTTTGATTGTTACTGGTGGGACTATTGCTTCTAAATTAGATTCTCGCACTGGCGGAACTGCTCCCTTGACAGATGTTTCGGAGTTTGCTAAATATTATCCTAAAATATTTGAACGCGTTAATGTTAAGAAATTGTCCGTGCCGTTTATGGTTGCTTCTGAATCAATGAATTCGGAACATTGGATAACTATTGCTGAACATGCTAAAGAAATGTTGAATGATTCTGAAATTTCTGGAGTGATTATTACTCACGGAAGCGACACTTTGCATTATACTTCATCTGCTTTGAGTTTTTTCTTGCAGGATTTGAAGAAACCTGTTGTCTTGACTTTTTCACAACGTTCAATTGACAGAGCTTCTTCGGATGCTGAATTAAATTTGGAATGTGCTGTTGAGTTTGCTTTATCAAATTGTGCCGAAGTTGTTATCGTCGGACACGCGACTGAAAATGATGATTATTGCCACGCTTTGCGTGGAACTAAAGTTAGAAAGATGCATACTTCTCGCAGAGATACTTTCAAGCCGATAAATTGTTCTCCTCTTGCTCGCGTGTGGCCGAACAAAATAGAATTTTTAGAAAAGTATAATGCTCGTTCAGAAGGATTGACAAAATTAGATTCTTCTTTTTCAGATAAAGTTGCTTTGGTTCAGTTTTATCCTGGGCAAGAGCCAGATATTTTAGATTATTATTTGGTTCAAGGTTACAAAGGAATTGTTATTTCAATGTCTGGTTTGGGGCATGTTGCCGTCGGAGATGTCAAACATTCTTGGGAAAGTGCTTTGAAACGTGTGATTAAACAAGGAATGATTGTTTGTGCATCTGCTCAAGCAATTTATGGTAGATTGAATCCAAAGGTTTATTCTAACGGTAGACTTTTGGAAGAAATTGGAGTTATTTTCTTGGAAGATATACTTTCTGAAACCGCGCTCGTTAAATTAGGATTTGTTTTAGGACATAAAAATTGGAAAGGTTTAATTAGGGAGAAAATGCTTGAGAATCTCTCTGGAGAATTTAATTCTCTTTTGAGTGAATAATATGGCTGAATATAATGAAAGAGAAAGAATACGCGAAAAACTTGTTGATTGTTTTATGAATGATTTAGAGAAAATGATTGCTACTCAAAACGGGAAGTGGGTTGTTTATACTTCGTTTTCAAATAAACCATTTGGTTTTTATGATTCTTTCATGGCTGCGAGAGCAGAGGCTTCTGTTGAATTTGGATTTACTTCTGATTTTTTGATAAGACAAGTTTCAAAAGATTACCAAATTTATGGGCGAAATGGTAAACAATATCGAGCACGAAAACATAAGGATTAATTGATTTAAATGTTGTAACTATTAAGGGGTTGCATTAGAAAGGTTTAAATAACTATGGAAGAGGGTGATTTTATGGAAAAAAATTATTTTGTTGAACCAACTTTGTTAGCAGAGCTCAAACGTAAACGGGATTATATCTCTTATGATTTAACTAAAGACGGAGTTGTCTCTGATGCTTTGCTCAAATCTATTCATCAAGATGCTTCATATCATTCTAAGATTTTAGAACCTGACCAAGCTACACGTTCAAAAAAAATTGGGCGTCGTAGGGATTATCGTCAAATTCGTGATGAACTTAGTGAAGCAATGAGTTATGCTCGGGAAAGATTTAAGGGCCATATTACCGAACCTTTTCTTTTAGATATGGCTGAAAAAATTGAGCCGAAAAGTCACGGAGCATATAGAAATAGTGGTGTGTTTATTCCAGATTACTCTACAGATATTCCTCCACAGCCTGAAAAAGTTAGAGAACAGATGAAGGCTTTGGTTGATGTAGTCAGTGATTCGTCATTAGACGCGGTTGAACGAGCACTTATTCTTCACTTTCATTTTTTACGTATTCATCCTCTTACCGATGGAAATGGGCGAACGAGTCGTTTCGTTCAAAATTTGATGCTTGCTCAAGATAAATATGCTCCTGCGATTGTTCCAGTCGGAGAACGTAGTTTTTATAATTCTTTAATTCATGATGCTCGACGTGGTTTCAAGGAAAGAGAAAGCGATGGATTGCATAGAGCTCCGGAATTAATCGGCATTCCTCCGTCAAGATATAGTCCAGAATCAGCATTTTACAAATATATGGCTGCTAAAATTAATGTTGGTATGGACTCGCTCATTGATAAATTTGATGAACTTCCATATTTTAGAATAGATATTAAGAAACCTAAAGATCGTTCTGTCTCACATGTGATTAAAAAAGTTGTTCAAGAACAATTTAAGCGCACTAATTCAATCGGACAAGCTCGTTTGATAAATCCTCATCAAGGAGTAATTGAAGTTCGTGGAGATGTTTCTGAAGATTCGTTGAATAAAATTGTCACAAAATATCATGGTGGCGGACACAAAATTAGTCGTTTAGATAATCTTTAATAACTATTATCTTTCTTTAGAATTATGCATAACTATTCCAAATTAGGATTCAAAGCAGGGATTGAAATTCATCAGCAAATTGACGCGCCGAAATTGTTTTCTGGAGCTCCGTCTTTTTTGAGAAATGATGAACCTCATTATAGAATTGAGAGAAAACTTCACGCTGTTGCAGGAGAGACTGGAAAAATAGATGAAGCCGTCGCTCATGAAGCTGGACTCGGAAAGAAATTTTTTTATGAAGGATATAGAGATACGATTTCACTTGTTGAATTAGACGAAGAACCAGCGCATAACGTTAATGATGAAGCTTTGAATGTTGCTTTGACTGTTGCTTTATTGTTGAATTGTGAAATTTATCCAGTTACTCAAGTTATGCGCAAAATTGTTATTGATGGGAGCAATACTTCCGGTTTTCAGAGGACTCTGCTTTTGGCTCGCGAGGGTTTTGTAGAAACGTCTTACGGGAAAGTTAGAGTTGCGTCTGTTTGTTTGGAAGAAGATTCTGCTCGAGTTATTTCTCGCGAGAAAGATAAAGTTATTTATCGTCTTGATAGATTAGGAATTCCTCTTGTTGAAATTGCTACGCATCCAGATTTGAAGAATCCTGAAATGGTTAAGGAATGTGCTTTGAAACTTGGAGAAATTTTGAGGGCTTGTCGCGTTAAACGAGGTTTAGGAACAATTAGACAAGATGTCAATGTTTCTATTTCTGGACACGATAGAGTTGAGATAAAGGGTTTTCAAGACCCGAAGATGATGATTGAAACTATTGACAAAGAAATTGATAGACAGCTTTTAGATGTCAAAAATGGAAAAGTTAGCGGAGAAGTTAGAAACGCTTTGCCTTCGGGTGAAAGTGAATTTTTGAGACCGATGCCTGGAGCTTCTCGTATGTATCCTGAAACTGATTTGAGTTTGTTGAAAATTGGTAAAATTAAAATTGACTCTTTGAAAAAGAATTTGCCGAAATTAAAGGCAGATATTCGCGAGGAGTTAAAAAAGAAAGGATTGACTGATGAGTTAATTGGGCTGGTTTTGGATTCTTCTGAAAATTTAGATGAGTTTGAAATTTTATTGAATGTTTGTCCTATTGAAGCTCCTCTTGTTGCGAAGATGGTTACTTTGTGGAGAAACGAATTTGCTTCTAAACGCGGGAAGACTTTTGATGAAATTAAATCTGTCTTGACTGAAAAAGTTTATGAGAAAATATTGGAAGCAATCGCTTCTGAAAAAATAAATTCATCTGATGTAAAACCCGTGTTAATGAAAATTTTAGATGGTGTGGATTTGAAAGATGCTCTGAAAGTTGAAAAGATAGACGATAATGAAATTGAAAAAGAAGTTAGGGAGATTATTAAAAATAAACCTGGAATGAGAGCTAATGCTTATATGGGAATGTTGATGGTAAAGTTTAAGGGCAAGTTAGATGCGAAGAAGGCGATGGATTTGATTGAACGTGTTTTGAATAATTAATCTTCTAATAATTCTTTGGTTGTTATTATTCTTACAAGCTGTTGGTTTCTTAATTTTTCATCGTTACTCCATAAAATATAGTTATGCTTATAGGCTAATGCTAAGAAGTCACAGTCTTCTTTGTCTGGTGCAATTTTTTCTACTTTTTCAATAGTATCCATATATTCTTTCTTTTCAATAAATTCTATATATTTTTCCAGTTCAAATAACAGACTCTCAAATTCTTTGTTAGTTATATTTACTTTTCGCATTATTTCATTTTGGTACTTTCTTAGTTCTTCCCTTGCTTTTTGAGTTGTTAATAATGACTTTTTTAAATTTATTATCAACTTTCTTGTTATAGACTCTTTCCAGAAAAAACTAAATAAAATATTTGTATCCACAACTATCATTTCTTTATGTGTCTACCCTTTCTCACTAAGTCTACTGCCCAATCATTGAAGTCTTTCTCATTTTCAAGATTTTTTAACATTTCTTTTTTCCAAGCCATATTTTTGACTTTATTTTCTATTATTGTTCGGACTAGTCCAGACCAGTTTATTTCTGGAAACTGTTCCATTTTCTTCTTTAACTCTTCAGAAATTGATATTGTAACGCTTACCATTTTTTTATGTAATCTCGTGTAAATATTAAATTACGTTTTAATATTTAAATGTTTGTTTTTGTGTTTTTTGATGGAATAAATATAAATCGGAGCTGGTAGACAGTGCCTCGTTTTTTCGTTTATAGTTTAATGAATTTATTTTTGTCTTTTTGGATATTT
>SXGR01222906.1_pt1 | contig 29417 bp, 21 predicted proteins | sample 3174711 | NCBI WGS metagenome assembly SXGR01 (sample SAMN11356860, study PRJNA531348) | freshwater metagenome | isolation source: freshwater sample F1-60 | place: China: Fuxian Lake, Yuxi | collected 2017-12-25 | reverse complement strand
GGTTTCGTCCTGTGAAATTGTTTCAACGATGACTTTGCGTTCGCCATCGCCAGGTCGGGCATAGATGTTGTTTTTTGCATAGTCGCGTATCATCGTGGCGAAATCGTCGCTGAACTGTGTGTCGAGAATTGTGAATTCGCCAATGTTGCAGAGCCTGGGTTTATAACTGCATTCGCGTCGCCACTTGACGAACACTTCAAATTGTTGTGCGACAAGATCGAACGGCGATGTGACGGCTGGCGGCAAAGAATCAGGTTGTGCTGGGGGATGTCAAAGTTGACGACATGCGTGATGCCGTCCACATCGATGCCACGCGCGGCGCTGTCGGTGGCCACCAGAACCGGTGACGCGCCGCTGCGGAACGCTTCCAGCGCGCGCGTGCGGTGATTCTGAGCCTTGTTGCCGTGGATCGCCGACGCCGTGACGCCCGCCGCGGCCAGTCGCTTGACCACCGTGTCGGCGCCGTGCTTGGTCCGAGTGAAGACGAGCGTGCGCTCGGCACCCTCGTTGAGCACATGCACCAGGAGCGGCAGCTTCTGCTGGCTCCCCACGATGAAGACGCGTTGTTCGATGCGCTCGACGGTCGTCGCCGCGGGCGTCACCTGGACGCGCACGGGATCGTGGAGGAACGAGTCGGCCAGCCCCTGGATCTCGCGCGGCATCGTCGCCGAAAAAAGCATCGTTTGCCGCTTGTTGGGCAGCGCGGACATGATCTTGCGGATCGGGACGATGAATCCCATGTCCAGCATCCGATCGGCCTCGTCAAGCACGACGAATGAGATCGACTTCAAGTCAACCAGCCGCTGCTCCATGAGGTCCATGAGCCGGCCCGGCGTGGCGACCACGATGTCAACGCCCGACTTGAGCGCGTTGACCTGCGGCCCCTGCCCCACGCCGCCAAAGATCACGGCGTTTCGAATCGTCGTCTTCGCGCCATACGCACTGAAGCTCTGGCCGATCTGCGCGGCCAGCTCGCGAGTGGGTGCCAGGACCAGGGCTTGAGGAGCTCGGCCATGGGATTGCGGCCCTCGACCCTGCGGCTTCGGCGCCCGTGCGCCGCGCTCAATCATGTGTTGCAGGATCGGCAGCGCAACCGCGGCCGTCGTGCCGGTGCCGGTCTGGGCGATGCCAAGCACATCGCGGTGCGCGAGCGCCGGCGGGATCGCCTGAGCCTGGATGGGTGTTGCGGTTTCGTACCCCTCGGTGCGAAGGGCCTGAAGAATGGGAGCGACCAACCCGAGCGAAACAAACTGAGTAGACAATCAAGTGCTTTCTGGCCTATGGCCTGTCGGAGACCGCATGAGGTCAAAGGCAAGAAACGCCGCGCCCCAAAGCATCGCCTTGGACCACGCGCTACTCCTCACCACAACCTTGATTGCGGGTCGCCGGCACGAACTCAGATACGACTGAGGCCACCGGCTGAACGCGAGATTGTAGCAGATCCCGGGCCAAACGCGAAACCCTCGGCGTCGTGCTTTCCGCTCTCCCACCCCGCGCCATGCCAATCAGAATCAAGACGGCCCTTCCGAAGGCTCGTTTTGATTCCAATCTGCGGGCACCAACCGCTTGCAGACCCCTCGCCCTACAACACCTCCGCCGCCAGCTTGGCCAGCTCGCTGCGCTCGGTCCTGGCCAGCGTGACATGGCCGGCGATGCGCTGGCCCTTGAGGCGTTCAATCGCATGGGACAGCCCGTTGCTGGCGCTGTCCAGGTACGGATTGTCGATCTGCCCGATGTCGCCGCAGAGCACGATCTTGGTGCCGTCGCCGACGCGGCTCACGATGGTCTTGACTTCGTGCGGGCTCAGGTTCTGCGCTTCGTCCACGATGAAGAACTGCTTGGGAATGCTTCGGCCGCGGATGTAGGTGAGCGGCTCCAGCACCACCTTGCCTGTGGCGACCAGCGAGTCGATGCGCTGCTCGGCGTTCTTGCCGTCGGGCTCGTTGCCGCGCTCGCCGCGCATGCTCACCAGGTAGGTCAAGTTGTCGAAGATCGGCTGCATCCACAGCGAGAGTTTTTCGTCCTTGTCGCCGGGGAGATAGCCGATGTCCCGGCCCAGCGGCATGATCGGCCGCGCGACAAGGAGCTTGTCAAACCGTTCTTCCCTCACGCACTTCTGGAGCCCCGCCGCCAGGGCCAGGAGCGTCTTGCCCGTGCCAGCCGCGCCGATCATCGTGACAATGCGAATCTCGTCGTCCAGCAACAAGTCCATCGCCATCGTCTGCTGGACATTGCGCGCGATGATGCCGTAGATCGGCTTGCGTGGGCCGCTCACCGGGATCAGGTGCATCGTGTCGGCCAGCCGTCGAGCCAGCCCGGTGTGAGACGGGTCTCGCGAGTCCACCAGGATCACGAACTGGTTGGCGATGAGTTCGCCCCCCTTCACCACCTCACCATCGGGACCGACACGCGAGAGCATCTCCACCTGCTCACAAGGCAACTGCCGCTCCGCGTAGAGCGTGTCGATCATCTCGGTGGGCACTTCGATCGTCACATACCCCGTGTTCAGCCAGTCGGCGTCCACGCGGTCGTGCTCGAAGTCTTCTGCGGGAATCCCCAGCACATCCGCCTTCACGCGCGCGTTGATGTCCTTGGAGATGAAGACGGTGTGCATCCCCTCGGCCTTGAGTCGATAGGCGACATTGAGGATGCGGTGATCTGGGTGCGTGAGGTCAAACGCGAAGTTCTCCGTCGGCTGCGCGCGCTGCACTCGCACGGTGCCGCCGGTCGGGTTCCACGCCACGCCTTCGAAGAGGTGGCCATTGGCGCGCAATCGATCCAGCGCACGGATCACCTGCCTCGAGTTGCGGCCCGTCTCGTCGTTGTTCTTCTTGAATCGATCCAGCTCCTCGATCACCGCCAACGGGATGACCACCTCGTGTTCCTCGAACTTGAAGAGCGAGTTCGGATTGTGCAGGAGCACATTGGTGTCCAGCACGAAATGCTTGCGGACATCCTTGGCGCCAGACTTGGACTTGCCCCTGGATGGCTTGGGCTCCCGCTTGCCGCGCGCCGCGGGAGCGTCACCGGGACTTGCGTTGGAATCGTCAGTCATCGGCGAGAGGTGAGGGACGACAGTGGGGCCAATCGCGTGCACGGGCACCTCCTTGTGCTGCGCCTGGGGACACGAGGCTTGGCTGTCGAACCACGCGCAGCCTCGAGCATCAGGCGCAGGGATGAATCGGGGGCCAACCGTGGCCCCGGTGCGAATATACGATTGCATCGGCTCGGTGCAAGTCAGGCGATGACCCAACGGCGAAGGAACCACCAAATGGCCAAGAAGACTCCCCGCAAGCCCTCGCGCACGGGCCAGGCAAGCCGCGCAGGCAAGGCGGCCAGCGCCCGATCTCGCCGCCCGGCGAAATCCACCACCGCCGCTCCCCCCGGCACGGTGGGCGACCTCCTTGGGGCGCTCAACCAACTGGCCCCCTTCCATCTTGCCGAGGACTGGGACAATGTGGGGCTCATCACTGGCGATGCCAGCGCCGCCTGCTCGCGCGTCCTCCTCGCCATCGACGCCACGCCGGAAGTCTTGGAGGAGGCGATCGATCTTGGAGTGCAGGCCATCGTCGCCTACCACCCGCCGCTCTTCGTGAAGACTCGCTCAGTCGCCGCCGGGAGCGCCGCCTTCGAGGCCGCTCGCGCCGGGATCGCCCTCCTCTCGCCCCACACCGCGCTGGACAACGCCGCCAACGGTGTCAACGACATGCTTGCATGGGCCGTGGGCGACGGCGGCCGCGCGCCGCTGATTCCCGCCACCGCGTTGCCGGAACCCGAGGCGCTGCGCATCGTCACCCATGTCCCCGCCGATGCCACCGACGCTGTCCGCGACGCGATGGCCCGTGCGGGTGCGGGCCGCATCGGGAACTACACGCACTGTTCCTTCGCCGCGCCGGGCACGGGCTCCTTCATGGGTGGCGAAGGCACGAAGCCAGTCGTCGGCGCCGCGGGTCGACTGGAGTCCGTCAGCGAAGTCCGCCTGGAAATGCCGTGCTCCACGGCCACGCTTCCGGGCGCACTCGCGGCACTCCGCCGCGCGCACCCGTACGAAGAACCGGCGATCCACATCGAGTCAGGCACGCCGCGCACCAGCGCGACCGAGGGCGCGGGCCGCCTGGTCGTGCTCACGAAGGCAGCGACCACCGACGCCATCTCCCGTCGACTCATCTCCATGATCGGCGTGGAACAGGTGCAGGTCTCGGCGACTGATGCCAAGCGCAAGCACACAATCGTGGGCATCTGCGCCGGAAGCGGCGAGTCGATGCTGGACGCGGCGATCGACAGGGGCGCGACGCTCTTCGTCACCGGCGAAATGAAGCACCACGAGGTCCTGCGCGCGCGCGCCGCCGGCGTCGATGTCATCCTCTGCGGACACACCGAAAGCGAGCGCCCGTACCTTCCGATCCTCGGCGAGCGCCTGGCCGCGGCCCTTCCCGGCATGGCGTTCACGCTCAGTCATGTCGATCAACCGCCGCTGCGGATCGTCAAGCGCCGCTAGCCGCCGCGCCCGCGCCAGCTATCGCCAACGACAGCGTCAGCAGCGCCACCACGCCCGATGCACAAGCAGCAGCAGTTGCCAGAGCCCTGATGCCGTCAGTAGACATACCAGGCCGAATCGCGGTTGGCGCGGACGCCAATGACCCATTCGCGCCAGCGGTCTTCAAAGCTTGAACCCGCCAGCAGCGCACCGAACGAGTCCAGACCCTCATCCAGCACACGGATTCGCGCCGCGCACGCCGCATCCATTTCCGCCGCACCGGGAGCGCCTGGAGGAGCGGGCGGGCCCGGATCCCACAGTCGGCGGTAGGCCGAAGCGACGAGCTGATCGGCGGCCTCCAAGCGCTCCATGGCATCGGAGCCAGCGACCTGGATCACTCCCGCAAGCTCCTCTTCAAGCTTTTGGTTACCCAGAAACGTCATCGCGCGCTCGATCTCGCTCACCCCGAAAAACTGTGGCCACCGACCCGCGCGCCAATCCCGACGCCATTGGAATGCCGCCTGCTTGCCGCTCTCGGCCCCGTGCCTGGCGCCGAGTTCCTGCTCGATCCCCGCGGCGATCGCCTCTCCGTATTGATTCGCCACTTCCACCTTTGCCCGCGCTCGGCGGATCGCCGCTCGCGGCCCCTCTCCACCGTCCTGCAGGTCCTCCCAGCGAGGGAACACGCGGGCTGCATCCAGGGCGGGGAGACTCGCCACCCAATCGAAGTAACTCGCGATCGCGGAGGCCACCGTCCCGGGACCAGCGCCATGCTCGCGCTCCAGTCGCGCCTGTGTGATGAACTGGACCACCAGTTCATCCGGTTGGGTGACCTCAGGTGCGAGCAGCTCGGAGTACACGCGGTCACGCTTGCGGCTGGCGATCAGGATCCGGCAGGGATCGGGGAAGTCGGGGCCACGCGACCGTACATCCATTTCTCGTGCAACAACCTCAAATGCTCGCGCGCGGTCAGGGTCCGGCTTGTCCACCAAAGACACGACACTCTCGAGGAACGAGGCCCGCGCCCCGTACACCTTGCGGACGACTTCGCTTTGGATGAGGCGAACCCCGCGTGTGTATGCCTCGGCTCCGCCATCAAATCCCGGCTCTCCCGCGCGAGCCCCCATCAAGGCGGGCGCAAGCCCGTACTCGGCGATGATCTCCTGTGCCCGATCCCTGAGTGTGTCGACGGTCGCGGAATACTGACGGAACAGGGTGTCCAGTTCGCCGAGCCGGTCCGTAGGAACCCTGATGAGGTCGGCGAGAACCTTTGTGTCTCGCTCCGACAGTCGGCTCGCAAACGAACTCGCGATGGTGACGATCATCTCCTCCGCCTGCTCTGCCGATTGCACCCGTTCCCCTTGGGCCGCGGCCTGTGCATTCTGGAGTGCCAGACTCGCGATGGCGAGCATGCATGCACCAACTGGTGCAAACGCAAGCCCCCGACCCGTCCTCCCCACCGGCTCATTTGTCCTGCAGGACAAACCAATCTGTGACGACTCTGCCATCATCGAGAACTCCTTTCAGCCCGTAAGGGCGCCAACTGGGATCGCTCCCCAACCGACAAGCTGATTCAGCGGTCAAAGTGAATCGAAAGTGCCAGTGCGCAGCATCGCTCGCCGACACGCCCTCTGAAGCCGATTCGTCCGGAGACCCTGACCTCGAAGCCGTCGGCTGGGGGGCTGCCGCAAGCAGCCGCGCGCCCTCGAAACGACCGACAACCCCCTCAGGCACCTCCAGTCGCACCCGCGGCGGGTTACCCTGCGCACCCAGCACGAGGAGGTCATACCGTCCGGGCTTCCCAACGACCAGCGAGTGGTCGTGGAGAAGGGAGTGAATCGCGCCGCGTCCAACACCCTCACCCTTGACAGTCCACCGAATGGGGTCCGCCCCCGAAAACACCATCGTGGCGCCCACAGCCCTGACTTCCGGGCGTGCTAGCACCATGTGGAAGGTCAAGTCAATGGAGTCGCCCGCATCGACATCAACGGCTGACGCAGTCGCGTGCAGGCAACTGCAGTCGGTCACAATCTGTTCAATATGCACCGCCTGGCTTGATGCGTTGCGCCAGCGGACAGTCTTGGAGGCTTCCGCGCCATTGGGGCCGCTCGCCACGGTGCCGAGGTCTATCACTCCGCCAGCGGCAATGTCCCCGTCCCCGATTGGTTGGCTGACAAGCAACCCGATCCCAAGTGCAGCGACACCCACCCCGCCGGTCAAGTACGAGAGCCGCCTCCGACGATTCGCCCCCGGTCGCTCGCCGCGCATCTTCCGACCGAACGCGCCGATGAGGGTCAGGCCGCCAAGCACGGCAGCCCACGAAATGACCGGCATGAAAATCCCAGAATCGCCGGGGACTTTCCCATCAGAGGTCGGACCCACTGCAGCGATCGCCCCGGCACTCGGCGGGCGATGCCCCTCGGTGCGGACCACTTCCACCACGCTCGCAAATGCCGACTCGCTCGTCTCGCCACTGAGTCGATCCAGCAAATCGGCCGATGTCCCGCACGTGGCCTCTGGTGGCGAGACAACATGATCAACGCCGTCGACGCGGGCGCGCTTGCCGCCAACGGAGTACCCGATGCCGCTCCGCTGGTCGAAGACGATGGAAGACCGCTGACGCAGATTGCCGATGATCGCCTTGATGGTGTCCTCGATGTCGTCCGGCCGATTCCAGTGGCGCAGCGTGTACTCAGTTCGAGACTCCGAGATCGTGGACGGTGATCCGGGGATGAACACCGACCCTGTCCGCACCGCTCGCGGTGGCAAGGGACACTCACCTCGCGGAGGGTCGATCTCGAGGTCGATCCCCATCAAGTACGGCTCTGTCTTGTCCGTTGGCTCAGGTGGGGTCGACTTCCATCCCAGCACGCCGTTCGGCCCCACCCGGATCCGGAAAGGAGGCGCCCCCGATTCAGGCTCCCCGTCGAAGAGTGGTCCGCGATACCCGATCCACACACTGCCATCGGCCTGCTCATCAAACGTCCCTACAGGCCTGCTGGCGGCAATGGCAGCGCTATCGCCTACTGAGGTCCACCAGCGCCCCGGGTGCCGGGCGTCGCTCAGCCGCGCCACGCGACCGATGTCCTGGCCGATCGTGCTTCCAGAGAAGGAAGCCGTCACGACCACATCCCCCTCCCGACCGAATCGGAGCAACACTCCGTCCTGGGCCATCCAAACCCATGCGGAGATCGTGCGTGCGCTGTGCGCACTCTGCTCCGCGTCCGCCGGCTCACTCTCCAATGAACGAATGACTGTTTCGTCACGGCCTGCGAAAATCTCCAGGATCTCAGTCGTCACTGATTGACCAGCAGTCTTCTCAACCATCCAGACGCTTCGGACACCCCGTGCGAAATCCTCCGAGCGACGCACCGCCTCAGCCAATGCGGGAATCGAGTCCAGTCTGCTCCGAACTCCGGACTGAATCGAGTGCGCCGGCTCAGAGAAAAGGAACAGCCAGAGGATCGCCGCAACACCCAGACGCGCAGCTCGCCGGCATGAAAGTCCCAACTCAGCCAAGGTTCCACCGCCCCGACTCATGGGTTCAGGCAGCGGGCTCGCTGGCAGCGCTGTTCCCCAATCGGCTCGCCAACGCACTTGCCAAACTCGTCGCATGTCCCCATCATGCGGAATCCACAGTCGTTGAACGACCCGTCGACATAATCGGCGCATTCCCTCGACAACTGGAACTCGCAGAAGAACTGTCGCTGAGGGTCGCTGCAGTACCTGCACCGAAGTCCCAATTCAGCCCCATCACAGACGTTGTACGGCCCGGCACAAAGCCCGTCTCGCGTACACACTGTGTTCCAGTGATAGGTGAGAACAGGTCCTCCCTGCGCCCCCGCGAAGTAAGCAACGGCGGCGGTCGCGACAATCGCGCCAGCCTTGGCAGAATCGCTCCAACCGAATCGATATTTCATTTTTCGTGCCTTTCTGCAGGTCAATCCCAACTCAGTCAGTGTACCCCCCCCCCCCGACTTACGCTGTCAAGATCTTCAACGATTCGGGTGGAAGCCCAGAGAGCGCCCATAACCTGAGACCGCTCGTGACAAGTATGGGGCCCTACACCCTCTCCCGCGCCAGCGCAGCGGCGCCGACCACGCCCGCATCGCCGCCACGTTCGCTCAACACGATGTCGCAGTTGCGCAGTGTGTCGGGGAAGACATGTCGCTGGAACGATGCGCGCACCTGCTTCACGAACGGCGCGCCAAGCGCTTCGCTCACGCCACCACCAAGCACGACGCAGTCCACGCTCAGCATCGTGACCTGGTTGGCAATGGCCACACCGAGCAACTCCGCCGCGGCGTCGATCGACTCACGGACGAGCGAGTCGCCGTCGCGCCACAACTTCGCGATGGCCCCGGAGCCGATCGCCTCGCCGCGCTGCTCCTCGTCCAACAGCTCATGAAAGCGGCTCGCGGGATGGAACCCGGCCCGTGCGCGCATCGACGACACGATCCCGTTGCGGCTGCAGAGTTCTTCCAGTGTTCGATGCCCGTGGGGTGCGCCCGGAAACAAGACGGTCTGGCCGATCTCGCCCGCGGTCCAGGTAGGCCCGTGCCACAGTTGCCCATTGAGCAGCAGTGCCCCGCCGACGCCGGTGCCAACCCAGACGCCAAGAGCATGCTGCCTGGCCTTGGCCGCGCCGTGACGATGCTCGCCCCACAGCGCGACATTGACATCGTTGTCCACGGCCACCGGAATGTGCAGTCGCCTCGCGAGCAACTCGCGCAGCGGCTCGTTCTTCCACCTGAGGTTTCCGGAGTTGATGACCAGGCCGCGTGGAATGTCAATGGCGCTGGGGGCACCGATGCCCGCGGCGCGAAGCGACTTCTGCGCAACGCCGGCGTCCGCGCACGCGGCACCAACGGCCTCGACGATGCGTGCCAGCACCGCGTCACGCCCCTCGCGGGCCTTGGTCTTCTTCTTGGATCGACCCAGCACGCGGCCGCGGTTGTCCACGATGCCGACGGCGAAGTTCGTGCCACCCAGATCAATGCCGACGACCAAGTCTCGTGTGCGGGCCATGTCCGGAGCCTAGTGCTTCGTCACGGTCAACTCAGTGCTTCGTCACGGTCAACTCAGCGCGAGGCGACCGCTCCTTCCCTGATCGGCGTCCCGCTCCAGAGCCACGCCCACACACGCCCGACATCGTCAAAGATCACCAGGATGGCCGGCAGGAGCAGCAGCGTCAGCGCCGTCGCGGAAATCAACCCGCCGCACAGGGAAATGGCCATCGGGATGAGGAACCGTGCCTGGAACGACTGCTCCATCACCAGCGGCGCCAGTCCAAGGACGGTCGTGATCGAGGTCAGCAGGATCGATCGGAACCGCTGCGTGCCTGACCACACCAGCGATTGATCCAGCGGATACCCGTCGGCACGGCGCACATTGGCGAATTCCACCAGCACCAGCGAGTTGTTGACGACGACGCCTGCCAGTGCCACGAAGCCGATCAGGCTCAGGAAGGACAAGTCAAACCCAAGCAGCATGTGCCCCCACACGACGCCAATCACGCCGAATGGAATCGCCAGCATGACGGCGAATGGCTGCCAGAAACTCCGGAAGAGCCACGCAAGGATGACAAAGATCAGTCCCGCCGCGGTGGTGGCGGCCAGGGGGAGCGTCGCGAACGCTTCGGCTCGATCTCGCTGCTTGCCACCTGAGTCCACCGTCACGCCGGGGTGGTCGGCCTTCAACTGCGCGAGGAGCGGGTCCATGGCGGACTCGATGTCCTCGGGGATCACAGTCGCGGCGCAGTCGGCCGTCACCAACACCACGCGATCGCGATTCTTCCGGCGGATCGATGCATAGCCCTCGGTCTCGGTCACGCGCGCGATCTCGGAGACCGGCACCGGCTGTCCTGCCGGAGACACGATCCACGCCTCTTCCAACATCCCGGCCCTGCGCCGCGAGGCCTCATCCAGCGAGACTCGAACATCGATGTCCTCGCCACCCTGCGTGAAGACATGCGCGTCGCGGCCATAGATCGCCGCACGCAGCTGCTGCGCCACATCGAGTGGGGTGAATCCCGCCGCGCTGGCGCCAGGCCGCAGTTCCACCTGGAGTTCGGGCGTGCCGCTGGAATCGCTGTCGGTGGCGTCCAAGACACCCTCAAAGGTGAGCAACCCGCGCCGGACTTCCGCAGCGACCAGCGAGAGTTCGTCGGCATCCGCACCCGACAACTCGTAGGTGATGTCTGCACCAGCGGGCCCGCCCGAGATCTCGCCCCACGAGAGCCGCTCCACTTCGTCGGTGTTGCCCAGCGCGGCGCGGATGGAGTCCAGCACCTCTGCGCTGCTGCGCTCTCGCTCTTCCAGCGGGAGGAGCTCGATGACCATTTGCCCCACATTGCTGGCGGAATCATCCGCCCGGCCCGTTTCAAAGTCCGTTTTCTGCCCGATGATCCCGATGACCGTGCGTACCTCGGGCTGCGATCGAGCCGCCTCCGCCACGCGCTGCCCAAATGCGCCCGTGCGCTCCAGTGGGGTTCCCAGCGGCATGGAATAGTTCGCCAGCAGGGTCTCCGCGTCATCCGTGGGCAAGAAGGTGAACGGCAACCTTCCGCCCAGCACCATCCCAAGCGACACGATGAAAGCGGAGATGCCTGCAGCAACAGCGATGTAGCGATGGTGGACGCACCAGTTGGCCGCACGCGCGTACGAGGCCGTCATCCGTGGCCAGGCCACGGTGTCGCGCCAGCGCTCGAATGGCTCCACCAGGCGCTCCAACCAGTTGCCGCGGCCGCCGTCCTTCTCGCGCCGCATGATGGAGTGGGCGATGTGCGACGGAGCAATGACGAAAGCCTCAAAGACACTCACCAGGAGCGCAATCGACACCACCGCTGGCAACTGCGTCATGAGGTCGCCGATCATGCCGCCCAGCAGCCCAAGCGGCAGGAACGCGACAATGGTCGTGGACACGCTGGCCACCACCGGCCACTGGACTCGCGCCACACCTCGCATCGCGGCCTCTTCCGCCGGCAGTCCCTCACCATGCAGCGTGTCGATGCTCTCCGCCACCACGATGGCGTCGTCAGCCAACATGCCAAGCACCAGGAGGAGCGCGAACATCGACAGCAAGTTGAGCGTGAGCCCCGTCGCGGCCATCACCAGCATCGTCCCGCAGATGGCCGTGGCGATGCCGACCATGACCCAGAACGCGGTCCGCAGGCTGACGCCCAGGAGCAAGGCGAGGAACACCAGCACGGCACCCGCCATCGCGTTGCGCGAGAGCAGGTCCAGTCGATCTTCGATGATCTTGGCCAGGTTGGTGGAGATGCTGGTCCCCACCGGCACGGGACCGCGGGCTTGCCCGGCCTGCCAACCTTGCGCGAAGGACCCGCCGCCCAGCGCGTCCATGCCGCTGGTCACGAGCGGCTTGCCGTCAAGACCCGCGGCGTAGCCACGCACCAGCTCGGCCATCTGCACCACATCCTGCGCCCCGGACTTGAAGACGGTGATGGTGGCGCCAGGCTTGCCATCGATGGTGAGCTTGACATCTTCATCGACGAACCGCTCCTCGACATGTGCGACATCGCTGACGCGAATCGCTGAGCCGTCGGGCGATGCTTTCACCACGATCTCGGAGATGTCCTGGGCCGTCTCGGGAGTACCCAGCGTGCGGACGGCGACAGTGCCGTCTGCTCCCTTGAGGGACCCGCTGCTGACTTCACGAGTCCACGCCGAGACCGCATCCGAGAGTCGCGTCAGCGAAAGCCCGTGCCGCAGGAGCGCCGCACGGTCGGCGTGCACGCGCACCTCGTACTTGCGCAGTCCCGACACCACCAGCATTCCCATTCCCGGCAGGTCTCGCAGGTCGTCCTCCACTCCTCGCACGATGCGCTTGAGCACCTGCGGGTCCACATCGCCGCTGATGTTCAGCTGGATGGCCGGCATCAGCTTCTCAAGCTCCGTCACGCGGATGCGCTCGGCATCGGCCGGAAGGTCCTGGAGCGCATCAACCGAGTTCTGGACATCCGACTGCCGCTTGCGGACATCGGCCCCATCCTCGAACTTGATGACGATGTTCCCGGCACCCTCAAACACCGTGGTCGTGACTCGATCCACATCCTGGATGTCGATGACCGCGTCTTCCACCTTCCGAGCCAGAGAGTCCTCCACTTCCGCAGGGCTGGCCCCGGGATAGATCATGGAGATCATGACCGAGTCCGGGTCCACGGTGGGGAAGAACTCGCGGCGCAGGTTGAGGGCGCCGATGATGCCCCCGATGATGAGCGTCCACATCAGGAGCGCGACCGCGACCGGATTGCGCACGAAGAAACGAACAGCGCCAGTCATGACCCGACGCGCCCCGGCGCCGCCGTTTCGACGGGCTGGATCGTGGCTCCAGGCTCCGCAACGCGGCTGGAGGCATCCAGCACGATGACCGCACCCTCAGGAACTCCTTCTTCGATCACCACCCACGACTCGTCGGGCAATCCGCTTTGCGGCACAGATCCGCGATACGGAAACGCGCGCACGATGGGGACCGCCCGGATCTGCCCCCCCTCCACGACATGGAGGCGGTCGCTTCGGATTGCTCGGCGTGGAACGATGAGCCGAGCGCCATTGCCGCCGGCCTCGACCGCCACCTCCACCACGGAACCGGGCGGGACGCGCCTGGCGTCGTCACCGATGAAGTCGATGTACGCGCCCAGCGTCCGGGTCACGGGGTCGTCCTCGGGCGCGATGCGCTGGACGCGGCCCGTCACGGTCGCTTCCTTGCCAAGGCCGCCGTCCATCACCGTCGCGCCATCACCAACCGCGAGGCTGCCGCGCGATTGCGCCGGCAATCGAAGTTCCACTTCAACGGCGCTGGGGTCCACCACCCGCGCCACAGCCTGCCCTGCCATCACGCTCTCGCCTGGCTTGAGATCGAACTGCTGCAGGATGCCCGCGATGGGCGCGCGCACGGAACATCGCTCCTCGTTGTGGACAGCGATTTCCCTCGCCGCGCGCTGCGACGCCGCCTGCGCCTCCAGTTGCTGCCTCTTGGGTCCGTTGCTTGAGAGTTGTTCGCCAAGCACCACCTTCTGCCGCTCGGCCTGGATCCGTCGCGTTCGGGCGTTGTCCACCTCCCGGATGCGGGCGGCGCCGTCGGCGTAGGCCTTCTCAAACCGCGCAAGATCATTGGTCGCAATCGCCACATCCTCCGTCGCCAGCCTCACCTGCTCGCGAAGTGCGTCTTCCTGGATGGAGAGCGCGGTGATCTGCGCATCCAGCGACTTGAGCGCCTCGTCCGCCATCTCGCGCTGCCGAACGAAGTCTTCCGCGTCCAACTGAACGAGGACCTGGCCCTCCGCAACGGGCAGTCCCTCCTTGGTGGTTTCAGGCACGCTGAGCACCGTGGCCGACACCCGGGCGGGCACCACGCTGGCTCGCTCCGCCGTCGACATGCCGAATCCCACCCACTGGCGCGGCACTTCTACCGACATCACCCGCGTGACCTGCACTCGCGGCAGCGATCGACCGTCGTCCTGGGGCGGCTGCTCGCGCGTGGCCATGAGCGCCACCACGATGAGGATCGACCCGGCAATCGGCCCGACCGACACGAGGAGGCGGAACACCACGGAGTGCACTGGAAGCCCTCCACGACGAAGAGTGTCGCTCGCGCCATCGATCACGACATCGTCGCCCGGCACCGGCTCGAATGCGTCGTCCGACTCGTGCTCCATGAGGAGGGGAAGCGTAGGCGAGAACGCGATCGCACGCCGATAGACTTCGCCTCCATGTCCACGGACGCCGCTGCATCCCACGAGTCGCTTACCGAGGCCCAGGTCCGGCATGTGGCCAAGCTTGCCCGACTGGCGCCGTCCGCAGAAGAAGTGGCTCGCGACCAAGTCCAGCTGGCTGCCGTCTTGAGGCATGTTGCCAAACTCTCCACAGTGGATGTCTCCGGCGTGGAGCCGATGGCGCAACCGTTCCCCGCGAGCAATCACTTGGCCGCCGACGAACCAGGACCTTGCCTCACCCCCGACCAGGCACTGGCGAATGCACCGAAGCGCCTGGACGATTTCTTTGCAGTACCCAAGGTGCTTGGGGAGGGCTCGGCGTGAGCGCGGCCGCAATCCTCGGCTCAGACTTGGTCAGCCTTCGAGACGCCATCGCCTCGCGCGCCATTTCCGCCGAAGCCGCCACACGCGCCACACTTGACCGCGCCGAGCGACTCAACCCGACGCTCAACGCCTTCCACGAACTCCACGCTGAGCGAGCCATCGCTCGAGCCCGCGAGATCGACGTGCGCCTCGCCCGCGGCGACGCGGTCGGCCCACTCGCCGGCGTCCCCATCGCCATCAAGGACAACATTGCCACCTCGTGGGGATCGACCACCTGCTCCTCCAAGATCCTCGCTGGATTCAAGAGCCCCTACGACGCCACGATCGTGGAGCGCCTGGAGTCTGCCGGAGCGATCCTCTTTGGCAAGACCAACATGGACGAGTTCGCGATGGGCTCCTCCGGCGAGACCTGCGCCTGGGGGCCCGTGCGAAACCCCTGGGACACCAGCAGAGTCCCCGGCGGCAGCAGCGCGGGAAGTGCCGCCGCGGTGGCCGCCGGAATCTGCCACGCCGCACTTGGCTCAGACACAGGTGGGTCAATTCGCCAGCCTGCAGCATTCAGCGCGTTGGTCGGTCTCAAGCCAACCTACGGGCGGGTGAGTCGATACGGCCTCGTCGCGTTTGGTTCCAGCCTGGACCAGATTGGCCCGCTGACCCGCAGCGTCCGCGACGCGGCGCTGGTGCATTCCGTGATGGCCGGGCACGACCACCGAGACTCCACAAGCGCCACGGAACTCGTCGGCGACCCCGTCGGTGCGTGCGATGACCGCGCCGCTGACCCCGCCTCGCTCAAGGGTCTCCAAGTCGGCATCCCATCGCAATACCTCACCGGCAACCACCCCGGCGTCGATGCACTCTTTGCCCGCGCCCGCGCGCAGCTGCACGGCTACGGCGCCACGCTGGTAGAGGTGGAGTTGCCGCTGACCGAGGTAGGCATCTCTACTTACTATGTGATCGCCCCCGCCGAAGCCAGCAGCAACCTGGCGAGGTACGACGGCATTCGCTACGGCCATCGAACAGAGCAGTCCGGCGACCTCTTCGATCTCTACTCGCGCTCGCGAAGCGAAGGGTTTGGAACCGAAGTCAAGCGTCGCATCATGCTGGGCACCTATGTCCTCTCCAGCGGCTACTACGACGCCTACTACCGTCGTGCGCTCCAAGTCCGTCGACTCATCAAGCAGGAGTTTGACACCGCCTTTGCCAAGTGCGACGTCATCCTTGGTCCCACGGCCCCCACCCCAGCCTTCAGGATCGGTGCCGTGCAGGATCCCGTCACGATGTACATGAACGATGTCTACACGGTGAACGCCAACATCGCGGGCATCTGCGCGGTGAGCCTCTACGGCGGCATGGCGAAGGATTCCACGGGCAGCGCCGGGGATGGGACCGCGTCCCCAGACCTCCCCATCGGCCTTCAACTCCAGGCCCCCGCGTTCCAGGAGCCTCGACTCCTCGCAATCGCGTGCGCGTTTGAGTCGATGCTCGGACGCGCGCCGGTGTCGCCGATAGCCCCAATCGGCTAGTCGATCTCTTCACACCCCCGCCGCGTCCAGGATCCGCGCGGTCACGCCGACGAGGACTTCCGGGGAGCCCGTCCTCGGAACCCACGACGTCGAAGCACCCGGGAACCACTCGCTCAGCGCGCTCGCGCTCACGCTTGCCCCGCGCCAGACCGTGATGTGGAGTCGGCACGAACTGGTGTCAAACGTGATCGCGCCTGCGCGGCGGCCGGCGGCCCCAAATGGTCCCGAAGCATCACGCGCGCTCCCAGACGAGTCAGCCGCCCCCACCATCGGCGGCAACATCATCCCGGCCCAGAGCTCATCCATGCGCCGCTGCGAGAGCAGCAGCTTGCCGCGCCGGAGGATCACCAAGGCGTGGACTCGCTCCTCGCGTCGCTTTGTGAGGGTCGACCTCACTGGGATGAGCTCCTGCAACCCCGCTCGCCGGGCAACACATTTGCGTCGCAGCGGACACGCCTCACATTGGGGGCTCTTGGGCGTGCACACCAGGGCTCCCAGTTCCATCAGTCCTTCATTGGCGAGGCAGGGGTCCGTCGACCCCTGCACATATTGTTCGGCCCACTTCCACACGTCATCCACAACCTGTCGGTCCGTCGGGCAACGATGGTCGCCGCGGACCCGGAGCAGAACTCGGGCCACGTTGCCATCGACGATGGCGACCGGTTCCCCGTGGACGATTGAAGCGATGGCACCGGCGGTGTATCGCCCCACCCCGGGCAGCCCAACCAGCCCGGCCACTGTCGTCGGCACCCGACCGCCATGCTCGCGGACGATGGCACGCGACAGCTTGTGAAGGCTCCTGGCACGCCGGTAATAGCCCAACCCGGACCAAGCCCGAACGACCTCGTCCTCGGACGCCGCCGACATGGAACGCGGGGTGGGGAACAACTTCAGGAATGGCTCAAACCGGTCGACCACTCGTGAAACCTGCGTCTGCTGGAGCATGAACTCGCTGACCAATGACCGCCAGGCCGTCCGACGCCGGCGCCAGGGAAGGTCCCTGGCCGCCTCCCGAAACCAAGTTTCGACGTGTTTGGCAAGGGTTCGGGGGTTCGAGACTCCTTGCGCCATGGGTCGAATCCAAGGTAGGGTACGGGTCTTGCCGGGCCAGCCCTGACCGCGCCAGATTGGCGCCCCACACGTCCGTGAGCCTGTCCGCGAGCCTGACCGAGAGACCCCACGAATGGCAAAGCTCTTTTACACCCCAGAGGAAGCGGCGGCCAAGCTTGGCAAGACCGTCGACCAAGTCAAGGATCTCGCGCGCGAAGGGCGCCTGGAGACCTTCCATCAAGACGGCCAAGACCTCTTCCGAGTCTCGTCCGTCGACCAGCTCGCGGAGGATGACCTCGGCCTGGACAACTTGGAGCTCCCTCCCGATCTCGGTTCGGGCCTGGACAACCTGGCCGACCTGGACCTCTCGGACTTGCCGCCGCTGACCGACGCCCCACTCAACATCGATGAAGCAACCCCGAGCGTGAGCAGCGGGCGGGCTTCCCGGGACTTGGGCCCCAAGGATGACTTCGGCGACGACCTCGGAATGATTTCGCTGGAGGACAGCTCGACGCTGGAGCCGGCCGCCCCAGCTCGCGGCGGCGCCACGGGCGCGTTCGACCTCGGTGGTGACCTTGGCGCCGATTTGGGAGACGATCCCTTTGGTGACATCGGCCTCGCCGAGAGCGGCTCCGCGCACGGCGGCTCGGCCATGGGTGCTCCGGTGGGCGACTCGGCGGGCCTCGGCGGCAGCGGAGGCACCAGCCCCGGCGGTGCGGGAAGTCCCGGCCTCTCGGACAGCTCAATCAACTTTGGGGTGGCCGATGCCGAAGACCCACACCTTGAAACGGTCGGATCTGGCAGCGGACTCTTGGACCTGACTCGTGAGAGCGAGGACACCTCCATCGGTGCCGCCATGCTCGAAGAGGAGTTCGATGCAGCCGGCGGGAGCGGTTCCGGTGGGCTGGAAGGCCTCATCGGCGATGACCACGGTGGTCTGGGTGGAGCGGAACTGCCCGTCGGCGAAGCACCGGCGCCCGTTGTCGGCGGAGCCCTCGCGGGCGCGGGCCTGACGCTGGTCCCGGCCTACGACGGAGCCTGGAGCGGCCTCTCGGTCGGTGCCATGCTTGGCGCCTTCTTGGCGCTCGTCGTGTGTCTCCTCGTGAGCAGCGCCACGATCTTCGGGGGCAGCTCCGCCTTCCTTGCCGACCTCAGCGAAAACCTTTGGATCGTGACCGGGTCGGTCGCCGGGGTCGTCGCGATCGGCATGGGCATCGGCTTCTTCGTTGGCCGCGCCACCGAGTAAGCCGCGAGTGCCACGATCGTGACCCTCTCTCGATGGGGTTTCCGTGAATGGGGCGGGTCGCTTGCGATCTCGGTCGCCATTTCGCTGTGGCTCCTGGACGCTGGCCACGGCGCGTGGATCGCTCTCGTCGGGTTCCTCTGGCTGGCGATCGCCGCATTCTTCCGACAACCCGTCCGGACTCCCGCCCTCCGGGGAGAAGACATCTTGATCTCGCCCGCCGACGGGACGATCTCCGCCATCGAACGCATGCCGCACCCCTCGTTGGGCGCCGATGCTCCCGATGCCTTGGTCATCCGGATCTTCCTCAGCGTGCTCAACGTGCACACCAACCGATCGCCCTGCGCCGCGATGGTGGTGGCCATCTCGCCGCAAGACGGCAAGTACCTGGACGCCCGGAGTCCGGAGAGTGCCAAGGAGAACGAGCGAGTTGACGTGACGCTGCAGCGACCCGATGGCCTGGTCTTCGGGATTCGCCAGATCTCCGGCGCCATCGCACGACGCATCATCTGCCAGCTCAGCCCCGGCGACGAGCTTCGCCAAGGCGAGACGTGGGGGCTGATCAAGTTTGGGTCGACCACGGAGCTGGTGTTGCCAACCGACACGCCATGTGACGTGCTGGTGTCGCTGGGCGACACGGTGCGTGGCGGCGTGACGCCGCTGGTCCGGTTGATCCGTGGTGGTCAGGCCGCGCGAGACTGAACGCGGCGATTTCGCTCAAGCGTCCTTCCCAGTTCCGACGAGAGCAACTGAGCCATCCGGATGCCCGCCGGCTCGTACGCCCGGTCGCCGTCACGGAAGCAGAGGATCACCGCCTCGGCACGCGACTCGCCCCAGCACGGCGCCACGAGGGAACTCCAGCCAAAGAGGGTGCCGTGCAGCTCGTTCCAGTGCCGGGTCGTGGTGTTCGGCTGCACCGTGATGACCGACTGCTGTGCGCCGACAAGCGCCGCATGGTCTTCGCCGAAGGTCTTGAGCATGCCTTCGACGGCCGCGCGCGTGCGGGTCGACTTGAGGTAGGCCGCCACTCGCCAGGACCCATCCTGGCCAGGGAGCAGGATCGCGGCGTTGGCCGATCCGGTGCGGAGCACGAACGCCGTGAGCCCCGTCCGGAGCGTGGCGTCCAGTTCCACCTCGAGCGACACCAGCGTCCGGAACTCCGAGACGGCCGACGCGTCGGCCACGACCGTGTCGCAGTGCGCGCGTTGCTCGGCCAGCGAAGCCGTCAATCGGCCGACTTCGGCCTCCGACTGCTCTCGCTCCCGCCGCAACTTCCGGCACGAGGCTTCCAGCACCGCCACCCGTCGGGCCAGCTGCCGGCGCGCCATGGCGCGGGCCATGATCGACGACAGGATCTCCGTTCGTGCCGGCACCGGGACGCCGAGGTCGAGGATGCCCTCGAAGCCGCACTGCGTGGCATCGACCCATCGATGGCTGGATGGGTTCAAGCTGGCCAGCACGATGCCGCAATGACGACTGGCCGCGGCAAGAAACTTTTGTTCCCAGATGGATGGCCACTCGCCGTCTCCCAGGACCACGACGACGACGTCCACGGCACCTTGCCTGATGTACGGGCCGCACCCCGTGAGCCGAGGCTCCGAACGCAGGTTCACTCGAGAACCCGCGGCGGCGTTCACGTTGTGGAGGAACTCGTCGTTCCCACCCACCACCAGGACCCGAACGCCCCCGATGGCTTGGCGGGCGACGGCGTTCTTGGACACGGAGGATGACGATGGGCAAATCGCGGCAGGCATGGGCTTCTCCCCTCGAGCATCGGCACGTGGATCAAGCTCCTCAAGCGCCAACCCATTGAATTTCTGCCAATAGTGGGCCCTGGCCAGGCCAGATCGCCATCAACCGGGGCGCGGCGTGGTCGAAGGCGCGTGGGCGTACATGGGCGCGATGCGCGCCGGGTCGTCATTCCACGGACCATCACCGAACGATGCCAGCGTCAGGAGCGCCGCAGCACCCACCACGGGTCGAACCAACCCGCCCCACTGGCCGCCTGCCGATTCGGTGGCCCACCCGGGGAGGTGCTCGTCCCCCACCACCATGGCCCCAGCAGCCCAGCCCGAGGTCGACTGCGCGATCCCCTGGGATGCCACGTCCGGGGCGCCACCGCGTGGCTTCGACACGTGTGTCGCCCAACAGGCGTTGCCGCGAGTGGCGAGCAGCACGATGACGTCCGCTTGATCGTGTTGGCTCCACGCCCCGCCGCACGTCGCCTGCGCGATCCCGAGCGCGCTTGGGATCCCTGCGATGGAGACGCGCAGCGACTCGGCGATCGCCTGCCCCGTCGAGACGCCGATCCTCGCCCCCGTGAACCCGCCGGGTCCGAGACCGACGACGACACCAACCAGCTGCGAGGGCGCACATCCGCAGCCACGCACCATGGCGTCGATCGCCGGGAGCAGCACGTCGTCGTCCCGCGTCGGATCGACCGCACGCTCGGCCAGGATGTCGAGCGTCGGGGGCTCCCAACGCCCCAGTGCCACGGAGACCGTGCCCTGGGTCGATTCGATGGCCAGCCAGAGGCCATGCGGTCGCCGACCTGGAGTCGAGGTCGTGGGCGGCGGCAGCGGCTGGTTCACTCCACCTCCTGGAAAGCCCGCAGCGGAAGCGATTCCATGACCAGTTCCTCCGCCGATCGCGGCGGCCCATCAAGCTCGATTGGAACCACCGCACCGTGCTCGTGGTCGCTGTTGAGGATCAGCATTTGCGGGCCGCGGGATTCGACCCCCGTCTCGACCATCGCGTGGCCGCAGATCAGCAGTCGCGCATCGACCAACTCCAGGAATCGGGCGGTGCTCTCTCGAGTCTGCCCCCTGCCCCAGACCATCTGCCAGGCCGGACCACACAGCGGGGCAAAGTCCGCGGCGCAGAGCGGCCGACGGAAGATGCTCGTGTCAAAGCCCGGCAGCTGCATGGGTCCCGGCGTGGAATGCGACACGAAGTGGCCCCACGGCGAACGCAGGACCAGCGGCATCGACAGCATGAAGTGGTCGACCGCGTCTGACACGTCCTGGGCGCTGCTCCCGAAGATGAGGTCCAGCCCGGCATCGAACAGCGCCACTTGCTCGCCAAACCCCTTCGACACCCGAAGCTTGTACGCCTGCGAGACTTCGTGATTCCCGATGATCGGGTGCACCTGCCTCGGGTAGGCGATGACCGCGGAGGCCACGCGGCACAGCGTTCGGTAGGAGAGGTCTGTGCCGTGGATCAGGTGATCGCCATGGATCAGCTCGTGGAGGACCACATGGCGGTCGGCGCTTCGCTCCAGCCCGGCGAGGCGCATGATGAGCCGATAGTGCCGCGGGTTGTCGTGAAGGTCGCCGGTGGCCAGCAGGCGTCCATGGTCAGGCAACCACTGCACGGCACCATCTCGCCCCTCGCGATGGAGAAGGATGTCCGCCGCCCGCTTCAGCGTGTCGCACACGGCCTCCGCGTCCTGGAGGTCTAGGGGTCGTTCGATTCCATCCGTCACGTGTGCGTTCACCGGGCCACGAAGGCCACGACTGGGACGATGCCTGAACCGGTGTCCGTCGTGACCTGCACGGGAACCCAGAGAAATCCGGACACCGATGCGCTCGGCGTGAGGGTAAAGGTCACTGCGACGTGGTCACCCTCAGGCACGGCCTTCACGAAGCTGGCGGTCGCTCCCGTGGAGAGGCCCTGGACCGACTTCACCGCAGCCCACTCCGGCCGCTCCACCGCGCCCCGGGCCTTCGGGTTGTAGTGCTCAAGGTCCACCGTGAGCGTGACGGGCTCGCCGGGCTTCGCGCGATTGGCCAGCACCAGCTGCTCGGGCACCCACCAGTGGCGCTCAAAGCGAGCCATGTCAGCCTTGCTGCCGGTTGCCTCGTTTCGGACCCGCAGCGCCACCAGCGGCGCGTCTTCGCGGTCGGTGGCCACGATCCACCAGAGTCGCGGGTCGCCCGTCGCCGGCGGGGTGAACGACCACACGAGCGTGTACTCCGCACGGGGCGCGTCGGTCGAAGGGTCAAAGCCAAGGAAGACCGGCGTCAGGCCGTCAGTCGAAAGGACCTTGAAAGGCTTGCCGTCTTCGCTCCTGATCGTGACCGTCCCGGAGGTCTTCCCCTTGAGTGCATCGACGAAGGCGGGCGAGGCCGCGATGGGGAGCGCCGCGACCGACTTCATCTGCGCCACCAGCGGCGCCGACCCGTCGTCCAGCACGATCTGGATCTTGGCGTCCTTGTCGCCCGGCGTCGTGGGGACGGCCAGCGTCGCGGAGAAGCTGAACTCGCCTCCGGCGGGAATCACGGCACCGGGCTCGAGTCCCACGTTGGTGCACTTGCAGCTGGGCACCGCCGCCCGAACGCTGACCGGCGCCGCGCCGGAGTTGCGGAGCACGAAGGTTGCGGTGTGGCTGCTGCCGGGCCGGACGCGTCCAAAGTCCACGGTTGGCGCCACCAGCTCAACCGACGCAGCCGCGTGGGCGGATGGCCGCGCCAGCGAGGGCATCGCCAGCGCCAGTGCCGCCACCGCCAGAATCACCAGTCGACGACTCACAATCCTTGCAACCATGCCACGCTAGTGTACGCCGCACCATGGACCCCTCCGCCCTTTTCACGTTTGACGCCCTCATGGCCTTCGTCACGCTCACCGTGCTGGAGGTGGTCCTGGGCATCGACAACCTCGTCTTCATCGCGATCAGCTCGTCACGCCTCCCTGCCCACCAGCAGAAGTCGGCGCGGCGAGCCGGCCTTGCGGCCGCCATGGTGATGAGGCTCGCGCTCCTCTTTGCCCTGAGCTGGCTGGCCGGCTTGACCGAGCCCTTCTACCGGACGAGCGTGTTCGACCATGACGTGGCGGTGTCTTGGCGAGACGTGGTCCTGGCTGTCGGCGGGCTCGTGCTCCTGTGGAAGAGCACGAAGGAGATCGGACACGTCATGGGCGACGATGGCCACGCCGAAGGGGCGGGGAAGGCGGTCGCCACGATGACGGGGGTGATCGTGCAGGTGATGCTCATGGACCTGGTCTTCAGCATCGACTCGGTGATCACCGCCGTCGGCATGGTGGATCCAAGCAAGATTGCCATCATGGTCGCCGCCATCGTCGCAAGCGTCGGCGTGATGCTGGTCTTCGCGGAACCCGTGAGCAAGTTCGTGGCCGACCACCCCTCGGTCAAGATGCTCGCGCTCTCGTTCCTCATGCTGATCGGCATGATGCTGGTCGCCGATGGTGCGGGCTTCCACGTCCCCAAGGGTTACCTGTACTTTGCGATGGCGTTCAGCGGATTGGTGGAGGCACTCAACCTCCGTGCCGCGGCGAAGCGGAGAGCCAAGAGACTGGCCACGGAGTCCGCCGCTGCGCACTGACCGGGTCCCAGGCGCTTCTCGATCACATGATCACATGAAAAAGGGGCGCCCGAAATGGGCGCCCCAAGTGTCCATCCGACCAGCGAGGCGTGAGGCTCAGGCGCCCCAGCCCGCCAACATCGCGCCGAGGTCGACGCCGTCAGTCGTGCCATCGCCGTTGGTATCGCCACCAGCGCCACCCCAACCGGCGAGCAGGATGCCAAGATCGACGCCGTCGATCAGCCCATCGCAGTTGAGGTCGATGCCAACACACGGCGGTTCGCAGGTCACATCGCCGGTGACATTGATGATCTTGTAGATGCCGCCGCCGTGGTCGGCGACGTAGATCTCGCCATTGGCATCTTCACCAAAGGCCGACATCTGGTTGACGGCCTGCGCGCCCGCAGCGGTGCCAAGCTGGGACGTTCGCGACGTCACTTCCGTCGCCGCGCCGTTGACGACCTTGAGCGACCAGAAGTTTCCGGCCACGTAGTCCGCGTAGATGTAGTAGCCCTGGAGCTCTGGGATCGCACAGCCGCGGTACAGGCGGCCGCCCGTGATCGAGTAGCCGCCGTTGGTCCCGCTCGTGTGGTTGTGGGTCACGATCGGGTTGGTGAGGCTGGGGTCGGTGGGCGTGCAGCCGGTGAGGCCAGTCGAACTGTTGCCCTCCTTGCAGCGCCAGCCGTAGTTGCGGCCACCGGCGGCGTTGTAGGCCTGGAAATCGATTTCCTCCACGGCGTTCTGCCCGACGTCGCCGATGTAGAGGTCGCCGGTCTCGCGGTCGAAGGCGCATCGCCATGGGTTGCGCATGCCGTACGACCAGATCTCGTCGTCGCCGGTGATGCCGACGAACGGGTTGTCCGAGGGAATCGTGTAGGGCGGAGTCGTGCCGGCGACATTGGGGTCGATGCGGAGGAGCTTGCCCAGTCGCTGCGCGGTGATGTCCTGCGCCGTGCCACCTGGGTCATTGGCGCTGCCGCCGTCGCCGGTGCCGATGTACATGTGGCCGTCGTAGGGGCTGAACTCGATCCAGCCGCCGTTGTGGTTGGTGTATGGCTGCGTCCAGGTCATGACCTGCAGCGCGCTCGACCCATTCGCCACGTTCGGATCCGCGGACACCTGGTAACGAGCGATCACCGTGGACCCCGCCGTGTTGGTGTAGTTGACGAAGAAGTAGCCGTTCGTCGCGTAGTCAGGGTGGAAGGCCAGGCCGAGGAGCCCCTGCTCGCTGCCAACGCTGGTGCCGCCACCAGAGATTGAGTCGATGTTCAGGAAGTTGGCGGTGAGAAGCGCATTGGTCGCGAGGTCGATGATCCGGATGTACCCGCGCTTGTCGCACACGAAGAGGCGCGAGTCGTCGCCTGGGGCATGCGTGATGCAGGTCGGGTAGGTGATGCCCGTCGCGATGAAGAGCGTGTCCAAGGTGATCCCCTGGGCGAACGCGCCCGCGGTCATCGTGGCGGCGCAGAGTGAGGCGGCGATGGTGCTTCGCATGGTCTTTTCTCGTGGGTCCGTGGGTAGAAACAAAGGCAAAACAACCACCGCGAGGTGGCCATTCCGACCAACTATAGGTCGCAACTCGACGATCTCAACCGGGCGGAGAGATTCCACGCGGAATCAGTGGCAGGAATGGTTGGGTGTGCGTATTATCGGACTTCTGCGACCCTTTCGACGCTCACGGCGCGGTGGGTGGTGCCAAGTCCCGGGCTCGATCCCCAATCCTGCGCAGCTGAGCAAGCGATTCCGCCACCCGCTCCTCGTCGCGATCCTCCACTGCCTCGGTCAAGCCCGGCAGCAACACCACTCCGTAGCCATCGCCGCGATCGCTCGCCGTGAACAAGTTGCGATACCACTCGCGGTTGGGAAGGCCGGCCACGCTCAACCACAGCAACTCAGCAGTCCGCGCACGATTGGCGATCTCTGGCGTCTCGCCGAGGGTGGCCAGCCAGGCGCTGGCGGCCGAATCCAGTGCCGATGAAGCGGAGTCCCAATCGGATTGAACCCCCACCAGCCCCCGCGGGTCGGCCTCGCTCCTGGCGCGGATCGCGGCGAGTCGACTGAACGCCACGCCAAGCGTCGCATCGGGCCGTGCCACGGCAGCCGCTTCGCTTCCATCAGCACACCGACACGCGATCGCCGCACACATGCGCGCCACGAGCGCTGCTCCCGCGTAGTCATCGCCCACGACCTGTCGATACCACGCCACCGTGTCATAGTTGGAGTGGTAACTGGTGCCGGGGGCGCCGTGCGTCCCCAGCGTGATGGACGGGATGCCCGCGTAGCAGACGAACCCAACATGGTCACTGCCGCCGCCCGCGGGCGAGGGGCGGAACGATCCCGTCGTGTCGCCCTCCACCTCGGCCAGCGCCGTCATCGATGGATCCACGCCTGGCACCGATGCCGCAGCGTGGCGCACGATGTCAGCCACCGACGGCGAAGCGCTGGAACCCAGCTGGGTCCCCATCGCCGCCATGTCCAGGTTGATGTACGCAATCGCGTGTTCTTGCAGCCATGGCACTCGAGCCTCCACCCACTCGGTCGAGCCGATGATGCCATACTCCTCGGCGCCCCACGCGCAGAAGAGGATGTCGTGCACGGGTCGATGTCCAGCGGTGGCCGCTTCTGACATCGCCTTCGCCACTTCCATCAGGACGATCGTGCCCGCCAGCGGATCCGCCGCCCCAAATCCCCACGCATCGTGGTGGCACCCGATGATGACGGTGTCCAGCGCATGGGCCTCGCCGGACCCCTCCAGGCGCGCGATGACATTGGCGGTCTCGCAGACGCCCCGGCGCTGTTCCACCTTGACTCGGACCTTGAGGTCGCTGCCTCCAGTGAGCCGGTAAGGCATCGGCAATCCGCCCTGCCACGCCGAATCTGGCACCTCTGCGCCGCGCATGCGACCGATGATCTCGCGGGCCGCGCCATAGCCGAGCGGCTGGACGGGAATCGTGGGGAGCCCGACGGTCGCGGCATCCAGTCGGATGGCCTCCTTCGTGGCGGGAACATGCGGCGTGAGTGGATCGCCCGGGTACGGAAGTGGATTCACCGTGCCGCGCTGGATGCATGTGGCGTTGGCCCAGCCGCCATCGGGGTAGACCGGGCCCTTGTTGACGCCGCTGTCGGCGGGGTCGGTGTAGAGAAGCACCGCTATGGCACCGGCCGCCTCGGCATTGGCCGCCTTCTGCGCACGAAACGCGCCGCCATATCGGATGAGGACAATCTTGCCGCGGCAATCGACGCCAAGCTCACGCAAGCGCGCAAAATCCAGCGGCAGTCCATAGTTGGCGTAGACGACTTCGCCCGTCGCATCGCCCGAGCCGCTGTACGCGTTCCATCCAAAGGTGAGTCCGGGGTGAGCCGTGGTCGGGTCTTCCGCCAGGTTCTTCTCGCGCAAGTCCAGTGCCAGCACGCCGCGACGGCGACGCCCTGGGTTCGTGGCGCCATCGGACGCACCGCCGAAGCCAGCCCCCTGCTCCGCTTCAGCCTCGATCGGCAATGGCGCATCGGATGGCGCCTGGACGATCTCCACCACCGCACTCACAGGCTGCGCCAGGTACGGGTAGAAACGGTCGACCTCCACCTTGAGGCCCATCGCGGAGAATGCCTCCGCGATGTGCTCGATCTCGCGCAGATCGCCGGGCGTCCCGGCCACATGGGGCTCCGCACCGAGGAGGTCGTGCCATGTGGACAGCGATGCAGGGTCGATCTTCGAGAGCACACCCTGGAGAAGAGGCGCTCCGTCGTCGCCCTGGTGGGTGGGCGCCTCGTGGGCAACCAACATCGAGGCTGCGCCCCCAGCGGCCGCAACCACCGCAGCGACGCCTCCCGAGAAACTCAATGCGCCCCCGCGGCCGACTTCTTGAGCCACCACGGATTCCCCAGGTGACACGCCCGCCCAGTCTTCTCGACATAGTCCTGGTGGTAGTCCTCAGCGGGGTAAAACTCCGCAGCGGGCTCGATGACGGTGACGATCTCCTTGCGGAATCGACCCGTCGACTTCAGGGTCGACACGAAGTCTGCCGCCTCCTTCGCCTGCGCGTCGTTCACCGTGAAGACGGCGCTGCGGTACTGGTCGCCCACATCGGGACCTTGTCGATCCAGCTGCGTTGGGTCATGCAACTCAAAGAATCCGTCGAGCAGCTGCTTGTAGGAGATCTTGCTCGGGTCAAACCGCACGCGCACCGCCTCGGCGTGCCCTGACGTGTGCGAACACACATCCTTGTAGGTCGGATCCCTGGTCGAACCATTCATGTAGCCGCTCGTCGCCTCCACCACTCCTGGGGCCAGCGAGAATGAGTGCTCCACTCCCCAGAAACAACCGCCAGCGAAGTAGGCGGTCTCAACCGCGGCAGCCGTGGCGACGGCGGGGGTCGTGGCGGGGGCCGGATCCGAGGACGGGGCCGTCGCGTGCGGCCCCTTCACCCCAGCCTGCAGGTCCGTGCCTTCGTCCTTGAACTCCAGCGAGGCGCTGTTGACACAAAAACGGAGTCCCGTGGGCGCCGGGCCATCCTCGAACACATGCCCAAGATGCGCCTCGCACCGCGCGCAGTTGATCTCAGTCCGCACCATCCCGTGGGAATCGTCGCGAATCTCCGCGACATGATCGGGATCGAACTTCTGGAAGAAGCTTGGCCAGCCCGTCCCCGAAGTGAACTTCTCGCTTGACGAGAAGAGCGGCAGCCCGCACACGACGCACACATAGGTGCCATCCTTGTGGTTGTCCAGGAGGTTCCCGCAGAAGGGCCGCTCCGTGCCGGACCCCTGCGTCACCCGACGCTGCTCGTCGGTGAGCCCCGCGGCCAGCGTGCCCACTTGGGCTCGCGCCAATGGCGTCACATCAAACCCACGGTTGGAGAACTTGTTGGGCTTCTTGGTCGATTGCATGTTCGTCGCCTCGGCTGTCGTGTCCGCCGCCTGCTCGTTGTCCGCCCCCACGAACGCCGCGGGGTCCACCGACCAGCTGGCCAGCATCTCACGGCGCTCAACTGCTTCCAACTGTTCCCACTGCACGAACGCCGCACACACCGCCAGTGCGGGCAAGAGCATGAGGAGCGCCAGTCGCTGGGAGCCGCAGGAACAGGTCATCGAGGAAATCGTAGCCCCCGCGTGCGTCGCCAAATCGCGTCATTCCTTGACTTCACGCGCGGACACCCTATACTTCGTGGTTCGACGGCCGAGGGGAACGACCATTCCCCACGACCGTGCTGGCGCCGAGCGGCGCTCGATGGTGCCAGGTGGCGCCTCTCTGACATCATGGGGCCGAACTGGCTTCGACCGGCCATGTTCAGCTTGAAGCTGCGCGTCGTGGAGCATCCCGGCCACGTAAAAAGGATGCACAAAGTACGACTGCCAACACGCAGTACGCACTCGCGGCCTAATTCGCCGCGCGGTCGCTCACCTGATGTCTCATAGGGTGAGCGCCCGTACCTCATGAGGCTGGTTCCAAAGGGCTGGCATGCCCCGGCGGAACGAGACAATTGCATGCCTGGTCACCTCATCAGGCTGTCGCTGGCGGGATGGGTGACGAGATCAAAACAGCGAAGACACGCGTGGATGCGGCTTGCTGACGGGTTTGGGACAGGGGTTCAATTCCCCTCGGCTCCACTTCATACACGGCGCGACTTCGCGCGCCTGGGGGACTTGCACATCCACACGGCGCGACTTCGCGCGCCTGGGGGACTTGCACATCCACACGGCGCGACTTCGCGCGCCTGGGGGACTTGCACATCCACACGGCGCGACTTCG
>SXGR01287242.1_pt1 | contig 29420 bp, 18 predicted proteins | sample 3174711 | NCBI WGS metagenome assembly SXGR01 (sample SAMN11356860, study PRJNA531348) | freshwater metagenome | isolation source: freshwater sample F1-60 | place: China: Fuxian Lake, Yuxi | collected 2017-12-25 | reverse complement strand
ATTAAATCTTTCCTCCCAATATCTTTCATCAGCGTTCTTCGCAATCCACCCGTTAATTGAGACTATACCAGAAAGACAATCACTTTGCTTGTTTGCTAAACTAATTTCGTTGAGCCAATGGGTCTTCCCAGTCCCCCTTGCACCTAAAACCAAAACAGAAAATCTGCCTGGGTTGTGCAGGTAACCTATTAAGTCTTCAATAGGCGTTTTGCGAAAGTCGGGCTGTTCTGCGTAAAACGAGCCTTTTATGCTTTTATTTCCGTATTTCATTGCGTATAAATGCGTATAGTACGCAAACATACGTTTTTAATGGACATTTGCATAAGAATTACTCAAACAAAATGAACAAACAGATTTTAGAGTTCAAGAAAACAGACCACTTCCTGCACAGCCAATGGGATAGAAACATTGACGATCAACTTCTTTACAAAGTACTTCCATTTGTAGAATGCACGAAGTGTGAAAAGGATGTAGTCTTCGTGATGCCTTCCCACCTTCAAAAGAAAGGTATAGCAAAAGACGATAAGCAATGTTTGATTTTAGTAATCAAACAAAAATTGCTTCTAACTGCTTACTGGTGCGACCATCCCAACTACTTATTTAATCAAAAGGAAACCCCTCACTTTCAAATCCTCTACTAATATGCATATCCTCAAAATCATTCACGGCTATCCGCTTAACTACAATGCTGGTTCAGAAGTTTACAGCCAATCCATTTGCAACGAACTTTCAAAACATCACAAGGTTTCTGTTTTTACAAGAGAAGAAAATCCATACAGACCCGACTTTGATATTAGAAAGCAAACAGAAAATAGCAACTTGGATTTTTACTTCGTAAACAATCCACAAGGCAAAGATGGCTACCGCCATCAGGCAATGGATAGCAATTTCGCAAAGCTCATTGCTACCATCAAACCCGACATTGCTCACATCGGGCATCTCAACCACCTTTCCACCGGAATTGTAGATGAACTCAATAAACAAAACATTCCAATCGTTTTTACCCTTCACGACTTTTGGCTGATGTGTCCAAGAGGGCAATTCCTTACAAGAAGCATAGGCAAGGAAAACAACTTTCAGTTGTGTTCCTCACAGCAAGACCAAAAATGTGCAACCGACTGTTACAAAGTTTATTTCAGTGGCAGAGAAGAAAACGAACAACAAGACATTGAACATTGGAGTGCCTGGACACACCAAAGAATGATTGAAACAAAGGCAATCATCAACAAAGTTGATGCTTTCATTGCCCCATCTAATTACTTGCGTAATAGATTTGTAAATGAGTTTTCAGTGCCTGAAAACAAAATCATTTACTTGGATTATGGTTTCCCTACCGAATACCTAACACAGACCGAAAAATCAAAAGACAATTCCAATTTCACCTTCGGTTACATTGGCACACTAATACCTGCTAAAGGTGTAAATCAACTCATAGAAGCCTTTTGCCAAATTGAGACACCAGCAACACTAAGAATTTACGGCAGACAAAACGGGCAAAGCACAGATGCTTTAAAGTTGCTTGCAGCATCTTCAAAAAACAAGATTGAATTTGCAGGAGAATACATCAATCACAACTTAGCCAATGATGTTTTCTCAAAAGTTGATTGCATTGTAGTTCCAAGCATTTGGGCAGAAAATTCACCACTTGTAATTCACGAAGCACAATCTTGTAAAGTTCCAGTAATCACAGCCGATTTTGGTGGAATGAAAGAGTATGTGCAACATCAAGTAAATGGACTTTTGTTTGAACACCGCAATACAAATTCATTGGCAGAGCAAATGAAGTTTGCTATCGCAAACCCTCATTTGATGAAAGAATATGGCCAGAAAGGTTATTTGTTTTCTGCCGATGGCAGTGTTCCAAATATCCAAGACCATTGTAAAGAATTGGAGAAAATATACAACAGCTTCATTATTTCTAAAACCCTTTGGAGAATAACCATTGACACAAACCCCGAAGATTGCAACCTCAAATGCATCATGTGCGAAGAACACAGCCCTTACAGTGATTTCATACCAACGCTATTCAAAGAAACGGGTGTCAAACGCAGAAGGATGAAGTTTGAAACAGTTTTAGATATTTTTCTGCAAGCAGAAAAATTAGGAGTAAAAGAAATTATCCCTTCTACAATGGGCGAACCATTGCTTTACAAAGAGTTTGACAAAATATTTGAATTATCAGAGCAGAAAAACATAAAAATCAATCTCACCACAAACGGCACATTTCCAAAAAAATCAGTTAAAGAATGGGCCAAACTAATTGTGCCAAACACTACAGATGTAAAAATTAGTTGTAACGGATCAACAAAGGAAACATCTGAAAAAATAATGAAGGGTATTGACTTTGATAAGGCAATTCAGAATGTAAAAGAGTTTATCAAATACCGTGATGAACACTTTGCAAATACAGGCTACTTCTGCCGTGTAACCCTTCAACTAACTTTCATGCAAAACAATATGCACGAATTAGCAGACATTGTAAAATTGGCTGCTTCATTAGGAGTTGATAGAGTAAAAGGGCATCAGCTTTGGGCACATTTTGAGGAAATAAAAGACCTTTCAATGAAAGTTTCAAAAGACAGCATTATACAATGGAATGAATATGTAAAACAAGCATTAGAAGCCCAGGAGCAATACAGAAAACCAAATGGTGAAAAGGTGCTTTTAGAAAACATCATTCCATTAACTGAAAATGAAAATACAGAAGTGCCGGAACATTATGAATGTCCGTTTCTCACAAAAGAACTTTGGATTTCAGCAACAGGAAAAGTTTCTCCTTGCTGTGCTCCAGATAATCTCCGTAAATCATTAGGCGATTTTGGAAACATTGAAAACACTTCAATCCAAGAAGTATTAAACAGTCCTGTTTACACAGAACTGGTAAAAAATTACAAATCAATTCCGCTATGCAAGTCTTGCAATATGCGTAAACCCTCAAATAACAATTAATAAAATGATACAGCTAAAAAAGATTGACCAACTACAAAAAATGTTTCCCAAGGTTACCGGAATAGATGTAGCACTGCTATACGGTTCTTTTGGTAGAAACGAAGCCACACCCAATTCTGATATTGATATTCAGTTATTGGTAAACAAAGATTTTGAAACAAGTATTTTAAAAGACCAACTCCAAAAACTATTTCACAACGAAATTCAATCCATCCGTGAAGTAGCAATGAGAAACAAAGTAGTGGTATATTTCAAATCACAACCCAAAATTGAATTTGCCATTTGCACAAACATTGCTGAAATTGATAGAAACTATTTAGGTTCAGAAATTACAGATTTTAGTCAAACAGTTTTGTATCAAAGAGTGCCGCAGCTTTACGATATAGGTTCATACTTGGCTCAATTGATAAGGGATTACAACAACAATAAAACAGAGCAGCAAAAAGAAAAACGAATTACAGATTTGGTTGACAAATTCATTTATGAATTTGAAAGTTGTTCGGGTATGCATCGCAGAAGCGATGGCTACCAATTTTATTTCTTTTACAACATTGCTTTGCAAGTTGCAATTCAATTAAACCACCTTTCAAAAGGACATTCAAAATTCAACTTCCTGCCAAAATACTTTATTGCAAACATCCTTACAAAAGAAGAACAAGAAACATTTTACAACCTCAAAGGCACTTTGTTTTTGCGCGAAGCAAACCAACAGAAAAGAAAATTGCTTGACTTCTTTTATACAGCAATAGAAACTTTGGTAACACCAGTAAAATTAGAAGAAGTAAAACAGTTTTGTGAGTGGCTTTACAACCGTGATTTCCTTTGGAACTTTAGGGATATAAGCACTCACAATTCCAAAATCAAAAGTGGTAGAATATACCGAACAGCAACAATGACTTTGTTTCAAAATGAAAACAGATTTGATGAACTACTTAATGAAAAGCAAATCAAAACTGTAATTGATTTAAGAGCAGATAAAGAAATTGAAGAATTACCTTACCATGAACAAACCCTTTCAAAATTCAAATATATAAAAGCACAACTTGACCCCTGGAACCAACCGGAATGGTTTAAGGAAAAACACCATCAGGGAACCAATGAAGAAATTGCTTACCGCTTTTTTGCAATAGGATGTAATGACCAAATAAAAAATGCAATGGAGGCTATTATTAATGAAGAATTAGGATCTGTTGCAGTTCATTGTTTCGCAGGAAAAGACAGGACAGGTATTTTTATTTCAATGCTACACTTGCTTGCAGATACACCAATAGAAATAATTTATGCTGACTATTTAGCAAGTGAAGTTGATGTAAAAATCAGCAGATTAAACTTAGTGCTGGACATTATTACCGAAAAGGGCGGGATAGAGCCTTACTTACTTTCTTGTGGATTAAAAACAAATCAGATTTCAAAACTCAAACAAAAATTATTGAACTAATGAATTGGCAAAACATAAAAGTATCAGCAGACAACACACATTTTCTTTTTGAAGGGAAACAAATATTTGAAAAGCATTTTATTGAAGTCCTTAAATTTCATTCACCCGGCATTGCCCCTGTATTTGACAACACAGGAGCTTACCACATTGACATCAATGGTGAAGCAATTTATTCAGAAAGATACACAAGAACATTTGGCTATTACTGCAACAGAGCAGCGGTTGTGTTGAATGCAAAATGGTTTCACATCAATGAATTGGGTAAACAAGTTTACCACAATTCATTTCTTTGGGCAGGTAACTATCAGGAAAACCTTTGCACGATAAGAGATGCCAACAATCAATATTTTCATATTGATTTGAATGGCCATAAAATCTATTCAGAAACCTTCACCTATGCAGGTGATTTTAAAGATGGAATTGCTTGTGTAAAAACCGCAAGCGGATTTTACAAGCACATTGATACAAAAGGAAACTACCTAAACAACATTGTCTTCCTTGACTTGGGTATTTTTCATAAATACTTTGCAACAGCTAAAGACAAAGAAGGTTGGCATCACATTGACAAGCAGGGAAGAGAACTATATAAAGAACGCTATACAGCAATAGAACCTTTCTACAATGGCTTTGCCTTAGTAACTCAGTTTGACAATGAGAAAATCATCATTGACGAAAATGGAAACAAGGTAATTTCTGTATAGCAGAACTTGAATCTTCAGTGAAGCCCCCCAGCCAGCCCACAAGCACGGCTTATGCAGTGGCTAACCCACAAAGCCAACCCTTCCACTGCATCTATGGTGTTGCCGCCATTTTTAACTGTCATACTTTTTGTGGCTATGCTCCCCACGCTATTGGCACATTGCCTGTTCCGCTTCGCTACACAGCCAAAGAGCCAAGCCAACCCAAGCATAGCAACAAAAAGACGCTGCACTCCAACCACCACCACCGTTTCGCTTATGCCAGTATAAAAATTGGCGGAAGCATACTTAAACATAATGCGGTCTTATGTGTTCGCTTCGCACAGCCACCCATCGCTTATGCAAGCATCCCACCGCAGTGGCTGTCACATAAGTCGCCATTATGTTAAGTAGCCAACACCATAGCATCCCTTGAAAAACGGGATGAAGCCGTGCTTTTTTCCACCGCACCCCCCAAGAGCCACACACCCCTCCACCCTTTCAATGGTGCAGTAAAAAATAAAGCATGATTTGTTTTCTGGCCATGTGCTTGCGGCAGGTTCATTCACTTCATCTCCATTTCGTTCAGGCGTTCCGTTCATTCCGCTTCGCTTCATTCTCTACACTATCCTTCACTACATTCCGCTTACGTTCATTTCACCAACCTCAGCACCGCACAGCAAAAGCAATTCCTTCTCTGCATTCCGCAAAGCCATCACACAGGCTTTCCGTGTCATGGCATCCCGATAGCCCAAGCACATAACCTACTCACAATCGGGACTGCTCATGCCACTCCAAGCAACCAACCCGGTTTGCTCCATTCTGTTCAGTCATTGCATTTGCTCTTGACCCACCGCACGATTGAAAGCGGTATGCTTTATTTTTTCCTGCGAAGTGTTTACCCCAGCCGACCCTCGAAAGTCATCTCCGTTCCAATTGAAATTTAATAGCGATTGATAAGCATTGTAGAAATACAATTCGGATTTCCTTTTTGTAAAGAAGAATAGAAATAGAAAGAATGAACCTGAAAAAAATAAAAATAAAAAGTGCAGCAAAGGTAGGTGGCTGGCACAGGCCAACGCTTGAAAAAAACCAAAAGACTACGGCATAATGAAAGGCAAATAATCTGTTCATTTTTTTATTGGTATTTGCCTTTCACCCTTCGGGACTTATTCCGTTTCCTTTTGGTTTTTTAGCCACGCCACCTCTGCGATTGCTTTCTTTTTTTTTCTGTTTTTTTTCTTTGTCAAATTATATATGTGTTGCGTAGCGTAAGCGAAGCAGGGCAGTTGCAAAGATTCAAAGCAGCTTAAAATTTAAAGCTACAATCATGCACAGTCCAAAGTTTCAAACGTACAGCCCAAAAAATCAAGCCACAGAGTTTGAGTTTTACATCCTTTGCAAAGGATTAAACAGCGGTAAGCCTCTTACTGCACCTTGTCCAAATTCATTTGTTTGCATCTGCAAAAATCAAAAGCAAAAAGATTTTTATTTCTGGCTGCTATTCGGTTTGTGGAAAGCAAAGCATTTTCATCAGTTGCTCACTGGTTCCGTTATTACGTTTATTCGGATTGCTGAATTTAAGCAAGAGGTAAGCACTCAGGCAGCAGTGGTGAGCACACAGGAAAATGAATACACAGCAACAGTTGATAAAATCAAACAACTGGAAGAACGGGAAAAGAATATCCGTCAGCAGTTGGCTTTAATCAATGATTTGAAAAGAGCTATGATATACCGGCACTTAAAAAGCAAAATGTAGGGCAGCCCCTTACATGATACTGCTCGTTGCATAAATAAATTTTCATGTGCAAAGGTAGCATGGCGGGCAGACGCACAAAGCCAACCTAAAAAAACCAAAAGACTACGGCATAAACACAGACCCACCGCACAAGGCTATCATTTATTCCGTTTCCTTTTGGTTTTTTTATCCGCCATGCTGAGAGATGCACATAAAATTTATTTATTATGCAAAAGCATCCTCGTATCAGTTCCGGCAGCCATCCAGGCATTTGCCCATTTACTCCGCAGGTCCTTCATCAGTTCTTGCAGCTTTCACCTCATGCATATAGCCGCTATGTTCGCAAGTCGGCTATCATTGCCCAGCATCACACAGGCGTTAAGGTTTATCGCCTTCCTTGTGGTTGTTGCCTGTGGCGTTATCCATCAGGTGTTCGTCAGCTTTCAGCATTGCCCTTTTAGGGGCTTTGCTTAAAAGAAAAAGCCCCACCAAATCGGCAGGGCTTTTTCCTAACTGAAAGAACGAACAATTTTTATGCAGCATCAACGATGTTCAACACGTTGTATGAGCCATTTTTAAGCGAATACTGAATACCATTCACTTCCTGAAAGAACTCAATCAGCAGCAGGTAAAACTTAGTGCCAGTACCAGCAGGAACACCGGCAGGAGTAAGTGTTACAGGAGTGTTGGTTCCATCAATCGGCAAGTTGGTTACAGGACTGTACTCAATTGCACTGATTTCATTGGTGAAGTCAACATTTGCAAAAGCACCTTTCATGCTGATATGTGTAGCCCCTGAAGGATACGAAATATCATTAATCGGTACAAAGGCAGGAATGTTGATTACCCCGGTAAGAGGCACAACCGTAAAGGGTGCAAACATCACACCACTCAAAAGAGCTTTGTCGTTGAAATCAAAATCTTTCAACAAAGCCAATGCAGCAGGATCAGCAATACCATCGGCAACGGTACGTTCACCACGAGGAGAAGCCACATCGTAATTTTTGATTTGCGTCATGATTTGCGTTAAACGACTGGTAACACGATTGTCAGCAGCGTTCATCATCAAATTACGAACTGCATTGCGGAGAACTTTACCGGCAGTTGCAGAGCTTCCAAATTCAGAACCGTTTTCACGGGTACGCTGAAAGTTTGGATCATTTGCAATACGGTCAGCAGATACACCACCTTTGGTTTTCACCAGGTGGCCATCTTGTGTTTTGTAGAAGGTTAACTCATCCAGAGTTCCTTCAATTTTTAGGATACCTTTTAATTTTGCCATTGCTTAAAATTTTTATGAGTTAGTAAAACCGTTTCTTTTTTAGCTGTTTTATCAGCATTTGAAAACAAAAATATAAGCAGTATTCAGGCTATGCAAAAGTTGAAAGTCATCCGTTCCGTTTCTTCCGCATTATTCCAACAAACACACTTTCACCGCCTATGAAAATGATTTATATTTGCAGTATCACTTTCATATTTGAAGTATATCATCGGTATGGATAGTGTATTAAGAAGTATTATTGAAATAATGAATAGACTGTGCATTTATCCGAAGGACATTCAGGTAATCACAGGCAGAAGCGACAGGTATGGAAGAAACCTCATCAAGAAGATTAAAGATCACTTCAAGAAGCAGCAGCACCAGGTTGTTACTGTTGATGAGTTTTGCCAGTACATGGGCTTGCAACCGGAAACAGTTGCAAAGCAACTTAGGTAAGTAGAAATCTTATCTTTGCTTTTGTCTATGATAAGGCACAGCACACCCTACCATCATCAAAGATTTTTCTTTTCTTTGTGTAGCGTTTTCCCTTGCTTAATCAGTTGTTGTTGGCTATTTGTTGCCCAATCTTCGGAAAGCCCTGATATATAAGGGTTCACTATTTTTTGTATCGGAAAGTGAAGGTCTGAATTTCGTTTCGAATGTACCTGGGTATTTCACTCATATCGATGCATTCATTTCACTGCAAACTGACCCAGTTTACACCGGAATCACTGACCCAGTTTACACCGGAATCACTGACCCAGTTTACACCGGAATCACTGACCCAGTTTCATCGGAATCACTGACCCAGTTTACACCGGAATCACTGACCCAGTTTCATCGGAATATTCAGCAATCAACCCGAAGAAGCAAAGCGATTGTATGCCTCCGCGAATGTAAAGGTCAAGCCCTCCGGGTTGCAGGTGAAAAATCGGTGGAAAAAGCGATTTTTTCACCGCAAACCTTGACATTCGCTCCGCCATACAGATAGGGGTTGCTCAACGGTTTGAATGCCGAGATATGCTTGATAAACACGAAAACGCAGACAATCGACGAACGATTTTTTCCATAACTCCGAATCAAAGCTGTCCAGGAATACCCGAACACTTCACAATGTTGGCTCGCTTTGAGACCGCCTCACCTTTGCAGGGCCGATTTGAGGGCCGGGAGATGACGGTCTTGAGCGAGCAGGAAATTGTAGGAGTGGCTTTTGCCGAGGTGCGCCACGGGCTGCAGGCCCCGTTCTTCATCGATGTTGAAAAAATGGTATCCGAGTCCCTCAATCATGTGCTCGATGTCGCGACCAATCGAATCGTCGAGGATTTCGATGAGTACTGCTGGCTTATAGCGAGCCAAAGCCTTAAAACCGGCTAAAACCTGTGCTTCAAATTTTTCCACATCGACCTTCATGAGGTCAATTCCGCTGAGGGTGCCATCCGCCAAAAGGCTGTCGATCGAACGAACGGCTACTTTGTATTCGTTTTGCGGACGGTGTTTGCCATGTGGATCGGCCACCAATGAGGCTTCGTAGTGGTTGTCGAGGTTGTCATAAAGCGTTGCCTCTCCGTCTTCAGGCCCCAATGCCATCGGGAACAAACGTAGGGGATTGCCATTGAGCGCATTGTTTTGTTCCAATTGCCTGAGCACACCGGGCACGGGTTCGAAGGCACAGATGTCGGCCCCAGGTTGCACCGAATGCGCCAAAAGGCTGTAAATACCGGTGTTGGCCCCCACATCCAGAATGTGGTGCGATTGACGACAGAGCGCCATCCACACAGCAGCACTTTCACGCTCCCAGCCCTTTTCTATGCCCCCCCAATAAAGAAGGGTTTCTATATAGTGGCCATTGTTTTGAATGAAAAAGTGCCTTTTTTCATCCACTTTGATGCGCATGCTGCCGTTCACGAATAAGTGCCGGTAGATGCTTTTGGGGACAATTTGACTCCTGCGGAGGGGTTCAAACAACCAGCGTTTGGCCGGAATGGCGGAGTAGAGGGCGCGCAACAAGGGATTTTTCATGCGGGCTGTAAATATGCGTGTTTTTTTACTTTTTCATTTCGTGTGACATGAGATGACACAAACAAATTCTAGTTTTGCTGTACATTTTATTTCGTACATTGATTTTCCGTTAAACAAGAGGTTATGTCGCAGGCGCCCCCCGATTTGTCGCAACAATTCGCTGATTTTTTTCCTGATCCGAAGGTTGGAGCATGGGCCAAGTGTTTGATGGAGCGGATCATCGACGGACATATCTGTGTGCCCTATTCTGATTTAGGCGCTGTTGAATCGTCTACACAGACTTCTTTGGGGTTGGAGGGCAATATTGAATCGCCTAATCAGGCTGCATTAGGCTTGGAGGGCAACGCATGGAAATGGGTATCAGTCGGCGACGAATCGCGGAGTAAGCCATTTGTGCTTTACAACAATATGTTGTATATGCAACGATATTTTCTTTATGAAACGGAGATTGTGGATCGAATCCGCGCCCGGGTCGATCGAACACGGTTGAGCTGGAACGAACGGGCAGGGGCCTTGCGGTCTTTGCGGGATGAAGGATACGCCCCGGCTGTTGATTCACGGCCAGCGGATGAGGGTCGCGTGCTGCTGCCCGATTGGCAAACGGCGGCCGTGGTACGGGCGTTGTGTAGCGATTTCGGCATCATTACGGGTGGGCCTGGCACAGGCAAAACCACCACTTTGGTGCGCTTGTTGGAAGGGGTACATCGCCTCAGTCCCCAAGCACGTGTTGCCCTGGCAGCACCCACAGGCAAAGCCTCTATGCGCATGTTGGAGTCGATTCGGCAGCAATCGGCCCGCGTATCCCTAGATCTTCAGGAGTGGTTGGGCGGACTTAAACCATTCACGCTGCACCGTTTGTTGGGTTATGTGCCCCATTCAATTTATTTTAAGCACCACCGCGATCGGCACCTGCCCTTCGATTGGGTGGTGGTGGATGAGGCTTCTATGGTGGATGTACCGATGTTTGCTAAGCTGCTCGAGGCCTGCGCCCCAGAAACACGTTTGCTGTTGTTGGGCGATAAAGACCAGTTGGCCTCGGTGGAATCGGGTAGCCTATTGGGCGATTTATGTGCATCTGCGGGAGGCCTGAATCGGTTTAGTCATAACGAGCGCGAACTCATCAACCTATTTGTGACGCATCCGGAGCGGGCCATTGGGCCGGAGGCCGAAACGGATGAATGGTCTACCTTAGGACAGTGCATCACCGAGCTTCGGTATAGCCACCGTTTCAACGACGAAAGTGGGATCGGGAAATTGGCCAGGGCGGTCTTGGGTGGTCAGGCGGAGCAGGCGGTGGAACTGCTCCACAATCCATCCCATGCCCAAGCGTTGTGGTGGTATCCGAACAGTGCTTCGAATGACTGGAATGCAGTCTTGGCGGATATCGTTGAGGCCTACAGGTCTTATGTCGAAGAGGAGGATGTTGAACGGGCACTCCAGCGATTTAAGGAGTATCGCGTGCTCACTCCGGTGCGGGAAGGACAATATGGCCTCTACTTGCTTAACCTCAAGATTGAGGAAGCTGTCCGACAGCGTTTTTCGGCTCGGGTAGGACAAAGAGAACTGTTCTACCGAAATCGACCGATTTTGGTGACCCGCAACGATTATGCATTGGGCCTTTTTAATGGGGATATTGGCTTGGTGCGTCCTGATCCCGCCCACAACGGACAACTGCGGGTGTGGTTTGAAGGCAATGAAGAAGGGAATGCCTTGCGTTCTTTTCATCCCTCGGCCATTCAGGCTTGCGAAACAGCCTTTGCCATGACCATTCATAAAAGTCAGGGCTCTGAATTTGACCGTGTCTTGGTGGTTTTGCCCGAAAGGGAGGAGAATAAGCTCCTCACCCGCGAACTGATCTACACCGGAATCACCAGGGCCCGAAATCAGGTGGCGGTTTGGGGACCCGAATCGGTGCTCAAGACCGGGGTGGGGCGCAGCATTGAGCGTATATCTGGGCTCGCAGATCGTCTGAAGTAAACCTGTTTATTGATTGAAAAAAGAGAACGAAAGAATATGGCACTAGAGCTTTATGCATCCTCCGCACTGGAGAAATTGTGTGATCGATTGGTGACTGACCTCAAGCGCGAACAAGCTGGGGTGTTCGACCCTATTTGGATCATCACCCAAACCGATGGAATGGATGGTTGGTTGCGCGAGCGAATGGCCCGTGCCCGGGGGGTATCACTCAATGATTGTTTTATGCGTACCAATGACGTATTGGTTGACCTTTACAGGCTGTTGTGTCCGTCGGCACCCCGGGCATTGGAACGTGATACCTTGGTATGGCTGGTGTTTTCTGCCTTATCCGATGTGGAATTTCAAAGAAATCACCCAGAAATTGCCAATTATTACCACAACAGCGAGACCCGTCGGATGTCTTTGGCCATGGAAATGGCCGATCAGTTCGATCAATACCAAATTTATCGGCATCAGCTTATTCAGCAGTGGAATCGGCCGGGTGGTGCGCATGAATGGCAGTCGGATTTGTGGATGATCATTCAGGCTCGAATTGGAACCGCTTATGCCGATCGTACGGGCATGGCGCAGGCGGTTTTATCGGCACTTGATGCACAGGAGGGTCAAAATAAAGTGAAACAGCGATTTCTGTCCATGAATTTTTTCGGCCTCGCCATTGTGACGCCTTTCTACCTCGCCTTGTTTTATCGGCTTTCTCGAATCATACCGGTGCGTTTCTACTTGTTGAACCCTGCGCCCGATGAGTATTGGATGGAGGCAGAGGTGAACCGAAAAATAGCGGCCTTGCGGAAGTCTAAGGTGTCCGTGACCGACGATTCTGGATCTTTGGTGAACAGTCTCCTGAACAGTTGGGGCCGCATTTTGCGGGAGAGTTTCTTTTTGTTGACCCAACACGATGAATATGTGAACCGCTATGAGAGCCTCGACTCGGCCGATCATGTGTTGGAGCAGCAGGAAGGAAGTTTATTGAAACGGATCCAAATGGATATTCGGTGCAATAGGACAGCCGATCTGGAGTTGGCTCCGATCGAGTTATCGGAGGACGACGAATCGCTTCAATTCATTGGATGCTACACCGCAGCGCGCGAAGTCGAGGTGCTCTACAATCGCTTGTTGAGGGCTTTTGCACAGGATCGAAGCCTTGGGGCCCGTGATGTGGTGGTGATGACTCCTGACATTGATCGGTATGCTCCTTTTATTCGGGCCGTGTTTGAATCGGGCCCTGTTAAAATTCCGTATTCCATTGCTGATGAATCGATCGACCGGGGAAATACCTTGTTTACGGATATACGCGGCATTCTATCGATCGACCCCAATACCTTCAAGGCCGAAGAAGTCTTGTCGTTGCTCGATTCGCCCCGGGTGCGGGCTCGTTTTGGCATCCAAGACCTGAAGGAAGTGCGCCGCGCCGTTCGGGAGGCGGCCATCTACTTTGGATTGGAGCCCGAACACCCAACGGAATGGGAGATTCAAGCCGACGATTCCGAACGCTGGATGGTGGGATGGGACTACGGCCTGCAGAAGATGATTTATGGTTTGTGCATGTCGGGTGGGGTCGACTTTGAAATTGATGGACGGGTGATTTTGCCTCTCGACACGGCTGAAGGGGCTGATATGGCCGACCGAATACGCCTGGCCGATTTTGTGCGAACCCTCAAAAAAATCGTGTCTGCTCGTCATCAGGCCCGTACTCTGTCGGACTGGGCCAACTATCTGAACGACTGCGTTCGGCAATTGGTGTTGGCTGAAGACGACGACGACGACGACTACCGTCGCTTAATGAGGCTGCAGGATCAGATGCTGCAGCTGGATGATTGGGCGGAGGGGGAGAAAATCGGCTTCGCCACTTTTCGGCAAGTTTTTTTGGTTCGCTTATCGCTCGAGCAGCGGAGCAGCCATTTCACCGACAAGGGAATTTGTTTCTGTTCGATGGTGCCCATGCGCAGTGTTCCGTTTCGGTTTATCGCGATGTTGGGGATGGACTTCGACCGCTTTCCCCGGCAAGAAAGCATGGTTAGTTTTAGTTTAATCGGTGGTCAGCACCACCAGGCAGGTGACCGCAACCCGCGCGAAAATGACAAGCACCTCTTTTTGGAGACCCTTATGGCCGCCCGAGACACGCTCTACATCAGCTTTTTGGCGCGCGATGCCCAACGGGGTATTGAGCTGCCTCCGTCTTCTTTGGTGGATGAACTCATGACCTATATCTCAACCCGATGCACTGATCATAAGGCATACCGTAAGACTGCGGTCCGCATTCATCCGTTGCATGTCTTTAGCAGGGCCTATAATAGGCCTGATTCGGCACTTCCACCCAATTATCTGACCCGTATGTGGTGCCATGCGGTGGATCGACCTTCCTCTGTCTTGCCCGCACGGGAAGCGGTTTCGCCCATGCATTCTATTGAATTGGATCGATTGTGTGGGTTCTACCAACACCCGGTACGCGATTATTTCAACCGACAACACGGCATTTATTTCCGCGATGAGGAGGAGCGCCTGCCCGAGCATGAGTGGTTCGACATTGATTACCTGCAGAACTACATCATAAAGGCTGAGTTCCTTCAATCCGATTTATCGAACCCGAAGCAACGCACACAATGGATCGATAGGCGGAAGCGAAGTGGTCGATTGCCTTTGGCTCATGTGGGTCCCGTGCTTGCCGATAAGCTGTATGAAGAGGTTCGTTCGATGCTCGACATCCGAAACGGCATCCTTGGGGTTGTTGAGGAGCATACCCTCACGGTAGATTACCGGGTGGATGCGCACCGATCGATTCAGGGGCAGATCGTACTTCATGGTCAGGATATCGTGTGTATGATTCCTTCAAAGAGCATTATGAAGCGTGCCATGGGGGAGTGGGTTCGGCTGCTTGTGGCCCTTGCTCAAGCTGAGTTGGATGATGAGTTTTATAACCTCTTGCTGGTATATCAGGACAAAGATGGACCTCAGAAGGCCCGCTTAATGGGTGATTCCGAACTCAAGGCTTTTGCCCAAACGCATATCCCGCTTCTGTTGCAATATTTTGTTGAGGGGCAACTCCAGCCGCTTCCATTTTATCTGCCCTTGGCCGAATTCAAACGGAATAAACCGGAACTCTTTACCTTGGAGCATTTGGAGCGTGATTATCATTCCTCTAAAGGCGATGATCACCCCGAATTGCCTATAGCCGATGATGCTTATTGGCAAGCCATTGTGGAAAGACCAAATGGAGCGGCGGTTTTATTTACCAAGGAGGGTGTTGCAGACATGCAGCGGCTCATCGAGGAATTGTCGACCGAGTTTTTCCGTCGATGGGAATTGGAACATCCACCCAAGGAGCCCAGGGCGTCTAGGGCAACCAAGGTGTCTAAGAAATCCAAGTGATCGAAGGCACCCAAGTAAACAAGGATATCTCAGGCGCCCAAGTAAACCAAAGCACCCAAGTAATCCGCCCCCCCCAATTGGATAAAAAAACAAAGAAATAATGTGTATTATGAGTGAGAAATACAAGGAGTTTGATGTGTTTGAGGTGCCCTTGGAAGGCACAAACCTGATCGAGGCCAGTGCGGGTACGGGCAAAACCCATTCGGTGGCTTTGCTCGCCCTTCGGATGATCCTGGAGCGACAAATGACCATCGACCAGATTCTGATGGTGACCTTCACCATCGATGCGGCTGCTGAGATGAAGGTGCGCTTGCGGGGTTTTCTGCGTGAGGCCGCTCGTCGGCTCCGCCATCAGGCTCATGATGTGGATTTGGGGGTGATCAGGGTCGTAGATGATGCTTTGCGGCAGAGCAGTGGCGATGTTGCGCATGCATTGAAGCTCGTGGAGGCGGCGGAGCTGGATTTCGATAAGGCCAGTGTTTTCACCATACATGGTTTTTGCGCCCGCATGTTGGCCGAATACGCTTTTGAATCGAAGCAGGTGTTTAGGGCCAAAACCGTGGAACCCGATGCGTGGAACATGCTGGTCGACGACGCCTTCTATCATGCGTGGCGTCTGCACATCACCACTTTACCGGCCGATGTTTTGAAGTTTCTGTTTGATGAGGATTTCAGCATGCAGCGGGTCCGTGATTTGGTAAAGGGTGGCTTGAACGGGCAAAAGATCCTGGTGGAAGGCGGTTTGTTTCCCCCGGTCGAATCGATCAACGATTGGATCGAATGGTTTCGGACTCAATCGGTGGAGATACCAACCCATACCAAGACTGAATTTGTAGGGTCGATGGTGGCTGTTTCGGTGAACATCCTGGCGCATTTTTTACACAAGCAGATTGCTGAAGAACTGGAAAGGCGCAAACAACAAGACGGCTTGGTGACCTTCGATGATATGATCAAGGGCATGCGTGATGTTATTTGCGCGGAGAAAAATCAGGAACACGGCATCCTCACCGATTTGCTGCGCGCGCGTTTCAGCGCCGTATTTATTGATGAGTTTCAGGATACTGACCCCTGGCAGTTTGATATTTTCTCCAATGTCTTTGGTCGGGATGCAACCGGCCATGTGGTGTTCTATATCGGGGATCCCAAGCAGTCGATCTACGGTTTTAGAAGAGCAGACCTCAATAATTATTTCCGTGCATCGGATAGTGCCAAGAGCAAATGGATCATGCCGAAGAACTACAGGTCGACCCTTCGCTATGTTGCAGCTATGAATGAGTATTTCCAGCCGGCGGGGAAAGACGCAGCGTTCAATTTGTTTCAGCATGAAAAGTTGACATACCAACCTGTGCAAGCGCCCGAAACACCCAAATGGACCGGTGGATTGCGCTACGGCGGAAATGAGGTTGACCCGATTCGGATTTTGTGGTGTAAGGACGCGCCAGACATCTTGCAACGCACGGTGGCCTTGGTAGCGGAGTTGTTGCGCAGACCGCTCCGCACCGACGAGGGTTATTCGTGGTTTGGAACCCATGAACAAAAGCGGGTAGAGGCGGGCCAAATCGGAATCTTGGTGCGTACCAATCGGGAGGGCCGCAGAATCAAGGAGCGGCTGGCACGCAGGTCCATCCCATCGGTGGTGGTTGGCGATGCCCGCATTTTGGAATCAGCCGAAGCCTTAGAGATCTATTATGTTTTGCTCGGTGTTTGGAGAATGACGCCGGGCGACATTCGTCGCGCACTCCTTACCACTCCGGGTGGGCATTTCTGGTCGGATTTGGAGCATTTGGCATTCGATGAGTTGCTCGATGAATTCCGGAGCTACCAGTCGCTGTGGAAGGAGCGGGGCGTTTACGCCTGTTTGCATCAGTTTGTGTCGCGCAGTGGCCTGGTTTCCGCTTATTTGAAAGGGGATCTCGCCCATTCGGAGCGTTCGGTGGCCAATGTGTTTCAGTTGATGGAGGTTTTGCATGAAGCTGAAACGGATAAGAAACTGTCGCCCGAGGAACTGTTGTTTTGGATGAAGCGGGGCATGGAAGGGGAACGTTCCGAGGAAAACGAGCACCTGCAGCGCATTGAGAGCGATGAATCAGCGGTCAAAATTGTGACCATTCACAGCTGCAAGGGCTTAGAATATGACTTGGTGATTGCGCCCTATTTGGATTTGGAATCGACCGATAAGCACAAGACCGCACGATTTCGGAAGTCGAATCGGTTGGGTGATCACGACGCGACAGGCCATTCAGAATATGAGCGTAGTTATGCCTCTGCTGGAGTAGATTCGTCGGAGGGTGGAGATTCGGCCTTGGGTACTGTCGATTACATCAGTGAGAAAAAAGCGTTCAGTAAGCTCAGTATTGGGGGGGAAGCCCCCGCTGATTTGGCCCGCAAGCAGGTCAAGGAAGAGAATATGCGGTTGTTGTATGTGGCCATCACCCGCGCTCGTTTTCAAGCGTTTGTATTCACCCGCTCCAAGCCCATGTCGGCACCCAAAGCCGCTTCTAGGACTAAAGCTGCTGTTGCGTCCCAGGCCGGCGAACGGACAGCCTCCACCGCACAGGGTCATCTTTTGGAAGCCTATGGTTCATTCGGGAGTGCCCAATTTTTTAAATATGTGGGATTTGGTGCGGAAAAGGTGTCCATGCAGGCTGGGGGAGAAGCACAAGAGGATGCGGTGGATGGCAAAGATGATTGTCCGTGGACCTATTTCAAGCCCAATGCTCCGGAATTCGGGTTCAAGCTTCGACCCGCTGGCACCGGAACACATTCAAGCCCAAGCGGTGGAGGGTCTATGGCCAGCGAATCCGCCCCAAGCGGTGTGGATTCTATGGCCAGCGAGGCGGCAGCTTCTGATACAGCTGTGCCACCCACTGCGGAAGAGTCGGTTGTATTGGAGGTGTCGATCGAATCCGATCTGTCGGATTGGGCTCCTGAGGCGCCGGCCATTGAATTGCCCGATCTAAACTGGCGGAAATTGAGCTATTCTGGCTTGAGTAAAAAGACTGAATCTCATTGGCGAACGAAACGGGAGTCAGCGGCAGCCCACACCGAATATGATCGGTTTATTTTTCAGCATTTGCGGAGTGGCACCCAAACCGGCATCATGCTGCACGAGTTGTTTGAACGCATCGATTTTCAGTCGAGTGAGCATTGGCAACGGCACATTCAGCAGGCTTTGAAGCGCTACCCTGCGGGTGTGCGCACACCGGATGGTGACGGACATCTGCGTATTCAGGAGATGCTGCACATCCTCACCCGAACGGCTTTGGGGGCAAACGGACCGGTGCTGCAGGATGTGCCGCGAAACCGGCGACTCAACGAGGCCTCCTTTCATTTGCCCTTGCGGAAGATGGATTGCGCAGGTTTGTTGAATTGGGCCGATCAACGATCCATCGGCCTCAATATCCCTGAATCTGGCTCCTTGGAAGGATTATTGAATGGAGTGGTGGATTTGTTTTTCGAGCATAAAGGACGCTATTACATCCTCGACTGGAAATCGGACCGATTGGGCGACACGGTCGACGACTACGACCTTCCTTTGTTGGAGCAAGCCATGGCCGAGCGCAACTACACGCTGCAATATTACCTCTATACCCTGGCGCTTTACCGCTATCTGAAGCACAGGATCACCGGGTTCGACTACGAAAGGCACTTTGGCGGCGTTTTTTACGTTTTTCTCCGGGGTGTTCGCGAAGGTTCGGATCGGGGCATCTACCACCGCAAACCCCCGCTTGGCGATGTCTTAGCCCTCGAGGAAAGGATGCTCGCTCATGCTTAATCGAATTCTGATTCTTGGCTGTAATGAAATTACACGTTATTTTGGTGTAATGAAATTACACGTTATTTTGTGTAATGAGACTATATGTGCATAGTCTTTTCGAAGCAACCGAAAAAGTCGCTCAAAACCCGACAGGTGTGCGGCCGCGGGCCCAGCCCGACAGCTCCTGCAGCAGTAGTTTTTCGATCAGTTCGGCGTTGCAATGCTCGGGTTTGTGTAGGATCAGCTTGCGGTAGACATTGTTGAGCTGCGCGGGTGCAAAGGCGTGTTTGGCGGCGATGCGGTTGAGGGCCTCGGCGGGGGCAAAGTCTCGGAATAGCTTGTGGATCAGCAACTGCCGGACTGCGGTATCGGGAGAGGGCACGATCAGTTTGAAGGCCCATCTGCGGTCGTAGGCTTTGTCCATCGACGCCGTGTAGTTGGTGGTTGCAAACAAAATGCCTTCAAATCGCTCCAACTCGTTGAGGAATTGGGTGACAATCGAATTTTCCAGGTTTTCCAGGCTGTTGCCCCGATTGGCGCGGGCATAGAAGAAGGAGTCGGCCTCGTTGAACAGGATAATCGGCAGACGCGACATAGCACGGGCGGTAGCCGTCAGTTCGGCAAAAAGACGGGTGATGTTCTTTTCATTTTCACCAAAGTATTTGTCGCGCGTTTCTTCGAGCCGAACAATCAGCAAATTGCGTTTGGTTTGTCGCGCCAATTGACGCACCAGTTCTGTTTTGCCTGTGCCTGCAGCACCTGTGAGCATCACCTGTAGGCCCGGAACCATGCCACCTGCTTGTAATCGACCGAAATAAGAACGCAGACGCTCATCGCCCAACAGCTCAATGAGTTGCTGCCGTTCAGTATCGAAACTTTTGGTGTAGTGAAGCGGTATGGATGGGATCGATTTGTGGTCGATAATTTGGAAGTAGGGGGATGTGGGGGGCTGCAATCGAATGGAGCGCCGCAGAGCCGCCGGAATGAGCTTGCCCTCAACTTTAGGGTGAAGATGGATGCGCATTACCCGTCCGTCGATCAGTTGGGTGGGTGCCAGCAAGTTTTGGGTGTAGAGGGGGTTTTGGGGATCGGCCCAATCCGCCGAGTAGAGGAGCTGCTCGACCGGATTGGGGAAGAGATCGCCCACCAATTCGCCCAAATCCATTGATTTTTGTTGCGCCAACGAATGGGCCGCTGTAGCCAATAGCGCCATTTGTTCATAAACCTGACTGCTGAGGCGCCTCAACTGCCGTGCCAAAGGGTCGTTGTGGTGGTCGACCAAACTGCGGAAAATCTGACTTTGCATCGACTCAAACAAAAAGTGACCGCGCTCTTGCTTATACCACCCCATGGCTTTGTTTAGAAGAATATGTTGGTTGCCGGTCCTGCAAATCGCTAAATAATGGGGCTGGCGGGTTTTTAGAAAACCTTCCAACGCCAGGCTCATATGAAGTCCACCTTCGCTTCGCTCCTCATCGCCCCGCACCAGGTAGCCCTTATCAACCAACCCACCCACCGCCGAGCGCAGCTGAACAGGGGGCTGTAGTTGAGCCGTTTTCTCCTGCAAATCATCCTCCGAAAACCCCCTGCCTTCAAGATGCAGCGCGATGATGATCCCCAACACCAAGGTTGCCTGGTGGTCGATGTCGAGCAGCTGTTGTATGTCGCGCCATTGTTGCGCTTCAGCAGGTGAAAAATGGACTCCTGCACAAGACTTTTTGCCCAATTGAACGATGGTACGGTCGATTTCGGGGAGCAAGTCGGGCATAGGAATGGACGTTATTGGGTTCGTTTATCTGGGATTATAGAGGTTCTGCCGCCTTTGTGGCCCAAGTTGAACAATGGTTCAAAACAAGAGATAACGGGAGAGTAGTTGAACAAGAAAATGAGCCTGTTAGTTCCAAAATTACCCGTCGAAAACAAAGAAAAATTCGTAGAATTACCTGATGAATCACTTGCCTTACGTATTAGCACTCGATGCCGGCACCAGCAGCTCGAGAGCACTGTTATTCGATGCGCACGGGCAGGCCGTGGCCACCGCCCAACGCGAATTCACCCAGTACTTCCCGCGGGAGGGTTGGGTAGAACACGATCCCGAGGAGATTTGGATGACCCAACTGGAGGCTATGAAGGCCGTAATGGCCGGTGTGAACCCGGGCGAAGTGGCAGCAGTGGGCATCACCACCCAGCGGGAAACCACCGTGGTATGGGAACGAGCTACGGGTAAGTCCATACACCCCGCGATTGTTTGGCAAGACAAGCGCACCGCCAGCGATTGCGCAGAAATCGATCGCCACCACAGCCAGCTCTTCCGCCAGCGCACAGGCTTGCTCCTCGATCCCTACTTCTCGGGCACGAAACTCGCCTGGATCCTTCGGCAGCACCCCGACCACCTGGCACGTGCCCAAAATGGAGAATTGTTGTTTGGTACCATCGATACCTGGCTGATCTGGAAGCTCACCGGAGGGGCCGTACACGCGACAGATGCGAGTAATGCCAGTCGTACCCTTATGTTCGACATCCACCGTGGCCAATGGGACGCTGAATTGCTTGGGATTTTGGGCATTCCAGAGGCCATGCTGCCCACGGTATGCGACTCAAGCGCCGTCATCGGCCATACTTTGCCGGATTACACCGGTCGAAGCCTCCCGATTGCGGGGGTGGCCGGCGACCAGCAGGCGGCTTTGTTTGGGCAATTGTGCATCGATCCGGGTTCGGTTAAGAATACCTATGGCACAGGTTGCTTTTGCATGATGAATACGGGAACGGCGGCCCATACTTCGACCCACCGATTGCTCACCACCATCGCCTGGCGCCGACAAGGCATCACCACCTATGCCCTGGAGGGGGGCGTTTTCGTGGCCGGTGCCCTCATTCAATGGTTGCGCGACCAAATGGGGCTGATCGAAACAGCGTCCGAAATCGAAGAACTCGCCCTCAGTGTGCCCGACAACGGTGGCATCACGATTATCCCGGCCTTGTCTGGATTGGGGGCGCCTTATTGGCGGCCGGATGCCACGGGGGCCATCATGGGCATCACCCGGGGCACGCAAGCCGGTCACATAGCCCGAGCCGCTTTGGAGGCCATTGCCCTCAGCAGCGTAGAGCTCATCGAAGCCATGCAGGCCGATAGCCGCATCAAGATACCTCTGTTAAAGGTCGACGGAGGCGCTAGCCGAAACAATCTGCTTATGCAGCTGCAGGCCGACTTGCTCGATACCCCTGTGGCGCGTCCGTCCCAAACCGAAACCACCGCCATGGGCGCGGCTTTTCTAGCAGGTCTGGCCACCGGAGTGTGGGGGAGTACCGATGAATTGCACGAGTTGCAGCGTACTGACCGTGTTTTTCACCCCCGAAGTGCCGACCTCAGCGGCCGAGTATCCATCAGGAGGCAGTGGAACCAAAACATGAAGCGCATTCTGTAAATGAAGCGCATTCTGTAAATGAAGCGCATACTGTAAATGAACTGCACTTTGTAAATGAACTGCACTTTGTAAATGAACCGCACTTTGTAAATGAACCGCATTGAACAGCTCCAAAAGGCCATTCAGAGGAAAGAACCCTGGGATGTGCTGGTGGTAGGGGGTGGAGCCACCGGTTTGGGTATTGCTGTCGATGCCGCTTCGCGCGGTTTGGCCACCTTGTTGCTGGAGCGACACGATTTCGCTAAGGGAACCTCCTCACGCAGCACCAAATTAATCCACGGTGGCGTTCGTTACCTGCAAAATGGCGACGTCCGCTTGGTTTTGGAGGCCCTCAAGGAGCGCGGCATCATGCGCCGCAATGCCCCACACTTGGTGCGCGAATGCAGTTTTGTGATTCCTACCTACGATTGGTGGGAAAGTCCATTCTATGGTGCAGGGCTCAAAATCTATGACCTGATGGCGGGAAAGCTGGGACTCGGACCCACGCGACTGTTGAGTCGTGAGGAGACCCAAAGGCTGATCCCCAATGTACGCACCGCCGGCCTAAAGGGTGGGGTTATGTTCTCTGACGGTCAGTTCGACGATGCCCGTATGGCCATAGCCCTCGCCCGAACAGCGGTCGACCACGGTGCATGTGTGTTGAATTATGTTGGGGTAACGGATTTTATAAAAAATGAAGATGCGGTAGTGGGTGTATGGGCTTCCGATGCCCTAACCCAACAGGCGCATCAATTCCGGGCCCGTGTTGTGATTAATGCCACCGGGGTGTTTGCGGCCGAGTTGATGAAGCTCGATGAGCCCATACCCCAGATCAGGATGAGCCCCGCGCAGGGCACGCATTTGGTCCTGGACGATGCATTTCTGAGCGGAAGGCATGCCATTTTGGTGCCGCACACGTCCGATGGACGGGTGTTGTTTGCCGTTCCCTGGCAGGGAAAAGTGGTGGTGGGTACCACCGATCACGCGGTGACCGATACGCCTGCCGAGCCCCAAGCCCGCCGCTCAGAGGTCGATTTCATCCTCGAACACGCTGGGGCGTACATGACGCGAAGCCCGAAAAGCGAAGATGTGCGCAGTGTTTTTTGCGGATTGCGTCCGCTTATTTCGGGTGATGCTGATGCGCCCAGCAGCCAACTGAGCCGATCCCATCAAATTCATGTGGCCCCCAGCGGGCTCATTCATGTATTGGGTGGTAAGTGGACGACCTACCGTAAGATGGCTGAAGACGCCGTCGATGCGGCCCAATCCATTTCGGCGCTGCCTGATGTGCCTTGTCGGACGGCAACCCTTCCCATCCATGGTTATGACCCGGGTGCATTGGGGGTTGATCCGGACTTCGGTAGCCTGATGCGCCAGACGGTGGCTGAGGTTGTGAGCGGTCTCGTGGGCGCTGTAGGCGGTTTGGTGGGCCGTAAAGTGGAGAATAATAAGGTGATGGGTGATGGGGGCGGTAGCTTTGAAAGTGGAACGGGCGATGGGATCGGAGCGGGCGATGGAAGCGGAACGGGCGATGGGATCGGAGCGGGCAATGGAGAAGCGGTTCTAAAGTATGCCGCTTTGGCCACCTACGGTACCGATCTACATGAAATGATGAAGCGCTACACGCCCGCGGATTTCGAATCGATCAGCCAACTCTTGTTTTTGTGCCCTGCCCAGGTGAAGTGGGCTGTTGCCTTCGAAATGGCTCAGACGCTAGAAGACGTATTGGCACGCCGAACAGCCTGTTTATTTCTCGATGTGGAAGAGAGCCTTCGACTGGCCCCACAAGTGGCCGCGATGATGGCCGACCTCATGTCATACCCCCCAGAATGGGTGGCCCAACAAATCGACGCATTCACCCAAACCGCTCGCTATTTTCGTATGCCTGAACATTAAATAAAAACAAAACTATGTCGCCCATTATCGCTGAATTTATTGGTACCCTCGTCCTGGTTTTTCTGGGCACATCGGTGGTTGCCAACGTCTCCCTTCCCGGTACGCATGGCCAAAAACAGGGAAGCCCATATCTACTGATCACCACGGGTTGGGCCTGGGCCGTTTTTTGTGGTGTCGCACTCGCTGCACCTTATTCGGGTGCGCATCTAAACCCGGCCGTGAGCCTCGGCTTGTCGGTGGCGGGTCGCTTCGATTCCCAACTGCTTCCGGGATATGTGGCAGCACAAATGGGGGGTGCCTTTGTGGGGGCTTTGCTCACCTATGCCTTCTATGCCATGCACATCCGTTTAGAATCCAGCGAATCGGCCATACGGTCTTGTTTTTGCAATGCTCCTGCCTTGCCCTCTGTGGGGCACAACTTGTTGAGCGAACTACTCGCAACGGCGGTACTGATGGGGGTGGTGCTGTTCTTTGCTGGTCCAGAATTGGTCATCGAGGACCAAACCACCCGCGTGTTCGGACTGGGCTCGATTGGCGCATTGCCGGTCGCCTTATTGGTGTGGGGTATCGGCCTGAGCCTGGGGGGCACCACCGGATACGCCATCAACCCCGCGCGCGATCTGTCACCCCGCATAATGTACGCAATGTTGAGGGGTGGAAAGGCCGAGTCCGATTGGTCCTATGCCTGGATTCCCGTGATCGGCCCCCTCTTGGGTGCTGCGCTGGTTGGACTGCTCTATACTTTACTGTAGACCTGCCCTGGGATGTAGACCAGCCCTGGAATGTAGACCTGCCCTGGAATGTAGACCTGCCCTGGAATGTATACCGGCCCGAAATTGCAGGCCAATTCGTTGTTGCGTGCCAGTCCGAAATTGCCGGACAGCCCTTTTATGCACAGCTTTTCACCGGATGCATCACCGTAAAATGAGTAAATGCTCGAGCGGGATGCTGATGAACCGCTCATCGAAAGGTTCTGTTTCATTTTTCGTGATGATCAGACCGAAAGGCGCCCAATTGATTGGATTCCGGATAAACGACAACAACATCAATCTAATCTCCCGATGCTTGAAAAAAGTGACCCTACAATACTTTCTGCCAGAAAACCGGCCAGGGTGGCCAAATTCTGATTGGTATCATCATTTAAGAATTCCAATGGAATATTTTCTTTCAGCCAGCTCGACAGCAGCCCGTGATCGGCCAGACAAATTTTGGGGAAACCCCGTTTTTTTTTGAAGTCTTATTTCCAAAGGAGGTATGAGGCGAATCAGTAAAGAATCATTCAAGAATTTCATATGAGCCCTCACCCGTTGCGCCCCAATATCGGCCCTTCATGTCAGCTGGATTTCTTGGGTGGTTTTATCAATACCAGGCGATTGGCCCGCGTAGAGACAACATAAACGAAATAATTCTTCCGGCAAGACTATCCCGCCCCTGTTCGATCCGTCGGGCAAATCGCCCGGTATCCACGCTCGTCACCGAATAGTGATCGGCCAAGAACTTCAGCTGCGTACTCCAATTGTCTATATTTTGAACTTCATCAAAAAAAAATGCCCTCGCTTTTGGAGGCGGCATTGTTCAAAGTGTCTTCCAATTTTTGATCTGGGCAACCAAATGGCGCCTGGTTTCTGGAAGCTGCTTCATCGCGTTACCCCTTCACCAAGGGTTCATTTGATGCAATAAATTGATTTTTTCTTCGGCTCGTTGATTGGCTTCATGAGCCCTATTCCCGACTTTGACCATAGCGTAAATTGAGACGGAGCACCAAAGGAACATCAATTCACTCGATTATTTCGGGTTTGAGTAAAAGGTTATCGGTTCACAATCTTAATGGGTGATTCGGATGGGTCTTCGGGCATCAGGAGGTACAGTCCTGCGGGCCACTGCCGGGTGTCGACTTCTGTTGGGATGCTGTGGATGCTCCCCCGGTCTACAAGATGACCGAGCAGGCTGTAGATGCTGTACCGCCGACCGAGATCGCGTTCATCACGCCCGATTTTGAGTTCGCGTACCACCGGATTGGGGTATGCAAGGGGGGCTTTTAGGGGTGCCTCCACCTCCAACTCCCGGTCGATGCCCGTGGCCATAATTTGAAGGGTCTCGGTGGTGGTATCCGAAAAAATACAGTTGGTTGCTGTGAGGCGCACGGTGTAGCTACCCGGTGCGGAATAGGTATGGCTGGGGTCGCTCAGCGCCGAACTTTGACCGTCGCCAAAATCCCAGCGATGATCCAAATTCCCCCGACCGCCGGCCCCCAGTCGCGATGAGTTGTTGAAGGCCACGGTGTTGCCGACTTGGGTGTAACTAAACCCAGCCAGGGGTTCATTGATCGATAGGTTCCAATCCGCAGCCCGACCCCACACGGTTTGATCCGATAGCTGTTGGAAGTAGAGCGCCCGGTTGGGGGTGATTCCAGTGTAGAAGTTGTTTCCGAGGCTTGGCTGCTTCCAAATGCAGCTAAACAAGCTCAACGCGGCCAGATAACTGCCATCGAGATTGGGGTGACTGTTGTCGGAGGTGTGTAAAACCAGATTGGTATCGTTGAGTACGTTCTGCCAGGCTACGCCAACGGGGGCGCATTGCATCTTTAGGCTGTCGCTGATGGCCGTATAGGCGCTTGTGAGGGTGTCTTGCATATGGTTGAAGTCAACAAACACGGCACTGCAATGGGTATTGGAGGGGTCGCATTGTTGTCCGCCAAAACGCCTTCCCCAGGTCAAATAGGTGATGAGCCGCACGCAGGGGTTGGCTTGTTCCGCTATTGCTTTGAGTTGCGCCAAGGCCGGGTACATATCATTGTAGCGGTAATAGTCGATGGTGGGAAGCTGGCTTTGTTCCTGTACCACGATGTAGTCCCATGTTCCCTGGTTGATTTTCGCTAAGGCCGTAGGGTCGTTCACGTGGCCCGAAAGGGTGAAGCCCCCTGGCATAGATGCATCATAAACAAGGGTTTTGCCCGTGGCGTTCGATAAACCCTGAACGAGCTGGGGCAGGTTGTTGGCAGCCGTGTAGCTATTGCCCAAAAACAACACCGAGAGCGTGTCTTGTGCGGATGATTTATTAAGTATGAATAAAAATAATACAACAAAAATAAATCTCATTGTTTCATGAGTTTAGAGCGGTCGGTTCGCCCACCTGATTCGAGTTCTAAAAAATAGAGACCCGGTGGCACGTTGGGAAGATTCAATTCCACTTCATGAAGCCCGGGTTGGTACCAGCCCGATTTTAGCGTTTCGACCCGCCGCCCCGAGGCGTCCATGAGATGTAGGTGGGTTTGCCCTCCCAGATTCAACTGAAATTCTGCTGTAACTCGATCACCTGCCGGGTTGGGGTAGGGTGGAAACAAACGTGCGGTGAAACGCCTCAGCCGATCCTCGTTGGTCGTGCCCACAGCAATCAGCTCATCGCCCGCTTCGTAGGGCACAAAGCCGATATAGCAGAGATACATCTCATCGGTGGTGCCTTCACCCCACGAAATGGTGGCGGGGGGCGAATTGGGGTTGTTGGGGTTCGATGCGCGGTTGTCGTAGGTGGCTTCGGCATGCAGAACCGAGCCAACCGGTATGCGGATCAGCCTCGGGAAGTGGTAGAAGCCCTGCCAGTTGAAGTCCCACTGGGGAATGTCGATTAGGGGTACGGTGTCGTTGCCCGGACGAACTGCATAGACCTTCCAAGAGGTTCCGATGAGGTGGCTGTGTGGGAAGATGCTCATGAGCGATACCTCGTAGGGGATCTGGAAGCGTCCTCTAAAGGTGCGCACCGTGCCTGCGGGGATGATGAACGGTCCGTTGGTGAGCTGCTGTGGGGTGATGGGGAGGATGCGTTCGGTTCGGGTCACCACCGTATCGCGGTCGTAGAATAGGTTGATGCTGCTCGAATCGGATTCGGCTACGGCACTTGGGGCGTAGTGCATTTGCACCAGTATGTCGGCGTTGGCGGGCAAATTTTTGCCGATGTTGGCTGGATATACATGGGCCTTGGCTCCGGGGGCCCATCCATACCAATTGTCTTCTGTGGGGGTAAACCCAAAGCCGAAGAATTGGGTGTAGCCGTAGCCAGGATCGGCCAGGTCGCGACTGCGCCCTTGTCCGGTTACATCTGTGGCCAGGATGGCATGGTGCACGATCCGGCTGTTGCCGGGTCTAAATTCGATGGCTTTTATCTTCTGGGACTGCCCTAAATTGGTGGGCAGCACAAACACCCGATACATGTCTTGGTTGTTGCCCTGGTGCACATAGGACTGTGCCATCGAGATAACGGTATCGGGCAATCCGAGTTGCGACCCGCTCGGAAATTGGGGCAGTGGGGGCTCTTGAGCGGGGTTTCCCCGGAGCGCCCCTTGTTGCACCCAGTCGGATATGGTCTGTATTTCTTGTGTACTCAAAACCCGTTCACCCAATAAGTGACTGTAGTTTGGGTTGGCTTGCCATGGGGGCATGCTGCGTGCCTGGGTGGTGAAGGCGATCATGGAGGCGTAGGCCGAGGCCTCTTGGTAGGAGGTAAAGGGCATCGGGCCAATTTCACCCGGACGATGGCAGGGCGTGCAGTTGGTGTAGATGATCGATGCAACTTGTCCGCTCCAGGTAACCTGTGCCTGTCCGGCAAGGTGTGCTCCGCACAGAGCCAATAGCAACATAATTAGGCTCCAGGAAAGTTTGGTGTAGGACTTTGTGGGAATCAACTTCATTTGACGGTTTTAATGGTTTAGATTTAAGAATCGCATGCATTTTAGAAATACTTTAAGGGATGCTGTTTGAAGTGGTCGGGTATTCCTGGACAGCTTTGATTCAAAGTTAAGGAAAAAAGTCGTTCGTCGATTGTCTGCGTTTTCGTGTTTATCAAGCTGATCTCGGCATTCAAGCCGTTGAGCAACCCCTATCGGTATGGCGGAGCGAATGTCAAGGTTTGCGGTGAAAAAATCGCTTTTTCCACCGATTTTTT
>SXGR01588672.1_pt1 | contig 29429 bp, 24 predicted proteins | sample 3174711 | NCBI WGS metagenome assembly SXGR01 (sample SAMN11356860, study PRJNA531348) | freshwater metagenome | isolation source: freshwater sample F1-60 | place: China: Fuxian Lake, Yuxi | collected 2017-12-25 | reverse complement strand
TGCATAAATTAACCCCTTCATTATATAAAAAATTATAACATTTAAAAGGTTTAATTGATATAAATATAAATAATGCTATTGAATAAAACCCATTGTTCATCAATGGTTCAGACAAATAAAAATTATTATTGTTGATTGAGATATAATTTTTTTACTACTAGTAAAGGCATTTTTTTACTATAAAATAATTGGATAAAAATGGCAATATGTGGATAACCACAATAAATTTGTTCAAAATATTTTTTGAATTAGAAAAAAGTATATTTAATATTGTGAAGGGAATTCAATTCCCGTACTTACTAACCCATCCATATACGAGGTCCTCTTGAGCATTCAGGGGGACTTTGTTTTTTCAATCAACTATAAAAATGGAATATTATTTAATATATAAACCTTATCAAGTTTTATCGCAGTTTACATCATCGGATGGTAAATTATGCTTAAAAGATATCTTGAATGTACCCAAGGATGTTTATCCAGTGGGTCGATTGGATTATGATAGTGAAGGTTTATTATTATTAACGAATGATACAAGTATTAATCATCAATTATTACATCCAAAATTTGCGCATGCACGCACTTATTGGGTACAAGTGGATGGTGCAATCACTAATGATGCAATAGAAGCACTATCTAAAGGCGTAACAATTTCAGTAGATGGAAAAACCTATGAAACTAAAAAAGCGACACTTAAAATATTACCCGATAATCTATTGGTACCCGAAAGAAATCCACCCATTCGGGTGCGAAAAAGCATTCCTACAAGCTGGGTATCTATTCAACTCACCGAAGGTAAAAATAGGCAGGTCCGTAAAATGTTTGCAAGTGTGGGCTTCCCCGTTGTAAGATTAATTCGGTCCCAAATAGGGCAGTTTTCTATAGCTCAAATGCAACCCTCTGATTGCCTCTCCCTGAGTTTTGAGGAGGTTCAAAATGCTTTATTCGTTAATTGATGCTTAAGTTTTACTTTTGCACTATCATCTACTATAATATATAACATCCATGAGTCAATCATTGTCCGAACAAGAAATCATTCGACGCGAAAAATTACAACAATTAGAAGCTGCAGGCATTAATCCCTATCCAGCGCCTTTATATCCGGTGACCCATTATTCAAGTGATATAAAGCAAAACTATACCGAGGAAACCAAGGAGCAATTTGCAGCGGTTTGTGTTGCGGGTCGTATTATGAGTGTGAATGACAAGGGTAAAGTGTTATTTGTAAAAATTCAAGATGATAAGGGCATTTTTCAGTTATATATAAAGAGAGATGAAATTTGTCCAGATGAGGATAAGACCTATTGGGATATCATGACTAAAAACGCCATGGACTTAGGCGACATTTTAGGTGCAACAGGATATGTGTTTGTGACTAAAACGGGCGAAACCTCATTGCATGCGAGTACCATTACTTTATTAGCAAAATCATTAAAGCCACTACCGGTAGTAAAACGTGATGAAGATGGTCATGTGTTTGATGCAGTTACGGATCCTGAATTTAGATATCGTCAACGCTATGCTGATTTAATTATTAATCCAGATGTAAAGGAAACTTTTGTAAAGCGCACTTTATTAATGACCACCATTCGGGAGTTTTTAAATACCCGTGGTGCATTAGAGGTGGATACACCTGTTTTACAAGCTATTCCTGGGGGTGCTGCTGCTAGGCCTTTTACGACGCATCATAATGCATTGGATGTTCCATTTTACTTGCGTATTGCGAATGAATTATATTTAAAGCGATTAATTGTCGGTGGTTTTGAATGGGTGTATGAGTTTAGCCGCAACTTTAGAAACGAAGGAATGGATCGTACCCATAATCCAGAGTTTACAGTATTAGAATGGTATACTGCTTACAAAGATTATTTCTGGATGATGGAAATAACAGAACAATTGTTTGAAAAGATTGCCATCACCTTACATGGAAAAACAGAATTAACCGTTGGCGATACTACTATTAATTTTAAAGCACCTTTTCGTCGTGTAACGATTATGGAAGCCATACAGGAAAATACGGGTATTGATATTTCAGCGATGAATGAAGCGGGATTAAGAGATGTTTGTAAGCAATTACATATTGATGTGCCACCAACGATTGGAAAAGGAAAATTGATTGATGAAATTTTTGGTGCGACCAGTGAATCAAAATATATCCAACCAACATTTATTATTGACTATCCGATTGAAATGAGTCCATTAACCAAGAAGCATCGTTCAAAGGAAGGTTTGGTAGAGCGTTTTGAATTAATGGTCAATGGTAAAGAGTTAGCCAATGCTTATACGGAATTAAATGATCCTATTGACCAGCGCAAACGTTTCGGGGATCAAGTAGCACTTATGGAAAGAGGGGATGATGAAGCCATGTTTATTGATCATGACTTTTTAAGAGCCTTGGAATATGGCATGCCACCTACTTCGGGTATTGGTATTGGAATAGATCGTTTATGTATGATGATGTTGAATCAACCTTCTATACAAGATGTATTATTCTTCCCGCAAATGCGCCCGGAATCAAACGAGTAATTTTTTAAACCCTTCTTTTACTAACTAATCTCTGTAATTAAGAGCTGGCTTTATGTCTCCTAATAATGCTTTGTATTTATAATCACCAATGGATGATTTAAGTTCTTGCGTTGCTTTTTGAATTAACAAAGGATTACTCATTAAATCAATTGCAGTTAATGCCATTGCTTTACTTGCCACCAACATTCCTTTCGTTCCAATCTCTGTGCCACCTGCTGCTACTGCTTGCCAGCTATGTGCTGTTGTTCCTGGAACCCATGTTGCTACGCGCGCGCCAACAGTGGGCTTTAAATAGCTTACATCACCTACATCAGTTGATCCAGTATTACCACCACCCATTTCATAGCTCAGTGGTTTGATGGTTGCGACTGTTTCCATAGCAATGGGTGCGCCATTAAATGTGGGTTGTATTTTTTTTGCAAATGCTTTTTCTTCCTCCGTATAAGTAACGCCCCCTACTTTTTCTAAGTTGCCTTGCATTACTTCAGCAAGTGATTTATTAATTAATAAATCGTGTGTGCCACCAATGATATCATATTTCATCGTGGTACCCGTGCCTAAAGCAGCGCCTTCTGCAGCTTTGACAACTCTTTCAAAAATTTCTACGACCTCTTTGCGTTTTGGATGACGCACATAATAATATACTTCTGCAAAGTCTGGAACCACATTAGGGGCTTTACCACCGTTCGTAATCACATAATGAATTCTTGTTTCTTGCGGAATATGCTCTCTCATCATATTCACCATATTGTTCATGGCTTCAACGCCATCCAATGCGGATCTTCCTTGATCAGGTGACATGGATGCATGTGAAGCCACACCATAAAACTTAAACTTCGCAGATTTATTCGCAAGCGCTACCGAAGTACCCACTGCATTCACAACATCTGGATGCCAGTGAATAACAGCATCTAAATCATTTAAAAGTCCCGCACGCACTAAAAATACTTTACCACTACCGCCTTCTTCTGCAGGACAACCATATACTTTAATGGTACCCTTTAATTTACCTGCTGCAATTAATTCTTTAATAACAATACCTGATGCCACACTTGCAGTTCCAAATAAATGATGTCCACAAGCATGCCCAGCAATTTTTCCAGCAATAGTATTTTTTTCAGGACTAGCTGTTTGCGCCAAACCAGGTAAAGCATCAAATTCAGCTAAAATGCCTATCACCGGCAAACCCGATCCGTAAGTAGCTACAAAGGCAGTAGGAATATCTGCTACACCTGTTTCCACTTTGAAGCCAGCTTCTTTTAAATGTTGTACATGTAATGCAGCGCTCTTCGTTTCTTTGTAACCAACTTCCGCAAAATCCCAAATTTGCAGCGCCGTTTTTTTATCTAAATCATAACGATTGTCTAAAAAAGTAATCGTTTCGTTTTTGATGGTATTCAATAGCACAACCATTGGATCTATTTTATTTTTTTTCTGTGCAGTAGCTGATAAAAATAAAACAACCATGCTTAATAATAAACTAGGTTTCATCATAAAAATATTTTATTAAGGTAGTATCGAAAAAAATTATAAAAACAAATCGTAAAATAATTTAGCCCCAGGTACAACGGAGTAATGTGCTAAATCGGTAATGCCTTCTGCGGCCAATACGTCTTCATCAATAAATGTTTTCCCTGTGTATTGTAATTTTTCTTTGCTTAAAATAAACAAAGCCGCATCCGCAATGATAGCGGGCGTTCGGCTCATGTTCGCTAACATTTCCCCACCCAATAAATTACGCACTGCAGCGGTATCAATCGTGGTGCGCGGCCACAATGAATTACAAGCAATTTGATCATCTTTAAATTCTTCTGCCCAACCCAAGGTTAACATACTCATATCGTATTTTGACAAAGTATAAGCCACATGCGGTCCCAACCATTTTGGTGCCAAGTTAATGGGCGGAGATAAAGTTAAAATATGTGCGTGTGATGATTTCTTTAAATAAGGGAGTGCATGTTGTACGACTAAAAAAGTACCACGTACATTAATGCTGTGCATTAAATCAAATCTTTTGCTCGGTGTATTTTCGGTATCTGTTAATTGAATGGCGCTAGCATTATTAATAACAATATCAATGCCTCCAAATTTTTCAACGGTTTGTTTGATTGCTTCGGCAATTTGTGCTTCATCGCGAATATCCACTTGCACTGCCAAAGCCTTTACACCAAGGGCTTCCACCTCAGCTGCGGCTGAAAAAATAGTGCCACCCAAACGTGGATCTTCCTGTACCGATTTTGCAGCAATCACAATATTTGCGCCTGCACCTGCTAATTTTAATGCCATTGCTTTACCAATGCCTCTGCTACCACCAGTAATAAAAACTGTTTTTCCTTGTAATGACATAATAGGTTATTTTAAAAATTCAATGATTACTTTTTCTGTTTCCGCGCAAGCCACTTCCAACACCTCATTTTTAATAATGGTATTAAATTCATGACTAAAGCTAATTTCATATTCGGCTTTATCTAAACGCATTTGAACACTTTCCGGCGTTTCGGTTTTTCTATGTTCTAATCTTTCCTTTAATACTGCAATGGAAGGCGGCTGAATAAATATAGATAAACTGCTACCGCCTAATTGTTTTTGCACATGAATGGCGCCCTTCACATCAATATCTAAAATAGGGGTTTTCCCAAGTGCCCAAATACGCGTTAACTCCGATTTCAACGTACCATAATAAACATCTTTATATACCATCTCATGTTCCAAAAATTCATTTTGCGCAATCAAACCTTCAAATTTATCTAAGCTAATAAAATGGTATTCAACCCCATCTGTTTCCCCACCCCTTGGCGCGCGGGTAGTGGCAGAAACTGAAAATGATAAATTAGGGAAACGTTGCAATAAAAATTGGGCAATGGAAGTTTTTCCGGCCCCCGAAGGTGCAGTTAAAATAATTACTTTTTGAGATGGTTCTGACATCCGAACAAGGTTTTAAAATGGCTTAATTGAACTTGTCTAAATTACAGAAATACCGCCTAAATAAATTAAATATTCTTCCGATTATGAAACTGTATTTATGCCGTATATTTAAAGTATAAAATTAATTATATAAATAATAGCATCATGCAAAAACAAATTTTCACCGTATTGTTACTTCTAACAACGCTTTTTGTGACAGCGCAAAGGCCCACCATGGAACCGCCTACTACTGCAGCGCCTAAGGCTGCTGAAAAAGACCAATACCCTGCATTTAAAAGAGAAATTAATTTAGAGCAAAAAACTGAAACCAAGGGGGAGGTTACCATCAAAGGTCAAAAAGTACCCTACAAGGTAACTGCCACTACACAACCTGTTTGGGACGAGGATGGCAAAGCGATTGCCGCATTATTTTATGTATACTACGAACGCACCGATATTACCAATAAAGAAACAAGACCCTTGGTCATTTCCTTTAATGGGGGACCTGGTACTGCAAGTGTTTGGATGCACTTGGGATATACTGGACCCAAAAAATTAAAAATAGACGACGAAGGTTATCCAGTACAACCTTATGGATTTGAGGACAACCCACAATCCTTAATTGATGTAGCGGACATTGTATTTATTGATCCAGTGAATACAGGATTTTCTCGTATCTTAGATAAGTCCGTTCCTACTTCTAAATTTTTTGGCGTTAATGCGGATGTTAAATATTTAGCGGATTGGATTAATGCATTTGTTGCGCGTCAAAAAAGATGGGCATCTCCTAAATTTTTAATTGGAGAAAGTTATGGTACCACACGCGTTTCAGGATTGTCATTGGAATTACAAAATAGACATTGGATGTATTTAAATGGCGTGATTTTAGTTTCACCTACTGATTTAGGTATTGATCGCGATAGAGTATCAGATGCTGCATTACGCATTCCTTACATGGCGGCAACTGCATGGCACCATAAAAAATTAGCCGCTGAATTTCAATCGAAGGACTTAACTAAATTTTTACCTGAAGTTGAATCCTTTACCATCAATGAATTGATGCCTGCCATTGCACAGGGCGGCGCATTGTCTATGGAGAAAAGAAAAGACATGGTTAAAAAAGTTTCAAAATATATTGGCTTAAATGAAACGGTGGTTGCACAACAAAGTTTAGAAATTCCGTATAATTATTTCTGGAAAGAACTTTTGCGTGATCAAGGTAAAACCATTGGCCGCTTGGATTCACGTTATATTGGCATCGACAGAATTGATGCTGGTGAAAAATCAGATTACAATTCTGAACTTACTTCATGGGAACATTCTTTTACGCCAGCGATTAATATGTACTTAAGAGATGAGTTGGGATATAAAACAGATTTAAATTATTTTATTTTTGGTTCAACTTATCCATGGGATAACACGAATAATAAAACGGGTGATAATTTACGTCAAGCCATGATGCAAAATCCGTATTTGAATTTATTGGTGCAATCAGGATACTATGATGGCGCTTGTGATTATTTTAATGCAAAATATAATATGTGGCAAATGGATCCTGCAGGAAAAATTCAAGATCGTATGTTCTGGGAAGGATACAAAAGTGGACACATGATGTATTTGCGCAAGGAAGATTTAGCAACAAGCAATGATCATTTAAGAAGCTTCATTAAAAAAAGTATACCCCCTCCAGGTACCCCTGCTATATTTAAATAAACACTTTACCTCTATTTTAAAGTAAAAAGGGTCCCGATACATCGGGACCCTTTTTTGCATATAACCTATTGAAATACAATAGCTAAGTAATAATTTGTTATAACATAAAAAGTTATAACTTTACACAAATTTACACCATGGAAGATCGTCCACTTTATACTACCACCGTTCGCAAAATTGGCAACTCTAATGGGGTGTTGTTAAGCAAAGCAGTTTTAAAAAAATTGAAGATTGAAAATGGTCAAGCCATTGATTTTATTTTGAATGAGGACAATACACTGGTATTAAAACCGGTGAAAAAAATAATCAAACCAAAACGAAATAAATTAAATCTTTCATTAGCCAGTTGGGATAAACAATTCAAGCAAGCGATTCAAAATAAGGAGCTACCTGAAAATGAGGTGTTCGAAGCCTTGACAAATAAATTTGATGAAAATGAGTGGTAAAATTTATTTGCAATTTGATGTTTGGTTAATTGATTTAGATCCAACCAAAGGAAGTGAGGTTCAAAAATCAAGACCCTGTGTAATTGTATCGCCGAATGGCATGAACAATAATTTAAACACGGTAATCATTGCACCCTTATCTCATTCCAATAAAAATTATCCATCTCGCATACCTTCTTTATTTAAAAAAGATCCTGGACAAATAATGTTAGATCAAATAAGATGTGTTGATAAATTACGACTTACTAAAAAGATGGGCAGCATTGATAACAACACTTCTAGCGATGTGTTGAAATTATTAAGAACGATGTTTTCTTAATATCTCTTTTTAAAATTGCGATTGTTGTTATTGCGTCCACCACCACTATTACCACCGCTTCCGCCAGGACCACCAGGGCCGCGACCACCGCGATTATTATTGTTGCGGTTATTTTGCCAACGGCCACCCGCAGGACGGTAATCCTCACTAAAGTTTTGATTACGATGTTTAATATAAGGGGTGTTGCTAAATTCTAATTCACCGCCAGTAATTGCATTTAACTCACTACGAATCGCATCATCCTGCACTAATTCTTTATGCCAGTTGCTGTATGCCAATTTCATATAATGCGCTATCGCATGGGCAAAGCCGGCTTTCTTTTCTTGATCTGTTTCAGCCATTGCTTTATCAATCACCAATTCTAAGTTTTTACCCAAATGAGCATATCTAATTTTACGCTTAGGGTAAGGCAAAGGATCGGGTTTTTGCTTATAGGTTTCCTTCGTAGGAATTGGATAAGGACTCTCTACATCCAATTGAAAATTGCTCATAAAAAACAGGTGATCCCATAATTTATGTCTGTAGTCCTCGATATTTTTAAGCTGGGGGTTTAAAAAACCCATTAACTCCACCACGATATGGGCCTGCTCCTTCCTTTTGTCGCGGTCCTCAATGGTCATAAGATGATCAACCATCCTTTGAACGTGACGGCCGTATTCTCTCATCCCCATTATGCTTCTTGCTGTATTGTACTCCATGTAAATTAACTTCGTCTGACAACAAATGTAAGGCTTTTTAGGGTAATTTTCCCCAACATCAAAAGGGATAGTTAGCCTTAACATCGGGCGTTTTCACGCCTTCTTCTTATCTTCGTACCACTATGGAGCAATTGTTACAACAAATAGAAGACATTAAAAAGGACATAGCGGCAGCGACAGGTGCTACTTCTGCTGAGGTGGAAGCATTCCGTATTAAATACTTGGGAACCAAAGGTTTGGTGAAACAAATTATGGGGGAGATGAAAAATGTGCCCAACGAACAAAAAAAAGAATTCGGACAAATCTTAAATGCTTTTAAAATTGCAGCCGAAGAAAAATTAGAAATATTATTAGCAAGTTTAGGCGAAGCAGATGACAATAGTGCAAGTATCGATATGAGTTTGCCAGGCGATGAAATAACAGTGGGCACCAGACATCCTTTAAATTTAGTGCGCAATCAAATGGTTTCTATTTTTAAAAGATTAGGATTTGCAGTTGCAGAAGGCCCAGAGATTGAAGATGATTGGCACAATTTTGGTGCGATGAATTTACCAGCGGATCATCCAGCGCGTGATATGCAGGATACCTTTTATGTGAAGGAAGCGACAGATGAAAGTGCTGCATGGTTATTGCGTACACATACTAGTAGTGTTCAAGCGCGCGTGATGGAAACACAAAAACCACCAATTCGTGTAATATGTCCAGGTCGTGTTTATCGCAATGAAACAATATCAGCGCGCGCGCATTGTTTTTTTCATCAAGTAGAAGGATTGTATATTGATGAAAATGTAAGCTTTGCCGATTTAAAACAAACACTTTATTTTTTCGTACAAGAAATGTTTGGCAAGGATGTAAAAGTAAGATTCCGTCCAAGTTATTTTCCATTTACGGAGCCAAGTGCGGAGATGGATATTAGTTGCCAAATTTGTAGTGGCAAAGGATGTAATATTTGTAAGCACACCGGATGGGTTGAAATTTTAGGTAGCGGAATGGTACATCCCAATGTGTTAAAAAACTTTGATATTGATCCTGAGAAGTATACGGGCTTTGCTTTTGGTATGGGCGTTGAAAGAATTGCACAATTAAAATACCAGGTAAACGATTTGCGTTTGTATTCACAAAATGACTTACGCTTTTTGCAACAGTTCAAGAGCGTTTAGCAAAATACTATGATACATAACACCAAGGGTATTGTATTACGTGTCACCAAATATGGGGATACAAGCATCATCATGACTGCTTATACAGAACTTTTTGGTTTACAACAATACATCATTAAAGGTGCCAGGGTAACCAGTAAAAAGGGTGCCAACAAGGGCGTATTTTATCAACCCGCTGCAATACTTCAAATGGAAGTGTATCACGCACCCATGAAAGCGATGCAAATGGTCAAGGACGTGAGTTGGGATTATGTATATCAAACTGTGTATTCCGATGTGCTCCGAAATGCAGTAGCCTTATACATTGTAGAAGTGTTACAACAAACCATGCAGCCCGAACCGCATCCGGAAATGTTTTATTTAATTGAGGATACGTTTAAACAACTCGACAAAGGTGGCGCAGGTTTGGTGAGTAATTTGCCCATTTATTTTTTAATACACTTAAGTCAAACCATGGGATTTGGTTTGCAAGGAAAGTACAGCGACGAAACGCCCATACTTGATATTAAGGAAGGGGAGTTTGTATCCAAGCCACCAGCGCATCCTTATTATTTGGAAGCGCAAACTGCACAGGTTGCATCTACATTTTTAGCGGTACAATTTTATAATGATTTAGAGACCATCTCCTTAAGCGGGGCACAAAGAAAAAAAATTTTAGAACTATTCGAGTTGTCGCTCAGCTGGCACTATAAAAAATTCAGTGAAATTAAATCACTTCCTATATTACAATCCATCTTGCATTAGTATTACCGACCCAAATAAATAATTCAAGGACCTGTGTGCTATTAAGTAGTAATGACGCGAATACTATTATGTATTACCGCACCTTAATTCACAATCACTTCATCCGTAAATAAAAATTGTCTTCTTGAATTATCAGCTTGCACGCGAATATACCTAGCCCATGTATTTGTAAATGTGGATTCAAAAGTTTTAAAGGAAAGTTTGCGATCGGTATCGGAAATATTATTTTCAACTTTAATTGGCGTGCTAAAATTAATACCATCATTAGAGAATGAATAGGAAACGTATTTAGGCATATACACACCTGCCCCCACATATTGCATAAAGCGAAGCCCAATTTTATTTAAGGGAGTAATACTATCCATATCTACCACCACATCAAAATCAATTAAATAGCCTAACCATTGTTTATCCGAATAGGTAATGGTACCGATGATACCATTGGTCAGCGTGGATTCAGTTTGTGCAGGATAGCTTTTATCCCAAAGGGTATTGAACTTTACTTTTTTGCCAATGGCTTTATGGTAATTGGAAAAATAAGTAATGGGCTCGTGAATCACGCCATCATTGGTGATTACAGAAGCTTTAATGGTTACTTCGCCACCTGAATAAAAGGGCTGTTCATATTTTAATGAATTGATGGAAGGTGTTGATCCATCAATGGTGTATCTGATATTGGCATTAAAAATTTCGGAAGTAAAACTTATTTTATTTTTTTGTTCATTCATGTCAGGTGCCGAAAAAACTTCAACAATCGTGGAAGGTCGGTAGTAGTTGACATTTAATTTTTGCAATAATAAATAATGACTTTGTAAGCGACTACTAAAATTGTCAAAGTTTTTATTTGCTACAGGGGTCCATCCAACCTCACTTAAAGCAATGGCCCGAGGAAATGACATGTATTCAAGATGCGTGGTGTTGGGAATATATTCTGACCATAATTGCCCCTGCGTGCCCTTGATATATTTTTGTTTGTCAAGGGCAAGCACGGCTGGTATTGGATTGTAATTGTACACGCGCTTCATAGGCAAGTAACCCCCAATGGCTTCGGGTTGCGTGGAAGGAATGTTTTGATACGCATCAAAATAAGTTTCACCACCCGGTGTCATGATGACATCATGATTTTCATTGGCCGCTTGAATACCTCCTTTTTCGCCTCTCCAACTCATCACCGTTGCATTCGGACTCAAGCCCCCTTCTATAATTTCATCCCAGCCCAATAAATTCCGATTGTTTTTATTTAAAAACTTTTCAACCCGCTTCACCAAATAACTTTGTAGTTCATCCTCATTTTTTAAGGATTCATTTTTTATCCTTTGCTGACACTTGGGACATTTTTTCCAAGCGCCCTTACCTGCTTCATCGCCACCAATATGTATGTATTTGGAAGGGAAGATGTTCATTACCTCGGTCAATACTTTTTCAATAAATTCAAAACTCGCTTCATTTCCTGCACAAAACACGTCATTCACATAAGGTTTACCGGAGCAAGAAAGTTCAGGGTAAGCAGCTAATACTTCCTCAGAATGTCCAGGCATTTCAATTTCTGGAATCACCGTAATACCGCGTGCAATTGCATAGGCCACAATATCCTTGGCTTGCACCTGTGTGTAATAACCACCATAGGCATTGGGGTCCCCTTCGGATAAATACTTTCGTTCATTATTCCACCAGCTTTTCCAATCATTATGTGTTCGAAATGCAGCCATGGAAGTTAATTTAGGATAGCTATTTATTTGTAATCGCCAGCCGGGCCCGTCGGTTAAATGCCAATGAAAAGTATTGAACTTATATAAAGCCATGATGTCCAAATACTTTTTAATAAAACTAATCGGATAAAAATTTCTTGACACATCCATATGCATACCACGGTATTCAAATCTTGGACTATCTATAATGGTACCACAAGGAATTTGCTGCTCATTTTTTTGTAACAATTGAATTTGCACTAAAGTGCTTGTGGCTAATAAAGCCCCTTGAATATTTTTTGCTTTAATTACTATTGTATTAGGAGCTATAGTAATAGCATAACCTTCTTTTGTAATTTTATCCGCACTGCCTGCAAGTATATATTTTATTGTAGTTCCTTGTTTATTAGATATAAAATTGTAATTGCTTAATTGACTTTGCAATAGTTGTTTTGCATGCAGGAGTGAAGCAGGTGTTTCAATAATGGTGTTACGATAAAAAGTAAACACACCTGGGGCTTCTTTTACAGATACCGGCTTTGGAATAATATTTGTTAAGGAAGTGGTGGGTGCACTTGTAGATTGCGCGTTTGTTTTTTGTAGCAAATACGGGCATATAAAAAGCATAGCTGTAAAAACTAGTACTATTTTTTTCATCGTAAAAAATATTATTAATTAAAAAGTTTAAAATTCTTTTTCAGCCATATCACTCACAGGAAGAATTATTTTTCTATTTCGTTTTGACATGTTAAAGCTTAATGAAAATTGTATTTGGTCTGTTTCGTAAATATAATTAGTTGTGGTATAAAAATTAGATCCCCGAGTCGTAATTCTTTGTCTGTTAGCAGTATTAGATCCCATGTCTATATTAAGCCATTGCATTTGAAAGGACCATCGTTGGTCTATGCTGGTTTTTTTAAGCGACAAATGAGGGGTAAAAAAAGCGCCGTCTTCCCCCTGTGCTGTAATTCTGTTTGATAAATAATTGATAGATAGCTGAAGGGCAAGTCCCTTTTGAATTTTAAAACTTTGCGTACTATTTAGGCTATATATAGTACTGGCGTTGCTAACATTAACCGCCCCATCAAATAGGGTTCCTTCAATTTTATAACGATATACATTTCCACTCATCACGGATTGCCAATTAGGCGTAATGGAATTGGTTACATTCAGCTCCATCCCAATTTGTAATGCCTTAGAGGCATTGGTAAATACTCTATTTAATATGGTGTCATTAAATACTTTATTTACCCGTTGAATTGGATTTTTGATGTCTTGACGATATATCGTAAAATTCAAATTGCCTTTCTGCCAAGTTTTTTCAAGTCCCATTTCTAATGCCCCAGTAAGTTCGGGAAGTAAGTTTGGATCCCCTTGTTCGAGTGTTTCCGCATGCTCTCTTTCAGGTAAAGGGTTGAGTTCAAAGTTATTCGTTCTTTTAACGCGTCGCGTGTAACTGGTTTTAAGAACCAATTTATCTTTTGCATCATAACGAAAAATAAAGCTAGGGAATAGGCTAGGAAGTATTAATTCATTTTGTGTGTTATCATTGGAAAACGTAAGTGTTCTAACTAAGTGCTCGGCTCTTAATCCAAATTGTTTGTATAGTTTATTTTGCTTTTCACTGTATTGTATATAACCCGCATGTATATTGTTATTTACTTTTAAATTACTTGAAAATATTGGGTCAATCACAAATTGGGTCATTCCCAAATTTTTATAAGCGTATTCAAAGTTGCCATTTTGTTGGTCATTTCTAAATTGATACCCCATATTAAAAGTACCCCTGTTGTTTTTTAATGTGTAATCAGTTTTAAATCTGATTGCATTCAACGGATTGGAACTTGGGTTACTAGTTTCTTGGAAAAGAAGTGACTTGCTTACATTGTTAAAATTTTTATTACTAGTAAGCCCCGTTAAATTAGCCCCCTCATATTGCAATGAAAAATTGATTTTAGCTTTCCCTGAAAGTTTGTGATCGTAACCAATATTTGCTAACGAAAACATGGCTTCTTTGTCCTGTGTATTTTCATTAAAATAATCAAAACTAGTAACCGCGCCTGTTGCAATAACACGATGCTTAATATTATATAACAAATCTGCTACCCTACTTTGAAATCTATTTCCAATATATACACCCGCTTCCCATCTGTTTCCTAATTTTGTATCATGTCCAATAGCAATGCGACCTCCACTATTGTATTTTTTAAAACTCCTTTCTCCGTTTGAAGGGAAACTAGTGAACACACCATTGATGGTGGTGTTTACATCCCCTTCCCGATAACCAGCAATATCATTTCTTAAATAATTAAAACCTAAGTTCACATCCCATTTATTTTTTCTGTATCCTGCACTCACATCAAACGAACCTCTTTCTGGCTGCGCGTATCTTTTATTATCAAAATTATTGAAAGGCTTGGCACCATACATCACACTTGATTGCACCATCCAACCCAGTTCCAAAGCTGTTTTGGTTACAACATTTATGATGCCACTTTTACCATCCGCATCGTAACTGGCCCCTGGACTCGTAATCACTTCAATATTTTCAATGGAGGCAGCGGAAAGTTGTGCTAATATATAACTTGGATCGCCCGAGGATGGCTTGCCATTAATCATGACTTGAAAACTACCAGAACCACGTAAACTAATTTCACCCAATCCATTGACTGAAACGGAGGGCAAATTTTTTATTAAATCAATACCATTTCCATTGGCTGCATTTGCAAATTGCCCTGCGCTAAAAACTTGTTTGTCAACTTTTAAACTAACAGTAGATTTTTTTCCTACAACTATCACTTCTGTTAATGAATATTGGTTATTCTGCAAATTAATATCACCTAAGTCAATCATTTTTTTACTCGGGGATAAAAAAATAGTCCTAGATCCAAACTGAATAAAGGAAATAATTAAATACGCATTAGGAGTTATATTTTTTTCAAACAAAAACTTTCCTTCGATATCGGATAAAGTTTGAAATACTTTAATACCAGCACTGTCATATAAGCTTATGCTAGCAGCTTCCATGGCTTTACCTTTATTATCAAGTATACGGCCTTGGATAGCGGTTGTTTGTCCAAACACATGCGTTGTTAAACATAAAGAAAGCAAACAACTTATTATAGCAAATCGAAGGGGCGTTAATTTCATATAAATTTATAGGGGTCGCATTAAGTAATAATAAATTGATTACTAATACAATTTTACTTAATTGGTGATGAGTTGTTTTGATGATGCACTGCTGCTTAATTTGCCTACCGCATCTACTCCTGAAATTAATACGATCCCTGGCTTTTTTCCTTTTTCAAAACTACCTAAGTGTTTGTCCATTTGTAATGCGCGCGCGCCATTTAGGGTAGCCCAGCCAAGCATTTCAGCTAACTCAATAGTTGGATGGTGTTTTTGAATCGTTTTTAATTCATCTAAAATATTTAAGGTCCAGTTGCTGGCATAGCTATCTGTACCCACTACGATATTGGCTTTTTGCGCGCGCAATAAATCAATGGGCGGCATTGCGCTTTCAATATATTGATTGGCATTGGGACATAAGCACCATGAAGTATTGGGCATTTGTTGTTGCACTGCTTGAATGTCAGCAACAGAAGTAAAACTATTGTGTACTAAAATACAATGGTTGGCAGTATTTATTTTCGGCAATACCGATTGCAAACTTGTTTTTCCGGTGGCATGAAAATAATCAAGTGAAACCTTAGTGCGCTCATACATGCTAATAAAGTCGCCTGTCTTTTTTTCAAAAAATTCATTCTCTGCAGCAGTCTCTTGGTTATGCATACTAATGGTATGTGATCCAAAATGAGTTGCTAATAATTTTAATAAAGCAAAGGTGCAGGAGTAAGGTGCATGTGGCACTAGTGAAGCTCGAATACAATTTTGTTCAAAAGTATTTTGTAAAATAATACCAGCATTTATTTTATCGGCTGCGCGTGTTGGATCTAAATCGTACAATTCAACAAAGCTATAATAGGCCAAACGATGTTTTGCTTTTGCGTTTAAGGTGTCCAGGGTATTACAAATATCTCCCACTGCAACAATGCCATTTTCAACCATTTCATTTTCTGCCGATAGAATAGCTTCTTGAATTAAAGCATCATCAACTTTTCGCAACCCCACAATTTGTTTTACAAATTCTTGCAAACCTGTTTTCGCAGGAATCATTCCTTTCATGTGTGATAACTCCAAGTGACAATGTGCATTAATAAAACCAGGACTAATGATACCCTCAAAATTTTGAATATTATCTCCTGCATCTTCTATACCCACCAAAGTCTCAATGGTACCGTCTTTTTGGGTAATCAAAACCAGTTGGTCGTCCAAAAGCTCGGTGCCTGTAAAAATTTGAGTTGCTTGAAATTTCTGATACATATATATAAGTAAGGTAAATTTAGGTCAGAACCCCCAATATTCCCCTAGATTAATGTCATTGCCACTGTTTTCGATTTGTTAACTCATTGATTTTCAGCAACATTTTAGTATCAATTATTTTATGATACAAAAATATTATTGATTATCAAGTAGTTATAGATACAGGGTAAAAAAACGACCCTCAAATATTGGGAAAGCCCAATTTACCCCCGTACCTTCGCCCTCCCTTATAAAAGGGGAATATTTTATGGCTGACGGGATAGCGCAGCCTCATTAAAACAAAGAATTATGAGTAAACTACATTTCACCACGAAGCACGCCAACGCGGCTACCGTTAAACATGGCTGGTACATTGTTGATGGTACTAATCAAACCGTAGGACGTATCGCTTCAAAAATCGCAGCAGTTCTACGTGGTAAGAACAAAGCTTATTACACTCCTCACGTTGATTGCGGAGATTATGTAATCATCATTAATGCAGAAAAAGTTTTGTTGACTGGAAATAAATTCCACGACAAGCAATACTTAAACTACTCTGGTTACCCAGGTGGTAAAAAGGAAGAAGCAGCAGAAGATTTAATCAAACGTCGTCCAGAAGTAATTATGGAAAGAGCGGTTAAGGGTATGTTACCTAAAAATCGTTTGGGACGTAAGATGGTTAAAAAATTGTTTGTGTATGCTGGTGACAAACACCCTCATACTGCACAACAACCTAAAGAATTTAAATTTTAATTAATTCCAAATATAAATAAATGGAAAAGCAAACAAATGCAGTTGGTCGTCGTAAGGAAGCAGTAACACGCGTCTTTGTAAGTAAGGGTACTGGAAAAATTACCGTTAATGACAAAGATTATAAAGCTTACTTCCCATTAGTGTATTTACAAAATCAAGTAGAAGCGCCTTTAAAAACTACTAACTTAATGGGTAAATACGATATCGTAATCAACGCACAAGGCGGTGGTTTTAAAGGACAAGCAGAAGCAGCCAAATTAGGTATTGCTCGTGTATTAATTGAATTGAATCCTGAATTACGTCCTGCTTTAAAAGCAGCCGGACAATTAACGCGTGACCCTCGTAGTGTTGAGCGTAAGAAATTCGGACATAAGAAAGCACGTCGTAGCTTCCAGTTCAGTAAACGTTAATCCAACAATTTTAACATTAATTCATTATTACAATTTATACAAATGGAAAATAATACTTCACTTCAACAGCAACTTTTGGAAGCTGGCGTACACTTTGGTCACCTTAAAAAGAAGTGGAACCCAAAAATGTTACCTTACATTTTCGCTGAGAAAAAAGGGATACATATCATCGATTTAAATAAAACAGTAGATCATTTACAAGAAACTGCAGCTGCGTTAAAGCAAATTGCAAAGAGCGGTAAAAAAATCATGTTTGTTGCCACTAAAAAGCAAGCGAAAGAAATCGTGAGTGAGTGTGCTAAAAAAGTAAACATGCCTTACGCTACAGAGCGTTGGTTGGGTGGTATGTTGACTAACTTTAACACTGTTCGTAAAAGCGTTAAGAAAATGCAAAGCATTGAAAAAATGTTGAACGACGGTAGCGCAGATAGCTTAACTAAAAAAGAGCGTTTGACTTTAGGTCGTGATAAAGATAAAATGGAAAAAGTATTAGGTGGTATCGCTCAATTGGGTCGTTTACCAGCAGCTTTATTCTTAGTGGATATCGGACATGAGCATATTGCATTAGCGGAAGCTAAGCGTTTAGGAATTCAAACTTTTGGAATGGTGGATACAAATTGTGATCCAAACAAAGTTGATTTTTCTATCCCTGCAAATGATGATGCAACAAAATCAATTGCAATTATTACCAACTATATCACTGCTGCTATTGCGGAAGGTTTAGCTGAGCGTCAAGCTTCTAAAGATGACGAAGGTGAAACAGAAGATGGCAACAATGAAAACGAAGCGAAAGCAAAACGTATGGAAGCGGAAGCGAATGCGGAAGGTGGAAGAGGTAAGCGTGGTGCAGGAGCTGCTCCAACAGCACCAGGTGCGCCTAAGCGTCGTATTCAAAGTACACGTCGCCCAGCAGGTAAATAAATAATTATCCAATTGGGTTATTGGTGTCCTTGGGATACTAATGACCCAATTGTTTTTAATCGATAGCATGCAGCTGTCAAAAATTAATAATACACTTATTTAAAAATATAATTTATGAGCGCTATAACAGCACAAGACATTAACAAATTACGTCAAGCTACAGGTGCCGGTATGATGGATTGCCGTAAAGCTTTGACAGAAACAAACAATGACTTTGAAGCAGCCATTGATTGGTTACGTAAGCAAGGACAAAAAGTTGCTGCTAAGCGTAGCGATCGTGAAGCAAAAGAAGGTGTAATTATTGCACAAACTTCTGCGGATCACAAAACAGGTTTTGTGGTTTGTATTTCTTGTGAAACAGATTTCGTTTCTAAGAATGCTGAATTCGTTGCATTTGCGCAAAGCATTGCTGACGCTGCAGTTGCAAACAATGTAAAATCTGCGGAAGAATTAAATGAAGTAAGCGTGAATGGTACAAAAGTAGCTGACATGATTAATGATAAATTAGCTTCTATCGGTGAAAAAATTGGTGTTGCTAAATTTGAAAGAGTAGACGCGCCATTTGTAGCTTCTTATATTCATGGTTCTTACAGAATGGGTGTATTGGTAGGATTATCTGCGGAGGCTGCTGAATTAGGTAAAGATCTTGCGATGCAAATTGCTGCGATGAATCCAGTGGCAGTTGACGCTGATTCAGTTCCGGCGGAAACCGTAACTCGTGAGCGTGCAATCATCATTGATACCATGAAGGAAGATCCTAAAATGGCTGGTAAACCAGAAGAAATGATTGCTAAAATTGCCGAAGGTAAAATCGCAGCTTTCTATAAAGAACAAACTTTATTAGCGCAGTCTTTCGTAAAAGACGGTTCTAAAACAGTGGGTGACCACGTTAAGAGCGTAGGTGCTGACCTTAAGGTTACCGAGTTTAAGCGTGTAGCATTGGGATAAATTGCAAGTGAGCAGTGCTTCATGCAAAAAATCCAAATGATTCAAATACCTAGGTAATAACTAACTAGAATAATACTATAAAAAGGGTCCCCCGATACATCGGAGGACCCTTTTTTGTTGCTCTAAAATTCTTATCTTGCAATTACAAAACAACATCTACTATGCTGCCAAAATACAAACGCGTATTATTAAAATTATCAGGGGAAGCATTATTAGGAGAACAAAGAAATGGAGATCCATTTGATCCTAAGATCATTGAGCAATATGCCAATGAAATTAAACAAGTAACCGACTTAGGTGTACAAGTAGCTATCGTGATTGGCGGAGGTAATATTTATCGTGGCATGAATGAAGCGGATAGTGGAATTGAGCGTGCACATGGTGATTATATGGGTATGTTGGCAACCATGATAAATGCTATGGCGATACAAGCCATGCTTGAAAAAATAGGAGTGTATACACGTTTACAATCAGCAATTAATATGGAGCAAGTAGCAGAGCCTTACATTCGTCGTAAAGCATTGCGTCATTTGGAAAAAGGACGTGTAGTTATATTTGGCGCTGGAACAGGTAATCCCTATTTCACAACGGATACGGCAGGTTCACTACGTGCCATTGAAATGAAAGCAGATGTTATTTTGAAAGGAACCCGCGTGGATGGGGTATATGATAGTGATCCAGAAAAAAATCCAAACGCAGTTAAATTTGATAAAATCAGCTTCCAGGATTGTATATCTAAAAATTTAAAGGTGATGGACATGACCGCCTTCACCTTATGTATGGAAAACAAATTACCAATTATTGTATTTGATATGAATCAGCCAGGTAATTTATTAAGAGTCGTGCAGGGAGCTGAAGTGGGTACTTTAGTAGGATAGAAGGCGTCTCGCCACTTATGTAATATATTTTGAGACCAAGCAGGGTGTAGTTAATTTTATTATATGCAAAAATCAGGATTGAGAATTATTGTTATTGGCCTATTTTTTTTAACAGCATCAAGTAATAATGCGGTTGCACAAAAAACCTTAAGCTTAAACGAAGCTATTCAAACTGCTTTAAAAAATAGTTATGATATTCAATTGGTGGAAAATAATTTAGCGATTGCTAAAAACAATAATAATATTGGGGTTGCAGGGGGGTTACCCACCATCACCAATACGAGCAACAACAACAATACATTAACGACGATTAATCAAACCTTCCCAGATGCGAATCGTAACACTTCAAGAAACGGTGTTGATGGTAGTACTTTAAATAGCGGATTGAATGCTACGATGGTATTATTCAATGGCTATAGAGTTCAAGCTACCAAAAATCGATTAGAAAGTTTGGAGCGTCAAAATAAATCCTTACTTGAATCACAATTGTTGAATACTATTTCAACAGTGATGCAACAATATTATAATGTAGTTCGTCAACAAGCCTTTTTAAAAACTATTCAAAAATCTATTGAGACCTCCAAACAAAGATTAGACATTGTTGAAACACGTCAAAAAATTGGTGTCGCGAATCAAGCTGATTTTTTACAATCTAATTTGGATTTAAATGCCTTAATACAAGCCGAGCAAAATCAATTATTGATTATAGATCAAGCTAAGGCCGATTTATTAAATACCATTGTAATGCCTAATACCAATAGCGTTATTATCAATGATAGTATTAAAGTGGACGATCAATTAGTATTGTCGGCAGTGGAAGCAAAAATAAAGGAGCATCCTTTGTTACAATCAGCACAACAGTTAGTTAATGTGAACCAGTTTTTGGAAAAGGAAACCAAAACTTTATCCTATCCTACGCTAAGAGCGAGTACTGGATTCAATTACAATAGCAATAAGTCAGCAGCAGGTTTTATATTATTAAATGAAAGTTATGGTCCATTTTTGGGTCTAAACTTAAGCATCCCTATTTACACGGGCGGTGCAAATAAGCGCGCGATTAAAAATGCAGAAATTAGCACCAAGTCCGCAAAAATTCAACTGCAAAACACAGAACAGGATTTGACCACTGAATTATTTAAAACGTATCAGAGTTATAAAAACAGTTTAAAGCAAACGCCGATTGAAATACAAAATTTTGAAATGTCACAATCCTTATTGGATTTAGTAATGCAAAAATATAAGTTAGGCCAGGCTACGATGGTGGATGTAAAGCAAGCCCAACAAAGTTTTGAAACAGCTGGATTTAGATTAGTGAGCTTACGTTTCAATGCAAAAATTGCTGAAATCGAATTAAAGCGATTATCTAATCAATTGAATTTTTAAATTATCTAATTGTATGCAATCAAAGCTTCCCAATATTGGCACTAGTATTTTTACGGTCATGAGCCAATTGGCGGCAAAGCATAATGCAATAAATTTAGGACAGGGTTTCCCTGATTTTCCAATGAGCGCGGAGTTGATTGAATGTGTTAATAAAGCCATGCAATCGGGCGGTAATCAATATGCACACACCAATGGTGTTCCATTATTACGTGAAAGATTGGCGGAGAAAATAAAATATTTATATGATGTAAATATTAATCCCGAAACTAATATTACCATTACGCCGGGCGGCACCTATTCTATTTTTTGCGCTTTTTCAACGATTATACAACCAGGCGATGAGGTGATTATTTTTGAACCCGCCTATGATAGTTATATTCCTAATATTGTTTTTAACGGCGGTATTGTGGTTCCTATAGAATTAGAATTTCCTGATTATAGTATCCCTTGGGATAAAGTGAAGGCAGCCATCACGCCTAAAACAAAAGCGATATTAGTTAACACCCCGCATAATCCTACGGGGCGTGTGTTTACCAAAGAAGACATTTTAATATTACAAGAAATAGTGCTTTCAAATAATTTGTACTTAATCAGCGATGAAGTATACGAGCATTTGATTTATGATAATAAGCAACACGAAACAGTGATGAAATATCCTGATTTGTTTGCCCGCACTTTTGTTTGTTTTTCTTTTGGCAAAACCTACCATTGTACCGGCTGGAAATTAGGTTATTGTATTGCGCCTGAAAATATTATGAAGGAGTATCGAAAAGTGCATCAGTTTAATGCCTTTGGATGTGATACCCCAAAACAAATAGCGATTGCGGAGTATATGACGAATAAGGAAGCCTATTTATCTATAGGTGCCATGTACCAAGAAAAAAGAGATTACTTAAGAGGCTTACTGGATATTACTAAATTTGTCCGCCTACCTTCCTCTGGTTCCTATTTTGAAAGTTATCGATATGATACAATTTCAGATGAACCCGATACCGTATTTGCGGAAAGATTGGTCAGGGAATTTGGTATTGCTATTGTTCCGATGTCCGCCTTTTATCAAAAGTCTACCGATCATAAAGTGATTCGTTTGTGTTTCGCTAAAGTTAAAGAAACATTGGATGCTGCTGCAGCTTGTTTGCAAAAGGTTCATTAACTTTAAATCCAATAATTAATATTTATTTAGGAATGCAAGATATTCGTGTGTCCTTTCAACAGTTATTTAATTCATCTGCTTCCTTAGTAGTGCAATCACCCGGTCGTATTAATTTAATTGGCGAACATACGGACTATAACAATGGTTTTGTATTACCTGCAGCCATTGACAAATGCGTGCAAGTGGCCATCGCGAAACGAACGGATGGTTCAATACATATGCACGCCATTGATTTACAAGAAAGCGTGATTGTACCTGCTGATGCTATTCAACCACATGCAACAAGTTGGGTGAATTATATTATTGGTGTGGTCGCGCAAGTACAAAAGTATTCTGCAACCGCACCTAATAATTCTGTACCGCTTGATCTTGACAAAGGTTTTAATATTTGTTTACAAGGCGATATCCCTATTGGTGCTGGCTTATCCAGCTCGGCAGCGGTGGAGTGTGCAGTTATTTTTGCATTGAATGAAATGTATCAGCTGGGTTTAAGTACCATGCAAATGGCATTAATGACACAGCAATCGGAACATGTATTTGCAGGTGTTAAATGTGGCATCATGGATATGTTTGCTAGTTTACATGGGAAAAGTAATCAAGTCATGCTATTGGATTGCGCCAACTTACATCATACTTATTATCCTTTAGATTTAGAAGACTATCAAATTGTTTTATTTGATACACAAATCAAACATGCATTAGCTTCTTCCGAATACAATACACGACGATTGGAATGCGAACAGGGCGTTGAAATTTTACAAAAAAAATATCCAGCCATCAAAACTTTACGTGATGCAAGTAAGCAACAAGTGGAGCAATGTCTTGCCCCGAATAATAATAATGCAAAAAATGCTATCAGCAATAAGGTTTATCAAAGATGTAAATATGTGGTGGATGAAATTGAACGCGTGCAATTAGCGGTAAAGGATTTATTAGCAGGAGATATAAAATCCTTTGGTCAAAAAATGTATGAAACACATGAAGGGTTATCTAAATTATATGAAGTGAGTTGCCCGGAATTAGACATTTTAGTCAACGCGGTCAAGGATAACCCCCATGTATTAGGAGCAAGGATGATGGGTGGTGGATTTGGTGGCTGTACGATAAATATTATTAAAAAATCGGAAGTGGAAGCAATCATCCATACCTTAGCTGATGTATATGCACAACAAACAACGCATATTTTAAAAGTGCATCAGGTAAAAATTGCCCAAGGAACTCACATAAAATAATTATATTACAGAGGGTATTAAAAATAGCCCCATCTTACTTTATAGTTAATTTAAATATTTATGTCAAAAAAAATACTACAAGGTTTTATTTTAATGCTAGTGATTTCATTTTTCAATCAAGCATGTTCCTCAAATAATATAAATTCTATGGATACTACTGTTAAGTTGACCAGCCAAGTTTATGGTGAATTTGAGGGGCAACCCATTATGGAATACACATTAACCAACGCGCATGGCATGCAAGTAGGCATTATTAATTATGGTGGTGCACTCACAAAAATTATAACACAAGCAAAGGACAGTAGCTGGGGGGATGTATTAACGGGTTATGATTCCTTAAGTGGGTTTACGCAAACGGCGAATCCTTATTTTGGTGCACTGATTGGTCGCTATGCGAATCGTATTGCAAAAGGTACTTATAAAGTGGATGGTGTTGAATACCACGCAGCATTGAATAATAATGGACAATCATTACATGGTGGTTTGAAAGGTTTTGATAAAGTGGTATGGATTGCAACTCCATTAGCAGGTGATAGTAGTATTCAATTAAATTACGAAAGTAAGGATGGAGAGGAAGGCTATCCAGGAAATTTAAAAGTACAGGTAGTGTATACCTTAACCGCGGATAATGGAATCAAAATAGATTATACTGCAACAACAGATAAAACTACTGTGATTAATTTAACCAATCACGCTTACTTTAATTTATCTGCAGGAAAGTCATTAACGATCAAAGATCATATTTTACAAATCAATGCCAATCAATATACACCTGTGGATGCTTTACTTATTCCTACTGGGGAGTCCTTGGATGTGAAAGGCACGCCAATGGATTTTACACAAGCTAAGCGTATTGGAGATGACCTTGATAAAGTAATAGGGGGATATGATCATAATTGGATATTAAATAAAGCGGAAGGTTTACAAGAAGTTGCTAATGTATATGATCCTTTGACCGGGCGCAGTTTAACCGTATTTACGACAGAACCTGGGTTACAATTTTATTCAGGCAATTTTTTAGATGGTACATTAATGCATACTAAAAATGGCATTCAATATATTAAGCATGGTGCATTGACCTTGGAAACACAACATTTCCCTGATGCACCCAATCAAGCAAAATTTCCGAGTACCTTATTAAAGTCAGGTGAAACTTATACGCATACTACTGTTTATAAGTTCGCAACAAAATAACCAAAACCAAACCAATCGATTACGTATGAATTATCAATTAAGCACATTAGATTACATTGTATTTCTTGTCTATTTTGTTTTAATCCTATCATATGGATATTACATTTATAAAAAAAGACAAACCAAAGAACAAGATTCAAAAGCATTCTTTTTAGCGGAAGGATCTTTAACCTGGTGGGCCATTGGTGCATCACTTATTGCCTCTAATATATCAGCGGAGCAATTCATCGGCATGAGTGGTAATGGCTATTTTGTTGGTATTGCCGTATCTGCTTATGAGTGGATTGCTGCATTGGGGTTGGTGATTATTGCGGTATGGTTTATGCCTATTTATTTAAAAAATAAAATTTACACCATGCCTCAGTTTTTACAAATGAGGTACAACGAAACGGTGTCCTTAATCATGGCCATTTTTTGGTTGTTTTTATATGTCTTTGTGAATTTAACTTCCATTTTATATTTAGGTGCCATCGCTATCAATGGATTACTTCCGGGTCAAAATCATTTACATGAAATTATTGTTTGCTTAGCCATCTTCGCCGTGTTTATTACCTTGGGCGGAATGAAAGTAATCGGATATACGGATGTGATACAAGTAACTGTTTTAATTATTGGCGGATTGGCCACTACCTATATGGCATTATCCATGGTGAGTGAAAAGTTTGGCATGGGTGGCGGAATCATTTCTGGATTTACTACATTAATGCAACAAGCACCCGAACATTTTCATATGGTCATGGACAAACCCAATGCCGCTTCCTCGCAGGAATACATTGACAAGTATATGATTCTTCCAGGTATTGCGATGTATGCAGCAGGCCAATGGATTTTGAATATAAATTATTGGGGATGTAATCAATATATTACACAACGTGCGCTAGGTGCTGATTTACCTACTGCGCGTAAAGGAATATTATTTGCAGCTTTATTAAAATTATTAATGCCTGTTATTGTCATGTTACCAGGTATCGCGGCTTACGTACTCCATAAAAATGGACATCTGGATCATTTGGTGGGTGGTATGGATGGTGCGTACTCTGCGGTATTGGCATTTTTACCTACGGGTATCAAAGGTTTATCACTAGCAGCGCTTACCGCAGCTATCGTTGCTTCCTTAGCAGGTAAATCAAATAGCATTAGTACCATTTTCACTTTAGATATTTATAAAAAATATTTTGCCAAAGAAGCGAGCGAGCAAAAATTAGTGAATATGGGAAGATGGGTAGTCATATGCGCGATGTGTATTAGTGTAATATTCACTTGGGATGATATTTTAGGCATCGGAGGTGCAGGTGGATTTACTTTTATCCAAAAGTATACAGGCTTTATTAGCCCAGGTGTACTGGTGGTATTTGTATTAGGTATGTTTTGGAAGCGTACAACAGGAACTGCAGCTGTTGTAGGTATCTTAGGTGGTTTTATTTTATCCTTATTCTATAATGAATTTGCGCCGATGGTATTTGGCAATGAAACATTCTATTATACAGCGTATCCGAATAGCGCGGGTGTTTACAAAATTCCATTTTTAGTAGCGATGGGTATTGCAGGAATTATAACAGCTATATTAATGGTCGTGATTACACTATTTGGACCAAAAGTAAATCCAAAAGCTTTTGTATCTGATAAGTCAATGTTTAAAGTAGATAATACCACCTTGGTATTAATCGTTTCCATATTGATGATTTTATCAGCCTTGTATATTAAGTTCTGGTAAACACTATTAGTGGTGAAAGTAGTAATCAAATAACTTTAAATAAGAAAGTTACTACCACCGAGGTTGTAATGATGAATATAAAATAGTAATTTATACTTCAAATAAAAAAGCCCTCCTCCGAATTTCGGAGGGGGGCTTTTTGCTATTGTTAATTTGTGCTGATCGATTTGATATAATCGATTTACTATAATTGGTTCACTGCAATTATGAAATTAAATCTACTGATGGCTTAATACCAAGAACCATTAATTATTTTATCACCATTTGCATTATTGTTTGCGTTTCTTCTTTTTTCATTTCTGCTGTGAATAAATGCAGTCACAAACATTAATGGTAAAAAGATAAATGTTAATGGAGGTATCCCCAACATACTAATCCATTTACCACCAAAGTGACGACGCATTGGACGGCGTAAACGTTCAGCGATTAAGTACATCGCAGGAACAATAAACAAGGTCATGAAAAATGCGAATATCAATCCAAATATTAAGGTCCAGCTTAATGGCTTCCAGAAGGAAACGCTATCGCCTCCAAAAAAGATATGTGGGTTTAACTCGCTAAATAAAGTAACAAAGTTGATATTAAATCCAATGGCGATAGGGATAAAGCCTAGGATGGCAGCCAATGCAGTCAATAGTACAGGGATAATCCTGGTTTTACCTGCTTGCACTAATGCCTCTTTCGTTTTCATGCCTCTTGCCCTTAATACATCGGTGAATTCGATAATTAAAATACCATTTTTCACAACGATACCCGCAAGTCCAACAATACCCAAGCCGGTCATAACACCAGACACTTTCATACCAAATATGGAGAATCCTAATAACACCCCAATGATACTAAATAAAATTTCTGTTAATATAATCACTGATTTAGAAATAGAATTAAACTGTAACACCAAAGTGAAAAGGATCAACATTAATGCAATGATCATTGCTTTTCCTAAAAAGCTTACTGTTTCTAATTGTTGTTGGTTTTCGCCAGTTTGTTTTATAGTAACACCTTCCTGTAAACCATTAAAATTAGAAATGTATTGTGCAATAACCGCATTTACGGAAGTGGGGTTAAATCCTTGTGCTAATAATACATTTGAACTTAATTGAATAAGACGCTTTTGATCCTTACGTCTTACACTACCTAAGGTATTGGTAGGTTCTACTTTCACCAATGAACTAATTGGAATGTTTTTAACCATACCACCTGCAGCCATATCTCTAAAGGACAAACGCATGTTTAATATATCCACTAAGTTTTTACGTTGTAAGCTTTCATTACGTAATTGAATCTTATATTCTTCCTTACCATCTTTAATTTTAGAAACTTCCTTACCGAATAAAGCAGTTCTAATTTGCATACCTACTTGTGCAGATGAAACACCGGCAATTAATGCGCGCTCTCGATCCACAGTTAAAGTTAATTCTGGATTTTGCAAATCCACATCCATTTTTAATTCTTCTACACCCGGCACCTGCACCGAATCTAAATAGTTTTTTAAACCCACTGCAGTTTTAATTAAATTATCAAAATCATCCCCTTGAATTTCAATATTAATAGGGGGTTCGGTTGGCGGACCACTTTGTTCCTGTGTTACGGATATTTCAGCACCAGGTATTCCTTTTAATTGTGCACGAATTGCATCCAAATACGGAGCGGTTGATTTACCATCTCGTTTTTCAAATTCAACAAAATTGATTTGTAATCGTCCTAATTCTGCGTGCGGGCTTCGGTCACCACGCATTGGGTCACCCGCACCAACGGCTACATTGGAAATCACACTTTCAACAATAGGATTTCGCTTACCGGGCTCGTTGTCCAATACTTTATTTACTTTGGCTTCAAGCACTTTAGTTACCGAATCGGTGTATCCCACTTGCGTACCTACAGGTAATTTTAAATAAACATATAATTGATTGGGATCACCCACAGGGAAAAATTCAATTCCTACACGACCCTTGGCAACGCTAATTCCAAATACCACAAAGGAAACGACCAACAATACAAAAGTCCCAATTAATAATTTTACGGGTCTCCATCCTGTTAATGCACGGCGTAATCCGTTTTCATACATGCGCATTAAATTAGGCAAAGTGACTGTTTGGAATTTATGAGTAGCAGAAGCAATAAAATATCTATTGGCTAATACTAATACCATAAAGAATATAAGCAGGTTACCTAAAAAAGTAAATCCAGTTAAATCCAATAAAACCCCAACAATTACGGGGATCCAAAATCCTTTTTGCTTAAATATTTTAGCCCTGTTTTTTAATCTGTCTTCTTCACTTTCTT
>SXGR01161998.1_pt1 | contig 29430 bp, 15 predicted proteins | sample 3174711 | NCBI WGS metagenome assembly SXGR01 (sample SAMN11356860, study PRJNA531348) | freshwater metagenome | isolation source: freshwater sample F1-60 | place: China: Fuxian Lake, Yuxi | collected 2017-12-25 | reverse complement strand
GTACCTCCGCGGGAACGGTGAAGTGCTTCCACGAGCCTGGGAAGTCCATGAACCGCAAGTCGATGGCTTTGACTTCGCGCTCACGAATGAACGCCAGAACTTCGCGGGGTGTGCGTGCGTGCGTGGACATTGGAACCGGTCCGGTGGAATGACGGGTGGGGTGCGCGAACGCGGGAGAGGTGAGACGCGTCCGGATAGTATATGGCGAACCCACCGCGTCAGCGACGGTGGGAACTATTGCGGGGCGGATCGCCCGCGGCGTGTGGGCTTGCACCCGGCGGCGCACCGGTCATGTTGAAGGCAATTCCTAGAGGGCGACCGATGACCGAAGCGGAATGGATGGCGTGTGCAGAGCCGAGATTGCTACTCGATTACCACCGGATGAAGAAAGCCCCCCGGCGGCTCCGGCTCCTGGCTGCCGCGTGTGTCCGTCTGACCGTCACAGCAGACGCCCCCGCTCTGGCTAGCCAAGTAATTGATGTCGTCGAGCGGCACGCCGACGGGTTGGCGTTGCGGGCCGAGTTCCTGGCGGCGCGGAAGGCCGTGCGGAACGCGATCAAGGACGGGACCGAAGCCCCCTCTGTGCTAGCCCTACGGAACCTGACCAACGACGAAATGGAGGGGATGACAGTCACCATTTCCAACCTGAGCGCGCGGATCGGGTCGTCAGGGTGCGGGTTGATTCGCTGTGTGTTCGGCAATCCCTTCCGTCCGGTTGCCTTCTCCCCTTCGTGGCGCACCGACACCGCCGTTGCCCTCGCGCAGCAGATGTACGAGTCGCGTGAGTTCGGCACGATGCCCATTCTGGCCGACGCGCTTCAAGACGCGGGGTGCGACAGCGAGGACATCCTCACGCACTGCCGCGACGCGAACCAACCGCACGTTCGCGGGTGTTGGGTGGTCGATCTCGTGTTGGGGAAGGAATAGCAGATTTGGCGAACCAGAGTGTAAGCGACGGAGTGGACGTTACACCTAGCCGGGTGATGCGGCTTGCCGCGTAGCGTTCAAAACATCCAACGCTACGCGGCAAGCCGCAAATACATCGAACCGCAAATACAAAATACAAGGAGTCTCCATGTCGAATCTCCCCATTCGCCGTGTCGAGTTCGAGAACACCACCGGACTCACGCTCGAAGGCGGGCCGGTCACGGTGTTCGAACAGGGGAGTTACGTTGGCGAGGCGATGCTCGACACGCTCAAGCCCACCGAGAAACGACTCGTCGGCTATGCGGTGGAACTCGCGGTGCGCGTTCTCGACAACATCGACTCGCACAGTGACCGCGTTACCCGCGTCACGATCCGCAGCGGCACGCTCAAGACGCACTATGCACTGGTGCAGAAGACCACTTGCACCTTCAACAGCAAGTCGGACAAAGAGCAGATCGTGTACCTCGATCATCCGCGAGACGATTCCAAGTGGAAGCTGGTGGAGACCGCGCCCGCACGAAATTACTGACAACTACTGGCGGTTCCGGTTCCTGCTCCCGCCGAACACCGCGAGCACGTTCGTCGTTCAGCAACAGCAGACGCTCTATCAGTCGTGGAGTTTGGCGGACATCACCGACAAGCAACTCGCAGCGTGGATCTCTGCGAAGTACCTCGACAAGGCCACCGAGAAGGCGCTGAAAGAGGCACTCGCGCAGCGGCAATCCGTGAGCCGCGTCGAAGAGAAACTCGCGCAACTCGATGAAGCGCGGAAAAAGATTCACGCGGAGCAGAATCGCATTCGCGACAACCTCGGTGCGCTCGGCGATCGCGCGAGCGAGAAGACCCTGCGCGAGCGGTTCGTCGCGACGCTCGACAAGCAGGAAGACCGGCTCGCGAAGATCACGGAGGAGGAAGAAAAGCTCCGCGCCGACCGCGACGACGCCCGCGAGAAGTTGAACGCCACGCTCGCGAAACTGGAGTACGACGCCGCAGTGATGGAGTGAGGAAAAAGGTGTCCTCCGCGTTCTCTGCGGTGAATACTTTTCTCTTCGCTTTCTTCTCACGCTCCACGTCTTCGGCACGTGGCGCACCGGTCGAGTTTGCTGACGCCCGCGTCGCGGCACGCCGCGTTGTGAAGGAACTTAGAGCGCGTTTGGGAACGGTGTAGCGTTGTTTAACGAGCCGCGACCGCAAGGGAGTGGTTGAGCTTTGCCGCTCCCTTGCTCTGGAGTGACCGCGTATTCGAGCGCGTTTGGGAACGGTGTAGTGTTGTTTAACGAGCCGCGACCGCAAGGGAGTGGTTGAGCTTTGCCGCTCCCTTGCGGTCGCGGCTCGTTGAGGTGCTACGCATTTCCTGAAAGCGCTCTAAACACTTGCGGAAGCGCGACACTCGGTTTGCTTCACGCCCGCAGCGAGGGTAATATACCCTTGCCTCTGCGGTGTTCGTGATGCGTTGCATTCGATTGGCGAACCTACACTAACCTGCTTGGGAGCCTTTATTTTAAGGCTCGGGTCGCTCGCAAGCCCATCCCCGACGCTCGTCGTCGGGACTGTAGTGGGATCCGAAACGCCCGGGCGAGGCACCCTTCTCAATTAGCGGGTTCCCAACCGGCGACACACACGGCACAGGTGGAGGCACTTTCTTTTTCCGCGCAACCGATTTTTTCTTCGCAATCCCTTCACGTCTCCTCATTTACCCACCCAACTCGCGCCACCGCAACGAATTGGGATGCGAGCCACAGGTGCGTTTTTCTGCGCTGCGCAACGACATTCACCCTTGACACGCGCGCATCTCGCGGACGACTTCGCCAGAAGTGATTTGCTGCGTGCGGCTTCGGACAACCCTCCACTGACACCGCGTTGGCAGTGACTTATCCGTTGACACATGCGGCGCAATGGGTATTGTTCCCCCATACCAAGACGCAACCGACGTGAGAAATCGGGATGACCCGACAGATTCTCCAAGTCACAGCTCCCACGTCGGAGAACCAGTTCTGGAGTTCCAGTCCCGTAACACGAATGTGGGCACCCAACCAAACTCGTTGACTTCATTGGCCGCGGTCCCAGGATCGAGCCTTCCGCCACCCACACGGCGGTGACAGCTCACGACACGACCGACCCGCCCGGTACCTTTCGGCCAGGAGCCGCAGGGGGGCGCGTCGTCACGAAGCACGGCACCGGGCCGGTTCGTGGCTCTTTGCACCCGCCGCAGGGACGCGCCGGGAATGGTGTCACGGAAGACGCCTGGGGTGGAAACGCTTCCTCCGCCCTACTGCGAAGAGCCGCCGCGAACCACCACGCCCGGCTGTGTGGCCTGCGGCACGGACGCCACGGCAGGCTGCGGCCGACTCGCCCAAGGATGGCGCGAGTCGGCCGTCGTCATTTCCACAACCCGCTGCGAACCTTTCCGCGCCGCGAAATGCCATTTAGACGCGGACCCGCATTCGGTACAACACCTTGAGCCTCTCCGCGCACCACTGGACCCGACATGCCGACGCACTTCGACCACCCGTTCCTGAACACCGCCCGCGAACGCGTCCTGATCCTCGACGGCGCAATGGGAACGAGTCTGCACCGCTACCACCCGACCGACAAAGATTGGGGATACGCGCCCAACGGTAAACACTTGCTGAACCTGTGCGACGCCATCGTGTACACGCACCCAGAATGGATCGCGGAGATTCATCGCGGCTTCCTCGAAGCGGGGTGCGATGCCATCGAAACGAACACGTTCAACGCGACGCAGATTGTCCTCGACGAGTTCGGGATGGGCGACAAACTCGAAGAACTCAACCGGTTGAACATCAAGATCGCGAAGCAAGTGGCGGCGGAGTTCAGCACGCGAGACCGGCCGCGGTTCGTCGTCGGTAGCATCGGGCCGGGCACGAAGATGCCGTCACTCACGGACCCCGGCATCTACGCCGACTTCGACCGGTTGGCCGGCGCGTACCGCCGGCAGATCCAAATCATGATCGAGGAGCGCGTGGACGCGATCCTGATCGAGACGTGCTTCGACATTCTTCAAGCGAAGTGCGTGACGATCACGGCCATCGAGGAGATGAAGCGCGCCGGCGTGCGCCTGCCGCTGATGGTGCAACTGACCATCATCGACGCGAACAAGAAGATGCTCCCCGGCACGGACATCCCCGCGGCGCTCGTCGCGCTCGACCCGATCGACGAGATCGACGTTCTCGGCATGAACTGCGGCGTCGGCCCGGACCTGATGAACGACGACATCCGTCACTTAAGCCGGCACAGCCGCAAGTTGCTGAGTGTGCTGCCGAACGCGGGCATCCCGAAGACGATCCACGACGAGGCCGTGTTCCCGATGGACCCCGACACGGTCGCTCACTGGCTGGAGCGGTTCGTCACCGAGTATGGCGTGAACATCATCGGTGGCTGCTGCGGCACCACGAAGGAACACATGAAGGCGGTCGTGGACCGGCTGAAAGGCAATCCCCCCGCGACGCGCACCCCGGTGTACATTCCGGCGGTGTCCAGCCTCCAGAGCGCGCAAGAGCTGCTGGTCGATCAGCGCCCGCTGCTGGTCGGCGAGCGCACCAACACGAACGGTTCGCGAAAGTTCAAGCAGTTGCTCGAAAAGGACGACTGGCACGGCCTCGTCGAAATGGCGAAGGAGCAGGAGCGTGAAGGCGTTCACATTCTCGACGTGTGCGTGGACTACGTCGGGCGCGACGGCGTCCGCGACATGAAGGAAGTCATCAAGCGCTACAACGAAGTTCTGACCAAGCCGATCATGCTCGACAGCACGGAGTTGAACGTCATCGAAGCCGGGCTGAAGCTGTGTTCCGGCAAAGCCCTTATCAACTCCATCAACCTTGAAGACGGCCGCAAGACGCTCGACCCGAAGACGATCCTCGCGAAGAAATATGGGGCTTCGCTGGTCGCGCTCACCATCGACGAGAAGGGCCAAGCGGACACTGCGGAGTGGAAGTTCGAGGTCGCGAAACGCATCTACAACATCGTCGTGGACGAGTACGGCATTCCTCCAAGTGACTTGCTCTTCGACCCGCTCGTGTTCCCGGTTTCAACCGGGATGGAGCAGACCCGGCGCAGCGCGATCGAGACGTTTGAAGCGATCAAACTCATCAAGAAGAACCTCCCGGGTGCCCTCACGCACATCGGGCTGTCGAACTGCTCGTTCGGGCTGTCGCCGTACACGCGGCAGGTACTCAACAGCATGTACCTGCACTACGCGTTGGAGTACGGCCTCGACTCCGCGATTTTGCACGCGGCCAAAATCATGCCGCTCGCGAGCATCGACGACACGGGCAAGGAGTTGTGCCGCCGGTTGCTGTTCGCGGAGTACGGCAAGGGCGACCCGCTTCACGAACTCATCGCGCACTACGCGGACAAGAAAACCGAGAGCAAGAAGGGCCAGTCGCTCGGCGAAACGGTCGAAGAACGTCTGCGGCAAGCCATCATCCAGGGGCGGCGTGAGTCGCTGCTCGCGGACCTCGACGCGGCGCGCGAAAAGCACTCGCCCATCGACATCATCAACCGCATTCTGCTCGACGGCATGAAAGTCGTCGGCGAGTTGTTCGGCAGCGGGCAGATGCAACTGCCGTTCGTGCTACAATCCGCGGAGGTGATGAAGGCATCGGTCGCGCACCTCGAAAAGTTCATGGTGAAGGTAGAGGGCGACGAGAAGGGCAAGATCGTCCACGCGACCCTGAAGGGCGACGTTCACGACCTCGGCAAGAACCTCGTGGACATCATCCTCACGAACAACGGTTACAAGGTGTTCAATCTCGGCATCAAGCAGCCGATCGACACGATGATCGCGGAGCTTCAGAAGCAGAACGCCGACGCGATCGGCATGAGCGGACTGCTGGTGAAGTCCACCGTCATCATGAAGGAAGACCTCGTCACGCTGAACGAGCGCGGACTGGCGCCGCCCGTGATCCTCGGCGGAGCGGCGCTCAACCGGCGGTACGTCGAGCAGGACCTGCGGGCGCTCTATCGGGGCGAGGTCTTCTACGGTGAAGACGCCTTCGAGGGGCTGCGCGTGATGGACCAACTCGCCGCGCGCAAGAAACTGGAGCGCGTCGGCAGCGTCGCGTTGAAGGGTATGGCGAAATCAGCAGGCTCGCGTCGCCGCGACCCGCAGGGGAGCGCGCTCGCGTCAACGAATGACTCAAGCGTCAGTGCTCCCCTGCGGGTCGCGGCTAAACGAACTGATCTTCCCCATCGCTCGCCGTCGCTGGCGAAGGCGCCTGACGTGCCGGTGCCGCCGTTCCTCGGTTCGCGAGCACGCACCGATTTCGACATGCGTGAAGTGTTCAAGTACATCAACGAACTCACGCTGTTCGGCACGCAGTGGCAGTTCAAGAAGGGCGGGGTGAAGCCCGCCGAACACGCACGCCAGATCGCAGAGGTGGCACAGCCCGCGTTCGCACGACTCAAGGCGCTGTGCCTCGCCGAGAACATCCTGCGCCCCGCTGCGACCTACGGTTTCTTCCCGGCCGCGAGCAACGGCACCAAACTCACCGTGTATGAGGACGACCACCGAACACCTAAGGCAGAGTTCGACTACCCGCGGCAGGATTTCGGCAAATACCTCTGCCTGAGCGATTACGTCGAGCCTCTTCGCGACGGCAAGGCCGTTGATTATGTCAGCTTCATGGCGGTGACGATGGGTCACGAGGTCACGCGCATCGCGCACGGCTGGTACGAAACCGGCAAGTACCAGGACTATCTCTACCTGCACGGCCTCGGCGTCGAGTGTGCCGAAGCGCTGGCGGAAATGTTCCACCAGCAACTGCGCCGCGAGTGGGGCATCGACGCGGACGACTCGCCGCGTGTCGAGAAGTTGTTCAAGGGCCACTATCGCGGGTGCCGGTACTCGTTCGGCTACCCCGCGTGCCCGGCGCTCGAAGATCAGGCGCAGCTCTTCACGCTCATCGACCCGACGCAAGTTGGGATCACGTTGAGCGAGCAGTTCCAACTCGAACCGGAGCAGAGCACCACCGCGATCGTGATCCACCACCCGCACGCGAAATACTTCAACACGATCAAGTACACGAACTGCGCCGTCGAACCGCCGGCGTGAGCCGGCCGGGTCCGTTGAAACCGCCAAACCCAGCCGGCTCACGCCGGCGGTTCGACACGCCGCGCGGCGATTTTGTGTTCTATCTTCTCGTGTCTTTTCCGCGGTCTCAGCGGTGAACCCACTTGATGCCTCCCGACGCAATGATTCGCATCGCGGGCTTGCGCGTGCTGTACGGCGCGTTCGCCGCCGTGGATGGACTCGATCTCGACATCCGCCGCGGAGAGTTGTTCGGGCTGCTCGGTCCGAACGGCGCCGGCAAATCCACCACCATTCGTGTACTCATCGGTCAGCGCAAACCCAGCGCTGGAGGCGTCACCATCGGCGGGCGGGATGTCGTGCGCGACTGGGCCAACATCAAGCCGACGTTCGGGTACGTCCCGGACCGCGAGAACCACTTCGAGGAGTTCACCGGGCGCCGGAACCTGGAGTTCTTCGGCCAACTCTACAACGTACCGCGATTGCGCGCCGCCGAAGTGCTGAAGATGGTCGAACTCGACGAGGCCGCCGACCTTCCCGTGCGCGGGTACTCGCTCGGGATGCGAAAGAAACTCCTGCTCGCACGCGCGATACTGCACGAACCTCAAATCCTCTACCTTGACGAACCCACCGCGAACCTCGACATCCACTCCGCCGAAGTCGTCCACCGCATTCTCCGCGAGCGAGTCAAAGCGGGCGCGACGATCATTCTGACCACGCACGACATGGACGAGGTCGAGAAGATTTGCGACCGTGTCGGGATCATGGCTCGCGGGAAGTTGGTCGCGCTCGATTCGCCGCTCGCGCTGAAACAGCAACACACCGAGCGCAAGGTGGACGTGATCCGCGACGACGGCGAGCGGTTCGTTTACGACATGGACACACCCGCCGGGCGCAACGATCTCGCAGCGCTGGTCGCGGCCGGACGGGCATTACGCATCCGCACACGCGAGTTCGACTTCCACGCGACGTTCCTGAAACTAACCGGTCTCGCGTTTGACTGACATTCACGCGTCGGTTTAGCGCTCGCCCCGGCGGGCGAGCGCTAAACCGACGCGCCTCGCAGGAACCGTAATGCGCTGGTACATCCTGAAGGCGTTGTTGACGAAAGAGTTCTCGCGGCACATCGCGAACCGCGGCGGGATCGCGCTCGCGTTCCTGCTGCTCGCGATGGCGGTTCTCTTGAGTGTATTCACACCGGGCGAAACCACGGCCGCAGGCACGAGCATGGTCGGCGGCGTTCACCACTGCTTCATCGAGTTCGATCGACCCACCCCGCTCGTCAGGCACCTGCAGGCGAACGTGCCGCCGGAACTGAAAGCGCAGGTTCGGTTCCGCGAACTCCGAAAACCCGACGACGTCGATGGCGTGATCGCTGCGGAGACCGGCACCGGCTCGATCCAGATTCGACACGTGAACGAGCCGGGCAAGCGGCCGGCAGTGCAGGTGTCCGTGTGGCACCCCGACAGCGAACCCGGCGCGCTGGCGCCTTACGAACAGTGGGTGTGGAAGGAGAGCCGGCGTGCATTCGCAATTGAAGCCGCGAAGAAGATGACAGATGCGAAGATGCCTGACACACCGGCCTTCGACGCGGAAAACAACTGGCTCGTTTTGGAATCGCACAAGCGGTTCCAGGAGCAGGTCGAAGCCGGACGCAAGGCCGATGTGGGCGCGCCACTCGTGCCGGACCTGACCATCGACCGACGCGGGCTGGGCGGAAAGGTGCTCGACTTCCGCGCCGCGATCGCAACTGGCATGGTGGTGTTCGCGCTGTACTTCGCGTGTGTGTACCTGTTGCCCACGCTCAACTGCGAGGAACGCGAACGTGGCGTGCTGCTTGCGCAAGCGCTCACGCCAGCGTCGCCCACCGAGTTGCTCGCGGCGAAGTTCGTGTTCTACCCGGTGTTCGGGATCGGACTCGCGGCCACACTCGCGGCCGTCTACAAGCCGGACGTGTTGTCGAGCCTGTTCTTCTGGCTGGCGCTGTTCGCGGTCGGCGGCGGGTTCCTGGGTATCGGAATGACGATCGCGGCGTGGGCGAAGACACAGCGGGCCGCGTTCTTCGGCGGGATGTGCTACCTGCTCTCCGTCTCGATGCTATTGCTCATCTGTTCGCTCAACGGCATCCCGTTCCTGTCGTACTTGGCGGTCGAGTTCCACGGGCCGCGCATCTTGCACGCGGCGCTGAGCGGCACGGTGCAAACGGCCCACTGGCGGCACCTGGCCGCGGCGCTGGGCTTGGCGGTGGCGTGGTTGTTCGCAGCCGGCTGGGTGTTCCGCAGAAGAGGGTGGCAGTAACGAGTCGCGAGCAAAGGCAGGAGATGCAGCCAAAGTTCTTCTCTCCCGCCTTTGCTCGCAACTCGTCGCTATTCCTTGCCCATCAATTCCTTGACAAGCTTCGCGAGCGCTTCCACGTCTTTCTTCCCAGCGATCGCCTCGATGCGGGCCGGTGGCACCTTCAGTTTCTCCATGAAGTTCGCTGCGGACACCCACAACTTGTCGCGTTTCTTCCCTTCGGCGAGGTACAGGTCGGCTACCAACTCCGCAAGGCGCTGCCACGCGACCTGATCGATGTTGTCGTAGTACCGCTTGATGATCTTCTGCTGGTGTGGGGAGTAATTCTCCATTCCCATCGCGTGCGACTCCGTGAGTTGTGAACCCGCTATCAGCACACACGACGGACGGCACCGAGTCAAGGCGAGTAGCCCCGCTCTCATCCACGAACCCGGCGAGATTGTCGCATTGGAACGAGCCGCGACCGCCGGGGAGCGGGAGAGGTAACCCCCTCCCGCTCCCCGGCGGTCGCGGCTCGTCCAGAAATGCCACACCATCACCGGGTGTATCAGGACAATCCGCGTCACTCCGCGTCGGCCGCGTCGCCGACGAAGTCGCCGGTGTCGGAATCCGATTCGGCCGCGTCCGGTGGGAAGTAGAGAGTCGCGAGCGCAGCGGTGTGCGGTTCGCCGAAGTCGTCGTTGTTCGCGGGGCGCGACTCGCGGTGCGTGTAACTCGCGCTCTCTGCTGTCCGTGAGGCGAACTCCCTGCGCGCGGCTTCCGGCGACAGCCACGATACCGAATCACTCGCGAAACCGTAGTCAACGGCGAACGGCGCCGAAGAAGTTTCGCGCACCGGTTCGCTCGTCGCGACCGCGAGTGGTGCCGCGTCGAACGCGAACGCATCGAACTCCTCAGCGAACGCCGGTTCGTCGAGGAAGCCGAGGGTCCGCGCCTGACCGGACCCGGTCACGCTGCCGATGGTCCCATTCACGAGCAAAGACCACGCCGTCAGACTGCCGATGTCGGCGTTCGCCTTGTCGCTCACCTTCAGCGTCCACACACCCTGGGTACTCCGCCCGTCGAATGCGGAAAGCAGGTTCCCGGTCGTGTTCTCGATCTTGAACGAACCGCTAAACGGAGCCACGCCGCTCGCGATTGCGGTCGTCGCCTCGTCGTCAAACGTGGTGTTGGTGAGGTTATCGCCGCTCCCGCCACGGCGGTTGAACAGCGTCACCGTCTTGCCGGCCACGCCGTTCACCGTCGGCGACGTGAGCGTGATGACCAGGTCGCTGTCGTAGGTGTGTGCGATTGCCACCTTCACGTTCAGGTCGGTGATCTTCACGTTTTCGGTAACGGTGATGGTCGAGGTCGTCGTCTGACGATCCTTGATTGCCAGCGGCAGCCCGGTCGCGGAGAACGTGCGGTTCACGTTGAGCACCAGGCTCCCGGTCGCAGTGAACCGGTCGGCGGTCGTCTCGCCCGCGGTGCCGTTACCGTTCTGATCCATCGACTTGCCGGCCGTGTCCTGAATGCTCGGCCCGAACGTAAGTGAGTACGTGCCCGCGGCGGTCTGCGCGCCGAACCCGATGTCGAACTGCGTGGCGGAACCGGCCACGGGCGTGACGGTGTAGGTCGTGGTGATCGCACCGCTCGGGCCGTTGAAGCTCACGATGTCCGCGGTCGTGAACGAACTCGCGGTGATGGCCGTGTCGAACGTAATCCGCACCTTGTTGAGTTGCGTCGCGGTCGTGCCGCTGTAGACCGCGGAGACTACCTTCGGGCCAGGCGCGACGGGCGGACTGGTGGACGCGAACATCTTCGCGACGTTCAGTCGGCCGCCGGTGGAAACCATTCCGCTCAGCCCGGCAACCGTGTCCACGGACGACTTCAGTTTGTCGATTACCTGCGTGTAGCTAAGGGTCGGGTTCGCGTTCCAGTACAACGCGATCGCGCCCGCGACGTGTGGTGTCGCCATCGAGGTGCCGCTGAAACTGCTGTACGTGTCGTTCCGCGTCGTGCTGAGGATGCTCACACCGGGCGCGGCGAGCGTAACAGAACTGGCGCCGAAGTTGGAGAAACTCGCGAGCGCGTCGTTGCTGCCCGTGGCCGCGACCGTGACGACGTTGTTGTAGCTCTGGATGTAGCTCGCCGGGTAGCTGGCTGTGGTGTCGATGTTCTGGGCACTGTTGCCGGCCGCGGCAACGAAGATGTGACCCGCCGTTTGCGCGCGCCCGATGGCTGCGGCCATCGTGGTGCTGTACCCGCCGCCGCCCCAACTGTTGTTTGAAACCTTCGCGCCCTTGTTCACCGCGTAGTCGAGGGACGCGACCGCGTTGCTAATCGCACCACTACCGTCGGCACCAAGGAACTTCAGTGCCATGATCTTGACGGACCAGTTCACGCCAACCACACCGACGCTGTTGTTGCCGACCGCACCGATGGTGCCGGCAACGTGCGTGCCGTGGTTGTTGTCGTCCATCGGGTTGCCATCGCCGTTGGCGAAGTCGGCCCCGAAGATGTCGTCGATAAGTCCGTTGCCGTCGTTGTCGAGCCCGTCGGCGGTCTCGCCGGGGTTCCGCCACATGTTCGCGAGGAGGTCCGGGTGGTTGTAGTCCACGCCGGTGTCGATGACCGCGACGACGAAGTTCCCGCCGGTGGTGGTGTCCCACGCGGCGGGCGCGCCGATCTTGGTCAGCCCGTAGAGTGAGGAATACGACGGGTCGTTTGGGGTCTTCTGAAGCCGCACGATTTCGTCCGGTGCGGCGCTCGCGACACCGGAGAGCGAGCCGTAGAACGCGACCGCGGCGCCGAGGTCGGTGCCCGTCGTCAGTGTGACGCTGTAGATGCCGAATCCGATCGCCTGCACGCTCGACGCGAACGGGGTCGCGGCGAGAGCCGCCGCATCGGACGCCGTGTTGGTTTCCGCGTCCATGACCACGTTCACGCGATCGCTGGCGACGGCCCCCGTCGCGACCAGTTCCGGTAGCGTGAGGCTTGCGAGGTCGTCCAATTTGGTAGGCGTGGTGCGGTCTTCGAGCAACTCCACTGCGAGGCGCACACGTCCAAACCGCGACCGGTCAGGGAATCCCATACCAAGCCCCTTTCGAGACGTGATTACGCCGGATCGGCGCAGGGTAACGAACCGTGAATTGGTGGGGAACCCTGCTGCTCAGCAATACTTACCCAATTCATTCGCCCAGGCCATGCACACGGATTCAAATTCCCGGAAAGCGTTCGCCACAGTGTCGGGAAACACGACATGGATGTTGGGAAGCGAGCGGGGCGTCTGCCCACTGTTGAACACTCGCGCGTGCGTTTTGAAGCAAAACGGCGGTTTACCCCCCCCGCTCACCCAGGACTCTTACCCCTTGCGCCACATCAGTTCGGCCTTGTCGCCGTGCTTCGCGTGCTTCGGGTCGATCGCGTGCACTTCGAGTTGCACACCCTTCTCGGTGAACGCTGCATCCACCCACCCGCTCACCTCGGTTTTCGCGAACGGGTAACCGATCGCCGGCAGGTTGATGAGGTGAATCCCGTCCTTCTGTGCGAGGCGCCACGTGTGCGTGTGCCCGAACACGAACGCCTTCACCTGCGAGCGGTCCTTCAGCACCGGCCACAGATCGACACTGTCCGCGATGCCGCTCGACTTCGCCCCCTTTGGGATGTCGAATTGCAACGGGTGATGCACGAACACCACGGCCGGCTTCGTCGTGCGGTCGTCGAGCGTCTTCGCGAGCCACTTCAGTTGCGTCTCACCGAGCATCCCGCCCCCGGTGTTCTTCGGGTCGAACGAGTCCAACACAAACAGGTTCACGCGTTCCAGTTCCACAACGGTCACTTGTTTGCCGTCCACCGGCTTGTCCTTCGGGCGGAGCTTGCTCAGCGCGTCCGCGAATCGCGTGAAGTTGTCGTGGTTGCCCAGTCCCAGGTGCAGCGGCACGTTGGCTTCGCGGACCGGCTCGACGAGTTTGGCAAACAACTCGTATTCGGCCGCGGTGCCGGTCTTGTACGCGAGGTCGCCGTCGATCACCGCACACACCGGCTTGGGGGACAACTTCGCGACTTCGCCCGCGACCTGTTTGAGCCGGTCGTGCATGTTGCACTCGCGGGCCACCTCCTCCGCTTTCTCCCCAATGTGCGAGTCCGAGAGCAGCGCGACGCGGTGCGGGTCGGTGTCCGCGGCGCGGGCGAACGCGGGCCTGAACACGACCACGCCAGTGGTCGCGGCGACCGATGCGAGGAACCGGCGACGGGTCAGAGGAAGGAGTGCGATAGGCATGGGAGAGCCTCGGTTGTGGTAACTCGCGAAGTCGGGACCGAACCGTTCGCGCGGGAGAAGCACTGTTCGGCATGGGGCGTATCTGACGCGCACGCAGTTGTCTCAAATCTCTTTCCATCCTACGTCTCAAGCCCCAAGTCGAAGACCTGTACCATTGAGGTTTTCGACTTGGAGGGTCGGACCGGCTTTGCGGAGGCCCCGTCGAACCGCCGGCGTAAGCCGGCTGGGTTAGGGTGAAAAAACCCAGCCGGCTGGGTGAGGATGAAAAAACCCAGCCGGCTGGGTGAGGGTGAAAAAACCCAGCCGGCTTACGCCGGCGGTCCGACCCTCGCTGTGGAAACCGGGAGGGTCGGAAAGCGTGTCCTACACCCCCGACTTGGGGCTTGAGACTTGATGACTTGAGACGGCTAAATGATCTGCTTGATCGGTTCGGCGCCTTCGACGCCGACGAGCTTCTGATCCAACCCGCCATAGAAGTATGTGAGCTTGTTCGGGTCGAGGCCCATCTGCTGAAGCACGGTCGCGTGCAGGTTCTTCACGTGGAACCGGTCGTCCACCGCGAAGTTCCCCAACTCGTCCGTCGTGCCGACGCTCATACCGCCCTTGATCCCGCCGCCGGCCATCCACGACGTGAAGCCGTAAGCGTTGTGGTCGCGGCCGCTGCCCTGCGCGTACTCCGCCGTGGGTTGACGGCCGAACTCGCCGCTCCAGATGATGATGGTGCTGTCGAGCAGTCCCTTGCGCTTCAGGTCTTTGATCAGCCCCGCGATCGGCTTATCGGTGTTGCCCGCGTGCAGGCTGTGGTTCTTCACCAGGTCGCCGTGCGCGTCCCAGTTGTAGTCGTTGTGGTTGCCGCCACTGTAAATCTGAATGAACCGAACGCCGCGTTCGACCAGCCGGCGCGCGAGCAGACACTTCCGGCCGAAGTCCTCGGTGCGCTTCTCGTCGATGCCGTAGAGCTTCTTCGTCTCGTCGTCTTCTTTCGAGAAGTCGACGGCTTCGGGCGCGTGTTCCTGCATCTTGAACGCGAGTTCGTAGCTCGCGATGCGCGCCACGAGTTCGCTGTTGTCCGCTCGTGTCGCAAGGTGCTGCTGGTTCTTCTCCTTGAGCCGGTCGAGCAGGTCGCGCTGTTGCGCGCGTGTTGTGCCTTCGGGCATCGCGAGGTCGTGAATCGGCGTCTTGTCGGCGCGAATCTGCACGCCCTGGTACGCGGCCGGCATGTAACCGCTCGACCAGTTCTTCGGCCCGCTAATCGGCCCGCCCGAGTTGTCGAGCATCACGACGAACCCAGGAAGGTTCTCGTTCACACTGCCGAGGCCGTACGTCACCCACGAGCCGAGGCACGGGCTACCGCTCAACAACCGCCCGCTGTTCATCATGAGCAGGCCGGAGCCGTGAATCGGCGACTCTGCGTACATCGAGTGCAGGAACGCGATGTCATCGACGCACGACCCAACGTGCGGGAACAGATCGGAGACGCGCTTGCCGCACTTGCCGTAGTTCTTGAACGCGTACTTCGGCCCGACAACGCGGCCCTTGTCCTTCTTCCCGCCGCGGCCGAACGTTTTCACGTCAATCGTCTTCCCGTCGAGCGCCGCGAGTTTGGGCTTCTCGTCGAAGGTATCGACCTGGCTTGGCCCGCCGTACATGAACAGGAAGATGACAGCTTTGGCCTTGGCCGCGTGCATCGGCTTCTTGGGCGCCATCGGGTTGATGAACGTCGTGATGCCCTTCGGCGCCTCGTTCGCGCGGAGCGGGTTGTTGTGCAACAGCCCCGTGAGGCCGAGCCCGCCGAACCCGGCCCCGGTTTCCCAGAGAAACTCGCGCCGCGTGCGGCGGCAGAACTGGTTCGCGTCGTTATCGTGCATGGCAGAAAGCCTCGGTTGGCGTGTGGTAGAGCGGTGGCCCAACGAACCACCGCGAATGGGTCAGTCCAAATACACGAACTCGTTGGCGTTGAGGCACAACAGGCAGTACTGCGTGAGCGATTTCAGGTCGTCGAGTTTGTGCTTGTCCTTCAGGCGCTCGATGAACGCGACGTCCTGTTTCACCTCGTCCGCGCTCGGTACGCGCCCGGTTGTGAGCCGGATCGCGCGCGTTACCTGCGCGGCCACATCACGCGGAAACTCGTTCTGGATGCGCTTCGCGAACGCTTCCGCTTGCTCGTTGGCGAACTCGCCGTTCAACAGCCCGAGCGATTGCGTCGGCACGGTGGTGATGTACCGCACCGGGCAGCTCGAATCCGGGTCCGGTTGGTCGAAGCCGACAAGGATCGGCACGCGGAGCGACCGCTTGATGTGCGCGTACACGCTCCGCCGGTTCGCTTCTTCGGGAGCGGAGGTCGGCCAGCCCTGCCCCGGCACCGACTGACCCGCGAGCACTTCCTTTGGGATCTTCGGGAACGTGCTCGGCCCGAACTGCTTCAGGTTCAGCGAACCGCTCGCGAGCAGGATCGAGTCGCGGACCTCTTCGCCGGAAAGCCGCCGCATGTTGAACCGCCATAGCAGCGCGTTGGAAGGGTCGGTCTTGAGGTTGTCCGCGTCCGCGGTCGCCGAGAGCCGGTAGGTACTCGACAGCATGATGAGCTTGTGCAGGCGCTTCAATTTCCAGTCGCCCGCCATGAACTCGGCCGACAACCAGTCGAGCAGTTCCGGGTGCGTGGGTTGTTCGCCGAGTTTGCCGAAGTCGTTCGCGGTGGGCACGATCCCGCGGCCGAAGTGGTACTGCCACACGCGGTTCACGAACACCCGCGCGGTGAACGGGTTGTCCTTCCCTGCGATCCACTCAGCGAGGACCGTGCGCCGACCGCTCGACTTCACGCCCGCGGTGATGGCCGGGTCCGGGAGGCCGAGCACTTCCGGGAAGCCGGGTTTCACTTCCTTGCCCTTCGCCTGCGGCGACCCGCGAACGAGCAGGTGCGTGGTCGGCGGGTTCTTGTCGCAGTTGTTCACCGAGAGCGCGAGTTGCTGACCGGGCGGGGCCGGCTTCTTTTCCAGCGTGGTGCGTTCCGTCTTGAGTGCGGTGTAATCGTCTTTCACCTTGCCCTTGAGTGCTGGCACCACCTTCTTCGCGACCACCGCCGGCCGGTCGATGCCCTCCGCGGCGCGCTGGTCTTCCGCCGGTAGCGTCTTGATCACTTCATCTTCGATCGCCGCCATCAGTTTCTTGATCTCCGCGACGCGGGCCTCGCGCTTCTTCAGTTCCTCCTCGTAGAGTTGCCGTTGGTTCGGCGCGGTGATGTCCGAGAGGCTGTTCGCGGAGCGAACGTCGCGGTTCTCGGAGTACGGCTTGATGTCGCGGAAGAACGCGACCAGTTTGTAGTAGTCGGCCTGCGGAATCGGGTCGGCCTTGTGGTCGTGACAGCGCGCGCAGTTGAACGTGGTGCCCAAGAACGCTTGCCCCGCGGTCGCGACGATGTCGTCGTAGCCGTCGAAGAGCGCCTGTTCGCGGTCGGCGGGTTCGTCGTCCCAGATGCCGAGGCGGTAGAACCCCGTGGCGGTCACCGCGTCCGGGTTGAAGCCAGGTATCTCGTCGCCCGCGAGCTGTTCTTTAATGAACTGCGTGTACGGCTTGTCTTCGTTGAAAGACTTGATGACGTAATCGCGGTAGCGCCACGCGAACGGCTTGGGGCCGTCGCGCTCGTAGCCGTTGGTCTCCGCGAATCGCACCACGTCGAGCCAGTGGCGTCCCCATTTCTCGCCGTACTGCGGCGACGCGAGCAGCTTGTCGAGCAACTTCTCGTAAGCGTCCGCGTCCTTGCTGTGTACGAACGCATCGACTTCTTCCGGTGTGGGCGGCAGCCCGGTGAGATCGTAGTACGCGCGTCGAATGAGCGCGGCCTTTGTCGCGGACGCGACCGGCTTGAGACCTTTGGCTTCGAGACGCGCGAGCACGAACGCATCAATCGGCGACTTCACCCATTCGTTGTTCTTCACTACCGGCGCGGTGGGCCGCTTCACCGGTTGATACACCCAGTACTTCTTCGCTTCCTCCGTGACGACGCTCTTCTTGGCGATGTCGGTGCCCATGCGGTCGGAGGAAACCGGTAGCCCGTCCTTCACCCACTTTTCGAGCGTGGCGATGTCCTTGTCCGCGAGCTTGCCCTTCGACGGCATCCGTTGCTTCTCGTCCTTGGAGTGAATCAACTGAAGGAGAAGGCTGTCGGCCGGCTTCGCGAGGTTCACGGCCGGCCCGCTCTCGCCGCCCGCGAGCGTGCCCTTGCGCGTGGTGAGGTTCAGTTCGCCCTTGAGTTTGTCCGGGTCGGCCCCGTGGCACTTGAAGCAATGCTGGGTGAGTACCGGCAGCACCTCCTTCTCGTAGAAGGACACCTGCGCCTTCGTGAATGTCGGCGTGTCGGCTTTCTTGTCTTGCGCGCGCGAGTGGAAGCCGCCGGTGAGCGCGGCCGCGCCCGCGACGAGGGCCACGAGAGCGAAGGAGCGAGCGAGGCGTGCGGTCATGGCGTGCGTCCGGGCGGGCGGGTGTCTTGGCGAACCCCGCCCGCAAGGGCGGAGGTAAGGGTGGCAACGAGTTCGACGCACCCCCACCCTTGCGGGTGGGGTTCGCCGGCGATCACGGCGATTCTACCGTGACCGCCATCACGATCGGCGCGGTGCGGTCCGGTCCCTTCACTAACTCAATCGTCTTCAGCATCGCGTCCGGGCGCTTCGGTGTCACGCTCAGATAGCGGATCTGCTGCTGACGCAGCGCGAACGCGAACTTCGAGCCGGGCACGTCCACGCGACGGATGTAGTCCGCGAAGTGGACACCGTTCTTCAGTTCGTGGTCTTCCGTCTTGCCGTCGTCGTAGGTGAGCCGGACGATCATGCTCACCGTGCCGTTCGGGTTCGGTTGCTGCGCCGACCAACCGCCCACGCCACTGAGCATGTGAATCGTCTTTGCTTTACCGTTGAACGGTAGGCTCACGCTCTTCGGCATCTTGGGCGGCACGTTCCCTTGCGGGCCGTTCAGCATCACCGCGTTCTTCACGGTGTCCTTTAGCGGATCGACCAGCACGAACGGCACTCCTTCAAAAACCTTCGGACGCCAGTCGGGGAAGATCAGGCGCTCCGCGGTGCCGCCGGCGTCGAAGAACATGTCCTTCGTGCTGACTACCGTTGCGACCTTGTCCAGCGGCAGCGGCACGTACTTGCCCTTCTGCGCCAGGAATTCGAGCAGGTCGGTCAGTTCCTCCGGCTTCATGATCTTCTCGAAGCCTTCGGGCATGAGCGACTTGTCCGTTTCCTTCATGGTCACGATGTCATCCTTCGCGAGCGCGTGCTTCTTGGCCTCCGCGTCGATGATCTCGGTTGTCGTCGCCGTCTGCGCGCCGAGGATGCCGAGGATGGTGCGGTCATCGGCCGTCGTCACGCGATACAGCTTGAAGTTCCCCTCCACGCTGCGCGACGGGTCGAGTATCGCGATGGTCAATTCTTCCTTCGGGTGAACGCCGAAGCCGGTGAGGTCCGGGCCGATGGTGGTGCCTTCGGTGCCGTGCTTGTGGCACTTCGCGCAGTGCGCGACGAACATCTTCTTGCCGTTCTCGACGTTGCCACTTTTAGCGAGCGCGGACTTCAGTTCCTCGATCACCTTCTGCCGGTCGGGGCTGGGCAACCCGCCGCCGAGCGCGAGCATCTTCTTCGCGCGTTCGCTGATCTCCTTGTCAGGGTGCGACGCGAGCGCCGTTCGCTGATCGAGCGCGAGCATGTCGAAGCGGAGCGTACCCTTCTCCACGGCATCCAAGAACGCTTTCGCGGAATCGGTCTTCGCGAGTACCAATCTCAGCGCGACTGGGCGCACAAGAGGCGGGAGGTCTTTCAGCTTCGCGACGACCGCGGAGCCGACCCCTTTAGACTTAGATTGCGCCAGCGCCTCGAAGATTCCGGTCGTGAGCGTGGCGGAAGCCTCCGGCGTGACAACCGCGAGTAGCTTCGTGGCCGCGTCGTCACTCTCAGGTTGGAACTCGACGATCTGCTGTGCCGCCGCGACGCGGTCCGCGTCCTTCGCCTTCGCGTCGGCGAGTGTCGCGAACGCGGTTGCGGTGATCTTCGCGAGTTGCGCGTCGATGCCACTGACACCCCACCCGGCCGCGAGTTTGAGGAGCTTGCCGCGAGATGCGGCGGGCAAACTCGCGAGCGCTTGCGCGATGGTCGCTTCATCACCGGCGCCCAGTTTCGGCTTCTTGCTCGGTGGCCATCCGACCGCGAGACCAGCGATGAACCGCTCGGCCACGGCCGGTTTGGACTCGCGCACCGCGGCCAGCAGGCTCGTCAGTGCGGTCTGATCGTCGCGCCCGGCGAAGTTGCGCGCCGCAGCCTCCACCGCGTCGAGAACGGCGACCCTCTCCGGCAGGTTCTTCATGTTAGCCAAGAAGAAGTGATCGTGCGCCGCGGCGGCGCCCAGGATCGCGGCCCGCGTGGGCGAGTCCATCTCGCTCAGCTCCCCAAGCACCTTCGCGAGCCGCTCGCCGCCCGCAGCACTCGACGGCAGTTCGGACAGCGCGAGCAAACCCGCAAGCCGCACCTTTGGATTGGTGTCGGTGAACACGGACGTGGGCACCTTCGCGAACCACTCCGCCTGGCGCGGCACCACGGCGAGCGCTGCGACCCGCACCGACGCCGACGGGTGCGACGTGGCGCCAACGACCGCCTTCGCAGCCGCCTCGTTCTTCCCGTCGAGAGCGCCGATGGTCGCCAGCGCGTGCAGCGCGTGAACGGCCGCCGGGTTGTTGCCGGTCTCGTCCACCGTCTTGTCTTCGAGCAGTTTGATGAGAGAGCCGACCGTGTCGGCGTTTGCGCTCGCGGCCAACAACCGCTGCGCATGAAGACGCCACGTCATATTCGGGTGCTTCAGCGTTTCGATCAGCTTTTCTGGCGTCGCATCCTTCAGCGTGAACGGCTTCTCAGGTTTCGCCTTCGTGTAGACGACGCGGTAGATGCGGCCGTGCGTCTTGTCGCGCAGTTCGGTTTCGTAGGCGTTGCCCTTCCCGTTGCGGAAGCCCGCCGGGGTCGGGTTGTGCTGCACGATGAAGTTGTACCAGTCCATCACCCACATATGCCCGTCGGGACCAACTTGCGCATCAATCGGCGCGCACCATTCGTCATCACTCGCGACCAAGTTCCAACCATATTTGGCCTTGAAGCTCGTCCCCGATGGCTCGAACGACATCGTCGCGGTGAGGTGCGCCGTCGGTTCCGAGATGAACGCGGTGCGGTTCCAGTATTCGCGCGGATATGTACGCGCCGTGTATATCGAAACATTTGCCGCCGCAGTGAACCCGCCGTGCCAGTCCACTTGCCGCACCTTGTCCGTGATCGGCTCGATATGGTTGTCCTGCGCGATGTTCTGCAATACGGTCGGCGACAGCCCTTTCACCTTTTCGTAGTAGCGGTTCGGGATCGGCATGTGAACGAACGGGCAGCCGTTCGCGGTGCTGCCGAACAACTCGCCGCTCTCGTCGAAGCACAAACCCCACGTGTTGTTCGATGTGCTGCGAAGGAATTCGAGCTTCGTGACCTTCAGGTCGCCGACTTCGAGGCGTCCCTTGCTCGGCTCGACCTTGAAGCGATAGAACCCCTGCTTGAAGCTGTGTCGCTCGTCGCCAACCGTGCCGTTGAAGCCCGCGTAGCCGACGGAACCGTACACCCAGTTATCGAAACCGTAGTGCAAGTTGCTCGGCCCGGCGTGCGTGTCGCCGGTGCTCCATCCGCGGAACAACTCCTGGCGCACGTCCGCTTTGCCGTCCTTGTTGGTGTCTTTGAGGAATAGCGTGACCGGCGCTTGATGTACAATCAAACCGCCCGCGTATGGAAGCAGGCTCGTCGCGATACTCAACTTATCCGCGAACACGGTGACCTTATCACATACGCCGTCGCCGTCGGTGTCCTCGCACATCACGATGCGGTCGCGGCCTTCGCCGGCGGGTTTCATCTCGTTCGGGTAGTCGAGTGTAATCGACACGAACAATCGGCCCTGTTCGTCCCACGCCATCGCGAGCGGCTTCCCGCCTAATTCCTTCTCCGTCACGAATACCTTCAACTGAAAATCAACCGGCGTGATGATGTGTTTCATGCTCTCCTCAACGGAGAGCGGTTTCTGCATCTTGGTGAGCGGTTCGCGATTACCGCCGCGGGCCGGGTAGAACGGCACCTTCGCGTCCATGAACTCGAACGGCTTCACGTCCTTCGCGATCTTCGTCATCTCGGGCTTTTCGAGGTTCAGCGGTTCCGCGTAAGTACCCGCGAGCGCCGGGTCTTGCTTCACCGACCAACGCAAGCCGCGCTCAAGCAAGTTGTGGAAACCGGGGTGACTCCACGTGCGCTGATCGTGCCCCCACGCGGTATAGAACACGCGGCCCTTGCCCTGCTCGCGAACCCACGTCCACGGTTCCTTCAACTCGCCTTCCGCGCGAATCTCAAGAACGGTGCGGCCCTTCTCGTTATGTTTCGTGTGAACATAGGTTTCATCCCAACTTGAGAAGCTCTTGAAGTCCTTCGTGATCTCGTGATCGGCCTTCACAACTTCCGTGCGGAACGTCCCGGTGCCGTGACTGCGGAACTGCGCGCCGACCATCTCGATATATTTCGGCGAATTGAGGAAGCAGTAACTCGCGCAGTGAAGCGGCACGAAGCCCTTTCCGCTCTCCACATACTCCAGAAGCGCCTTCTCTTGTTCCGGCGCAATCTTGGTGTGATTCGCGAAGATCATGAGCGCGTCATACGCGCCAAGGTTCTTCGGCGTGAGGTCTTCGAGTTTGTCGGTGTATGTCAACTCGATGCCGCGTTTCGCGAACACGGGTTGCAGTTGCTTGAAGCGGTCCGCGGGCCGGTGCCCGGCGGTGTCGCCGAGGAACAGCACCTTGAGTTTCGGCGGCTCCGCGCCGAACGCGGGAACCGTGAACGTCAACGCGACCAGGGAGAATAAAACGCGCATCACGACTCCTCAGGGAGGAGAAGAGGAATTAACCGCACAGGCACAAAGGGCACGAAGAAGAGAAACACAAGCAAGAGAAATCTTGTCTTGAAAACACTGCTTGCTCTTGTCTTCTTGGTGTCCTTTGTGCCTTTGTGGTTAACTCCTCTTCCGTCTTTTTGCCTCACACCAGTTCCGGGGCCACGGCGTCGGTCAAATGTTGAATGATGCCCGCGACGGCACCTTGTCGCTTGCTGCCCTTCGCCCGCACGATACGGCACTCCGCGAACGACGGCGGCAGCGCCCGCTCACCGGCCTTCGACACCACTAACTCGAACAACGATTCGTCGATCTCGAACAACGGCGTGTGGATGAACACGGTCGCGGGGTTGAACAGGTTGATCACGGCCGCGACGCCGACCGCGACGTAACCCGCCACCTCTCGCAATTCTGTGCGAAGATCAACCAAGCCCGCTTTCGCGAGTCCGACGACCTCGTCCACGTTGACCGCACGGCCGAGTTTTGCGCTCGCGTGCCACGCGAGCGCCGAATCACTGGCGACCGTTTCGAGGCAGCCGGTGTTGCCGCAACCACACCGGCGCCCGCCTTCGGACACCGCGGTGAAGTGCCCGATTTCGCCCGCTAATCCCGACCGCCCTTTCAGGAGGCGCCCGCCGCTCATGATCCCCAATCCGACGCCCGCGCCAACATCCAACACCGCGAAATCGTCCATTCCCTTTGCAAGTCCGTAATGCCGTTCCGCGAGGCAGAGCGCGTGCGACTCCTGAAGCAGCACACATTCGACACCGAGGCGCTGGGCGAGGTCTGCGGCCGGCGTGTGACCATTCGTGATGGGCACATTCGGTGACAGCACGCCGCACCCCTTGCGGTAGTCCACCAACCCCGGCAGGCTCACACTGAGGCCGAGTGTAGTGATACCGGGCCGCGCCATCACCTTGTTGGCCGCGACTTCGAGCGTCAGGAGCAAATCCTGGTACGTTGCGGGCGTCGGGGTGGTTAACGCGTCGTCGTGGAGCGAACCGTCGAGACCTGCGGAGACGACCTCGCAGTGGCCCACGTCGATCGTGACGCCGAGTACCTGCGCCGAAGTGGTCGCGAGCCGCAGTTTGGGCGCCGGTCGGCCCCGCGCGAGTTCGGTCGCGTACGCCTCTTCGAGCAATCCTGCCTTCAATAAGGACGCGACCGCCTTCGACACGGTGGGCGCACTGAAACCGCTTTCGCGCGCCACCTCCGCGCGCGAAAGAGCGCCCCGCGACTGAATCACGCGGAGTACCTGCCGCTCGTTCAGTTTCCCGACGAGCGCGGGCCGGATCGTGGTGATCGCGGACATCAAACGCGTCCTGTCTGTCATCGTGGAAGTCAGGGTAGATAAGCGGCTACGGTTTGTAAGGTAGTTTTAGTAAAGTTGATTTCGAAATTGTCGGGGCCGCGATTCAGCCTCGCGGGAGTTCGATCACGAACACCGTGCGGCCCTCACTTCGCTCCCACGCGATGTGCCCACCGTGGGCGTCGGCGGCTTGCTTCGCGACCGCGAGGCCGAGACCGATGCCCTGGTCCTTACCGGTCACGAACGGGTCGAACATTTTCTCCGCGATCAGCGGAGGCGGTCCCGGCCCGGTGTCGCTGATTGTTACTGACGCTCCGCTGCGCGTCGTGGCTACGCGAACATTCACTTCACCACCCGCGCCGGCGGCTTCGACCGCATTACCGATCACGTTTCCGAAGAGGTGCGAGAGTTGCGTCGGGTCACCGACAATCACGACGGTTTCGCCCGGCGGTTCCCAGATTACCGTTGTGCCGGCGTGCTGACTCTGCGGCTTCAACAGGCTCACCGAATGGCTGATGAGTTCCGCGAGGTCGCACGGCTTGCGCTCACCAGTGGGCGGTTTGCCAAGCGCGAGGAACTGCCGCAAGTTGCTTTCAATGCGTGCGAGTTGCCGCAGCGCCACGCGAAGCGGTTCGGGGTCCGCAGAAGGGTTCTCCGCGAGGAACAGTTCCACCGCGAGTTTCGCACCGGCTGCCGCGTTGCGAAGCTGATGCGCCAGCCCACCGGAGAACTGACCGAGTACCTGCAATCGCTCCGTGCGCTGGAGTTCGTCCTGGTACGCGGCGAGCCGGCGGGCCATCTCGTTGACGGCTTCGGACAGGTCGCGGAGTTCGTCGTCGGTGCCGGTAGCCGGCATTGGGCGGAAGTCGCCGGCCGCGATGAGCCGGGTGCGGGCGTCGAGGTTGCGCACGCGGCGCACGAGGCGCGAGCCGAACGCGAACGCGAGTATCACCGCGCCCACGCCCGCGCCGCCGAGGATGAGGAGCGGGCGCACCGCGTCGCGCACGGCTGTGCGGCGGAGCGATTCGGGGTAGAAGATGTACAGGTCGCCTCGCCGGGGCGTGGACTGCTCGCGTAGTGCTAGACGCAAGCAGCGGTACTCCTGTCCCGCGACCATGACCGACGGGCCAAGTTGAAGGTCCGCCGTCTTGATCGTGGGGACCGCGCGGGGCACGTCGGTCGGCGGCGGTTGCGATTCGGCAAAGGTTGACACCGGTTCGCGCGGCAATTCGCCCGTGGGCACGAACATGAACTCGGCCCCAGAGAACCCCTTCATCTGTTCCAGTACCGGCTGGGTCAGCGGGAACGTGCTGCGTGGTTCGTCGAGTGTGTGGACGATGGCCCACTGCTGCTCCGCGAGCCGGCTCTCGGCGTTGCGGGCCGCGATTTGTGCTGCCCACGCGGTCGCGACCGCGTCGCCTATTAAGAGCAGCGTGAGTGGAAGGAGCAATCGGTAGCGGAGCGACAGGCGCATGGAATGTGTTCCGACGAGCCGGAAGCGAAAGCAACGGACAGGCTTTGCCGTCGCTTACGCTTCGGCTCGTCAAGCACGCGCCCACGGTTCGCGTGGTGTGTAGAATAGACGTTACTCTCCGCGAGCGGACCGCATTCGCGCGCACCGGGGCTTTCTCGCCCGGCGATGTTGTTTTATGCTGTAGGTGAGCCGGAACGGTATCCCGGCACGCTGAATCAAGGAACGGACGGCGGATGGACGGCATCTTCCACGAACTGTCCCGCAAGACCGACCCGGCCAAGCTGCTCGGCTACCTCAACTTCTCCGACGGGCGCCCGGACCCGCGGTTCCAGAAGGGGCTGGCCGACGCCTGTGCGCACCTCCTGGAGTCCGGCGACGCGACGCCCTGGCGCACGCTCCCCGAGTGGCTCACCCACGAGTTGAACGGCCTCGTCGTCGCCGGCGCAGCCGCGTTCCGCGACCCCACGCAAGTCCGCGCGGTAATGGATGCCGCGCTCGTGCGGCTTCCGATCGCGTACCGTACCCATCATTCCGACCAGCTCGCGCACCAACCGGACTCCGCGCTGTTTGGACCATTCTTCCTCGCTCGCTGTTGCGAAGCGGTGTTGAAGCAGGGCCAGCCGTGGGAAGCGGACCGGCTCGTCTCGGACGGCTTGAACCTGCTGAACGACTATATCGGCTACCGCCCGATTGCGGTGTTGGAGACGCGCCCGAACACGGAATACTACGCGCACGAGAAAGTCCGGCCCGTTCCGCTTGCGCTCGCGGGCGCAGGTGTTTCGCCGGGCGTGTACGCCGACATCGTCAGGCCCGCGCTCAAGTTGCTTGAGGTAACGGAAGCTACGCTCCTCGAAGAAGCGAGTTTCGAGCCGAAGAATCTCGACGAGTTGGCATTTGATCCGCGGGCGCACGACCACTTTCACCCGGTGAACAAGCGGCCCAACGTGCTGTTCGGCGAGTGGGATCCGCACACCATCGACAACAGCGGTTACTTCCGCCGGTTTGTGCTGCGGCAGATGACGCTCGACACGCTGCTGACGTGGGTGTTCCCAGGCGAGCCGCCCACGTCAGCGATTGGAGTTTCCGACAAGAGCGAGCGTCTGTTTGAAGCGGCGGCGGTGCTTGCGGGCACGATCTTGATGGGCGCGGGCGTGAGCGGGTCCGGTCCTAACTTCCACGACTCCACCGTCACGCTCTCGAAGCTCGTTCCGCGCATCGCGCGTTACCGCGACGCCTTCTATCAGCGCCTCCTGAAAGCATTGCCAGGTGCGCATGGCGAGCGTTTGCGCGCCGAAGCCGAGAAGCGGAAGCAGCCGTTCGCGGGCGTGCGACAGTTCCTCAATCAAGCGATTTCAACACAGCGCGCCTCGCACCTTCAGGACCGCCGGCTCGCGCAGTTCTACGCCGCGATGGGCTACCCCTCGGCCGCGCGCGAACAGGCGACCCGAATCGCGGCGCCCGCGGTCCGGCTCGGAACCGAGATCCGCATCCGGCAGACGGAAGCCGGGTTTGCAAGCGATCACTCTCGCCCTCAGGACGCGGCCCCGCTGTTGTCCGAAGTTGAAGACCTGCTGCGCCGCGGGATCGACTGCGGCGCGCTCGTCGACCCGTGGAACATCCTCGGCTATCAAGGCTTATTCCCGATCTTCCCGGGGCGTGAAGACACCGTGCGCGACCCCCGGGCGGAAGAACTCATTCACATTGCCAGGCGGCAACTCGACCTCTACGCCCGCACCAGCGCCGCCGCAGCCGTGGCCGGTGACGGCGCCACACGCGAGAGATTAACCTCGCACATGCGCAATTTCGCTTCCTGGTGGGACCGGTTCGCGACGAGTACCGTGAACGACATGCCGCGCATTGTGGGCCAGGAGCGATCCGACGCGGCCGAACACGTCGCCGACTCGCTCACCGAGTGGGCGTCACGACAACCCGGGTCGAACGACATCGCGTTCTGGCGGCAGCACCGCGACGGGTTCACCAGTCCAACCGCGTTCGCGCAGGTGATTGAACCGCTCATCGATCGCCGCGAATGGCGGGCCGCGATGAGCCTTCTGATGATGTGGCTCGCGGAGAGCGACACGGTTCCGCTCGACGATCCGGGCGCATCGTTCGACGCGCTCGCCGAGCGCTGGCTCCGCGGCACGCTCGCGTCGGAATCGGTCGCGGAGCGCGCGCCGCTTCTTCGCCGCTTCTTCGAGATGCTCGAAGCGAACGCGAGCGAGGACTGGCACACGCCACACGAGTGGTTAACCGAACCCCGCCCGCGCAACGAGAACGAAGAGGAAGACAAGTTCGGGTCCGCTTACGAGAACATGACGTACAAGGACTCGACCGACGATGGCGTGGAAGGTTCGGTCGCGGGCGATCCGCCGGCGCCGGTAGGCGAGTTCCAGTTGGAAGCACTGGCCGATTCAATCGAAGACCGGCTCGAATTCCTGCACGCGATTGCGAAACTGTGGCGGCTCGCGGCACGCCCGGATGTGTGGGCGCCGACCGACACCACCCGCGACGCGACGCTCGCCGTGTGGCTGACCGCCGCGCGGCGGGCCAACGATTCGCTTGGGCTGTTCCTCGACCGGCTCACCGAAATCGGCGTGCCGGACCCGTCTGGCGGGCACGAGGGGATGATCGAGTTCGACCGCCGCCGCGCGATCAAGGGTCACCTGCTCGATCTCGGCGTGTCGGCGTGCGTGGATGTCCGCCGGGCCGCGTTCGCGCTCGCGGCTGTGCGTTCACCTGGCCCCGAGTTGGCGAGCGGGGGGCGTCAGCCCCCTGTTGCCGAAGAGTTCGCACCGCCCCCGTGGGAAACGCTGTTTGTCCGCATCGAGCGCGCGATCGGTCGTGGCGACGGCGCGGGTGTTCGTTCGTTCCTACCCGGTTTCATCACGCACTTCCGAAGCGAACCGCTGCTGTACTGCCCGCCATCGGACGGCGGCAAGCCACGCGAAGTACTGCAGTCGCAGACCGCGATCGGCGTGCTCGAGGACCTCGTGACGCGACTCCCGCGACTCGGCCTCTTGCGCGAAACCTTCCAGCTCACGAAACTGGCGCGGCAGATGGAGTGGAACAACCCGCCCGAAGGGCGGCGCGTGAGCAGCTTCGACCAACTGTTCCGCACCGCGCTAACGGGCGTGGTGGAAACGCTGCTCGCGGCGGCTTCGACGTGGGGCGAGGACGCGACCGGCGAAGAAGGCCCGCTGGCCGACGCGCTGTTCAAGATCGCGACTGAATTCCAGAACCTGTGGCACCAGCACAGTCAATCGTTGCGGTTGTCGGTGCTGGAAACGGTGAGCGAGGACGACGACTGGGAACCGATAAAGGGATTCGTGACGAAGTACGGCAGCGACCTGTTCACGGTGCCGTTCCTGGGTCTCTCCAACATGCGCGGCATCTTAGCGCGTGGCGTGACCGCGTGGCTCGATCACGAGATCGAAACCAACGACGGCCACTCAAAGCGCCCGAAGCTCGTCACCGACTGGGACGCGGGTACGCTCGACCGTACTCGCACCGCGCGCAGTGCGGAAGTTGTGCTTCAAGCGCTGATCGAGCACTACGACGAGTACCGCGACTACAACACGACGACGACGCAATCCGACTACGGCGAGAACATCCACATCTTGCTGGACATGTTGCGTCTGAAGGTGCGTTACGACCGGTTCGCGTGGCGGATGCGCCCTCTTGCTCTCGCTCACGAAGCACTCTGCCATCGCGGTTACGAGGCGCTCGCGGGCCGTTGGCGCACCTTCATCGCCGATAAGACGGTGGAGCTATCCGACGAGTTGCTGACCGAGTTGAACGAGCGCGAGACGCGTTACGGCGTGAAACTCCGCACCGTGCGCGACCGCCTGGAAGAGCGTTTCACGCGGCGGCTGGAGGTCGACCGTGCCGCGGCGCAGGTGCCGTTCGCGGCCGAATCCGCGCGCGGCGGCTTCACGGAAGACAACCCCGCGTTCGCGCGATTGCGTGTCGCGATTGAACCTCTGGAAGCGATCGTGAGTGGCGTGGGCCTGGACGTACCCACCTGGGTTCGGCGTCTGGAGGAAGCGTTGCGTCACACGCGTGACCGCACCGCGGAACCGCCACCGGCCCCGCCAACCGGCCTCACGTTCGAGGAACTCGAACGCCAGATGGACGAATGGGATAAGGGCTTGGGGGAGTAGAGCGTTGCG
>SXGR01056965.1_pt1 | contig 29465 bp, 25 predicted proteins | sample 3174711 | NCBI WGS metagenome assembly SXGR01 (sample SAMN11356860, study PRJNA531348) | freshwater metagenome | isolation source: freshwater sample F1-60 | place: China: Fuxian Lake, Yuxi | collected 2017-12-25 | reverse complement strand
CTCACTTTTTGGTTTGCCGCGAGGGTTCGCCGCTCGAAGCAATCGCAGGGCGTTCTCGCGGAAAAAAGCCAGAAACACGGCGGAATCGAGGGCCACGCCAGCGAGGGGCGGCGAGTCGCGTGGCGAGTGTTTCAGGGGATCCACGAGGTGGAGGTCGGGATCCGCGATCGGGCTCATGCCGCGCCAATCTGTTTCCCACAGTGTTCGGAGCGCGAAGTAGCGGCTGGCGTACAGGTCGAACGCGGTCTCCTGCGACGATGCCTTCCGGTCCATTTCGTGGGCGGAGGCATCCGCCGTGAGGTGGGCGTTGCTGGTGACGATGTCGGACCCGAAGATCAGGCGATGGCTCCACTTTCGGAAGAACGCGCGCACGGTCGTCGGATCGTGCCGGGAGATCTCGCGCACCATCCACTTCGTCGCGCTCGTGTCGAGGTTGAGGTTCGCGTGCCGTTCGAGCAGTCCGTCGAGGAAGGCGAGGTCCTCGGGCCAGCCACCCATGTGCGCGGCGATCCACGGAGCGCCGAAGCGGTCGACCGCGCGCTCAAACGATTCGTACTGTGCGCGCTTGGTGCCGTACCGCGACGCATCGGCGTACTTCGTCTTGAACCAGGTGTCCGGATCAGCGACATGAGCCATCAAGCACATGCCGAGGTCGGCGGCCCGTTCCATCGCGCGAATGCGCTCGGGATGGTCGAAGCTCATGAGCCCAGCGTCGCCCGCAGCCGTCGAGATGTCGATGCCCCGCGGCGCCGCCCAGAATTTCGCGATGCGCGCCCCCGCGGCGTGAAATGCGCCGATGCGATCGGCGTAACCGCGACCGTGCGCGTGAGCCGGATCGGTGCTGCGCCACTCAGGAACAGCGATGAACTGAATCCGTGCGCCGAACTGCTCTCGGAGCAACTCGACCTCGTCAAGGGATGGCGTCATGCTCCATACTTGCTCGACGCCAAAGGCGTCCATGGCCTCGAGCAGGAGAAGGGACGCGCGCTCACCGGTCACATGGGCGTGCGCATCGATGATCGGGATGGGCGGTGGCCCCATCCGCCTCGCTTCGTCGCGATAGTCCAGCCCAAGGAGGTTCGATTCGTTGGACACGAGGGCGATGCTAGGACGCGCGCCGCGACTTCGCGGCATCGCGCCCGCGCAGCGTCACGGTCTTGGGTGCGCGCGCTCGTGCTGCGAGGTGAGCTCGCGCGGCCGCCGCGCGCTTGCCGGGGTTCGTCGGGAGTTCGAGCGTGGCCGCAGTATGCACCATGCCGATGTACACCTCGTAGTCGGCCTCGATGTCAAGGTGACGAACGAGCTCGCACGCGATGTAGCCGCGGCTGCGAAGCGGCACTGGCGCGCCACCGGGTGCAACAAGATGTGGGATTGTGAGAAACGGATCACTCCCCTGATCGGGGGCGCGCGCGAAAGTTCGCAGCAGCACTCGTTCGTCGCGTGCAAGCAAGCAGAGCGCGAAGTTGCGACTGTCGCGGATGACTGGCGAGAGCGCTTGTCCCTTCTCCATTGCGACCAAGAGCATCGGTGGATGCATCGCGACCTGTTGCACGCATCGCACGACGACGGCGCTTCGGAGTTCGCCGAACGCACTCGTCAGAAGGAAGTGCGACGCGGGAACGAGGTCGAGGACATGCGCAATGGTGCTTCGGTCTGCGGCTGGTCGATCGGTCTGCATGGGATGTGGACTCCTCGCAGACATCTAGTCAGCGAGCCTTCGGAAGATAGAACATTTTCGTGCCATGTCCATAAAGACTTGATAACCATTGAGTTACGCAGTTGTTCCGGCGTTGGTTCGTTCTCGGACTCGGGAAAGTTTGGCTTGAGTGGGGGGTATGACTTGAATTTTGTCGATCGGTGTTGCATTGTGGGGCGTTGTGGGTACAGTCTCCGCGCCTCGCATGATCTTCCACGATGCTCTTCCTCGGCGAATACGAACACAGCCTCGATGCCAAGCAGCGGCTCGCCATTCCGAGCGAACTGCGGCAGGTGCTGAACCCTGCAACGATCGGCGCGGCATTCGTGGCCGTTCCAGGCCCGGACTCGCTGGTTCTCTGGCCCGACCTCACCTTCGAGAAACTGGCCTCGAACATGGGCGGATCGCTCGTGGGAGACGAGACGCTTCGCAAGTTCGAGCGACTCCTGTTCGCGCAAGCGTCGAGCGCGCCCCTCGACACGGCAGGTCGCATTCGCATCCCCGATCGACTGCTCGCTCGCTTCGGGTTGTCGGGCAGCGTCATGATTCTTGGAGTGCGAGATCACCTCGAGCTCGTCAATGCGACCGCATGGAAGTCCAAGGAGTCGGAGCGCGCAGCAGCCTCCGAGGACCTCTGGCGTCGTGCCAACCAGATTCTCGATTCACGGTCGGGGCAGGGCAAGTGACGGATCGCAGCCCTGTCGTCAACCCCGCTTGGGCAAGGAAGCCCTAGCGACAGCACATCACTCGCCAAGCGCACGGACGCGGCTGGCGGGCTCTCGAAAGCACTCGGTTCTGGCAGGGATGCTGGAAGCGAGCAGGACTAGGGGTCACGGAGGATCCCAATCGGTTCGCACGAAGCGCCAGGATGGCACTCTCGTGCGAGGCCGAGCCCTCGCGGCTTGGTTATTCGCCTCGCCCCCGCGTCACTGGCCCGACGCGGGGGCTTTTTCATTCACTCGCACACCCGATAATGCCAATTTCCCCATTTTGTCAATGCCCATCGGGGTGGCATCCGAATGAGCGATACCCTTTCAGTCGGTCGGGTTCCTTGTCGATGAAACATTGGCAGGGGTCGCAGGGATGGCGCACGGTGCGCCTGAGGCGAACCGATCAATCGGCTGGCGAAGTTCCAGCCGTCCTTGGGATAGGAGGTCCGAATGCTTGTCATCACGAGACGCGAAGGCGAAGAGGTGATCATCGGCAACCCAGCGTCGCCGATTGGCATCGTTCGCATTGCCTCCATCAAGGGTGACCGCGTTCGCATCGCCTTCGAGTTCCCCCGCGAGATTCCCGTCCACCGCAAGGAAGTTGCGGCGCAAATCATTGCCGGCGCCACCGACCCGGCCAAACCCGTGATTGGCCAGATCCGACCGGCCGCCGAGGGCTAGTTTACCGCCCGAACCTCGCGGATTTCCGGGATGCGCTCGCGCACGAGTTGCGCGATCCCCGATTGAAGCGTCATGGCTGCCGACGGGCACCCGACGCACGCTCCATGAAACCGCACCTCAACGACACCGTCGTGCACCGAGACGATTTCGACATCGCCGCCATCGTCTTGGATCGCAGGGCGCATGAGGTCGACCACTTCAGCGACGCGGGTCCGCAGTGGATCCGTGCTCGGCGTCAGGGGGGGCTTGCGTGCGGGCATCGAGTGATGGTACGGCGATCCATTTACACTGCGATGATGCCTCTGCGCGGCGTCGCCACTCTCGCACTCGCGTTCATTGTTGCGATTGCCGGATGCGCCGCGACGCCAGCGGGCGACCCACTCGAGTCACTCAGTCGCACGGATGTCGTGCCGGCGCGCCAGGAGGCCGCGATGCGACTGCTCGATGCTGACCCGGACAACCCGCCGTACATCAAGGCCCTCAAACGAATGGTGCTTCAGCCCGGTTACACGGTGGCGATCCGCCGAGAGGCGTGGGATCGACTTGTGACGCATGACCCCGAGTCGCTCAAGGAGTCGCTGCAGGTCGGGTTGCCGAAGCTGACTGCCTACGACTGGCGTGCCGAAATCTGCAAACGCATCGGCGAGCTCGGCTGGAAGGACATGACGCAGACGCTTGTGCGAGCGTGGGCGACCCCCGCGCCGCAGCTCAGCCGCGACCTCCACGAGCGACCCGAGTTCCGTGCGCTCGTCGCACTCTGGGGGGAGAGCCGAGTGCCACAGGTTCTCTTCGACCTGCTCATGCTTAGCGACCCGATCAAGGAGGCGAATCTTCGCGCGAGGTGCTGGGAGTTGCTCCTCGCCACGGGTGAGCGCGAACGCATTGAGGCGCTCCTCGCGGACGAGAGCCTCGCCACGACTGACTCGTTCATCCTCGACATGCGGCGCGCGAGTGCGGACCTCCATGTGGTACCGCGCAACCGTGAGGAAATCCTCTGGATTCGCGCGCTTCGGACGCCGCAGCGGCGCGCGTTCTGGGATTCGGCACGCGCGGCGGTTGCGCGGTTGAAGCCGGAGGTGCGCGCCACGATCGAGACGCGTGACATCGCGATCGCTGCCGCGGCACTGGCGCACGCGCCCGCGCTGCTCGAGGCCGACCGCGACACCCTCTACGGACAGGTGGTCGATCGACTTTCACCTGATCGCGTCAAGCGGTACGGCGCGTCCTTCGAGGGCTACGGGACGCAACTCGCCGAGACGCCGCGGGCGCATGCATCGTCGCTCACATGGGGCGATTGCGCCGCGATTCTCATTCTCAGCGAGGCGCTCGAGGACCCGTCGATCCGTCGACACCTCTTCGACATGGCCGACCGCGACCTCGCGGATCGAACGACCGAGCACGGCGGACTTCTGACGCTCGACTCGTCGGGACGCTACGAGGTCGTGGAGTACGACCCACAGACGCGGGGCTCCGATGTGCGCTACGAAGCGTCCGGCAAGATGTTTGAGGACGGGTATGACGCGATCGCGCACCTCCACCTGCACGCGCAGGCCTACGACAACTCGCGGTACGCCGGTCCGCACATGGGCGACTTTGCCTACGCCGACTCGACCGGCGTCAATGGCCTCGTCCTGACCTTCATCGACAGCGGGCGCCTCAATGCCGACTACTACCGGCACGGACAAGTCGTCATCGACCTCGGCACGCTCGACCGCCCTGAGGAGGGGGCGCGATGAGATTCGCCAAGATGCACGGTCTCGGGAATGACTACATCTATGTCGATACCGCGCGCGAACGCATCGACGACCCGGCATCGCTGGCACGCGAAGTGAGCGACCGCTCGCGGGGGATCGGCGCCGACGGACTCATCCTCATCGGACCCTCCCGCGCGCACGGTGCCCATGTCGAGATGCGGATCTTCAACGCCGATGGCAGCGAGGCGCAGATGTGCGGCAACGGGATCCGCTGTGTCGCGAAGTATGTGATTGATCGCGCGCTCGCCACAGCAAACCCACTGCGCATCGAAACTCGGCGCGGGGTTCTCGCGGCGCGCTGGGAACGCGGCGATGACGGCTTCGTCGCGAGCGTCGAAGTCGACATGGGTGTGCCGCAACTCGCCGCGCGCGGCCTTCCCGCAGAAATCCCAGGCGTGGCCGCCGGAGATGAGGTCATCGCGCGATTGTTCTCCACGCCCGACTGGGACGCCGCGCTGCGCGCGCACGGATCCGTGGTGGACACGGAGTGGATCGAGCCTGCCGGCCTCGCGCCGACGATCACACTTGTTTCGATGGGGAATCCGCACGCGGTGTTTTGGGTCGACTCCCTCGGCGCGGTTCCGATGGCCGCGGCCGGTGCCGCGATCGAGCGGCACGAATGGTTCCCCGAACGAATCAATGTCCATTTCGTGCAGAAGCTCTCGGCGAGTGAAGTGCGCGTCAAGACGTGGGAACGCGGATCGGGCGCGACGCAGGCGTGCGGAACCGGCGCGAGTGCCGTCTGCGTCGCAGGCGTCCTCGAGGGACACACCGAGCGCCGACTCGTCGCGCACCTTCCCGGCGGGGCGCTCGAGCTGAGTTGGCCCGAACCACATGGATCCGTCTTCATGACCGGTCCAGCCACACATGTCTTTGACGGCGAGTGGCCAGCGCGGGTGAGTGCGGGAGCTGGGCTGTGACGCTCTCGGCGAACGAGCGGGACATTGTGGCAGCGATGGGCGCCCGGTCCGCCGCCATTCGCGCGGATCTGGCGGAGTTGGTCGCGATGCCGACGGGTCATGGCTGCGCCGAGGGACTCGAACGCGCGCGGTCCTGGATGGGAGCGCGGCTGTCCGCCATCGGCGCCACGCTCTCGCGGCGCCCCGGAGGCGCCCGACCGGACTGGTTGCGCGAGGGCCCTGTCGGTGCCGACGCGTGCGAGACGCTGATTGCTTCGTCGGTGCGGCAGGCTGGCCTGCGCGTTCTTGTGTCGGGACATCTCGACACTGTGCACGATCCCAACGCAGCCTTCCGCGAACTTGTCACTGTCGGCGACGGGTCATTGAGAGGCCCAGGTGCCATCGACATGAAGGGGGGTCTCGTCGTGGCGCTTCACGCCCTCGAGACCGTCGCGGCAGCGAATGCAAGTGGACCGTGGTCGATGGTGCTCAACGCCGACGAGGAAACCGGCAGTTTCCGCAGCGAGCGCGCGCTGCAGGCGTTGGCGGAGGAGCACGACATCGGTCTCGTGATGGAACCCGCCTACGGCGCAGGCGACTTTGTCACTGGCCGTGCTGGCAGCGTCCAGTTCCGCGTCGATGCCTACGGGCGCGAGGCGCATGCGGGAAGAGACGCCGCGAGCGGAGTGTCTGCGGTCGGCCCATTGTGCGCGGCGGTGACTCGACTCCTTTCGCACTCGGATCCAGCTTCGGGAAGGACACTCAATGTCGGTCCCCTTGAAGGCGGAGCGGCGACCAACATCGTGCCCGGTCATGCGGCCGCGTGGGGGAACGCGCGCTACCGCACACAGACCCAGCGCGATGAACTCGATGCCCTCTTCAAGTCCGTGGAACTCGGCGGCGACAGTGACCTGCCACGACTGCGTGTTCGTGTCGTTCACAACCGTCCGGCCAAACCCGCAACGGCCGAGGTCGAAGCGATCGCGGCCGTGGCTCGCAGTGCCGCTGGCGATCTCGGCCTGACGGTCGGCTGCGCAACTTCCGGCGGCGTCAGCGATGCCAACACCATGCAGGCCGCAGGACTTCCGTGCCTCGATGGGCTCGGCCCTCGCGGCGGCAACATGCACCGCACCGACGAGTTCGTCATTGAGGCGAGCCTGGTGGAGCGTGCGTCGGTGATGGCACTCCTTCTCACTCGGTTGTGGGGGCGAGGCTCCGTACCATGGGCACCATGAGCGCGACGACTCCTGTCACGCGCGCCGAGGCGCTGTCGCATCTGCCGCTTCCGGCGGCGGATCCAGCGATTCGCGCCGCCATTGCCGACATCGTCGCGCGTGTGTCGGCGCTCCAATCGACGATCACCCAGGTGCTGCCCCCCGACGCCGATCGCGCGGGTGAAGTTGCCGCGTGGCATGCCCGCAATGCGCAACTGCGAGGCCGCGCGACGCTCTACCCGTATGTGGGTGCAGGGCTCGGCAACGGATCGCTCGTGAAACTCGCCGACGGCAGCGTCAAGTGGGACATGATCAACGGGATCGGCGTGCATATGTTCGGCCACTCCGATACGCGCATGATTGAGGCCGCGCTCGACGGTGCTCTCTCGGACATCTGCATGACCGGGCACATTCAGCACAACGCGGATGTCCTCGCCATCGCTGAGATACTCGTCACGCAGGCATCGCGTACGAGCGCGCTGCGGCACTGCTTCGTCGCCAACTCAGGCTGCATGGTGAACGAGGCCGCACTGAAGGTCTGCCAGCAGCACACCAACGCGGCGCCGCGCGTCATCGCCTTCGAAGACTGCTTCATGGGCCGCTCCACCACGATGGCGCAGATCGGCGACACGCCGGCGTATCGGCAGGGGCTCGCGCTGAATGTGCTCGTCGACTACATGCCCTTCTACGACGCGCTCGATGGTGCGGTGTCGACCGATCGGTCGGTCGCACAGTTGCGAGCCCTCATCGCGCGCTACCCCAAGCAGCATTCGTGCTTCGTGATGGAGCTCATCCAGGGCGAGGGCGGATTCAATGTGGCGCCGCGATCGCACCTCGCGGCACTCATGAAGACCTGCCGCGACGCGGGCATTCCAGTGTGGGTCGACGAAATCCAGACATTTGGCCGCACGACCGAGCCGTTCGCGTTCGAAGGGCTGGGCCTTGGTGAGTTCGTCGATGTCTGCACCGTTGGAAAGATGGCGCAGGTCTGTGCGTGTCTCTTCACCGAGAAGTTCAATCCGAAGCCGGGTCTCCTCGCGGGCACCTTCATGGCATCGACAAGCGCGTTCCATGTCGGTCGCCGCGCTCTGGAGATCATGCGCGATGGCGGGTACTACGGAAAGGACGGAAAGGTCGAGAGGCTGCACGCGGCGTTCCGACGCGAGGCCGACGCCCTCGTGTCGCGGCGGCCGGAGTTCTTCCCCGCCGTGCGCGATCCACGCGGCCGTCTCGTCGAGTCACTCGTTGGTGGCGTCGGGGGCATGATGCGGTTTACGCCGCTTGGCGGAAGCAAAGAACGCATCGGCCGACTGCTCAATGTGCTCTTCGATGAGGGAGTGATCGCGCTCGGATGCGGCCACGGTCCGTTCCATGTCCGATTCCTTCCGGCCATCGGCGTGATGGAGCCCGCACAAATGAAAGCCGTCTTCGCCGTCGTCGAGCGCTCGCTCGCTCGCACCCTTGCCGAGGAGGCGAACTGATGTTCCTGATCCGAGAGGCGCGAGGCGAGGACATCCCGCAACTTCTCAAGTTGTCGCGGCTCGTGCACTCCTTCAATCTTCCGCAGGACCGCGACGCGCTGGCCACCAAGGTCGACCGAAGTCGCCGGGCCTTCGCCGGTCAGGTGAAGGAGTCTCGAGGTCGCGAGTTCGTGTTCGTACTCGAGGACATCGCGACCAACTCGGTCGTCGGCACCAGTTCGCTCTACTCGTGCATCTCGTGGCCGGGGCATCCGCACCTCTTCTTCCGCACGAGGCGGCGCGAGCACTACAGCAAGGACCTGAGCACGGGGCAAGTGCATGTCACGATTCAACTCTCGACCGACGAAAGCGGTCCGAGCGAGATCGGGGGATTGATTCTGGCTCCCGGGTACCGCGGTCACCCGCAGAAACTCGGGTCGCTTCTCTCGTACGTGCGATTCCAGTTCATTGGACTGCACCGCCGCTGGTTCGACCGGCGCGTGCTGGCGGAGATGATGGGCGCGCTCACGCCCGATAGTCGCTCGTCGCTGTGGGATTACCTCGGTCGGAGGTTCATCAATCTCTCATACACAGAAGCCGATGCCTTCTGCCAGCGGTCCAAGGAGTTCATCCTCGGGCTCTTTCCACAAATCGAGATCTACACATCGCTCTTGCCCCCCGAAGCGCGGCAGCTCGTCGGAAAGGTCGGCGACGAGACACTGCCCGCACTGCGCATGCTCGAACGACTTGGATTCGCCGCACAGGACAGCGTGGATCCATTCGACGGCGGCCCGTACCTCGAAGCCGCACGCGACGAGATCCCACTCGTGCGCCACTCCGCATCGCTGCCCCTTGGCGGCCAACTGCGCGAGAGCGCGTCGGCTCCGCGGGGCATCGTGAGCGCGCACGCAGCGCTTGGATTCCGGGCTTTGCGCAGCGAGTACGCGGTCAAGGGCGGCGCCGTGCGGCTTCCTGAGCGGACGATCGAGGTGCTCGGCGCCTCGGTTGGCGACGCGATCGGACTCAATGCCTTCGACGGCCGCGGCGAGGCCGCGCCGCTCTTGGCTTCGCGCGCCAAGCGCGCGTCAGGGCGGGCGCGGAGCGCGCAGTGAACGCCGCGCACGAGCGGGGGTTGCTGCGCGGGACACCTGCGAACTTCATCCGTGGCCGTTCGGTTCTGTTGAGTGCGCCCGGTGCCGCCGTCGACGGCGACGACATCACCAGCCTAGATCCTGCGCGGCCCTCGACGGCAGTGTGGAGCGCCCGCGCGCCGCGCGTGCATATCGATGCGGCCGTCGATGCCGCGCGCAACTCACTCGCACGGTGGCGGGCCGTCGGCAGCGCGGGTCGGGCGTTCGCGCTCGAAGCATGGCGCGAGGCAGCGCTGGCGAGGGCGGACCAGCTCGCGCAACTCATCACACTCGAAACGGGAAAGACGCTCTCAGAGTCCCGCGCCGAAGCGAAGGCAGTCGCTGAGAAGGTCACCATCACGCTCGACACGCAGGTCGCCTCTCGCGTCGCCGGTTGGGAGTGTGAACTCTCACCTACACGGCGCGGAGTGTGCGAGTTTGCGCCGTACGGCGTTGTGGCGGTGCTTGGTCCTTTCAACTTTCCCGCGCACCTACCCAACGGTCACATCGTGCCCGCGCTCCTTGCGGGAAACACCATCGTCTTCAAGCCCAGTGAGCGCGCGCCTGCGGTGGGCCAGTTTCTCGCCGAGCTCGCCGAGGACGCGGGGATTCCCGCAGGGGTTTTCAATGTGGTGCATGGAGGAGCCGCGATCGCTTCCGCGCTCGTGTCGCACGACGGCCTCGACGGGATCCTCTTCACGGGATCGTGGGGTGTGGGGCGGAGCATCCTTGCCGCGAACCTCGACCGACCCGGCCGGATGATCGCTCTCGAAATGGGCGGCAGCAATCCATCGATCGTGCTCGATGACTGTCACATGACGCAGGCGGTTGTCGAGTGCCTGCGGAGCGCGTTCGCGACGGCGGGGCAGCGGTGCACCTGCACGCGCCGAATCATCGTTCACCAGGGGATTGCCGGCGAGTTCATCTCGCTGTTCTGCCGAGGTGCCGGGGCACTCTCGATCGGCCCGGGCAACAGCGCCGACCCCGTGTTCATGGGTCCGCTCATCTCCGAGTCGGCGCGGCAGCGCGTCCTCGACTTTCAGGCGCGAAGCGTCGATCGCGCCGGACAATTGTTGCTTGAGGCGCGAGCGATCGATCGCGAGGGATGGTTTCTTTCGCCGGGGGTCATTCAGGTGGGATCATTCGATCGGCACACTGACGAAGAAGTGTTTGGGCCCGTCGTCCAGATCGCCGTCGTCGACTCTGTGGAAGCGGCGATCGAGCAGGCGAACGCGACTGCGTACGGTCTCGCCGCGTCGGTGTACACAGCCAGTCGTGAGCGATGGCACGCGATCGCGCCAAGGTTGCGCGCCGGATGCGTCAACTGGAATGTCGCGACCGTCGGCGCCAGCAGCAGGTTGCCCTTTGGCGGCTTGGGGCGCTCGGGGAATCTCCGCCCGGCGGGCGCACTCTCGATTGACTCATGTGCCGCGCCGATTGCGCACCTCCTCGAATCGTCCGGCGAAGTCGCGTTCCCTGAAGGAATGAGGCCGTTCTAGGGAGTGCGTGGGCTCGGCTCCGGACAGATGGGAACCCCTTCGCGCCTGATCTTCTCGACGACACGGAGTTGTGAATGGGCTCCACGCGGACGATGTCGAACTCGTAGATGATGGTGGGGTCTCCTCGAGCGCGTCGCTAGGTTCTCGCCGCTGATCGGCCGTGGCATCGGAGCCGAGGTCGCAAGATCTATGTCCGACGCGCGGCGGGCGCACCCCGTCGCAGGGGATCCAAAGAGCAAACTTCGCGGACGCAGGGGAGTCGGCCAAGGCTGTTCGCCATGCCGCGTAGGAGAGGCGTGTCGTCCCGGACGATGCATCCGTCGACTTGGCTGGCAAGGGCTTCGTCGTAGGCGTGGCGTGTGAGGTTGCGTTCCTCAAACATCGGCAGTCAGCAGGCGGCTTCGTCGACGGTCGGGATGAGCCTCTCAGCAAGTGCGCTCCTGAGTCTTGGGCGTGGTCCATCGCCCTCATGCCCCTGTTGTTCAAGGGAGCGCTTGAGGATCTTCCACTCGACTTCGAAGGTGAACTGAATGCGCTGGATCTGGCATCACTGCGGAGTTCGCTCTCAGTGAGTGACACGCGCACGCGATCGCGCACAATGGGACAGAACGGTCCCGGCGTGGGACCGTTTTGTCCCATCACGGTGGTGCTGAGCGTGAGGATGCCAATCGCACGCGCGGTGGCGTTCGTCGCATCGACGGTCCAGGCGCGAGAAGTGCGTGGATCCATGTGCGTGGCGTGGGTGGGGGGGGCGAAGTCGTCGATGGCGCCTGGGCAACCGCGTGCATTTCTCATAGTGAGCCCGTTCGCGGATGTTGCCGTGGCGCGCCACGCACCGCTGTTTCGGTGGCTCAACCTGAGCCAGACTGGTCCGATCCGAAGCAGGAGTGCAAGGCGAGCGTCGAGGTGGTCACCTGTGAGCGGCTCGCGCGGTTGGAAACACCACCGAGTCGTTGGGTGCGCTGCCTGTGGGTGGGGTTCTCGGGACCTCCCAATGAACAGTGAAGCAAGGGGCGTGGGGATCGGAGGAAGCGGCTTGCGAACTCGGGTGGAAGGCTCGGTCGAACCGGATCAGCTCTATGCTGCGAGCCGATGCCGACTGACCTCCCGAATGGACGCACGCAGCCGCGGTTCGCTGGGATCGCCACATTCATGCGGATGCCTCGCCTCGCGGATGCACCTGAGCCAGCCGATTGGGTCGTTTATGGCGCGCCGTTCGACGGTGGGACGACCTACCACCCCGGCGCGCGGTTCGGGCCTCTCGCGATTCGCGATGCGAGCCAGTACATCAAGCCCGCAAGCCTCGAACTGGGCGTGACGATCTCCGAAGCGTTTTCGTTGGCGGACGCGGGCGATTCGCCGGTCGCCCCGTATTCGTGCGAGGACAATCTCGAAGCACTGACCGCCTTCGCGCAGGGACTCGGCACCGCGGACTCGACGCATCTTCTGGCGCTCGGCGGCGATCACTCGATTGCACTCGCGAACATCCGCGTGGCGTGGGAGCGCGCGCGCCGTCCCGCAACGGGTCTTGCCTGCGTGATCTTTGACGCGCATGCGGACACGGTCGACGCGGTGTGGGATGAGCGCTACGGGCATGCGTCTTACTTGCGCCGCGCGATCGAGGACGGCTGCATCGATCCACACCGCACGCTGATTATTGGCGTGCGTGGGTCGCTCAACACGCTTGAGGATCTCGCGTACCCGCGCTCGAAGGGCATCGCGCTCGCGCCGATGTCGGGATTCATCGATGACTTCGCTAGCGCCGAGCGGAGCGTGCTCGAATTCCGCGGGCGAGTTGCCGATGCGCCGATGTACATGAGCTTTGATGTCGACTGCGTGGACCCCGCGTTCGCGCCCGGAACCGGCACGCCCGTGTGCGGGGGATTCTCAAGCGCCGAGGCGCTGGGCCTCGTCCGTCGATTCGCGGGAGCGCAGCTCGTCGGTGCCGATGTCGTCGAGGTGTGTCCGGCGCGCGATCACGCAGGAGTCACAGCGCTCCTTGCGGCACAGGTGGCCTTCGAGTTTCTCTGCATCGACGCCGCCGGGCGGCGGTGAAGGGCGACGCGTCTAGAGTCCCGCCGCCGGGGCCTGGCCGATGTCGATGAGCCGAAGGAACTCGGATCGAGTCGCGTTGTCTTCGAGAAAGATGCCCGTCAACTTGCTGGTGGTTGTCCACGCGTGCGGCTGGTGCACGCCGCGATAACACATGCAGAAGTGCCGGGCTTGCACAACGACGGCAACGCCCAGCGGCTGGAGATGCGTCTGGATCGCGTTGGCGACTTGCGCGGTGAGTTTTTCCTGAACCTGCAGTCGCTTGGAGTAAATCTCGACAACCTTCGCGAGCTTCGAGAGGCCAACGACCTTCCCGTCGGGGATGTACGCCACATGCGCGCGGCCGACGAATGGCACCATGTGGTGCTCACAGTGGCTGTGAATGTCAAGCCCCGTCAGGAGCACCATCTGGTCGTAGCCCTCGATCTCGGTAAAGGTGCGGTTGAGCACGGTGGCCGGATCTTGGTGGTATCCGGAGAAGTGCTCTTGCCATGCGCGGACAACGCGACTCGGGGTGTCGATGAGCCCCTCGCGCTCCGGATCCTCGCCGATGAAACGAAGGATCGTGCGAACGCATTCGTGCGCGTCGGCGGAGTCGTGTTCGCTGTGGGCGCCTCGCGCCGCACTCAGGTCATGCGTGGTCATTGAGCGTGAATGATAGGCTCGCCCTTCCATGCGACCAAGGCTCTTGATGCGGGGAATGGCCATCCGCCGTCTCGCGCTTTGGGCGGGCGTGCTGCTCGTGGCGCTCGCGATTGCCGGCGTCCTCTTCCTCGATGCCGCCGCGGCTCGAATCGCGGCTTCCGCGGCGTCAAAGGCGCTCGGCACCGAAGTTCGCGTTCGCAGCGTCCATGTTGGTCTGTTCGACGGCGTTTCGACAGTCGGCGGGATCGATGTGCGCGAACCGCCGGGGTTTCCCGATGGCTCCATGCTCACGATTGGCGGCGTACGGGTGAGCGTCGGCTTGCGTGGGCTGTTCGCCGACTCGATTGAAGTGGATGCGATCGAGATCGACGGCGTGCACCTTCAACTGACGGAAACCGGTGGCCATCTCAACATCACCACCGTCACAAGCACCCTCGCCGCGGGGGACATCGCCGACGCGAAGGCGTCGTCAGCGCCGTCTCGATCGGTGGTCGTGCGGCACCTCTCCATGCGCGACATTCGCGTGACGGCTTCGAGCACGATGACGACGCTGGCTGGGAGAGCGGTCGATGTCACCATTCCCGACATCCTCATCGACGACATCGGTACGAAGACAACGGCCACCCAACTCGCGTCGGCACTCTCGACCGACATCATCGCCCGGCTGACGACGGCCGTTCTGGCCGCCCGGATCAACGGACTCTCGTCCGAAGTCCTCTCGCAGCTTGGATCAGCGGCTCAAACTCTCGGAACCGCCGCACGGTCCTTCATCCAGGACGCGACGCCGGTTCTCGAAGATGTGGGCAAGAAAATCGGCGACGCCTTGGACGGCATCTTCAATCCGAAGTGACCGCAGTCACGCGACGGGGGGCTTCCCCGCGAACACGCCGCGCCACCACCTAGTGATCTCATCAAGCCGGTGGATGCGAAGGTCCGGTGGACCGTTGCGGCTCATGCCGTGGCTCGTCTGGCGCCCGTAGCGGACGAAGCGCACAGGCACGCGCTGGACAACGAGCGCGGCATGGATCTGCTCAGACTGTTCGATGTTGCAACGAAGATCGCCCTCGCTGTGGATGAGCAGCATCGGCGTTCGCGCCTTCGAGAAGTGCGCGATGGGACTCGATCGCCAAAGTGCGCGCGGATCCTTGAACGCGGAGCCGCGCCAGTACTCGCCGGGCAGTTCGGGAAAGTCGGAATTGCCGCAGTGGCTCACGAGGTTGGAGACACAGCGGTCGCTGATGGCGCCGACGAAGTCGTGCGTGTGCGAGACGGCCCAGTTGGTCATGTAGCCGCCGTAGGAGCCACCCATGATGCCGAGGCGCGACGCATCGACTCGCCGGTCACGCCGCATCTCACGAGTGACGGCTTGCACATCGACCCAGTCCTTGCCGCCCCACGAGCCCTTGATCGAACCACACAGCGCCGCGCCGTAGCCCTTGGATCCGCGTGGATTCGAGAAGTAGACGGTCCAACCCTGCGCGGCGAGCAATTGAAACTCGAAGAAGAACGGGAAGCCGTACTGCGCGTGCGGACCGCCGTGGACTTCGAGGATGGCGGGAGTCTTGCGCCGTCCGCGCGCCGCCAAAGGGGGGCGCATGACCCAGTAGTGCACCGCCACCCCGTCCTTGGCACGCGTCCAACGCTCTTCCACATCAGCAAGGTCGACGCCGTCGACGAATGCACTGTTGAGTTGCGTCACTTGTCGCACCGGAAACTCGATGCCGGCGACATCGGCGACGCAGACCTCGGGCGGCTCGGCGGGGGCCGTGCGGACGAGCGCGATGCGCGACCCGTTGGCAGCCAAGCTCGCGGGCAGGTGCTCGGCACCCGCGGGAGTGTGGAGACGGACCCTGCGACCTGCGCGGTCCACGCTTGCAAGATGGCCCGAGCCGTGCCATCCGAGACGCATGACGATCGACTCGCCTCCTGGCATCCAGCGGAGCCACGACGCAAAACTCGACTCGGCGCTGTCGGTGAGCGTGGCGGTCATCGCGCAGAAGTCTGTGGCGGCGAGAAGATCCCGCGTGGTGCCGTTGGAAAGTGAGTGCACAAAGATCCCGAGATTCGCCGTCGCGTAGGCGGAGCTGCGGCCAACTCGGCCCGCGTACGCGATCGCCTCGCCGTCGGGGCTCCATACGGGAGATGCCTTTGGGCCGATGGGAAGGCCGCGACACGCGCGCACCGTGCCCCGCTGCGAATCGACAATCACGAGTTCGGCCAACCACGGTTCGATGAGCGCGCTCGGTGATCGGTTCACCGTTGCCGCGATGCGCGTGCCATCAGGGGACCAATCGAATCCGAAGGTGCCCATGGTGTCGCCGAGTGGGATCTCTCGGATCCGCTTCGACGCGAGGTCGAGAATGTGAAGGCGGAATCGTGCTGCGCCGAACACGCCGTCGCCATCGAGTCGGTACCACGGGTCCGACACGACCAGTGGAGGCGGACTCGCCTTCGTGCGCACTCGGAGTTTCGCCGCGGCGGTCGTGGCCTCGAGCGCCGTCTCGCGGAACGCGAAGGCCACCTCGCGACCATTCGGGGACACCCGGACTTCACCGATGGAACCCTCAGGAAGTCGGGTGAGGACTCTGGCTCGACCCCAGCGCCGTCCCTTGCGTGGCAGGAGCGCCAACTGAGGTGAACCCTTTCGCGCTTCGCGGACGAACAGGATGCCGCGACCAGCGAGAAGCCAACGAGGCGAGCGGTCGCGCGGCCCCTCGGTGATCGCGCGATCGCCGGCGCGCCCGTCCATCTCCACCCAGTGGAGTCTCGTCTGAAAGGTCGACGCTGAATCTGGGCGCTTGACGGCAAAGACGATCTCTTCGCCACCGGCATCGATCTGCGGATCGAGGGGCGTCTCGAGTCGAAGGAGATCACTCGCCGCGATGGGGCGAAGTCGGGTGCCGGTTCGGCGGGGGGGCATGCAGCGCATCGTAAGATCCGTCAATGATCTGGAACTGGCGCGGACGCGACGATGGCCCCGACCCACATGCGCAGCGATGGCATCAGGTCGTGAAGCCATGGGACGCGCTTCCGAAGACTCGTTCGTCGCCGCGGTCGATTGTCGTCATCGGATACCCGACTGATGCGGGCGTCCGGGCGAACTTCGGTCGAGGCGGGGCGCACGAGGGTCCGGCCGCCCTGCGTCTGGCGTGCAGCAATCTTCCCGCGCCGCCGGGGTACCGACTCTTCGATGCCGGAGATGTCGCAGGTGGATCCGATCATGCCGAGGCATGGCAGCAGGGGCTCGCGGCGGCGGTCGCGGCCGCGCGCGCGGGTGGCGGCGTTCCCCTCGTCTTGGGCGGCGGACACGATCAGGCATTCGGGCACTGGCTCGGCACCGTTCAGGCCGCACCTGCGGGCGCCGTCGTCGGGTGCATCAACATCGACGCGCACATCGACATGCGCGAGCCCAATCATGTCGTCGCGCACTCGGGCACTCCGTACACGCAGGTGCACTCATGGTGCAAGGCGCACTCGCGACCGTTCTGGTACTTGCTCCTTGGGATGCAGCCCGCGCACAACACGCCGGCGCTGATCCACCGCGCCGTGGCGGCGGGCGCGCAGATCGTCGACATCGATGCGTTCCAACCTTCACAGGAGGCGTCGATGATGCAGGTGATTGATCGCTTCCTTGGTGCGTGCGATCTCGTGTGCCTGAGCGTTGACCTCGATGTGTTCTCGGCGGCCGCAGCTCCAGGCGTGAGTGCGCCGAGCCCGATGGGGATCACTCCTGACGCGCTGTTCCGATCGGTTGTCAGGCGGATCGCCGCCAGCGGCAAGGTCTCAGGCATCGAGATCGCTGAGTGCGCACCTGGGCTCGATGTGGGTGGCCGCACAGCTCGGCTTGGCGCGGCCGTGATCGACTCGATCGTTCGCGCTCTTCCGACGCAGCGATGACACGAATCGGCATCGACCTTGGAGGCACGAAAGTTGCCGCCTGCGCGCTTTCGCGAACCGGCGACGAACTGATGCGGCTGCGCGCACCGACGCCGCAGGGGAACTACGACGAAACGATTCGCACGATTGTCGCTCTGGTCGCGGAAGTTGAGACCAAACTTGGCGCGGGAGCGAGCGTCGGCGTCGGGTATCCCGGCAGCGTCTCGGCTCGCACGGGCCTCCACCGTAACGCCAACTCAACCTGCCTGAACGGCCGTGATGTGATGGGCGATCTCTCTCTCGCGCTCGGCCGCGAGGTGCGCGGAGCCAACGACGCGAACTGCCTCGCGCTCTCAGAAGCCTTCGACGGCGCTGCGAAGGATGCGCGCGTCGTGTTCGCCGTGATTCTGGGTACCGGAGTGGGTGGCGGGCTCGTCGTGGATCGCCGCATCATCGAAGGGCACAACGGCATTGCCGGTGAGTGGGGGCACTGTCCACTGCCTGGCGCGAGCCGCGACGACTGCATGTCGCGTCCGTGCTACTGCGGGAAGTTCGGGTGCACCGAGCAGTTCATCAGCGGGCCCGCGCTTGAGCGGTTCTATGTGCAGAAGGGTGGTGCGAAGCGCACGCTTCCAGAGATCGCGAGCCGCGCGCAATCCGGTGACGACGGCGCGGCCATCGAAACGATCGACTCGCTGGGCAACTGGCTTGCCGATGCCATCGCGAGCCTCGTCAACATGGTCGATCCCGACGCGATCGTGCTCGGCGGCGGCGTCAGCAACATCGAGGGGCTGGACATGCGTCTTGGCGCGCTCGTGCGCGAACGGATCTTCTCCGACCAGTTCGAGACCCCGATTGTCAGGGCGAGATTCGGCGACGCCAGCGGCGTGCGCGGTGCCGCGCGCCTCTGGGATATGTGCTAGTTGCGCGGGCGCACGAGAGCGAGGAGGTCGGCGGCGACGGGAGGCGCGGTACGACAGATGTCGGCGCAGGCGATCTTGCCAGTGACTGGCCCGAGCATGAGCCCCATCATCGCGTGACCTGTGGCGATGTAGAGATTGGGCACTTCGCGTGCGAATCCGATGACGGGCATGCCGTCGCCTGTACACGGTCGGTAGCCCGCCCACTCGCGCACCACATGCGCCCCATCGACACCCACGAGGCACGCGGACGCCTTGCGCCTGATGGCGTCGAGTCGTCGTCGCATCCACGGCCTGCCAAGCGGCGCGATCTCGAGCGTCCCTGCGAGTCTCAGCTGCGAACCCATTGGCGCGTAGGCGACCGCCGTCTCGTGAAGCACGCCACCGGTGCGGGGCAGCGGATCGACCCCATCAAGTTGAATGTGGTAGCCGCGCGCGGGCTGCATGGGGACATCGACGCCGATCGTCGCCGCGAGTTCTTGCGACCAGATGCCCGAAGCGAGAAGCGTCGTCTCGGCCTCGACTGTCTCGCCGGTCGAAAGTCGTGCCCCCACACACTTGCCCGTCTTCTCCTTCGCCAGGGCTGACACCGTCGCGTCGAGCCGGAGCGTCGCGCCCGCACGCACGACCGCGGCCGCCAGAGACTGCATCAGCATGCCCGGGTGCAAGATCGCGGTGTCCGTGTAGTGGATGGCGCCAGCGACGCGGTCGGTGTAGGCCCCGTCCCAGTCGCACAACTCCCGAGCTGAGAGCCGGCGGGTCGAGTACCCAAACTTTCCGATCGAGCGTCCCTCAGCTTCGGCCGCGTCGAGTTGGGTCTCGTCGGTGATGAGGTCGAGCCATCCAGTCCGTTCGTAGTGGCACTCGATGCGCTCACGGTCGAGCATCGATTCGAGCGCGGCGATTGTTTCCCACCCGAGCGCGCAGAGTGTCGTCACGGCGCGTTCGGTGGTCGCGCGGTCGCAGTGCCTGTGGAAGGTCCAAAGCCACTTCAGAAGCGCGGGCGAGAGGCTCGGCTTGATCCAAAGCGGGCTCGTGCGGTCGAACATCCACTTGAGCCCGCGCCATGCCGCCCCCGGGCGCGTGAGGGGGTAGTGGCCGATCGAAAAGAGTCCTGCGTTTCCCGATGAGGCCGCGTTCCCGATGGGCTCACGGTCGAGCACCGTGACGCGGTGCCCCGCGCGCGCGAGTTCGTACGCGCAGCAGAGTCCGACGATCCCTGCGCCCACGACAACCGTCCGTGGTTGGCTCATCAACCCTATCCTAGGAGAGTGACGGCGACTCTTGGCATTGTGGGCTGTGGCGCGATTGGCGCGCTCCATGCCAAGGTCGGCGCGCGAAACGGATTCAAGGTCGGTGGCGCGTGGGACACCGATGCCTCGCGGGCGAGCGCGTTCGCCTCCGAGTGCGGCGCGGTCGCGGCCGAGTCCCTCGAGGCGCTCCTTGCGCGACGCGACATCGATGCCGTGGCGATCGCCGTGCCTAACTTTGCCCACAAGGCCTGCGCATGTGCCGCGCTTGCCGCGCACAAGCATGTCCTGCTCGAGAAGCCGATGGCGCTCTCAGTGGCCGAGTGCGACGAGATCGTGGCGAGCGCCGCGACGAGCCGTGGCCGCCTTCAAGTAGGCCTCGTCTGCCGCAGCGCCCCGGCCACGCGTGCGGTGCGCACATGCATCGAATCAGGCCAACTCGGCTCCATTTACCACATCAAGGCGCAGGTCTATCGGCAGCGGGGGATTCCCGGGCTCGGAGGCTGGTTCACGACGAAACGGCTCTCGGGGGGCGGACCCCTCATTGACCTTGGCGTCCATGTCCTCGACCTCGCGCTTCTCCTCGCGGGGCAGCCCGTGATTGAGCGCGTCAGCGGCGTGACCTACTCGAAGTTCGGCAATCCCATCGGCCAGTACCGGTATCGCGAGATGTGGTCGGGTCCGCCGAAACTCGACGGCGTCTGCGATGTCGAAGACTCCGTCGTCGCGTTGTTGCGCTGCCGGGGCGAACTCACGATCGAACTCAATGTCGCGTGGGCGGCCAACCTGCCTGAGGGTGTCTACCGCGACGGACTCGTCATCATGGGCACTCGAGGCGGCGTTCACTTCGCGCCGCTGTTGGCAAAGGCGACGCTCGCGACCGAAGATAGCGAGGGACCACTCGAAGTCGACATCCCCGTGTCATCGATGGATCCTTGGGAAGACGCGTGGGACGAGCAGTACCGACAGTTTGCGCGGCTCGTCCGCGAGGGCGGCACGCCGATCGCGAGCGGTGTCGAGGCTCGATCACTGCAAAGTGCGATCGACGCGATCTACGAGAGCGCGCGACTCGGTCGTGAGATTTCGATCCCGTAGCGCGTCGCTCAGCCGACCTTGCCGTTGCCCGCGGTGCCCTTATAGGTCTCGAGCACCTTCTGCATCTGGTCGCGCATTGGGCCCGCTTCGGTGGCGGCAATCGCCTCTTCTTGGGTCTTGATGGCGGTCACCTTGTCGCCGGTCTTCCAGTAGGCGGCGGCGAGTGTGTCGAGGATCGCACCGTCCTTGCCTTGCGTGATCGAATTCGCTTCCTTGGCGGCCGCGAGCGCGAATCCGTAGTCAGGGTTGGTCAGCGTCGCGTTGTCGATGACATACCAGGCGATCCCGTTCAGACCCATCGAGTCCTTGGCCGCTGTGAACGAAGCGACCAGTTCCTTGCCCAGTGCATAGCCGCGAGCTTGCTGATTCGCCGGGCCAACGAGAATCTGGAACGACTGCATCTTGAAGCCCAGCGCACCGTCGGCGGTGGCCTTGGCCGTCGCCTCGTCGAGCGCCTTGAGCACTTCGTCGTAGTTTCCGCTCGTCTTGGCGTCGCGCATCATCGAGCCGAGTCGGCGGGTCACCTTCTTTGACGCAATCGTCCCGAGGAACTGATCCTTCGCCGCGGCCACATTGAAAGTGCCATCCACGACCTGCGCAAGTGCTGTGTCCATCTGGGCCGGATGGCCGATCCACTGCACGACCGAGTCTTTCACGATGAACGCGCACGGAATGCCGTTTTGCATCGCTGGCTTCATGTAGGCGTCGTGCGCCGAGCGATCCGGATCCGTGCAGACCGTGTACTGCGTCTTCGCTGCCCACTCGGGCTTGGCGAGGAAGGCCTCAACGGTCGCCAGAGGTTCGTCGCTGATGCCCAAGACGGTAAGACCCTTGTCCTTGTACTCCTTTTGGAGATCCGACAAGTGAGGCATGCCCGCCTTGCAAGGGCCGCACCAGGTCGCCCAGAACTCGACGACATAGACCTTTCCGGGCGCGAACGCCGTCAGCGCATCTCCCTTGATCGTGTGCTCGATCGCGGGGAACACAGCAGGTGATCCTGGCGCGAGCGTGGGCTCCTCCATTTGGGGCGCTTGCGCGGACGCCGCGACCGGCACGATCTTCGCGGCTGGCACAGTCGGGGCCGACTTGTTGCTGTCTTGGACGAGTGCAAGGGTGGCCGCGAGAGCGAGAGTCAGCATGATGAATTCCTATCTGGAGTGTGACCGAACCACAGCAGCATAGCCATGAGGAGTATCTTTCCCTCGTGAGCGCCAAGGCGATTGATGGAAAGTCCCTTGGGGCGCAGGTCCGGCAGGCGGTGAGGGCGCGGATCGAACGATGCGGAAAACCCGTGCGCCTTGATGCGGTCCTCGTGGGCACTGATGCGGCAGCGCAGGTGTATGCCCAAAACCAGGCAAGAACATGTAAGGAAGTGGGGATTGACTACCACCTCCACCCACTTCCAGCGGGGTCCGAGTATGCGACCGTGGCCGACCACATCACATCAATGAATGCTGATGGCGTCGTCCGCGCGATCATGCTTCACCTCCCGCTCCCTGCTGGCGTCGATACCGAACGGGTGCAGGCACTCATCGCGCCCGAGAAGGATGTCGAAGGGGTCAATCCGGTCAATATCGGCAACATCGTGTACGGGCGGCGCAGTCTCGTCCCCTGCACGGCGCTCGCTGTGCTCGAGCTGATCGAACACACGGGCATCGTGCTCCGGGGTGCGCGCTGCGTGATCGTCGGCGCCAGCAACATCGTGGGCAAGCCCATTGCGGTTCTTCTCATGCGCGAAGAGGCGACGGTCGTCAGCGCCAACAAGTACACCAAAGGGCTGCGTGACCTTACGCGCGAGGCCGATGTGGTGATCGCGGCCGCAGGGGTGCCCGGTCTCGTGAAGCCCGAGTGGATCAAGCCCGATGCCGTTGTCATTGATGTCGGCATCAATCGCGTGAAGGGCGCTGACGGCGTCACGAAGACCGTCGGCGATGTCGAGCCATCGGTGGCTGAGATTGCGGGTTGGCTCAGCCCGGTCCCTGGTGGCGTCGGGCCGATGACCGTGGCGATGCTCCTTCGCAATGTCGCCGACGCGGCGCTCGCCTAGTTCGAAACGAGTCTCGCGAGCGCGTCCTCGTATCGAGCCAGTGTGCCCGCGATGACATCCGCTGGAAGTTCCGGTCCAGGCGTTGACTTGTTCCACTGCCCCGTGGCGACGAGTGTGAGCAGCCAGTTGCGCAGGAACTGCTTGTCGAAACTCGGTTGGTCGCGCCCGGGCGCATAGCCCGCCAGAGGCCAGTAGCGGCTCGAATCGGGTGTGAGCACTTCATCGATGAGAAGGAGTTCGTTGGTCGGCTGCCCCGAGGCGTCGAGGGCAAACCCGAACTCGAACTTCGTGTCGGCGAGGATCAGCCCGCGCGTGTGGGCGTGCGCGGCCGCTGCCGAGTAAATCGCGACCGAGATGGTGCGGAGGCGCTCCATGAGTTCGCGCCCGACGGCTGACGACGCTCGCTCGAAGTTGACATTCTCGTCGTGGCCGGAGCTCTCCTTGGTGGCCGGGGTGAAGATCGGCTCGGGGAGTTTCGCGCACTGGGCGAGCCCGGCAGGAAGCTTGACGCCGCACACTGCTCCCGACGACTGGTACTCGCTCCACCCGGAGCCGGCGAGGTATCCACGCACAACGCACTCGATGGGTACGACCTCTGCCGCGCGGCAGACCATGACCCTTCCCTCGAGCGCAGCGCGCTGGGCCCCGTCGCAGGCGGGAAGGGCAGGGACTTCGGTCGACACGAGGTGATCGCGAACGATCCCATGCCGACGGATGAAGGAAAACCACGAAGTCGCAATCGAGGTGAGAATCCGCCCCTTGCCCGGGATCGCTGTCGGCATGACGACATCGAAGGCACTGACGCGGTCTGTGGCGACGAGGAGGATGCGCGCGCCCGCGGCGTCTGCGTCCAAGTCGTAGACATCGCGCACCTTGCCCTGTCGACGATGGCGCAATGAGAGGTGAGTCTCGAAGAGCGCGTCGAGCGTGGAACTGGCCATTGCCAAAGTGTAGGGACGGCCGTGCGGAATGGCGGTACGCCACAGGTCGCACACTCGCCGTCGATAGACTCGCACTTCGGATGTTGCGCTTCGATATCCATCCAGGTCGGGGTAGGCGGGTGGTCTTTGACGCCGCACGCGCCTACTTGATTGGAGCCCACGATCATGCGCTCAAGGGCAAGGTGCGAGAACGCGCCAACTCGTTCGTGTGTGAACTTGCCACCGCGAAGGCTGCTGCCGTGAATCTTGAGTGCGAGACTCCTGAGATGGGACGGCTGGCCCTCTCGACCTGCCTGCTCGAGCAGCGCGACGAGCCCTACCCGCTCATGCTGGAACTGGCGCGCCACCGCATCAAGCAGTTCATTGCGAAGGCCGAGGACTGGCAGATCTGGGACCACCCTGCGGCCGCTGACGCGCTCAAGGGGTGGAACGGCGCGCGCGAGCACTTCACGGCCGCGATGACGAACGCCGATCCGGAGGCGGCCGAGGCCCACGCGTCCGATGCGCTCGTCGCAGGCATCAAGGCCAACGAGCGCCTTGCCCTAGCGCACGCGCAGATTCTCATGCACCGACGCTTCGGGGGTCGTGCAGCGTCGGCGCGTGTCCTTGGGATCCGTCTGGACGCGAACACGACACCCGCTCGGATTGGCAAGGCGCTCCACGGGTTTGACATGGCATGCCTCCCGCTGCGATGGGCGACGCTCGAGCCCACGCGAGGCGCCTTCGACTTTTCTTCGCTTGGCCCGTGGATCCAGTGGGCGCAAGACAGCGGGCGGACGCTCGTCGCCGGACCGCTCATCGATCTCACGCCCGAGAATCTCCCGTCGTGGATGGATCGCCGACGCATGTCGGTCGACGACCTCACGAAGGCGGTCTGGGACTACGCCAAGGCGGTCGGTGATGCGATCGCCGGTCATGTCCGTATGTGGAGCATTGCGCGGGGACTCAATGATGGCGAGTCGTGGCCGATGGACCTTTCCCAAATGGTTGAACTCGCGCGGCGCGCGGAGATCGGCCTCCGCGCGGCACGCAAGGAAGTGCCGACGCTCCTTGAGATTGAGAGTCCATTCGGACACGCGGTCGCGGCACGCCCGCATGCCGTCGTGCCGCGGACGCTGGTGGACACGCTGGTGAACGAAGGGGTACGGGTGGACTGCCTGTTGCTGCGCCTCCTGATGGGGGACCCAGGGCCCGGGCACTTGACGCGGGACATGCTTGAAGTCTCCTCACTCTTGGATTCGTACATCCCGTTTCGCAAGCCGACATTCGTCGAACTCGGTGTGCCCTCGTCGCCGATCCATGAGTCGGCGGGGCACTGGAGGGCGCCTTGGTCCCCGAAGTCGCAAGCCGTGTGGGCGAGTCGCGCGTTCACGGTGGCGATGAGCAAGCCGCATGTCGAACTTGTGCTCTGGAGTGCCCTGGCCGATCCTCCGGCGGGCGCATCAGCCTTCGGACTCATCGCGAACAACGGAGTGGCGAAGCCGGTCGTCGAAGCACTCGCGACGGCACGCGAAGCACTGCGAAAGCCGCTTGGACCATGGAAGGCGCCCGTCCCGAAAGCGTCCACCGAGACGCGCGAGCACTCGAGCAAGAAGGAGTCGCGCAAGGGATGAACGGGCGATCGCGGGCACGGGGAGGCCGGCGGGGGCGACTTCCGTCGCATCGCACGCTCGCGCTCTCGGCGATGGTCGCGGCGCTCGCGTCCGTGCCAACCCTTTGGTCCGACGAGTCGCCATCTTCGGGGCCTAGGGCATCGCTTCCAGATCATCACCTCGACCTGCGCACTTGCACCGCTGATGAGCTGGCGGTGCTTCCGGGCATCGGTCCGGCGCTTGGTCGTCGGATCGTTGAATCGCGGGAGAAGGATGGGGCGTTCAGGGAAATCGAAGCACTCGAGCGGGTTCGCGGCATTGGCCCCGCAACGCTCGAGGCCATTCGCCCATTCCTCCGGGCCGATGCCACTGGAACATCTGGGTGAGGAGCCCTCCGATGACGACGATTGAGTGGCTCGGGCGCGTGGCCAGCGGTGCGACGCTCTCGAGACTCTTCGAACGGATCGAGGCGACACCACGGGGCCAAACGATCGCTCTCGAGGGCGGCGCGGGCAGCGGCGCGGCGATCGTTGCCGCGGCGCTCGCGCAGCGCATTGAGGGCCCGATCGTGTTCGTGACCGCCCACCGTGATGAGGCCGAGGAGGCGATCGCCGAGCTCCTTGCTCTTGGGATTGATGCGGCCCATCTCGGTGCCCTCGAGGCGGGATCCCATGAACATGAAGCGGCGGAGCGACTCGCCGAGCGCCTCAGTGTCGTGCGCCGATTCGATGTCACTCGTCGACCACGGGTGCTCGTGGCTTCGGCGATGGCGCTGATGCAGGGCGTGCCTTCGCGCGAGGCGATGGCGCGCATGGCACTCGAACTCAGGGAGGGTGGCGCAACTCGGCGCGAGGCGCTCCTGCACTGGCTCATCGACGCGCACTACGAGCGGGCGAGTGTCGTGGAGTCTCCCGGCTCCTTCGCGGTGCGTGGCGGCACGCTCGACATTTTCCCGTTGGGCGCACTTGCGGGTGTACGCCTCGACTTCTTCGGGGACTCTCTCGAGCGGATCTTCGAGATCGACCCGCGGACCCAGGCCATCGACCGGCGGCTTGAGAAAGTGGACTTGATCGCCACCGATCCATCGCGAGACGACCGAAGCGAACTCATCGCTGGGCGATGGGGTCCGTCAGCCATCCTGCTCCTGCAAGACGCCGCCGAGATTCATGAGCAGGCGAGGGGATTCCAGGATCGCCTTGCCGATGGAAGTGGAGTCTGGCCGTGGGCTGACACACTGAAGGCGCTGCACGGGGCGTGTCGAGTGACGATCGAAGGTGGAGTCCGCGTGCGCTCTGTGTCGCCTGACCGATCAGTCCGCATGCCAGCATCGCCGCTGCCGGAATTCTCGGAAACTCTCGCCGCTGCGCTCGACCAAGTTGTCGCGCTCTCGGCGCAGGCAGAGGTGGTGCTGACATGCGACACGCCCGGTGAACTGGCGAGGGCGGAAGAACTTCTCGGAGCGCGGGCGCACGGGAGGAACCTCCGGGTGCAAGCGATCCACATTCATCGAGGTCTCATTTGGAAAGACGACAGCGATCCAGCGCTCGCCATTGTGCCCTGGCACGAGGTGCTTCACCGATTCGGTGCTCGTCGTGTTCCGACCGTCGCAACGCCGGCGTCCAGTCGCGCTCGCGATGCCTTCCTCTTCTTCGAACCCGGCGACTTCGTCGTTCACCGGGACCACGGCATCGCGCTCTATCGAGGGCTCGTGGAACTGTCGTCGGGAGGTATCGGTGGGGGCCCTGGCGACGGCGGCGAGTACCTCACTCTCGAGTTCCACGGCGGCTCGTCGTTGCATGTACCTGCCGCGCGGGTCTCGCTTGTCCAGCGCTATGTGGGTGCGGGCTCGCTGCGTCCGCAACTCTCTGCGCTCGGTGGACGCCGATGGCGAAGCCAGAAGGACGGTGTGGCCGATGCCATTCAGGATCTCGCCGGATCGATGATGCGAGTGCAGGCGGTGCGAGATTCGAGCCTCGGCATCGCATGCCCCCCCGACACGCCACTCCAGCGCGAGTTCGAGGCGGAGTTTCCCTTCCAAGAGACGCCGGATCAAGAGCTCGCCATCGTCGCCACCAAGCGCGACATGGAAAAGTCGAGGCCAATGGATCGCCTCGTCTGTGGCGATGTCGGCTTCGGAAAAACCGAGGTCGCGCTGCGCGCCGCATTCAAGGCGGTCGATGCGGGACGCCAAGCCGCAATCCTCGTGCCCACAACAGTGCTTGCCGAACAGCACGAGCGAACATTCTCGCAGCGACTCCGGGGGTACCCGATCCGTGTCGCGGGCGTCAGTCGATTCAAGGGTGATGCCGAAACGAAGGAGACGCTCGAGGGGGTCGCGGCGGGCACCGTCGATATTGTCATCGGGACCCATCGACTGCTCTCGCGCGATGTCCGCTTCAAGGATCTCGGCCTCGTCATCATTGACGAGGAGCAACGATTCGGTGTCGAGCACAAGCAGCGGCTCCTCGAGTTCCGAACCACCGCCGATGTCCTCACACTGAGTGCGACGCCCATCCCGCGCACGCTCCACATGGCCATGCTCGGGCTGCGCGACATTTCTAGCCTCACCACGCCGCCGCCCGATCGCCGGGCGATCGTGACGGAAGTCCTGCCGTGGAACGGCGACCGACTCGCGGCGGCCCTCGGCCGCGAACTCGCCCGAGAAGGCCAGGTGTTCTGGGTCCACAACCGCGTCCACGACATCGACGATGCCGCCGAAGCTGTGCGTCGGCTCGCACCGTCGGCGCGGATCGCAATCGGCCACGGTCAGATGGCCGACGGCGAACTTGAGGCGGTCATGCGCGCCTTCATGAATCACGACGCGGACATTCTCGTCTCCACCACGATCATCGAGAGCGGCATCGACATCCCCCGCGCCAACACGATGGTCATCGACGACGCTCATCGGTTCGGCCTCGCGGAACTCCACCAACTGCGCGGGCGTGTCGGTCGCTCAAGCCATCGTGCGTACTGCTATCTCCTCCTCCCCAACACGCCGGTGGCGCCCGACGCCATGAAGCGACTCCGTGCGCTCGAGGATTACTCGATGCTCGGCGCGGGGTTCCGCATCGCCGTCCGCGACCTTGAGATTCGTGGCGCAGGGAACCTCCTCGGCGCTGAGCAGTCTGGTCACATCGCGGCCGTCGGCTATGAGATGTACTGCCAGATGCTTGACGCGGCGGTGCGTGAACTGCGGCGCGATCCCCGGGCGGTTCCCATTGACACGATCGTCGAACTCGGGTGCATGGGTGCGCTTCCCAAGCCCTACATCCCAAGCGACCGGCGGCGCCTTGAGGCCTATCGACGGCTCGCTGACGCTGCCGACGCGGAGGAACTGGAGAAAGCGATCTCGGAGCTTGTCAGCGCGTACGGCGACGCTCCACCGGAGGCGCACCAACTCTTCCGCTTGACGCGGCTCAGGCTGCTGGCCACACTTGCGGGCGCCACCTCGATCCGGTGGCTCGAGCCCGATCTCGTCGTGCAGGCGTCGAAGCCCGACGACATCATGCGAAAACTCAAGGGCATCCGCGGGAATCTTCGACTCGTCGATGGCGAGACCGCTGGGGGCCAGAAGGAGGTCTACTGGCGACCCGACGCGAGGCAGGCCGAGGGTTGGGCGATTCTTGATGAACTGACCCGTCGACTCACCGTTCGAGCGAGCGAGCGGTCTGCGGGCTCACGCGGCGGTCGCGCCGACTGAGGATCCGTAGTGCAACTCGAGATACCGTGCGACATAGTCAAGAATGCTTGAGCACTCTGGGATCTGAGCGTTGCTCGTGGACCCCATGGGCTCGAAGCGCATGCCTCGGAACCGGTCTGCGGCATCCTGCAGCGAGAGTCCGTGCTGGAGCGAGAGACTGAACGCGCGGCAGAACCCCTGAATGAGCCCCGAGAGCGTCGAGCCCTCCTTGCTCATCTTGATGAAGATCTCGCCGGGGCGACCGTCGGGGAACAGGCCGACCGTGAGGTAGCCCTCGTAGGTGCCAATGGCGAACTTGTGGGTG
>SXGR01386815.1_pt1 | contig 29506 bp, 24 predicted proteins | sample 3174711 | NCBI WGS metagenome assembly SXGR01 (sample SAMN11356860, study PRJNA531348) | freshwater metagenome | isolation source: freshwater sample F1-60 | place: China: Fuxian Lake, Yuxi | collected 2017-12-25 | reverse complement strand
TGGAGGTTGCAGTTGACGACGAAGACCAAGTTGTCGAGGTGCTCGCGCGATGCCAACGAAATGGCGCCGAGCGATTCGGGCTCGTCGCATTCGCCGTCGCCAAGAAATGCCCACACACGGCTTGCTGATGTGTCATCCAACTTGCGGTTGGTGAGATAGCGGTTGAAGCGCGCCTGGTACAGCGCGGTGATCGGCCCGAGGCCCATCGACACGGTGGGAAACTCCCAGAACTCGGGCATCAATCGCGGGTGCGGATACGACGACAACCCTCGGCCGCCACGCCCAATCTCGCGCCGGAAATGATTGAGGTCTTCGGCTTCGAAGCGACGCTCAAGATACGCCCGCGCATACACGCCAGGTGCGGCGTGTCCCTGGAAGTACACGTGGTCACCGGCCTGGCCGTTGTCTTTGCCGCGGAAGAAGTGATTGAAGCCGACTTCATACAGCGACGCCGACGATGCAAACGTCGATAAGTGCCCGCCGATACCTTCGGCTGCGGTGTTGGCACGCACGACCATGACGGCGGCGTTCCAACGAATGTAGGCACGAATGCGCCGTTCAAGATGTTCGTCACCAGGAAACCACGGTTCGTGTTCGGCGGGAATCGTGTTGACGTATGGTGTCGAAACTGTGGCCGGGAAGCTCACCTGGGTTTCACGGGCGCGCTCGAGCAAACGCGACAGCAAGTATCGGGCCCGATTCTTGCCTTGCACGTCGACGATTGCGTCGAGTGAGTCGAGCCACTCCTGAGTTTCTTGCGGGTCAGTGTCGGGCAGCTGATGAACCGAACCATCAAACAGCATGTGGCTATTCTCGCACGACTAAGGTTGCGACTTGATGACGCCGATATTGCGCACCGTTTACACCGATGGTGCGTGCTCGGGTAATCCGGGGCCTGGTGGGTGGGCATGGGCGATTGCGCCACGCGGTGAAACGAGCGACAGTGGCGCTGAACCCGCCACCACGAATCAGCGCATGGAATTGCTGGCGGTGTTGAGTGCCATTCGCTCGTTGGCACCGGAGCCTGGCCCCATTGAAGTGGTGTCAGATAGCCAGTACGTGGTCAAGTGTTTCACCGAAGGGTGGTGGCAAGGTTGGCTGCGCCGTGGTTGGAAAAATAGCCAACGTCAGCCAGTGGCCAATCGGGATTTGTGGGAGCCACTCATCGACTTGGTGCGAGAACGCGGAGACATCACATTTCGTTGGGTGCGTGGCCACACGGGCGACCCAATGAACGAACTTGTCGATGTTCTCGCTGTGGCTGCAATCGAGCGCGTGCGCTAGCGTTCGCCGCCATGGAACTCACTAACTCAAGCGCCATCGTCACCGGAGGAGCCAGCGGCATCGGAGCCGCCGCGGCTCGCATGCTCGCCAAGAAAGGTGCCAAAGTCGTCATTGCCGACTTGCAGGCCGACAAAGGTGAAGCCCTCGCCAAAGAAATTGGTGGAGCTTTCTGCAAAGTTGACGTGACCAACACTCAAGACATCATCAACGCTGTCGAGATGGCCACATCGATGGGCCCGATTCGCGCGCTCGTGAACTCTGCTGGCATCGGTTGGGCGCAACGTACCGTTGGCAAAGACGGGACGGTTGACTCGGCTGCCAATCTCGACGCTTTCAAAAAAGTTATTGCCATCAACCTGGTGGGCACGTTCGACTGCATTCGCGTGGTGGGCACCGCAATGAGTCGCAACGAGCCGCTGGCTCACGGCGAGCGCGGCGCGATCGTCAACATTGCATCGGTCGCAGCCTTTGACGGGCAAATCGGTCAGGCTTCGTATTCGGCTTCCAAGGGTGGTGTGGTGGGTATGACCTTGCCCATCGCTCGCGACCTCGCAGCAATCGGCGTGCGCATCAACACTGTGGCACCGGGATTGATTGACACACCCATCTATGGTCAGGGCGATTCAAGCGAAGCATTCAAGAGCAACCTGCAAAAAGGTGTGTTGTTTCCGCAACGCCTCGGCGACCCTGAAGAACTTGCCTCAATGGTCATGGAGTGCATCACGAACAGTTACATGAACGCCGAGACCATTCGTGTCGACGGCGGCATTCGCATGCCACCGAAGTAAACCGCCTTGTCACGCGCCGCATTCCTAACGCACCGCGACCCGTTCACGCCGTTTGATACGGCGCCTGCGACGTCGAACGTCAACGCGGGCTACGTTGCCCGGATTCCACATGATGAAATTCTTCCGCAGGTGGTTGGTGACGCGTTCCGTCATCGCGTGGGCGTCAAGCCGCTAGAGGTTGCCAAGTGGTTCGTGCGCGATGCGGACTGGGAACCCACGTTGGACATGAAGCGAGCACTGATCGCTGATCGGCGCCACGAGGTGGTGTCGTTTCGTGATGACTGCCACGATGTGGCACAAGAAGCCGCCGAACTCGTGCTCGCGTGGGTAGGCAAGTCAACGAGTCAAACTGGCGTCGATGCACTGGTGGATGCCGCACTTGCCGTGCCTGATGATCTGACTGTGTTGCGGTCGGTTGCTGCGGGGGATGCCGAGCAGTTGCCCTTCGTGGCTGGCGTGGTGTGTTCGCCGAGTCGTTGGCGACTGGCCGACAAAATCGGCCAGGACATGTTGGCCGTGCACAAACCTGTGGCGCTATATGCCGAGCACATTGGTGCTGCTGTCGACACGACGTTGACCCGGCTGTCACCTGACAAGCCGGTGTGGCGCTCCAACTGGACGTTGGAAGATCACCCGGCACTCTTTCAGCCGCATTCACCGAGCGAACCATTGGTGGAGCATCCGACGGAACTGTGGATCCGAATCGAGCGTGAAACGCTGCGACGTCTACCGCAAACTCGTGGCATTTTGTTCACCATTCGAGGTTTCCAGGAACCTCTCACCACGTACGTGCAGCGAGGTACGCAAGCCATCAGCACGCTTCGGGAGTTGGTGTCGCGTCTACCCGACTCGCTGGCGCGGTACAAGAGTGTGTACGACTATCGCGCTGCAACGATCAGTTGGCTCGACTCGCTGATTGCCTAGGTGGTGTAGTCGGCGTTGATTCGCACGTAACCGGCAGTGAGGTCGCAGCCCCACACGGTGGCGGAATGTGTGCCCGTGGCCAGCGAAACATGAATGAGCACGTCGGCGCCCTGCATGTAGGCGCTCAGTTGGGCCAAGCCAGCCTCGTCGACACGCTGCGGGTAGACCTCTTGGGTTCCAAAGCGAATCACCACACGTTGCTGATCGATGTCGGAGTACTGCGAACATTTGCCGACGGCCATGGCCACGCGACCCCAGTTGGGGTCGGCACCGTGCACGGCTGTTTTGACCAGTGGTGAGTTGACGATTGCGCGGGCCACGGTGACGGCCTGTTCATCGTCATACGCCGAGTCGACACATACTTCAATGAGTTTTTCTGCACCTTCGCCGTCACGGGCAATTTGCTTGGTGAGCGATAGCAACACTTGGTGCAGTGCCGCAGCAAAAGCGGGGGCATCAACTGGTCCGGCAGCACCGCTAGCCAAACACACGGTGGTGTCACTGGTGGATGTATCGGTATCAATCGACACCCGGTTGAAGGTGTGATCAACGCAATAGCGAAATGCTGCCTCGAGATCAGATTGTGAGACGGCTGCATCGGTGAATACCAACGAAATATGGGTGGCCATGTCGGGCTCGATCATTCCCACACCTTTGGCTACCCCCACGATGCGCGCCGCCGACCCGCTGATGAGTGCCTCAGCAATCTTTGGTCGCGTGTCGGTGGTCATGATCGCCCGCGCAACCTGCTCGGCGTCGGTGGTGATGGCAACATCGCCGAGGGTTTCTAGACCGGAACGAATTTTGTTCATTGGATATTGCCGACCGATGACACCCGTTGACGCAATCACTAGGTCGCGCGGTGACATGTCGAAGTGGTCGGCCACCTGATCGACGATTTCGCGTGCGTTGCGCAAGCCTTCATCGCCCGTTGCAACGTTTGAGTTTTTTGACAGCACCACAACGGCGCGAGTGGTGCCGTGTGCTGCCAACTCGCGGCTCAGCACCACGCTGGCGCCGGCAAATCGACTTTTGGTGTAAAGCGACGCACCAACGGTGCCAGACTCGCCAACCACAACGACGAAGTCGGGTGAGGTGTCTTTGATGCCGAAATTGGCGGTGCGAGCGGTAAACCCCGCCGGTAGAGCGATCATCGTGAGGCCGAAACGTACGCCTAGGAAAATAGCTTTGCCCAATTAAGGAGTGTCTTGCGCATTGCTACTTCGTTGTTCACGATCGCATTCATGGACCGCAAAAACCAGTTGGCCTTGTTGGTTTTGTAGTCGAACTGTTCGGTCACCAATGTGCCACCTTCGACCGGCGTCAAAATGTAGCGCCAAACATGGCCGCCGAAATGGCGCCAACCAATCTGCTTTCCTTCTTCGAACTCCACCACGGTGTTGGTGATGCGGTAAGGGATATGCAGTCGCATTGACATGCCGAACTTGGCACCAAGCGACAGTCGTGTCGGGCCGCTCAGTTCGCCGCGCAGAGTGCCCGAGCCATCGATCTCGCAGTGGCGCTTGGGTGTTGCGAGCAACTCAAAAATCTGCTGTGGTGCTGCCGGCACGAATTGTGAAACCGAAACCATCTTGCGGGCCGCATCGTGAGCCGGTGTTGCGTTGGCGGGCGAACTTGTCATGCCTACGACGCTAGGCGAGGGCGCCAGCCACCAGTTCGCCGCAGCGTCGGCCAGAAAACAGCGCACCTTGCGAAGAGCCCGTATCACGATGATCACCACAGACGAACACACCGTTGCCGAGGGCAATATTGCGCTTGGGGTGAAACGGTGGGCGTTGCTCGACGCCGGCATGAGCAATGCGATATGTGCGGAGATGCACCCAGGCGTCGACCTGCGGCCCCCACCACGTGCGCAATTGTGTGCGCGCGACCGCAGCGAGGTCGCCGTCGATCACATCGGGAAGTGCCGCAACCACCAAGTGCTTGCCGGCTGGTGCATAACTAGGCGACACGTTGCTCATTACGGCGGCGTTGAGCACGGGGCCTTTGCCCGTGCCATCCAGGATGACCAGCCGTGAATCGGTGGGTGCTTTGTCGGTGGAGAAATACACCGCACCTACCCGGCGCGACTCGCGCTCGGGCATTGCAACGAGTTCGCGGGCAGATGGCAAATCAGAGGCAACGATTACCGCGCGACATTCGATACGCCGACCATCACTCGTCACCACGGTGCGCCCGTCGAGTGAAGCCACCTTGGTGTTGAGATGCACGACACCAGGCAGGCGTTCAGCCATCTGGCGCGGCAGTGCGCCCATGCCGAGGCGGGGCACAGCTGCGTCACCGGCACCGAGGCTGCGAAAGATGATGTCGAACATGCGTCGCGATGTGGTGAGCGATGGATCGAGTTGGATGCCACCGAACAGCGGGCGAAAAAACTGGTCGATGATTGCCTGGGAAAATCCGGCTCGCCGCAGGGCCACAACCGTGGGCAGGTCTTGTCCGCGCAGCAACTCGCGCGGGTCGCCCCGCAACGTGCGTGCGCGCAACAGGGCAATGCGTGCTTTGTCGGCGATGGTGCCGATGGGTGCGCGTGCTGTGCTGAGCAGCGAGCGCGGCGCACGAAACGGGTCGCTCACTTCATATGAGCGACCACGCATCATCACGAGTGCGCCCGGTGCGAACTTGCACAGGTCAAGTGCGGCGGTATCAATTTGGCGTTGCATTTCGGGATACGAAGTCAGCAGTGTTTGAAACCCGCGATCAAGACGAAAGCCGTCGACAACGTCAGTGCGAATTCGTCCGCCCACATCGTCTTGTGCCTCAAGCACCACAACATTGAGCGACCTGCCATGTAGGTGGCGTGCCGCAGCAAGCCCGGCCAAACCAGCGCCAATGATGGCGACGTCGGCTCGAACGGGAAGTTGGCTCACTGACGCACCGGTTGCGGAATCATTTTTGCAACAGAGCGCGCAATGCAATTTCTAACGTGGGATGGCTGAACTTGAAACCAGCGTCGCTCAACACTGCGGGAATCACGCGCTGACCGGTGAAGAGCAACGCGTTGGCAAGTTCCCCACCAAGCAACAGCTTTGGCCCGATTGACGGCACCGCAAGCACGGCTGGGCGATGCAACACTTTGCCCATCACGGCAGCAAAATGGGCACTCGTCACGGGTGCTGGGGCAGTGAGATTCACCGCACCTTGCAGATTGGCAGTGAGAAGGTACTCAATTGCGGCAACTTCGTCGTCGATCGAGATCCAACTTTGCCATTGGTTGCCGCGACCGAACTTGCCGCCGAGACCGGCGCGGAACAATGGCAACTGTTTCGCCAGTGCACCACCTTTGGGCGATAACACGATTCCGGTGCGCAACAACACCGTGCGCGTGCCGGCACCGATGGCAGCGGCCTCCCACTCCCTGCAGACGTCGGCCAGAAACCCGGTGCCTTCGGAGGCGTCTTCATGAAGGGGTTCGTCACCTCGAGCGCCGTAGATGCCGATGGCCGACCCCGACAAAAACACTGATGGCCGTTTGGCAGCGCCAGCGATGACCGAAGCCAAGAGCTTGGTGCTTTTCACACGACTGTCGAGAATTTCTCGCTTGTACGAATTGGACCACCGCTTGTCGCCGATGCCAGCACCCGACAGATGAATGACGGCGTCAGCGCCATCGATAACAGTGGCATCGATGTCGCCACGGGACGGGTTCCAAGTCGACTCACCATGTTTGGCAGGGCGACGCACCAGTCGCACCACGTCGTGACCGTGAGCAACGAGCCGAGGCACGAGAGCCGAGCCAATGAGCCCGCTGGCACCCGAGACGACGATTCGCATGTGGTCAGACTACGCCCGAACCGACTACCGAAAATTACGCAACTGTCGAATTAGGGAATCACGATGGGGATTGATGTCACGACCGTGTTCGGGCGGAAGAGCAATCGGGCCTTGATAGCCAACGCCGACTGGTTGTGTAGCCACTGCGAACGCAGGCTGGTGACGAACTCTGGAATCACGACAGTGACGATGTCGTCTGACTGCAGGCCGTCGAGCCGTTCAATTTCCGTGAGGACTTTCTCTGTGAGATTGCGGTAGTCATCAACAGTGGTGTCGAGGGCAACGTTGGGGAAATTCTGTGCCCAGGTGCGCTGCAATTCAACCGACTCTTCGTTGGAACCCACGATGCTGAGGGCCAACAGGCGATCTGGGTTCAGGCTCTGAGCGTATTTCACCGCCTGTACGACACCAGCATTAATCGAGCCCACCAGAACCACCACGAAGTGAGTGCGGAATGGCGGAACGACCTGCTCTGCAACCTTGAGGAACTCTCGAACTCGCATGTAGTGACGGTTGATGAAAGTGAAGATGAAAATCATGGTCGGAATCACAACCGCAGGAATCCATGCGCCATCGGTGAACTTCACGATTACTACCGCTAGAGCAACTGCGAGAGTGGTGAGCGCACCGATGCCAGTGAAAAATGCCATGAGGGGCCACGACTTTTCACGCAAGCGCACCAAACGCACCAACATTCCGGTCTGGCTGATGGTAAAGCCAGTGAATACCCCGACCGCATAAAGCGGGATGAGGGCATTCACGATGCCGCCGAAGGCGATTACCAATGCTGACGCAGCGACGCCGAGGGCAATGATGCCGTTACTGAAAACCAGACGGTCTCCGCGGTTGGCGAATTGTCGAGGGAGAAAACTATCTTTGGCGATTACTGACGAGAGCCGCGGAAAGTCGGCGTAAGCCGTATTCGCAGCGAGAATGAGAATGCCGAACGTCGCGAATTGTGTGACAAAGAAAAAGATATTGCGACCACCGTAGACCTGCTCGGCCAACTGTGCCAGAACAGTGTCACGTATCTTTCCCTCGTGATCCTTGAGCGGTTCAAGCTGTTGAGCGAGCAGGCTCAGACCGAAGAACGAAGTTCCAAGAATGACGGCCATCATCATGAGCGTCTTTGAGGCGTTTTTTGCCTCGGGCTTTTCGAAGGCGGGCACTCCGTCAGCTATGGCCTCAATGCCTGTCAGTGCGACGGCACCCGAGGAGAACGCTTTCAGGAAATAAAACAACGTGAGCGCTTTTTGCCCTTCAATGAGTTCGCGCTCGACTGCTCCCGTGTGCGCTATTGGCCCGAGGTCCTGAAAATATACGCGGTACAAACCGACCAGAATGAGCGCAGCCAGACTCACGATATAGAGATACGTAGGTGGCGCGAAGAGCGCACCTGACTCGCGCACACCGCGCAGGTTGGCGAACGTGACGAGGAAGATGAAGGCAACGCAGAGCCAGACGCGGTATGGCGCCAAACCGTTGAAGGCCGACACGATGGCCGCAACACCACCCGCAACGGACACTGCAACTGTGAGGATGTAATCCACAAGCATCGAGGCGCCCGATACGAGCGACGGGTATCTACCGAGGTTGTCCTTGGCAACGATGTAACTACCACCACCCTGCGGGTAGGCGTGAATCGTCTGTCGGTAGCTGTTGACCACGATGGCCAGCAACACGACCACCATGATCGAGATTGGCACGAGATTCTCGAAGGCGGCCATACCGATGGCAGCCATCGTCAAAAAGACGATGAGAATCTCTTCGGTTGCATACGCCGTACTCGAGATTGCATCGCTGGCAAAAACCGGAAGTGCAACGCGTTTTTTTAGACGATGATGGGCATCTTCGCTGTTGGCAATGGGCTTGCCAACCAACCGACGCTTAATGCGGGCAAAGCCCGTGCGGTTGTCTTTGGTAGTTGGTGCCATGAGCCGACGCTTTCTCGAACACGCGAGTTGCGAAGTACGATAGTAGTTCGTGCACGTCGTCATCGTTGGTTGTGGGCGTGTGGGCTCTACGTTGGCCCGCGAACTGTGCGCCCTTGGTAACACCGTCGCCGTTGTTGATCGCCGGTCGGATGCGTTCCTGCGACTCGGTGACGACTTCGCTGGTCAGACTCTCGTTGGTATTGGTTTCGACCCCGACATCTTGATTGCTGCGGGCATCGAGCGGGCCGGCGCTCTTGCGGCCGTCACCAACGGTGATAACTCCAATATTCTGGTTGCTCGGGTGGCCCGCGAGCGGTTCGGCATTCAAAGCGTCGTTGCTCGTATCTATGACCCGAAGCGGTCCGAAATTTATGAACGCCTCGGCATTGCCACTGTGGCCACGGTGAAGTGGACTGCAGAGCGAATCATGCGCCGCATCATGACCGATCGGCCATCCGTGGAGTGGACCGACCCGAGTGCTGAATTGGTGCTCGTCGAGCGCAATGCCGCTGACGCTTGGGTTGGTGAACGAGCCGGCGAACTTGACCGCGGCCCGGCCAAGGTGGTTGGGTTTCGTCGCTTCGGCAAAGCGCTGGTGGCCAGCGACGATGTGATCGTGCAGCAGGGCGACGTGCTGTACATTGCCGTGCTCAGCAACGAAGTCGCTCAACTTGATGCATTTTTGGCCAAGGGCCCGGGGGAGCGGCGATGAAAGTAATCATTGCGGGGGGTGGCAGCGTTGGGCGCTTCACAGCACGCGAGATGGTGAACGCTGGTCACACCGTGACGATTCTCGACAACGATCGCAAAACCATTCGCGAATATCAGTCGCGCCCTGAATCAACAGGCATCGAATGGCACTTTGGTGATGCCTGCGATTATTTGGTGCTTGATGCAGTCGGGTGTCGTGACGCCGATGTCGTTGCATCGGTGACTGGTGACGATGAAGACAACTTGGTGATCTCGCTCTTGGCCAAGCAAGAGTTCGGCGTGCCCCGTGTGGTGGCGCGCGCCAATAATCCGAAGAACTATTGGATGTTCAACGAGATGTGGGGTGTCGATGTTTCGGTATCGACGCCGCACCTCATCACGAGCCTCGTGCAAGAGGCAACATCAGTTGGCAACTTCGTTCGCCTCATGCAATTGAAAGGCGGCAAAGCCGAACTCGTTGAGGTGACCCTTGCCGAGTCGTCACCTGCTGTCAATCGCGCGCTGGCAGATTTGGCGCTGCCCCGCAGTGCAACAATCGTGGCAATCGTGCGTGCCGAGCGGGTCATGGTGCCCACCAAAGACACCGTGCTGCGCTCGGGTGACGAAGTGATGGCGCTCATCACCGAAGACGCTGAGGCTGCAGTCGCCAAATTGTTGGTGGGCTAAAGCCGCAAGCACTTCCGCGCGCGTTACTGGCCGGGGCTCGGAAGCAAGCGGTAGATCGGGTTCAACATCACCCGACGTTTACCTTCCCAGTGGGCAACCCCTGACACGGTGAGACCGCGATTGTGGCCGACACCGGGAATTCGTTCGCGGCCACTGAAGATGACGGTGATTTCACCCGTGCCATCACTGATTTCTACTTCGACGGCGGGGATGCCGGCCCTCGGCTTGACGCTCATGCGACGAATCTCGCCACACACGTCGACCCGCCGACGCATCGGCATGTCGGCCAATGTGACCATGTTTAGTTCTCCAAACTTTGCACAAAGGCGTTCGGAAATAAGTTCGTCCTTTGTTTGTGAACCACGGCTGAGGTAGTTGCGTATACCCATAAGAGTTGACTTCAGCGTACGCTCAACGAGGTGAGCACACGAAAACTCATCATCGCCAGCCTGGTTTGTGGGCTATTGATCCTTGTTGCCGGTAGCGCGAAACTGTTGCAGACCGCCACCGAGCCGCAAGAATCACCACGGCTGTACGCCATCGGTACGACGGTGCAGGTTGGTGGCCTTGACGTGACGGTGAGGAGCCTGCAGGTGACTGCCGAGCAAACGTTGGCGGAAATCACCATGGACAACTTCGCTGTTGTGCCAATGGGAAGTTCGCCGCTTGATGGCTGGTCGATGTTGGCGAACGGCGAGATCACCACACCGCAGGCATCGTCGCAGTGTGTGTCCGGCATCAGCAGCGTCACGTGCGTGCTCGAGTTCGTCGTGGCAGTCGGCACACCGACACTGGTGTTCGCGCGCGACGGCGACAAATCCCAGTGGTTGGGCGCCTAAGCCCGCCCAACGGCTACCGTCTATATACGTGTCTGGCGAACAATTTGATCTCGTCGTCGTAGGCGGCGGCCCAGGTGGTTATGCCGCAGCCTTCTACGCGGCCTCAGCCGGTATGAAGGTGGCCCTCGTAGAAAAAGACACGATCGGCGGCACCTGCCTCAACCGCGGTTGTATCCCTGCCAAAGCATTCCTGGAAAGTGCTGCCGTGTTTCGTCATGTGGCGCATGCAAAAGATTTCGGTATCGAAGCGACTGCGCCGGCAGTGAACTTTGCTGTGGTGCAAGCCCGCAAACAAACCATCGTCAACAACTTGGTTAAAGGTTTGACTGGTCTGACCAAGAGCAAAAAAGTCACCTACCTGCTGGGGGCCGGCTCGCTCGGTGCTGACCGTACCGTCACGGTGCGTGCCGCTGATGGAAGCACGCGCACGCTCGTCGGTGCCAACGTGATTTTGGCACCCGGTTCGGTGCCGCGCACCATTCCAGGTTTCGATGTGGGCGGGCCGATCATGACTTCCGACGAGGTGTTGGCGCTCGACAAAATTCCGGCGCGCATCGCAGTGATTGGTGGGGGTGCCATCGGCTGTGAGTTTGCCTCGTGTCTTTCTGATTTAGGTGCAGCAGTGACCATTTTGGAGGGGCTACCCAAGGTGTTGCCAGGCCTTGATCATGACGTGGCCAACGTGGTGGTCAAGACGTTCAAGAAAAAGAACATCGACATTCGCACTGACGTGAAAATCACCGGCCACACTCCAAACGCTGCAGGTGGTACCACGGTGTCGTTTGGTTCGGGCGACACGTTAGAGGTCGACGCAGTCGTGGTGTCTGTCGGCCGCCGGCCATACACCGATGAACTTGGCCTGAGAGGAACCAAGGTAAAAGTCAGCGAGCGCGGTTTTGTTGAAGTTGATGGTTATTGCCAAACTGCCGAGCCGAATGTGTACGCAGTCGGAGACGTGATTGCCACTGCGCAACTCGCGCACGTGGCCTATGCCGAAGCGATCGTGGCGGTCAAGCACATGCGCGGCGAAAAGGTGTATCCAGTGATGTACGACCGTGTGCCCTGGGCGATCTATTGCCATCCCGAAGTTGCTTGGGCCGGCCCATCAGAAGAACAAGCGCGGGCGGCAGGCCACGACGTCGTGGTGGCCAAGCATCAGTTTCGCTCAAACTCACGGGCGATGATTCTCGGCGAGCCTGACGGTTTGGTCAAAGTCATTGCCAAAAAAGATCGTGACGGGCGTGCCGGTCAAGTGCTCGGCGTGCACATGGTGGGCCCATGGGTCACCGAGCAGTTATCCGGTGGGTATCTGGCAGTCAACTGGGAAGCAACGGTCGACGAGATTGCTGAATTCCTCCAACCGCATCCGAGCCTGACGGAGTTGTTCGGTGAAACCGTCATGTCCCTTACGGGCCGAAGCATTAACGCTTAACACAGGAGCATTCACACCATGGCTGACGTCACCCTTCCACAACTCGGCGAAACCGTTACTGAAGGAACCATCACGCGCTGGTTTAAAAATGTGGGTGATGTTGTACAAGCCGACGAACCACTGTTTGAGGTGTCAACAGACAAAGTAGACACCGAAGTGCCATCACCGATTGCCGGAACGCTGACGGAAATTCGCGTGCCCGCCGGTGACACCGTGCCCGTTGGAACAGTGATTGCTGTTGTGGGGGCTGCGAGTGGTGCTGCTGCTCCGGCCCCTGTTGTTGCGGCGCCTGCACCTGTGCCTGGTCCGGCCCCTGTTGTTGCGGCGCCCGCTCCTGCTCCTGTACCAGCGCCAGTTCCTGTTGTCGCGGCGCCTGCTCCTGTTGTCGCCGCACCTGCACCAGTCGCGCCAGCAGCACGGGCTAGCGCGGCAAGCAACTTGTTGTTGTCGCCAGTGGTGCGTCGCTTGGTCAATGAACATCAGATCGATGTGCAGGCTCTGGCGGGCACGGGCCCGGGTGGACGCATCACGCGCGAAGACGTGCTCGACTACATCGATGCGCACGCATTGACGCGCAACGCACCAGCACCAGCGCCTGCACCCGCTCCAGCTCCAGCTCCAGTCGCAGCACCTGCTCCAGCGCCAGCACCAGTCGCAACACCTGCACCCACTCCTGCACCAGTCGCAGCGCGTGCCCCTGCACCAGCACGCGTGGTGGCTGGGGCCCGTGACGAAGTCATTGCGTTGTCAAAAATTCGCCGATTGACCGGCAGCCACATGGTGGCCAGCAAGAGCACCGCACCCCACGCATTCAGCGTGGTCGAAGTTGATTACGCCAACGTTGACGTGGCCCGTAACGCCGTTAAAGACTCATTCAAATCTGCCGAAGGTTTTTCGCTCACGTATTTGCCATTCATCAGCCGCGCGATCATCGACGCCATCGCCGACTACCCACATATGAACGCGAGCATTGACGGCGACACGTTGGTGGTGCACAAGTACATCGATCTTGGTGTGGCGGTGGACCTCGACTATCAGGGGTTGTTGGTGCCGGTGGTGCGTGGCGCCGAGGGCAAGCGACTGCGAGCAATTGCCCGCGAAATCAATGATCTCGCAACGCGAGCGCGCAATCGCAAGTTGTCGCCAGACGAAATCTCCGGCGGCACGTTCACGATTTCCAACAATGGTTCGGCCGGCTCGGTCTTGACCATGGCAATCATCAACCAACCACAGGTGGCAATCATGAGCACTGATGCCATCGTCCGCAAGCCGGTGGCGTTGCGTTTGCCAGATGGATCAGAGAGCATCGCCATTCATCCAGTTGGCAACTTGGCCATGAGTTGGGATCACCGCGCCTTTGACGGTGCATACGCGGCAAATTTCTTGGCGAAAGTCAAACTCAATCTTGAAACCCAGGATTGGTTAGCGGAGCTCTAACATGCGCGCACGTTGGCTCGGGCGGGTCAACTATCGAGACGCCCTTGCGCTGCAAGAGGGATTGTTCGCCCATTCAACAGACGATTACTTGTTGATGCTCGAGCATCATCACGTGTTTACCTATGGGGCATCGGCTGATCTCGTGACAAATTTGAAGTGCGACCCCGCCGAAGTCGGCGCCGATTTGGTGCGTGTCAATCGCGGGGGTGACATCACCTACCACGGGCCCGGACAATTGGTGGTGTATCCGATTCGCTCGTTGCCAGGCAAGCATGGTGACGCCTCGCCCGCGGATATCACTGCGTATGTGTGCAGCGTCGAGCAGTTAGTGATCGACTCGCTGGGCGAATTGGGTGTGGTTGCTGGTCGCCAAACCGGTTACCCGGGTGTTTGGATTGAACCCGGCACACCACGGGCCCGCAAAATTTGCGCCATCGGGGTGCGTGTGGCGCGCGGGGCCACTGCCCGACGAACAATGCACGGTTTTGCTCTGAATGTTGAACCCGACCTGCGCTACATGCGCGAGCACATCGTGCCGTGTGGCATTGGCGAATGGCCAGTCACATCGCTACGTGAAGAGGGCTCGACAGCAACACTGCGCGAAGTGGCCGATGTGGTGGCTCGGTTGGCCAGCGAACGCTGGGGCACGACCGACCGAGCAGATGTGGCTTGGGAGTACGAACCAGATTTTGTTGGGTTGCAGATTCATGAGCGCAAGCCCGAGTGGCTACGTCCGCACGTGTCGCATGGTGCAGAAGTGTTGGCAACCAAAAAGATTCTGCGTGATGCACATCTGGTAACCGTTTGCGAAGAAGCAGGTTGCCCGAATTTGTCAGAGTGTTGGCGCGATGGCACCGCAACGTTCATGGTCTTGGGCGAACGCTGCACGCGAGCCTGCGGGTTCTGTTTGGTCGACACCCGCAAACCGGATCTTCCCGATGTCGACGAGCCACTGCGTGTTGCTTCGGCCGCGGCACAAATGCGCCTGCAACATGCAGTGCTCACCATGGTGGCGCGCGATGATCTTCCCGATGGTGGGTTGAGCCACGTAGCGGAGTGCATCAACCAGATTCGCCACCACAACCCGGGCACCACCATCGAAACCTTGGTGTCAGACGCCAAAGGTGATACTGCGTCGCTGCAGTTGCTGTTTGACGCCCGCCCTGATGTGTTCAACCACAACATTGAAACAGTGGCCCGACTGCAGCGAACCGTGCGGCCGTCGGCGGGTTATGCGCGCAGCCTGTCGGTGTTGGCTCGTGCGCGTCGCGCTGGGCTAGTAACGAAGTCGGGGTTCATGCTTGGGTTGGGTGAGCAGACTCACGAAGTGGAGTCGTTGCTTGCCGACTTAGCCTGCGTGGGCGTGAGCATCGTCACCATCGGTCAGTATTTGCGACCGACCAACGACCATTTGCCGGTGGTGCGCTGGGCTAGCCCAGACGAGTTTGCGCACTACAAGGCCTACGGAGAATCGTTGGGTATCACCCATGTGGAATCGAGCCCGCTGACACGTTCGAGTTATCACGCCAAGCAAGCAGCCGCTGATGCTGGCGTTGTCGCTGTGGCGGCACCCGTTGCTGTTTCGGTTGCGATGCCCGTGCTGGTGCGCCGATGAGTCATCGCAACACCACAACTGCGGGCCCCGCGATATATGCCGAGCGCTTGGCACGAGTGCGTGCCGAGATGCGCAGCCGGAGCGTTGATGCACTGGTGGTGTCGGTGGGCTTTGATCTGCCGTTTCTTGTTGGCTATCACGCCATGCCGCTCGAGCGTTTGACGGCGTTGGTTGTTACGCACGAGCGCGCCACGCTCGTGGTGCCACGTCTCGAAGCACCGCGTGTCGAGCATCATGCAACGGTGTTTGACCTGGTGGCATGGAACGAAACCGACGACCCGATTGCCATTACGGCGGGCTTGATTGGCACAGCACGAAATGTGGCTATCGGCGACCAGATGTGGGCCCGATTCTTGGTCGAGTTACTCAAGCATCTTGGGGGTCGACAGTTCGTGCGATCAGTCGACGTGGTTGGCCCGCTGCGAATTCAAAAAGACGCTGCCGAGATCGAAGCACTCGTGGCGGCTGGTGCAGCAGCTGATCGAGTTGCAGCCCAATTGCAAAGTGGGGCGATACCACTCGTCGGGCGAACCGAAGCGCAGGTATCGGCCGATATTTCGGCGCGACTTATTGCCGAAGGACACGATGTGGTCAACTTTGCCATCGTTGCGTCTGGTGAGAACGCAGCAAGCCCGCACCACCATGCAGGTGCGCGGATGATTCGCCACGGTGACATCGTGCTGTGTGATTTTGGCGGCACGATGAATGGCTATTGCAGCGACATCACGCGGTGCGTGCACATTGGCGAACCGCCGTCAGATATCGCACGTGCGTGGAGCGACCTGCAACGAGCCCAAGAAGCGGGCGTAATGGCTGGTCAAGTGGGTGCCACCTGCGAATCGGTGGATACCGCGTCGCGCCAAGTGCTCACCGAGGCGGGATGGGGTGAGTTTTTTATTCATCGCACAGGTCATGGCATCGGTATGGAGGCTCATGAAGAGCCCTACATGGTGAGCGGTAATCATCTGCCGATTGCACTAGGGCATGCATTCAGCGTCGAACCCGGCATATACGTGGCGGGCAAATGGGGCATGCGACTAGAAGACATCGTGGTGGCTACCGCCAATGGCCCGTTGCGGATGAACGCCACCCCGCGTGAGTTGGTTGTTTTGTGAAACTCGACGCTGCAACAGTGATGTTGCAGTGGGCGAGCGGTGGGATGTTGTTCCTGTGGTTCACCTTTCGCTCGGGTGAAATTTCGGTTGGTTACGCCAAGTTGCTGCGTGGCGTGTACGCCACCATCGCTTTGGGTGGTGCTGCACTGGGTTTTGCCTTGGATCGAATCGTCATCCGCGAAGTGGCGGCGCTCGTGCTTGCTGCGTTAGCAATTGTTGGCTTTGCGCGCCGCAACACTCTGCTAGATCGTCTGGCCACGGCTGCCGGGTTTGTCGGTGTAAGTGTCGCTGCTTTGTCGGTTGACAATCAATCCGATGCGTTGTGGTTCGTGCGATTGATTGTGGGTGCGGTTTTTCTTGGCGCCATTAGTGACGCGATGCTGCTTGGCCACTGGTACCTAGTGCAACCCGGCATGCCACGTAAGTTGTTGAATCAGCTCACCAATGTGTTGCTGGTCATCTGGTTGCTCGAGATGGTGGTGCTGCTCATCCCTACGGGCATGGTGAGTGTGTTGAACGGCACGATTGACGATGGCTGGGATGGTGTGCTCGGATGGTTTTGGTTGGCTTGCGCGCTGCTCACAGGGGTGTTGGCGTGGTTTACGCGCGCGGCATTGCGCGAACGCAGTTACTCGGCAGTCATGGCGGCAACAGGGTTGAGTTATCTGGCCATTCTGATGGGCTTTGGCACCGATTTGATTGCGCGAGCGTTGCTCGCTGTCTAGAGCAAGTCAACGCGGGGCGACGAGCGGCCACGGGCGTGACCGTTCGTAAGCGAGAGCCAACTCGAGAAGCAGTGGTTCGGCGAAGTGGCGCGACATCACCTGCAAGCCAACCGGCAAACCGTCCACGCTGCCAGCCGGAATCGAGATGCCGGGGTTGCCGTAGATGTTGGCCGGAAAAGTGAGCACACCGTTGTTGCCTGCACCAGCCACCACACCGCCGAACGTGTCGGGCAACGGGCCTTGCGCGTTGAAAGCAACATCGGGGTTGCTGGCGGTGATGATGACGTCGACTTCGCCAAGAATGTCGGCCATGCGGCGGTTGAGTTCAATGCGACGAGTTTCGAACTTGCCGCGTGCTTCAGTGCCGTACAAATCTTGTGTGTGCTGCAGACCGTAACGCATTTCTGGGGTGAGCATGTCGGCGCAAGCGGGCCAATGATCGCGCAACTCAAACGCGAGTGCTGCCATTCCAGTAATCGACCAGGCGGCACCCAATCGCGGCAGCGCGGTATTGACACCGTCAACACGATGCATGCCAGTGATGCGGATGAGATGTTCACCGGCTTCTTCGAGCACAGCCCACATGGCAGGTGACACCACCGCCGAGCCCCAGTTCGGCACGATGATTGCCCGCAACCCACGCGTCGGCACGCTGCCCAGACCCGCTTCCCAGCCGTCGACGCGCGGCAGGCTGAGCGGGTCGTGGTCTTCGTGGCCGTTGCACACATCAAACCAGCGGGCTGTGTCGCGCACGCTGCGCGTCAAGCATCCCGTGGTGGTGGTGAGGTTGCCGTTCGAGGCGCCAGGCCCGCGCGGAATCCGACCATATGTTGCCTTCAAGCCAACTAGCCCAGTGAAGCCAGCGGGAATGCGAATCGAGCCGCCGCCGTCACCACCAGTCGCGATGGAAACCAAACCGCCGGCCACGGCAGCAGCGCTTCCCCCCGACGAACCACCTGGGGTGCGGCCGTGCTGCCATGGGTTGTGAGTGGCACCGTGCAACAACGTGCGAGTGAGATTCACACCGCCGAACTCACTCGAAGTGGTTTGACCAACGAACACACCACCAGCAGCGCGTGCGCGCAACAGCATGGTGTCGGTCGAGTCTGCGATGCGATCTTTGAATATCAAACTGGCGTCAGTGTCGGGCCAGCCGAGGTTGCGTTCCAATTCTTTTACACCAATCGGTACGCCGCCGAAGGGCAGTGACACATCGGCGGTGCGTGCGGCATCCAACGCACGTTCGCGATCAAGAAAGCAAAACGCGTTGAGGTTGCTGGCATCAATTGCGTCGTATGTCGCTTGGAGCTCTTCGACGGGGGAGCGTTCACCACGACGAAATGCTTCGACGAGTGAAACCGTGTCGCCCAGCCAGGGAGTATCGCCCACGCCCTAATCGTATGACGCTTGCGTCGTTAGCCTGTCATTGATGGACGCCCGCGCATTTCTTGGGCTTGTGCAGCAGTCAGAGACCACATTTTCGCTTTCCGTCATACCGCAACTCACCACCAGTGGCGGCTTTTTGTTTGGTGGGGCTGGTCTTGGCGCCGGAATCGCTGCTCTCGAGACGGTATCGCAACGACGCTGCACGTGGGCTACGGCACAGTATTTGTCGTATGCCAAACGTGATGAGCACGTGCAGATTGATGTGACTGTGGCCGTATCGGGTAGCAGTGTCACGCAGGCGCGAGCGGTGTGTCGAGTGGACGATCGCGAAGTGCTCACGGTCAACGCTGCCCTCGGTGATCGCGATTTTGCTGCGTCGGGTCAATTCGTCACGATGCCCGCGGTTGTTTCACCAAGCGAGTCTCGACCGCGCACCTTGCGTGCGGCTCATGCGAACTCAATCATGGAAGCACTTGATATGCGTATCGCCAAGGGCCGAGATCTTGATGAACTCGATGGCACGCCAGGGGATGGCCAGACCATCATGTGGGTGCGCATCAAGTCGCTCGTCGACGGGATCGATGCCGCTGCCCTCGGAATTCTCGGCGACTTTGTGCCGATGGCCGCCGGCCAAGCGTTGGGTCTGCGCGCGGGTGGCAACAGCCTCGACAACACCATTCGGTTTGCCCATTTGGTGCCCACCGACTGGGTGATGCTCGATATCCAGATCGAGTCGGTGCAGCGCGGTTTTGCCCATGGCACCATCCAGATGTTCGCCGAAGACGGCACATTGCTGGCTACCGCCAGTCAGAGTTGCATCGCTCGAAAGTGGAAGAATTGACCCGTGCAACGTCGCAACGGCATGACCGTGCCACTACCCGGTCATTTACACACCCACGAAAAACAGTTACGACAGTTGTCGGATCTCGGCTATAGCGACATTTGGTCTGCTGAGGCAGATGGTGCCGACGCCTTTACTCCGCTGGCGATGGCGGCGGCGTGGGAGCCACGGTTGCGACTCGGCACGGCAATCGTGCCGGCCTACACGCGCAGCCCGGCGCTGTTTGCCCAGAGTGTGGCTTCGTTGGCTGATGCTGCACCTGGTCGCTTTGCGATCGGTGTCGGCTCGTCGAGCAACGTGATTGTTGAGCGCTGGAATGGCGTGCCGTTCGTAGAGCCCTACAAAAAAGTGCGGGATGTAGTGCGCTTCTTGCGCGATTCACTCACGGGTGAAAAAGTCACCAAGCAATACGACACCTTCAAGGTCGATGGTTTTCGTCTTGGTGTGCGACCCGAAGTGCAGCCACCGATTCTGGTTGCGGCACTTCGCGAAGGAATGCTGCGGCTCGCGGGTCGCGAAGCCGATGGTGCCATCATCAACTGGTTGTCGCCAGACGATGTGCGCACGGTAACCAAGGTGGTGCACGACGCAGCGCGCACCGCAGGCGCCGACCCTGCAACCAAAGAGATCGTTGCGCGCATATTTGTGTGTCCGAGTGAAAATGCCGATGTAGTTCGGGCTGGTGCGCGGTTTGCCATCGCGGCGTATCTCAACGTGCCGGTGTACGCCGAGTTTCATCGTTGGCTGGGCCGTGGCGAGGCACTTGCCGGGATGTGGGACGCGTGGAAAGCCGGCGATCGCAAGGCGGCATTGGCTGCAATCCCGGATTCGGTGGTCGACGACTTGGTGGTGCATGGCTCGCCCGCCGAATGCCGCGCGAAGATTGACCGCTATTTCGCCAATGGTGTCAACACGTCGTCGCTGGCGATCTTGGCTTTTGATCCTGAAGTGAGTTTTTGGTCGGCTGTTGAATCACTTGCGCCGTCGGCCACGTGACCGTTACTGCCGTAGACCCCGACGCCGCCGCGATCTCCAAAGGCGGGGCCGAAGAGCAAGCGCGCGCGCAACGCAACTTGGGGTGGCAGCTGTTGTGGCAGGTGCTGATGAATCAGCGGCGGGCATTGGTGCTGGGCGTCGTAATCGGTATTACGTGGACAGCAGCCAAAGTTGCTGTGCCACAACTTACGAAAGCAGCAATCAATCAAGGCATTGAACGCAACGGTGCACTGCTGTCGTGGTCGTTGTTTATTGCTGCTGCTGGCCTGGCCACTGGTTTGTTGACCGCTGGTCGGCGTTATCTGGCATTTCGTGAAAGTCGATGGACTGAGACGTTGTTACGGGAACGCATGTTTGCCCATATTCAGCGGCTTCATGTGGGTTACCACGATCGCGCCCAGACCGGACAGCTGATGAGTCGAGCATCAAGCGACCTACAGCAGGTGCAGCAGTTCGTGGTGATGATTCCAATCACCCTCAGCAATGTGAGCCAACTGTTTGCGGTGACCTTGATCTTGGCATTCACCGACTGGCGTCTGGCAATCGTCGCTTTGGCCCCGCTGCCATTTATCAATGTGGCATCGCGAAGATTTTCGAACCGCATTCATCCGGCTGTGCTGGCAGTGCAGAACAAACAGGCCCAGTTAGCCAGCGTGGTTGAAGAAAGCGTCTCTGGTGTTCGCGTCGTAAAAGGTCTGGGCACGGAAAGTGTGCAATTCAACAAGTTGCGCAAAGAAGCAGATGGAATTCGCGAAGTATCACTCAACGCAGCCAGTATTCGCAGCCGCTTTTTGCCAGCCATCGATTTGTTGCCCTCGCTTGGCCTGATTGCCGTGCTCGGTTACGGCGGCCATCGAGTGGTGAATGGTGACTTGAGCATTGGCGATCTTGTGGCCTTCAACGTGTATCTCACCATGCTGGTTTGGCCGCTGCGCAATATTGGGATGATGGTCGCGCTTGGTCAGCGTGCCGCCGCCGCTCTCGTGCGTGTGCAAGAGGTGCTCTCTACCGAGCCAGCCGTACAAAGCCCCGAACGGTCACACGCACTCCCATCTCGCGAGATGGCAACTGCCGTGGGTGCTGTGTCGTTTGACGATGTCTCGTTTGGATACGGCGAAGACCATCTGATCCTGCGTAATTTTTCGTTGACCATCGCCCCTGGTGAATCGGTGGCTCTGGTCGGTGCCACTGGGGCGGGTAAGAGCACCGTCGTGCGATTGTTGCTGCGTTTCTACGATGTGGTCAACGGACGCATCACCCTCGACGGCATCGATTTGCGGCGGTTGGATGTTCACGAATTGCGTCGCAATGTGGGGGTCGTATTTGAAGACACGTTTTTGTTCAACGACACGGTTCGCAACAACATTGCCTTTGCCAAACCAGATGCCGACCAGGCCACCGTCGAGCGCGCAGCACGATTGGCCGGCGCCCACGAGTTCATCCTGCAGCTGCCGAACGGATACAACACACCGATTGGCGAGCGCGGCTTTTCGCTGAGTGGTGGTCAGCGTCAGCGTGTGGCCATTGCTCGCGCCATCGTTGCCGACCCACGGGTGCTGGTACTAGATGACGCGACAAGCGCAGTCGACCCGAGCAAAGAACACGAAATTCGCGATGCCATGCAAACGGTAATGAAGGGTCGCACAACGATCGTTATTGCTCATCGACCCGGCACCATCGCGCTGGCTGATCGCATCGTATTTATTGACCACGGTGGAGTTGCCGCAGTGGGCCAGCACCGCGAACTGCTCGAAACCAGTCAGCGATATCGCGAAGTGTTGGCGTCATTCGTAGATGAAAGTTCAGTGGTCGACTAGATGTTTCAAATGGGTGGGGGCGTCGCCCCTGAAGATCAGTTGGATAAGTCAGAGACACGCCGGGTCATGTTGCGCGTCATGCGAATGGCGGCACCGTTCAAGCGCACTGCGTATGCAGCAGTTGGTTGTGTGGTGGTTACCACCAGTGCAACATTGACAGCACCAGTCTTGGTGCGCCATGGCATTGACGCCGGCATTCGGGCCCGTGACTTGTTCCAACTCAATCTTTCGGTTGGGTCGTACCTCGTAATCACCGCCCTGGCGTATGTCTTTGGCCGCATGCAGTACGTGTTCCTCAATCGCACGGGCGAGTCGTTCTTGCGCGAGCTGCGGCTCAAAGTGTTTGCCGCAATGCAGAGTCAGTCATTGGCGTATTACGACCGCAACAAAGCCGGAGTGCTCGTGGCCCGCATGACAGCCGACATCGAAACCATGGGGGAGTTGATTCAGTGGGGGCTGCTGCAGTTTTTGGCGAGCGGTTTCTTGGTCGTGCTGGCACTTGCTGTGTTGTTCATCTTGTCGTGGGAATTGGCTTTGGTCGTGCTCATCGTGTTTCCGGTCATCGTGATTGCGTCGGTGAAGTTTCAACGCGATTCGAACACGGCGTATCTCACGGTGCGCGAGCGAGTCGGGCAAAACCTCGGCACATTGCAAGAGGGCATTGCGGCCGTGCGTGTGATTCAGGCTTATGCCCAAGAAGATCACCAGATCAAGCGTTTTGAAGAATCAAATCGCTCGCTGTTTGACAGCCATGTGCGCAGTATTCGTATCAGCACGTGGTACTTCGGTCTGGTCGAGCTTTCGGGTGTGGTCGCCACTGCTCTCGTCGTGGGTATCGGGGGTTGGTTGGTGCACCGTGACACGGTCTCGCTGGGCACCGTGGTCGCCTTCATTTTGTTGTTGTCCAGTTTGTTTGACCCGGTGCAGCAGTTGTCGCAGTTGTACAACGGCGTGCAGTCAGCGGCCGCTGCACTGCATAAGTTGTTTGCAATTCTTGATGCCACCCCCGAGGTTGACGAGGCGATTGATGCCGTTGCGTTGCCCAATCGTGGTGACATCGTGGTCAACGGGGTGGGCTTCACCTACGCCACCGGTACGACGCCAGCGCTGCAAGACATTGATTTCACGGTGCGTGATGGCGAACGGATTGCACTCGTTGGGCCGACTGGTGCGGGCAAGAGCACCTTGGCCAAACTGATGTCGCGTTTATACGACCCAACAACGGGGTTCGTAACTTACGGTGGTGTCGATTTGCGCCAGGGCACGCATGCAAGCTTGCGCGAGCGCATCGTGGTGGTGCCGCAAGAAGGGTTTTTGTTCAACGGCACGATTCGTGAGAACGTTCGATTGGCACGTATCACCGCCTCGGATACCGAAGTCGAAGCCGCCCTGGAGCGGCTCGGCGTGCTGGCCCATTTCGAACGACTACCCGAAGGGCTTGACACCGAGGTGCGTGAACGCGGCACGCGCCTGTCGGCCGGTGAGCGACAACTCGTGGCGCTTGGTCGTGCGGCGCTCATCGACCCCGCTGTGTTGGTGCTTGACGAAGCAACATCAAATCTCGACCCGGGCACCGAAGCCGAGGTCGAAGCCGCCCTCGAGCGACTCATGCAAGGGCGCACCACCATCGTGGTGGCGCATCGTTTGTCCACCGTGCAGCGCGCCGATCGAATCGTCGTGGTTGATCAGGCGCGCATTGCCGAGGCGGGCACCCACAATGAACTAGTTGCACTCGGTGGCAAATACGCAGCACTGGCTCGAGCGTGGGAGAAGTCGCACTCGGTTTGAGTCAGCGGGCAACGAAATATTTGGCGCGCGGGTGGTGACAAATGATTGCTGAAGTAGTTTGCTCGGGCTGATATTGCCAACCTGTTTCTTCATTCACCACGATGCCGATTCGTCCGGCTTCGAGCAGTTCGGCCACCTTTGCGTTGTCTTCGAGGTCTGGGCAGGCGGGATAACCCCACGAGTAACGCCCGCCGCGATACTGCTGGCGGAACAAGCCGTGTAAGTTCGGGCCGTCTTCATCGACGAAGCCCCACTCGCTGCGAATGCGATGATGCCAATACTCGGCGAGCGCTTCGGCCATTTCCACGCCGATGCCGTGCATGTTGAGATATTTTTGGTATTCGTTTTTGGCAAACAACTCGGCAGCAGCCTCGCTCACCTTGGCCCCCATGGTCACGATGTGAAACGAGGCGTAGTCAATTTCGCCGCTTTCGATCGGGCGAAAGAAGTCGGCGATGCACAGGTATGGGGCTTCGTCTTGGCGTGGATACGAAAAGCGCATCCGTTCGGTGGTGCGTGACTCGTCGGTCCAGATCACGACGTCGTTGCCGTCACCGTTGGCGGGGAAGTAGCCGTACACCAGTTGCGGCACCAAAATGCCGGACGCCTTGGCTTGTGCCAACTGCTCGCGCAACTCTGGACGAATGCGCGACTTAAAGTCTTCGTCGTTTTCGCCCTCGAGTGGTCGGTATTGCCACTGGTTGCGGAACAACGCCGTTTCGTTCACATACTCGGCGATCTCGTCGAGGCTGATGCCTTTCATCACGCGTGAGCCGATGAACGGCGGCGTGAACACACGGTTATCGACGGCTGCCTCGGGTGAGCGCCGCGGCACGTTGGCTGGTGTCTCTTTCGGGGCCCGGCGTTCGGCCAGCGAACGACCCGTGGGAATGCGCCCGAAGTCGGGGTCATCGGTGCCGCTGTGCTTCATATCCATCAACTTGTCGAGAGTGTGCAGGCCTTCAAATGCGTCGCGACCGTAGAACACCCGACCCTGGTACACCTCGCGCAGGTCACGCTCGACGTAGCTGCGAGTGAGTGCTGCACCACCGAGGATGACCGGAATTCGCGCCAGGCCCTGGGTGTTGAGTTCTTCGAGGTTGTCGCGCATAATGAGCGTGCTTTTAACGAGTAGACCGCTCATGCCGAGCGCATCGGCGTCGACTTCTTGCACCTTGGCGATCATTTCGCTGATCGAAATCTTGATGCCGATGTTGTGCACCTCGTAGCCATTGTTGGTGCAAATGATGTCGACCAGGTTTTTGCCGATGTCGTGCACGTCACCTTTAACCGTGGCGAGCACCAACTTGCCCTTGCTGGACGAACCAGCGACTTTGTCCATGTGCGGTTCGAGATGGCTGACGGCCATCTTCATCGTTTCGGCACTTTGCAGCACGAATGGCAATTGCATCTGACCCGAGCCGAAGAGTTCGCCAACTTCGCGCATGCCGTCGAGCAATACGTCGTTGACAATCTCGAGGGCTTTGATGCCCTCACCGAGCGCCTCGTCGAGTTCGGCGGTGAGGCCGTCGCGTTCTCCATCGATAATGCGTTGTCGCAGGCGGTCGCGCACCGGCCAACCACTGCGGTCGGGTTTTTCTTGCTTGGTTGATTGCACGCCTTCAAACGCAGTAAGCAACAGTTGCAGCGGGTTGTAGGTGTCGGTGGTCTTGTCGAAAATGATGTCGTTGCACAACGTGACATGCTCGGGCTTGATGCGCGCCAAGGGCTGAATCTTGCTGGCATGCACGATGGCAGCGTCAAGGCCCGCTTTGACGCAGGCATCAAGAAACACGCTGTTCAACACTTGGCGGGCGGCCGGGTTGATGCCGAAGCTCACGTTGGAGAGGCCCATCACCGTGAGTGCACCAGGGATTTCTTGTTTGATGCGGCGAATCGCCTCGATGCTTTCGATGCCGTCGCGACGCAGATCGGCGCCACCCGTGGTGAGTGGAAACGTGAGCGGGTCAAAAATCAAATCGGTAGCCGACAACCCGTAGCGCTCGGTCGCGATCTTGTGCAGGCGATGGGCGATCTCCATCTTCCACTCCACATCGCGGGCTTGGCCGCGTTCGTCGATCAACAAACAAATAACAGCAGCTCCGTAGTCGCGGGCAAGCGAAAAGATGCGATCCATGCGTCGACCAGGTTCTTCGCCATCTTCGAGGTTGGCGCTGTTCAAGATGCAGCGGCCACCCACCAACTGCAGCGCTGCTTCGAGCACCTGTGGTTCGGTGGAATCCAACACGAGGGGAACGCTGGCTTGGCTGGCGAAGCGACCTGCAACTTCGGCCATGTCGGCGACACCGTCACGACCGACGTAGTCGACACAAACATCCAGCACGTGGGCACCTTCGCGAATTTGTTCGGTAGCCATCTTGGTGCAGGTGTCCCAATCGGCGGCCAACATTGCATCGCGGAATGCTCGCGAGCCGTTGGCGTTGGTGCGTTCACCGATGTACAGCACGCTGTTGTCTTGTTTCAGCGTGACAGGCGAGTACAGCGAAGTAACGCTCGGCTCTTGATGCGGAGTGCGACGCAGTGGGGTGATGTTACGCACGGCTTCGACCACTTGGCGCAGGTGTTCGGGGGTAGTGCCACAGCAGCCACCCACCACGTTGATACCAAGTTCCTGCACGTGGTGGCGATGGAATTCAGCGAGTTGTGCTGGTGTGAGGTCGTAGTGCGTTCGGCCGTCGACCACACTCGGCAGGCCGGCATTGGGCAACACACTGATGGGAATCGGACAATGTTGCGAGAGATGACGGAGGTGCTCTTGCATTTCGGCGGGGCCGGTGGCGCAGTTGATGCCGATAACTGCCGGCTTCATCGCCAAGAGGGTGCTGAGCGCCGCACCGATTTCGGTGCCCACCAACATGCGGCCAGTGGTTTCCATCGTGACTTGCACCTGAATGGGCACCTCACGGCCCATTGCTTTCATCGCCCGACGACCACCCTGCATCGCTGACTTGATCTGCAACAGATCCATGCAGGTTTCAATCAGTAGTAAATCGACACCACCTTCGATGAGTGCGCGTGCATGTTCTTCGTAAGTGTCACGCAACTCGTTGAACGAGATATGCCCGAGGCTCGGCAATTTGGTGCCTGGCCCGACACTGCCGGCCACATAACGCGAGCGGCCATCAGACTCGTATGAGTTGGCCACTTCGCGGGCAATGCGTGCTGCAGCAAGCGTGACTTCATAGGCTCGGTCAGCGATGCCGTATTCCGTAAGCACCGTTGAGAATGAACCAAAAGTGGCGGTCTCGAGTGCATCAACCCCCACCTTGAGAAAATCTTCGTGCATTTGAGCGATGAGATCGGGTCGGGTGATTGCCAGCAGTTCGTTGCAGCCTTCGAGGTGCTCACCACCAAAATCGTCGGCAGACAGGTTCTGGTCCTGGACGTAGGTGCCGAATGCCCCGTCAAAAACGACCACCCGTTCGTTGACTGCCGCGAGATAATCCGACTTTCGGTTGGCTGGCATCGTGCTCCTCAGGCTAAGACAAGTAGCGTTCACTTGTCATGACACGCGAAAAGGTTTACACCCGAGTCGGCGACGATGGCACCACGGGGCTTTTCTATGGGGGCCGTGTGGCAAAAGACTCAGCCTTGCCTCGGGCCTATGGTGCAGTCGATGAAGCACAAGCAGTAATCGGCGTGGTGCGTGCCGAGCTTGGTCGCGAAAACGAACTCAATGATGTGCTCGTGCACATCATGCGCGACATGTGGGTGTTGATGGCCGAGTTGGCAACCTTGCCGGAAAATCGCCACAAATTGACCGACGGTAAGTCGCGGGTCACTGCCGCCATGGTGAGCCATCTTGAAAACATGATCGACGCACTCGATGAGAAGTTCACGCCACCATCCGAGTTCGTCGTACCTGGTCAAAACAAGATTGCCGCATTACTTGATGTGGCACGCACCGTGGTGCGCCGCGCTGAACGCCATGCCATCGCCGCAGCGCCAGCCCCGTCGCATGCTGGGCCATATCTCAACCGCTTGAGCGACTTATTGTGGACTCTCGCACGTTGGCAAGAGGGTGAGTCGCTGCCAGTGCGCAGCGTGATCGACTAGCCCCTTCCTGAAAGGCATGCTCAACTATCGCGGCCCCGAAGTCGGCAATTAGGCTGGCGCCATGAAACACTCACAGTTAGTTGTCAGCGTCGCCCGCGAAGTTCCCAAGACAGAAGTGATCGGGGTGCCCGTCACATCCGACAAAGCGGTGCCCGCTGAGCTCGGTTTGTCGCGCACGCAACTGTCGGCCGCTGGTTTTGACGGCAAAATTGGCCAGACACTCGTCGTGCCGTCGAGCGACAAGACCGTGCTCATTGCCGTCGGCATCGGGGCCGCAAACTCGGCCAAGGCTCATGATTTGCGCAACGCTGCAGCAGCCTTGGCACGAGCAGCGAGCAAGCACACATCGTTGTCAACGACGTTGGCCGGCGTCGGGCGGGGCGACCGTGCTGAGATTGCCCAGGCAGTTACCGAGGGTGTGATGTTGGCCACCCATCGCTATGGTGCGCTCAAGTCAGATAAGTCGTTTGGCTCAAAGCTCAAGTCCGTTGTGTTGGTGGTTGATGCCAAGGCGCTCGGTGCTGCGGCCAACGGTTCGCGACGTGGAGCTGTTGTTGGCGAAGCAGTGTGCATGGCGCGTGATTTTGCCAACATGCCACCGGCGCATTTGACGGCCAAGTTGTTTGCCGATCGTGCGCAACAGATTGCATCAGAATCCGGGCTGCGCGTTGAGGTCTATGACAAAGACAAGTTGCTCGCCATGGGTTGCGGCGGCATCATCGGGGTGAACCGGGGCAGTGTGAACCCACCGCGCATGGTGAAGTTGGTGTATCGCCCCAGCAAGGCTGGCGCAAAAACAAAAGCCAGCGGTAAAACCAAAAAGTCATCAGCACCACACCTGATCATGGTGGGCAAAGGTGTGATGTACGACTCGGGCGGTATCAGCCTGAAGCCGAGCAACCCTTCGCACGCGATGATGAAGGCGGATATGAGCGGTGCCGCGGCCGTGCTGTCGGCAATGAGCACGTTGAAGGCACTCGGCTGCAAGAACCAGGTGACGGCGTACCTCATGTGCACCGACAACCTGCCTTCTGGCAGCGCGATGGCAATGGGTGACGTGCTCACCATGCGCAACAAGAAGACGGTGGAAATCCACAACACCGATGCCGAAGGCCGCTTGATCTTGGCTGACGGTTTGTCGTTGGCCGCCGAGCAGGAGCCCGATGCCATCGTCGATATCGCCACGTTGACCGGCGCATGTGCGGCTGCACTCGGTCCAAAGATGTCGGGAGTCATGGGCAACAATGCACGATTCCTCAGTCAGGTGAAAGAGGCCAGCAAGGCCGTCGACGAAGACGTGTGGGAACTTCCGCTGGAGCGTTCGTATCGCCGCATG
>SXGR01166780.1_pt1 | contig 29515 bp, 23 predicted proteins | sample 3174711 | NCBI WGS metagenome assembly SXGR01 (sample SAMN11356860, study PRJNA531348) | freshwater metagenome | isolation source: freshwater sample F1-60 | place: China: Fuxian Lake, Yuxi | collected 2017-12-25 | reverse complement strand
GGTTTAGCACACCGCCGCCTTCAGCCTCTCGGCCACGTCTCCTGATTGTCCCGCAACAACTTAGCTACCCTGCCGGTACTGGCTCAAGCGCTTTGTTTGCCGCTTGTTTGCCATTGAATCTCTGCGCGACCGCGTCGTTCAGGTCTTCTTGGTTCGTGATGTTGTAGCGGTCAAACATAGCACGTGTCTTCCATCCGCACAGCCTCATGATCCGGCCAGGAACACCCGCCTCGACAAACTCGCGGGCAGCGGTGCGGCGGAGGTCATGCACTAGTCTGACAGGAGCCGGGACGGACATGGCGCTTCGCGAGCTTTAGTGGTACTGTTTTTCCAGCAGTGTAGGTCTTTTCCCAACTCCCAAGCATGGAGACCGTCATGCCTAGGCGCGTGTCGTTGCGACTATTGGCGCTGCTAGGCGCCTTGTTCCTCGCTTTCCCGGCAGCCAATGCTGCGGCTGCCGCCGCCACCGGTACGGTGAGAGGCCGGGTCACCGACGCCGAAGACGGCTCGCCCATCGGCTCCGCGCAGGTGTCCATCGTCGGCACGCGGCTCGTGGCGCTCACGAATACCAACGGCGACTACGTATTGCCGGGCGTGACAAGCGGTCCCGTGACGGTCCGCATCGTGCGCATCGGCTACCAGCCGGCGACGCAGGCCGCAGTGGTTCCCGACGGAGGGACCGTCGTCGCGAACTTTAGCGCGACCCGCTCAGTGACCCGCCTCGAAGAGGTCGTCACGACGGCCACCGGAGACCTGGCGCGTCGCGAGGTCGGCAATGTCATGGCAACATTGTCCGCAGACAAGCTGGCCAAGGAGGCACCCGTGACGAACGTCAACGAGATTCTCCAGTCGCGCATCCCCGGGGTGCTAGTAGTTCAGGGTTCCGGGCAGGTCGGCGCGTCGTCGTCCATCCGCATTCGCGGCACGAGTTCGCTGTCGCTCAGCAATGAGCCGATCGTGATTGTCGACGGCATCCGCTACGACAACGACGCCATCACCGCGAACAGAACAACGCAGCGCGTCAACGCGTTCAGCGACTTCAACCCCGAGGACATCGAGACGATCGACGTCATCAAGGGTCCCTCGGCGGCAGCGCTCTACGGCACCGCGGCCGCGAACGGCGTCATCGTCATCAAGACTAAGCGCGGCACCCAGGGCAAGACGCAGTGGCGCCTGTTCACCGAACGGGGCCAGATCTCGCAGCCGTCGAAATTCGAGGACAACTGGCAGAGCTGGGGGCGCAACGTCGTGAACGGCGCGCCGACCGGCGCCGCGATCCAGTGCAAGGTGGTCAACCTCTCGCTCGGCCGTTGCGTGCAGGACAGCCTGTCGAGGAACAATCCGTACACCAACCCGCTGACCAATCCGTACAAGACGGGCGAGGCCCGAACCGCGGGCGTCTCCGCCGGTGGCGGAAACGATCTCCTCCGGTACTTCGTGTCGCTCACACGGCAGAACGAGGTGGGCCCATACAAGATGCCTGACACGGATGTGAAGCGCATCACCGCCGAACGCGGTACCCCGCCAACCGGCATCCAGATCCGTCCAAACCAGCTGCAGCAGACGTCGCTGCGCGGCAACTTCTCGTTCGCGCTGGCGTCAAAGGCTACGGTAGACGTGAACGTCGGGTACATCGACCGCAACCTGCACACGCCGTTCGACGGCGGCTTTTTCGCCGGAATGACGTTCCAGCTGATGACGGCGCCTGGGTACACGTACAACCGCACGCTCGGGACGCAGCGCGAGTTCGTCGGTGACATCTTCTCGATCGAACAGCGGCTGAGCGAACAGCGGTGGACCGGGAGCACCACGTTCAACTGGAACCCGCTCGATTGGCTTAAGGTGCACTCGGTCATCGGGATTGATCAGAACCATCAGTACAACTATCGCATGCAGAAGAACGGCGAGGGCACCAGCGTCGGTGTCGCATGGGGCCCGATCGGCCGTGAGGGCGGCAAGGACGCCGACCGCATCAATCTGAACAAGACATCCTTCAACGCCAGCGCGACGGCGACGAGGAACCTGACCAACGTGATCACGTCGAAAACCACGCTGGGTGTGCAGTGGTTCAAGGACCAGACGTACGACACCTTCGTTGAAGGGTACGGGCTCCTCCCTGGCGCTACTTCGCCAAACGCCGCCGGCCGGATCCGGATCTCGTCCGAGTTCACCACGGAGAACGCCACGGAAGGCGTCTTTCTCGAAGAGCAGCTCGCGTGGCGCGACCGGCTCTTCGGAACATTCGGCGTGCGCCAGGACAAGAACAGCGCGTTCGGCCGATCGGTCGGCAACACCCAGTACCCGCGGGCATCGCTGTCGTACCTGGTCTCGGACGAGAAGTGGTTCCCGGCGATCAAGTACGTCGACCGCCTCCGCCTCCGCACCGCGTGGGGGAAGGCCGGCGTCCAGCCCACCACGATCGCCGCCCTGCAGTTCCTGTCGGGCGCGACCTTCCCGATCGGCGGTTCCGAGGTTCCTGGTTTGCGCCTGAGCAGCATCGGCAATCCCGGCCTGAAGCCCGAGGTCACGACCGAGACCGAAATCGGCGCCGACTTCGCGCTCCTGAAGGAGCGCATCAACGTCGAACTCACGTATTTCAACAAGCAGAGCCACGACGCGCTCTTCGCGCGCCCTCTACCACCGTCGTATGGTGCCGGCGGATCGCAGTTCCAGAACCTCGCCTCCGTTGAGAATACGGGAGTGGAACTCTCCGTTGACGGCCAGGTGATCGACCGTCCGTACTTCAACTGGAACCTTCGGGTCGGCGGGTCGCACCTCAAGAACACGCTCAAGGACGCGGGCACCGTGCCGCTGGCGGTCACGCCGGGCAACCGCCAGGTCGTCGGGTATCCGCTCAATGGGCTCTGGGATCGCAAGATCATTTCCTATACGGACGCGAACGGCGACGGCAAGATCACGGAGAACGAGGTTGTGCTCTCCGACACGGCGCTGTTCAAGGGATCGACGCTCCCGGAGTGGGAGGCCGGCGTCACGAACACGTTCGGCCTCCTGAAGAACACGGTGCGCATCACCGCGCAGTTCGACTACCGCGGCGGGTTCTTCAACCAGTGGGGCTACGAGAGCCAGCGGTGCGTGTCTACCGGCAACTGTCGCGCGGTCAACGATCCGACGGCGCCGCTCGAGGCGCAGGCACGCTCGGTCATGGGTGCCAGCTCCGCAAATAAGACGATCTGGGGCTTCTTCGTCCCGAACGATTTTGTCCGCTTCCGGGAACTCAGCGTCACCTACGACTTCTCGCAGAACCTCACGCAGAAGTACCTCCGTTCGAAGGGCGCGTCGCTCTCGCTGAGCGGGCGCAACCTGGGCGTGCTCTGGACCAAATACCCTGGGCTCGACCCTGAAGCGAACAGCTCAGTCGCCAACACGGGTGGCGGCAACAACGACTTCTTTTCGCCGCCGGTGCTGCGGACCTACCAAGTGCGGTTCAATGTCGCGTTCTAATATGACCCACGATTTTCTCCCATTCGGAGCTCGACGGACGATGACTTCCATTCAGACCAAGGTGCGCACGCGATGCGTGGGGCCGTGGGCGTGGCAGGTTGCCGCTGCCCTGATGCTCACTGCGTGCGACGTTAGTTCGCTGTTGGACGTGAACACGCCGGATCAGATTACGCCGGCCGCCGCGGCCAGTCCCGCGGGCGCGGCTGCCATACGCGCGGCTGCGATCGGCAACTTCGCCAACTTCTTCGCCGGTGATCCCTCCGGCGGCTCGCCGGTCGGCATGAACATGTACAGCGGGATATTCTCCGACGAGATCATCTCGTCGCGAGGTGGAACCGAGCACCTCGACCAGCGCGCCCAGAACGACAACCTGTTCCCGTCGACGTCGTGGAACGTGGTAGGCACCGCGAGTACGCAGATCATTCGTGCAATCAAGGCGCTCAATACGTACGCCCCCGCCAGCGCGTCCCGGAACATGCAGGTCGGCGAACTGTATGGGAAAAGGGGGTTCCTGATGGCCATCACCGCAGAGATTTTCTGCAACGGCGTCCCGATTGCCAATGCCGATGATGCCAATCCGGTCACGGAGACCCTCAGCAACGTTGACCTCTACACTCGCTCGCTTGCTCAGTTCGACTCGGCGCTCGCCGTTCTGTCGCCGACAGCCGCCGGCGACCTGCCGTACCGTTACATGGTCCGCGTCGGCAAGGCGCGCGCCCTGATGAACCTGAACAAGTACCCCCAGGCGGTCGCTGTCCTTGGAGCGGGCGGAGACGGCAGCGGGAGCGCCGCCATCCCCAGCTCGTTCGTGTTCAACGTCGAGTACGGCACGGTGTCGATCGTCAACACCATGTACGACTGGATGGTCGCCACGCCGAACTTCGGGGCGGCCGACAAGGAGGGGGGCAACGGACTCGACTTCGTGACCTCCGGCGATCCGCGGGTCAAGGCCGCCAAGACAACGGTGGCGGGTCAGGACGGGACGCGCATTTTCACCTCGCTGATGTACCCGCTGCCCACGTCACCCGTCCCGCTCGCTACCGGAACCGAGGCCCGGCTGATCGAGGCCGAGGCCCTCCTTGCCGCAGGTGACGGCACGGGTTGGCTCAACGGGCTCAACGCCCTACGCGCGGCCTTCACGGGAGCTTCCGCGCTTGCGCCGTTGGCCGACCCTGGTAACCAAGACGCCCGCGTCAACCTGATGTTCCGCGAGCGCGCGTTCTGGTTGTACATGACGGCCCATCGCGTCGGCGACCTGCGCCGGCTCAGCCGCCAGTACGGACGCACGGCAGCGACGATTTGGCCGACGGGCGCCTACTTCAAGGGGGGCGTATACGGCACGGACGTGGCCCTCAAGCCGTCGCAAGCCGAGCAGAACAACGGCGCTTGGAAGGCGTGCACGGACAAGAATCCGTAGGCGGGATCGGCGGCATCGCAGCTGACACACGAAGGGGCCGGTTCGCTTTGCGAACCGGCCCCTCCGTGCTTTCTGCATGGCGCCTTGCCCGTGCGTTCGTGGGGTTGATGCCGCACTATAAAGTTGGCTTTTCGTAGTGCGGCATCTTTGAGGTCCAGCAAACCGCCGCCTTTAGCTTGTTTGCCGCTTGTTTGCCGTTGACTTGGCGGTGACGGTCCACTGGGGCGACAGCTTCGTTCAGGTCTTCTTGATTCGTGATGTTGTAGGAGTCAAAAATAACACGAGTCTTCCATCCGCACAGCCTCATGATCCGGCCAGGACCCCTGCCGTGCGACACGCCCGCTTCCACGCTGGGCAATACGAGTCCCATCACGTTCGAGCAGGCGGCAGTGGATTAACTCACTGCCCACTGATCCCAGGACCCCTCAGTTCGGTGACCGCACACCCTAGGGGGTCCTCATGATCTACACGCGGGCCACGGGCGACCGGTAGCGGCACCCTTCGTCGCGCGCCAATTTTACGAATGCTTCGACCTATTCGGCTTCTCGCGCTGGCGGCGCTCTTCGATGGCGCGCTGCAGGCTGGCGCCCCGCTCACACTGTTTGCCCAAACTGCTCCCGCGCCCGATGCGTCGCGGATGCCTCCAGTCGGGTGGGTCGGATCGCCGAAGCAATACGATGCACTGAAGGTCTCGACCGACCTGATGATCCCCACACGTGATGGCAAGCGCATGGCGACCGATGTGTACCGGCCGGCTCGCCATGGCGTGCCCGTGACGCAGCCACTGCCGGTGTTGTTAAATCGCACGCCGTACAACAAAGCGGCGCTCGCCGAACTAGCCGTGTGGTACGCCGAGCGTGGCTACGTGGTGGCGTTGCAGGACACGCGCGGTCGCTACAAGTCTGAAGGCACGTTCTCCAAGGTGCAGCCCGCCGACGCCACCGATGGGTACGATGTCATCGAATGGCTCGCCAAGCAGCCCTACGCCAACGGCGTAGTCGGCATGTGGGGCACGTCGTTCTCGGCCCACACCGAGGCCGGCGCCGCGCAGTACAACCCGCCATCGCTCAAGTCGATGGTGCTCAACATGGGTGGCCTCGCCAATGGTTGGGATCACGGTGTGCGCTATCGCGGCACGTATGAAATGGGGCGTCAGCTCACTTGGGCGTGGAGCCAGTTGCTGGCCGACGCGCGCTCGCCCGATGTGCAGGCGCTGCTCACCAAGGAAAAGGTCGAGGACTGGTACAGCGTGCAGCCCATGCGGCGCGGCCTCAATCCACTCTCGGTAAACCCGCAGTATGAAGGGTGGTACTTCGAATTCTTTGAGCACGCCGACTACGACGCGTTCTGGAAGGACCCCATGCTGGCGTGGGATGAACACTACGGGGAAACGTCCGATATCCCCATGATGCACGTGGGCGGATGGTATGACATTTTTACCGCCGGCACGTTCAAAAATTTTACCGAGTTGCGCAAACTCAAGAAGACGCCACAGCGCATCGTCGTCGGTCCGTGGACACACGGCGGTAACAATCGCAGCTTCGCAGGCGACGTAGCCTATGGCGACAGTGCCGCTATCCCCGATTTCCTCACCGACTTCCATCTGCGCTGGTTCGACCATCACCTGAAAGGCGTAGCGAACGGCATCGAGAAGGACTCGGCGGTTCGCCTGTTCGTGATGGGTACGGGAGATGGTCACAAAGACGCCAATGGGCGCCTGCAGCACGGCGGCTACTGGCGCACGAGCAACGCCTGGCCAGTCACGAACACGCGCATGGTGCCGTACTACTTTCAGGCCGACGGCTCGCTGCGCGCCACGAAGCCGAAGGCGCCGCACTCGAAAACCACATATACCTTCGATCCGCGCCATCCGGTTCCGACGGTCGGTGGCGGGTCGTCCGCGCGCCTTAAAGACGGTGCGTACGATCAGCGCGAAGACCCGCGCTTCCCACCTTCCCAAGCACCTTGGCTGCCGCTGCGCGCCCGCGCCGACGTGGTCGTTTTCCAGACGGAGCCCCTCACCGCGGACATGACGGTCATCGGCCCGATCACCGTCAAGCTCTTCGCCTCCGTCACCACGGTAGACGCGGACTTCACCGCGAAGCTGGTTGACGTCTATCCCTCGAGCACCGACTGGCCCGGCGGTTTTGATCTCAATCTCACCGACGCCATCGTGCGTGGACGCTATCGCGCCACCCGTGATCATGCCGTGATGCTGCAGCCCGGACGCGTGTATGAGTTCACGATTGATCCTTTCCCCACGGCGAACGTGTTCAAGAAGGGGCATCGTATTCGTGTCGACATCTCCAGCAGCAACTTCCCCCGCTTCGACGTGAATCCGAATACGGGGGAACCGCTGGGAAAGAATCGTCGCCTTGTCACGACCGACATCTCGATTCAGCACAGTGCGACCTATCCGTCGCACATCGTACTGCCGCTCGCGCCCGCGCGTCCGTAACCCAGCGATGTTGCTCACCCTCCTCGCCTACGGCATGGTTTTCGTGTTCATGACGCTGATCATGACCAAGAAGCTCTCCCCGCTCACGGCGCTGATTCTCGTGCCGGTGGCCTTCGGCATCGCGGGTGGGTTCGCCCTACAGCTCGGGGAGATGATGGTCGCCGGCATCACCAAGCTGGCCCCCACCGGCGTGATGCTGATGTTCGCCATTTTGTATTTCGCGATCATGCTTGACGCCGGCCTGTTCGAGCCGTTCGTGCAGCGATTGATCGCATGGGTGCACGGCGACCCGATGAAAGTTGTCGTCGGCTCGGCGGCCTTGGCGCTGCTCGTTTCACTTGACGGCGACGGCTCTACGACCTACATGATCACCATCGCCGCCATGTTGCCGCTGTTTCGGCGACTCGGTATGCGACCGCTTGTGCTGACCTGCGTAACGATGCTCGCGTCCGGGGTCATGAATACGCTGCCGTGGGGCGGACCGACCGCGCGCGCAGCGAGCGCGCTCTCAATCGACGTGAGCACGGTGTTCGTGCCCATGATTCCCGCCCTCGTTGTCGGCGTCTGCTGGGTGTTGTATGTGTCGTATCGGCTTGGGCTCGGCGAGCGCCGCCGGCTCGCCGCGGTGGGTGCGTCGTCTCCGGCCAACGAACAGGTATTGCGCGAGGAGCTCGCCAATCCTGAGCTGCGGGACGACACGCGGCACCGACGTCCCCGCCGGCTTTTCTTGAATGCGGCGCTCACCGTGGCCTTGCTCGCGGCGCTCGTCGCCGCCGTGCTGCCGTTGCCGGTACTCTTCATGATCAGCTTCGCCGTCGCGATGCTGCTCAACTACCCGACGATCGACGAGCAGAAGGCGTTGTTGTCGCGACATGCGGGGAATGTGCTGGCCGTGGTCGGCCTCATTTTCGCGGCCGGCATCTTCACCGGCATTCTCGCCGGCACCAAGATGGTCGACGCCATGGCCGAGAGCGTGATCCAGTTGGTGCCGCCGGTGCTCGGCCCATATCTCGCGATCGTGACCGGTGTGCTCAGTATTCCGTTCACGTTCTTTATTTCTAACGACGCGTTCTACTTCGGTGTGCTCCCGATTCTCGCGCGAGCGGGCGAGGCATACGGGATCACGGCCGCTGAGATGGCCCGCGCGTCGTTGATCGGGCAGCCCGTGCACCTCCTGAGCCCGCTCGTGCCGTCCACCTTCCTCCTGGTCGGACTGGTGGGTGTCGATTTCGACGACCATCAACGTTATACGCTCAAGTGGGCGCTGGCGTCGGCTGCGGTGCTGCTCCTTGCGGGGCTAGTGACGCTCGTGATTCCGCTGCGGGGGTAGCCGCTGCGGCTGCTGCTCTGCTTGCGGAGGGCATTGCGTCTGCCGATAATCTTCGCAACCGCCAGGCAGGTCGGCCAGAGTTCCGAGGCGCAGTGGCTGACGCCCACTGAAGTTCATTTTCTGTGAGCACTACGTGCGGGGACATTCCCGCCGCGCTATCATTAATCTCGGGACTTCGCCCGACTTATGAAGTGCACCCTCTGACTCTTTATACCTTTTCCAATGATGCCACGAAACACTCTGCGTCGCCGAGCCGGCCTCACGATTCTTGTCGCTGCCTTCGCTTCGTTTCTCCTATCCGTCTGGCTCTGGTTTACGGGCAGCCACGAGCAGGGTCTTTATGTGGGACTGTGGGTGCCCTCAATTCTCTCGTTCGGGTGCGTCGCACTCCAGATCAGCGGTGACCGCGGTGAGTGACCTCGTCCTTTTTGCGATCGGACTGGCAGTCGCTGTTCCGGCAGGGACCGTCGTGGTCGCTCTGTTGTACGCCGCCGGCATCGATGAGCAAGAAGCGAAGAAGAATCAGGCACAGCGAGAACCGGATCTGCTGCCGCGGGCCTAGACGGGGCAGTGTCTTCCTCAGCGCACATCAGCTCGGCATGATCCTGCGCACACTCGTAGTATGGGACGGCCGTGTACGGCGTTGAGGCGCCATCAACTGCCATGAAGCGCACCTACCTGGTCGTCGGCCACTCGAGCGGTATCGGACTCGCACTCACTCAACTGGCCCTGGATGCAGGCCACGCGGTGGTCGGAGTGTCGCGACGCGTTTCGGGCATCGTCTCGCCTGACCTCAGCGAACGCCAGGCCGACGTGCTCGAGGTCGATGTCGCCTCGCTAGACCTACCGGATGCCCTGGACGGCGTTGCGTACTGCCCCGGGAGCCTGAATCTCAAGTCGTTCGGGGCGCTCCAGGAATCACAGTTCCTGGACGACTTCCGCATTTCGGCGCTCGGTGCGGTGCGCGTGCTGCAGGTGACCGCCAATGCCCTCAAGGCCGGCCGGCAGCCCGGCGTCGTGCTCTTCAGCACAGTGGCAGTGCGGCAGGGTATGCCGTTTCACGCATCGATTGCGATGGCCAAGGGGGCGGTGGAGGGGCTCACCCGATCGCTCGCGGCGGAATGGGCGCCGGTGATCCGCGTCAACGCTGTTGCGCCATCGCTCACGAGCACCCCCCTCACGGCGCGGCTTCTTTCGAGCGACGAGCGTCTGCAGGCGAGCCGGGACCGTCACCCACTCCGCCAATTCGGGCAGCCCGACGACGTCGCCGCAACCGCGCTGTTCCTCCTTGGCGATCAATCGCGGTGGATCACCGGCCAGGTCTGGGGGGTGGACGGCGGCATGTCCAGCGTGCGCACGGAGCGACGCGGGGACAGATGACGCAATCCTTGCCGTCGGCTGCCGCGGATGACGACACCCGCCTTGCGCGGCGCTGCTGATGGATTAGACGACGAGCGCGCCCCCGGAAATACCAATACAGAGCACGAGCATACCGAGCGCGGGCAGCGATTTCCGCAACGGATCGCGGACTCTAACGTGCATCGCCAGCGCCCCGAGCATCAGAACGCAGATCAGCGCGGCCGCCGGGAATGTCACCGCCGGGAACCAGATGCCCGCGATCAATGCCAGTGCCGATCCCACTTTGAGTGTTCCGATGGCGTAGGCGAACCATGCCGGCAGTCCGTATGCGGCGAACTCCTCCAGCATCGAGGCGGCGTTGGCTCCCCGATACGCCGTGGGTCGATTGAATCGCAGCAGCCACACATTCAGTAGTCCAAGCGCCGCTGCGACCTGCAGGATGACCATGACCGTTCTCATATCCGCTCCATTGTGTCACAGGTGATGTCGCGCCCCGCGAGGGTGAAGACTACTAAGATAAGGATACAATGCAACTCGCCGCAGCCCTTGCGCAGGCCCTCTCGATCGTCGCGTTTGCCGGGTACGGCACGAGCGCGTTGGTGACCGACCGCATGGCGGCGGAATTCCAGCGCTTCGGTCTCGCCCATTTACGAGTGCTGACCGGCACCCTGCAAATCGTGGGAAGCGTGACCCTTTTCGTCGGTTACTTCTTCCGTCCACTTCTCTTGCTGTCGGCCGGCGGCTTTGCAGCGATGATGGTGATTGGACTGGTCGTACGAGTGAGGATCCGGGATCCGTTTGTCGAGATGATCCCGGCGTTCACTCTCATGTGCCTTAATCTGTTTGTGGCCTTATCCGCGTCATCGCGAGGGTGAGCGCAACGGGGTCGCGGGTTCAAATCCCGCAGTCCCGATGAATGACGAGGTCAACAGCAGTGGCTCCGCTTATCGGCCTATCGGCCACGTCTCCTGATACTGCGTGTTCAATACTGGCGAACTCGAAGTCACCGCCTGTGAGATCAGGGTTCAACAGCGGGCGTTCGGCAACTGCGGTCGGAACGGAGGGCACAGGACTCGAACCTGTAAGCGGCTTTCACCGCGGCGGTTTTCAAGACCGCTGCCTTACCAATTAGGACTAGCCCTCCCGAGCCAAGTGAATTTCGCGGAACCGATGCCGCGGCACAACGTCAGCACCGGCCGGATCTGGATGGATGCTCCCGCGACTACGGTGTCTTCTTTGCGGGCGTGTTTGTCGGAACCATTGGCGGTATGGCTTTCGTCACGGGAATCTCGGTTCGGAGTGCGGAGTCACCGCGCAGAGCTGGGAGCCAGCCGGCTGAATCGGGTGGCGGTACCTGCGTGTCGAGGCGAGCGGCCACGGCGACGCCGCGCGCCCGGTTGTATGTGATAGCAGCTTCCGCGCGTTTGCCATGGGTTCCCTGCGCCTCGGCGAGGATGTACCCGAGGTGCACGAACAGAAAGGGAATCCCGACCGACGGGCGGTCTACCCAGTCACCCTTCCGGGCGAGTGCGTCGGGCGCCTTGAAATCGTTCCAGAGTGCCTCGGTGCGGGGGAGGTTCATGAAGCCGTCGCCGGGCACTTCAATGATATCGCCGCCAACCTTCACCGAGTCGGTGAGGAGGCGCCGCGTGAGCCCTTCGGTCACGAGGTACGCGTTGAGCCCAAGGTTCTCGGAGGGGTAGCCGGCCGACGTGCGACTGAAGTACACCGGGCGCCTGCCATCCTTGACCATCCGCAGGACGAGGTTGTCGGCTTTTTGCAGGAACTGCCTCGGGACAATGGCCCGGATCTTTCCCGCCTCGAAGAGTTGCGCTTCCTCCAGGTAAACGCCGACTAACATGGCATCGACCTGGTCGAGATTCATGTCCACGACGGGGCCAGTCGGCTTGGTCCAGGCCTTGCCTCGGTACACTGCCGGGCCCTTCGCCTCGTCGTACGCGACAACCGGTCGGCGAATCATCTGCCGCGCGTACCAGTCGGTGTTCATCAGCGAGGTATTGGCCACAAGCACGTCTCGGCGCACGCCGAGGACTTCCTGAGCGTACCAAAGCGGGAAGGTGTCGTTGTCGCCGACCGTGACCAGTACGCCGTACGGCTCCACCGAGTTGAGGAGGTCGACGGCGAAGTCGGCGGTGTCGGTATCGCCTCGCCGAGACGCGCTGTTCCAGTTGGCAAAGAGCGGCACAACAGCCAATAGGAGAACCGGTGCAGTGATGGCCCAGTTGCGCGCCTTGGGTACCTCAACCTTCGAGCCGTCGGCCAGTTTGCGCGACTCCGATCCGAAGAGGGCCGCCAGCGATTCCCAGACGTAGGTGAGGCCAAGTGCAGCCCAGACGCTCCAGGCCGAGAAACTCCAGAGGTAGAAGTAGTCCCGGTCACGCACCTCTCGCTCGATGCTGTCGCCGAGCTCGGGCGCCTGCGAAGCGCCGTACAGGAAGTTCAAATAATAAATGAGCAGCAAGGTCAGCGTGAACATCAGCGGCCCAAAGAACGTGAAGCTTTGAGGGTCGCGTTTGTAGTGGACCCAGCCGCCGAGCAAGCCAAGTACGAGGAATACCGCGGCCAGCGCACCCTGCAGACGTTGATGCTCGCTGTGGGCGTCCCGGACCCACTGCCACTTGAAGTACATCCACCACATGCCGATCTGTGCCGAGAACGGCGTGCCGCGGCGGTCGGACAGCGACGGCTTGCCGTACTGCTCGCGGTTGAAGTTGTACATGAAGGCGGTATACGTCTGCTTGGAGAATGTGCAACCGAGGCCGATCTTCTCGCGGCAGCCGGTGGGTTCGCCTTCGTTCACTGCCGGAAAGTGCGCAGCACGAATCGGTTGTGTCGCGAACGGGGTTATGCCAAGCAGGAGCACACCGACGCAGGCCGCCAACAGTTTCCAACGCAGGATCGTCTTGGGGCGGCGGATGAGGATCGCCAGCCCGACGGCCGGTGCCGGCAACATGCCGGCCATGTGAATGCCGTAGCCGATGCCCAGTACGTAGGCGATCAGGATGAGCACCTTGTCGGCCTTGGGGCCGTCCGGGTCGTCGCACCAGCGGACCGTGAGCCACGCGACAATCGCCAGCAGCGCGAGCGAAACCGTGTAGACCTTCTCGTTCACGACCGACTGCGCCCAGACCGTGAACGACGTGGCGCCAATCAGTACGGTGAGCGACCCGCCAGCGATGCGCTGCCAGCGTGCCGCAAACCAGCCAACCAGCACACGCTCAGTGATGAGGAACCACATCCCGGCTGCGACCGCGCTCGAGACCGCGGCCAGCAGGTTGACGCGCATCGCCACGGATGGCGCAATGGGGAGGATGCTGAACACGCGCCCGATGAGCACGAACATCGGGTTGCCTGGCGGATGCGGAATGCCGAGGGTGTACGCCGCCGCGATGTACTCGCTGGTGTCCCACATCGCCGTCTCTGGGGCGAGCGTGAGGACATACAGCGCGAGTACGGCGAACGCGGCGATAGCCGCGGCCCCATAGCTGGGGCGATGGTCGAGCGATCGGGCGGCGGTTGCCATCAGTCTCTTGGGCTCTACGGTACGGGGTTGAACAGTCCTACAATCTCGCGCCGGGAGGGTTCCGCGGGGAGTGGCTGAGGCGGGTTCCCCGTAGAGGCCGTAGCCAGCGGGTGGGCCGGCGACCGGATGCGCCGGCGGGCCGGACGGACGGCGTTAGTGCCTGAAGGTCCGGCGGCCGGTGAACACCATCGCCATTCCATGCTCGTCTGCAGCCGCGATGACTTCGGCGTCGCGCACCGACCCACCCGGCTGAACAATCGCTGTCACCCCTGCGGTGGCGGCCTGGTCGATCCCGTCGCGGAACGGGAAGAAAGCATCGGAGCCTAGGGCGCAACCGGCGGTTTCGTGCCCAGCGGATTTGGCCTTGTGTACTGCGACAAAGGACGCGTCCACGCGCGACATCTGTCCTGCGCCGATGCCGATGGTGGCACCGTCGCGGGCGAGTACGATGGCGTTCGACTTGACGCTGGCCACGGCGCGCCAGGCAAAGAGCAGGTCGGCCCGCTCGGCGCTCGTGGGTTGCCGTTTGCTCACCACGGTCCAGCCGACCTCGTCGAGGCGCGCCGAAGGGCGTTGTTGCACGAGAAGGCCGCCGCGCACGCGCTTGAGGTCGGTCGGCGCGAATGCGCCCGGTGTGCCGACGAGTACGCGAAGGTTTCTCTTCGCGGCCAGCGTGTCGAGCGCGCTGTCACTGAAAGCCGGTGCGACGACGCACTCCACAAAAAGCGAGGCCACCAGCGCACCCGCGGCATCATCCACGGCCACACTGAATGCGATGACGGAGCCGAACGCGCTCAGCGGATCACAGGCCAGCGCCTTGCGGTATGCATCGGAGGCGTCGGTGCCGGTCGCGAGTCCGCAGGGTGTGGTGTGTTTGACGATTGCGCAGGCGCAGGCTCCGTCGAAAGCGTCGAGCGCGAGCAACGCGCCCTCGAGGTCAAGCAGGTTGTTGAACGAAAGCTCTTTGCCGCCCTTCTGCACGAGCCCCGCGAGTCCGGCGCCCTGGTCTTCCACGTAGAACGCGGCCTTCTGCTCCGGATTTTCTCCGTAGCGAAGCGCCTGTTGTCGGTCGAACGCCAGCGTGATCCGCTCCGGAAACTGGTCCCCGGCCTGCACGGCGAACCACGACGCGATGGCGGCGTCGTATGCCGCGGTGTGCGCGTAGACCTTCGCGGCGAGTTGGCGCCGAAGATCGGCCGCCCCGGCAGCACTTGGTGCGAGCGACTCAAGCACGCGGCGGTAGTCGGCCGGGTCCACGACGACCGTGACCGCTGCGAAGTTCTTTGCGGCCGAGCGGAGCATCGACGGGCCACCGATATCGATCTGCTCGATGACATCATCCGGTTTCACGCCGGGCTTTCGCGCGGTTTCGCGGAACGGATACAGATTGACGCAGACCACGTCGATCGTGGTGATGCCGTGCGCTGCGATGGCGGCGAGATGCTCGGGCAGGTCGCGGCGGGCGAGTAAGCCGCCGTGCACGGCTGGGTGCAACGTCTTCACGCGTCCGTCGAGCATCTCCGGAAAATTCGTGACGTCGCTGATGTCGAGGCAGGCGAGCCCTGCGGCACGAAGCGTTTTCGCCGTGCCACCGGTGGAGACGAGTTCAAAGCCAAGCTCGGTGAGGCCACGGGCGAAGTCGACCAGTCCTGATTTGTCGGAAACGGAGAGCAGTGCGCGGGGCATTGAACAGTATGACGGGAGACGGAAGGCTAGTGACGGACGACGGATGGCCGATGAGACAATTTGGCGACAGGCGGGAGGAGAGGGGACTCCCCATCCGCCAGCCTTGTGATGGCGACGCTTATGAGATCGGAGGAATCACGATGGTGACGCCGGGCGGTGGATTGTCGAACAACGTCGCGGCGATGCGCGCGCGCTCGGCTCCATCTGCCGAAGTGAGGGAGAGGTGGTGGGAGATGACCAGATGCAAGGCTCGCGGATACAGGTAGTGCTCGGCCACGAGTACGCGGGCCGCGAGCTGGCTGGGTGAGTCGTTGGGCAATACGGACACGCGGGCCTGCACGACCGGTGCGCCGCGGTCGTACTCAGCGTCGACGAAGTGCACGGTGGCTCCCGATACCGCGTCGCCGGCGTCAAGTACGGCGCGGTGAACGCGGGCGCCGTACATGCCGCGGCCACCATGGTTGGGTAACAGCGCGGGATGGATGTTCAGGATCCGTCCCGCGAAGGCTTCCGTGACAGGGCGGGGTACCAGCTTGAGGTAGCCGGCCAGCGCGATGGCGGCGACACGATGCTCGCCGAGCCGCTCGAGGAGTGTGGCCGAGTCGGCTGCATCGTCGAGCGTCGCCGTAGCGATCCCGCGTTGCGCAGCGCGATTGAGCGCGCCGGCGTTGGCACGGTCGGACACGACGAGCACGACCGTGGCGGGCGCGTCGGGGCCGAGCGCATCGAAGTAGTCGACAAGGGCGCCGAGGTTGGATCCAGACCCGGAGGCGAATACGGCCAGGCGGGCAGTGGGCTGTCCCTCCGGAGCGGTGTGCGTCACGGTGTCACCGCAGCTGGCCGATCACACGACCCGTCCGATGGCCGCTTCGATGGCCGCCTCGATGGCGGCCTGCAGTGTCGGTGCGACGCGGCACTCAGCCTGCGCGCGATCGATCTCGTCCAACGGCGTTCCCGGTCCGGGGACCAGAATCCCTCGGCCGCCGAAATGGAGTGCCGGCGCGACGTCGCGCCAGCGGTCGCCAATGAAGCCCGATCGCGCCGCATCGATCGCGTGGTCGCGAATCGCCTGCTCGTAAAGGGCGATACCTGGTTTGCGGCAGTCACACAAGCCGCTGAAATCGGGGTGATGCGGGCAAAAGTACTCGGCGTCGATCCGGGCACCGAACTCTGCGAGCAGTGCGCCCGTGCGTTTGCGTACCGCGTCATACTCTGCCGGCTTGATGAGCCCGCGGGCGAGCCCTGACTGATTGGTGATGACGATGACTGGCCAATGCAACTGTTGCGCTAGGCGCAACGCCGTTGCCGCGCCCGACATCAACTCGACGGCATCGGGGTCACGCAGGTAGCCAGTGTCGCGGATAATCGTACCGTCGCGGTCGAGGAAGAGCGCGGGCCGCAGGGTGCGTAGCGACGACGACTGGGACTCGCTCACCTGTTCAGCGCCTGCGCGACCGAGCTGCACAGCAGCTCGTCCACGGATTCGGTCACGCTTCTGAGGTCGAGCAGTAGATGGCCGTCCACCGTGCGGCCGATCACTGGTGTGCGGCCGCCGCGAAGGCGTCGGTCGTATTCTCCGGCTTGGCCCCCAAGCAATCGCACCGCTGACGAGGGAATGCGCGACGCAGGGAATGCGCCACCGCCAACCGTTGCCTCCGTCGCCACGACATCGCAGTCGATGCCGCGCCCCTTGAGCTGTGCGCAGAGGGCGTCGGCGCGAGCGGTGACGGCGTCGGTCGGCATCGTCAGCATCCGGAGCACCGGAATGTCTTGCACCGCGGCGGCCGGATCGCGGTAGAGCTCGAGCGTCGCTTCGAGTGCGGCCAGCGTGAACTTGTCGACGCGAAGCGCCCGCGCGAGCGGATTGTCGCGCATCGCCCCGACGACGGCCCGTGTGCCCAGTACGATGCCGGACTGCGGCCCGCCGAGGAGCTTGTCGCCGCTCATGAGCACCACCGACGCGCCAGCGCGGACCGCATCCGACGCGGTGGGCTCTCCGCGCAGGCCCCACGCTGCGAGGTCCAACATCAGGCCGCTGCCGAAGTCGTGCACGAGCGGCACGCCGGCTGCGGCCGCGACTGGCGCGAGTGCCGAGGGCATGACCGACGCCACGAATCCTTCGATCACGAAGTTGCTGCGGTGCACCGAGGCGATCGCGCCGGTACGCGGGCCAATCGCCTGCTGGTAGTCCGCGAGATGGGTCCGGTTGGTGGTGCCCACCTCAACCAGGGTAGCGCCACTCTTGTTCATGATCGACGGCACCCGAAAGCTTCCGCCGATCTCGACGAGTTCGCCGCGCGAGATGATGACCTCGCGGCCGTCGGCGAGCGTATTGAGTGCCAGCACGAGCGCTGCCGCGCAATTATTGACGACGAACGCGTCCTCCGCACCGGTGAGTTCACAGAGGATGCGCGCGCAATGGCCGTGACGCGACCCGCGCGAGCCCGCCGCGAGGTCGTATTCGAGGTTCGAGTATCCGAACGCCACGGCCTGCGCCGCCGCGATGGCGCGTGCGGCCACTGGTGCCCGACCGAGGTTGGTGTGCAAAACGACTCCGGTCGCGTTGATCACGGGCCGGAGGGAGCGTTCGAGGGCGCGGTCGACCTCAGCGGTGACCGCGGCCACCCACGCCGTTTCGGAGTCTGGTCCGACCGCCGGGTCGCGGCGTGCCGTCTCGATGCTGCGTCGTACTGCGTCGGCAATGACCTCACGCGGTGCCGCAGCATGGAGTGCGCGTACGCCCTCGTACTCCATCAGCGTGCTCACCGCGGGCAGGCGGCGGCGCGCGTCGCTCATCGGTTGCCCGGCGGCGGGGGACGTCGCGCCGACTTAACGGTCGAATCGCGCAGCGCGGCCTTGCGGCGAATGAGGAGGCGGTCTGTGGAGCGCGCAGGACCGGCGAGCGCGCGCACGTCGCGCGCAAAGAGCCGCAGCGTATCCGGCTCCAGCAATGGCACCGCCGTGACGATCACGAATTCGCTCCGCGGCACAGGTCGTCCGAAGACCGGTGGAGGCACGCGCGTCGCGGTGTCGCGCGCTGCGCGTGTGCTCGCGATCTGTGCCTGCGCAGTGGAGTCGCGCAGCTGGGTTCTCTTCAGTGAATCTGCCGTCGCGAGCGCCCGTCGACCCTTTTCCGAGGTATCGGCCCGCGCCATCGAATCGGCGCGGGCCGTCACAGACCGGATGGCAACCGAATCGTATCGGCTGGCCACCATGACGCTGAGGATCCGGAGTGCCGTTGAGTCAGCGCCGCGTGCACGGACGAGCCGGAGTTGACCTACGGTGAGCGAGTCCGCCGGCGATAACGGGCGATCGAATCGAATGCGGATCGTCACCGAATCGATGACGGTGACCTCACCCAATCGCGCGCCTACGGTGTCGTGCGGAAACATGTACAGATCGTTGCGTGCCGAGTCGCTGACCGTGACGGTGACGGAATCCCACGACTCACGTGAGTCCCGGATGCCGTTGGTATTCTGGTCCATCCACGCCCGTACGGTGAACCGTTGCGCGGGGAGGGATCCGAGCGAGAAGCGCCCGCTGCTGTCGGCGGTGGTAGCCCACTTGAACACCGTGTCGCTGCCAATGGTCGCTTCGATCCGCGCGCCGGCCGCCGTACGACCGGCAACCCAATCGAACGCGACGCCGCGCAGTACACCGTTCGGAAACTCCGAGCCGGTCGAAAACACCGTAGTGAATCGCTGGTCGGCGGCGTTGCCGCGCAAGTCGTTCAGGCCCGGCAGTACGCTGACGGTGTACGCCGTGTTCGGTCGCCAGCCATGCTGTGGTCGCACGACCAGCCGGTCGCGGCCCCAAGCGACGCTCGGCCGCCCATCACTCGGAGAAATCAGGACGAGTTGATCGAGCGACTGGGCTCCGCGTGGGCGTTCACTGACGATTTCGTCAAATTGAAAATCCACGACGCGGGGATTCACACGCACCGAACCGCTTTCTGGCGTGACCTTCACCAACGTCGGCGGCGCCGTGTCCGGCGGTCCGCCCGGTGGCATGCCCTGCGATGCGCAGCCGGCGATGATCGCGGCCGCAAGGACCATCATGGCGCACGCGCCGAGTCCGCGCGCGCGGGTGCGCCGTGTGCCGATGCGGTGGACGCCGCGCCCGGTCATCATGCGCCGCCGAGTGACCGCAGCTTCGCGGCGAGCTGGTCGGCGCGAAGCGACCACTCCCGTTCCTTAGCGCGTTCGGCTTCAACGATCGCCGCTGGCGCCTTGGCGGTGAACTTCTCGTTGCTGAGTCGGCCACGGAGCGCATCGAGCTGTGTCTGCAGCCCGGTGAGCTCGCTACTGAGCTTTTCGCGTTCGCGCGCGAAGTCGACGACCCCTTCGAGCGAGACGCTCACCTCGCCACCACCGGGGAGTAGCGTCCGCGCGGCGGCACTGGCCGGGATCGCCGGCGCTAGGACGAGTTCGCAGCGCGCCATGCGCGTCACGAAGGCCGAGTCCACGCTGAGCGCCTGTCCGGCCGCGTCCGTGATGGCGACCTGCACCAACTGGCCGGCGGGAACGGCATAGTCGCTACGGATCTCGCGCACCGCCGTGATCGCGTCACGGTCGGCGTTGAAGGTCGCCGCTCCCGCCGTCGTTGCGCGGCCGAGCGGTATGGGCCAGCGGGCCTGCGCGAGCCACTCGTCGGCCCCCCGGCCTGGCAGCTTCTGCCAGAGCGACTCGGTAACGAACGGCATCACGGGGTGCAGGAGGCGCAGCGCCTGGTCGAATCCGTGCACGAGCACGGCGCGCGCGGTATCGCGCTCCGCGTGTCCGGGCGTGAGTCGCGTCTTCGCGTGCTCGAGGTACCAATCGGCGAGATCGTTCCAGACGAACGCGCGCGCCGACTCGGCGTACTCGTCGAGCCGGAGACCGAGCTTGTGGTCGCGGTCACTCCACGCACCACCGCCCGGCGGACGGGCCGGGCCAAGGCCTGTGTCTGCTGCGGCGATCGCGGTGTCGATGCGCCCAAGAATCCAATGGTCAGCCGGCGTGAGTTCGGCGGCAGTCAATCCCGCAATCGGCTTCACTGGCTCGTCGCCCACTTGGATGAGCAGGAATCGTCCGATGTTCCAGAGCTTGGTCGCGAAGTTGCGCCCAGGCGCGAACGACTGTTCGATGTTTTCATGATCGAGCAGCAGGTCGCTTCCGAGTCCCATCCCCGCGATCACGGTCCAACGCAACGCGTCGGCGCCGTACAGTCCGACCACGTCAAGCGGATCGATGCCATTACCGAGTGACTTGGACATGCGTCGGTGCTGCGCATCGCGCGCCGTGCCGTGCAGGTACACCGAGTGAAACGGGACGACGCCATCTGGCGACTCGGTCGATCGCGTGACGTACATACCGCTCATGATCATGCGCGCGACCCAGAAGAACAGAATCTCCGGCGCGGTCACGAGCACATCGGTCGGGTAGAACGCCTGCAGGTCCGCGGTTTTGTCGGGCCAGCCGAGCGTCGAAAACGGCCAGAGCTGCGACGAGAACCAGGTGTCGAGGACGTCGTTGTCCTGGCGCGTGCCGCCGCCGCAGCCTGGACAGGTCGCCGCGTCGTGGCGGCTGGCGAAGTGGGCGGGGCAACCAGCCTGCGGTGCGAGACAGTAGAAGACGGGAATGCGATGTCCCCACCAGATCTGCCTCGAAATGTTCCAGTCGCGGATGTTCTCCATCCAGTTCACGTACATCGCTTCCCACCGTTCGGGCAGGATCCGTACGCGGCCGTCGCGCACCGCGGCCAGCGCCGGCGCGGCCAGCGGGGCCATCTTCACAAACCACTGGTCACTGAGGCGCGGCTCGACCACCGTGTCGCAGCGGTAGCATCGCCGTACGGCGTTGTGGTGCTGGTCGGTCTTCACCATCGCACCGGCCTTTTCGAGATCCTTCGCGACGCGCTTGCGCGCGTCGAACCGGTCGAGCCCGGCGTACTGCTTGGGCACGTGTCCTGCCGCGTCTGTCCCCTCGCCGATCTTGCCGTCGTTCGTCAGGATGATCGGCATCGAGAGCGCGTGGCGCTTGCCCACTTCGAAGTCGTTCGCGTCGTGCGCGGGCGTGATCTTGAGCGCGCCGGTGCCCAACTCGCGATCGACGTACTCGTCGGCGATCACGGGAATCTCGACCCCGTTCGCCGGATTCACGACGTACTGGCCAACGAAGCGCGCGTAGCGCTCGTCGGCAGGGTGCACCGCCACGGCGACGTCGCCGAACATGGTCTCGGGTCGGGTGGTCGCCACCACGATCGACTGCGCGGCGTCGGCGGCCAGCGGGTAGCGCACGTGGTACATCAGCCCCTGCGCTGGGTGCGACTCGGCTTCTTCGTCCGAGAGCGCCGTGAGGCAGCGCGAACACCAGTGTGTGACGCGGTGTCCACGGTAGATCAGTCCGTCCTCGTACCAGCGAACGAAGATCTCGCGCACGGCGCGTGAGAGTTCAGGCGAGAAGGTGTAGGCGGTGCGGTCCCAGTCGCACGACGCACCGATTGCGCGCAGTTGCTTGAGGATGACACCACCCTTCTCGGTGACGAACTGCTGCACCTCTGCAATGAAGGCGTCACGGCCGAGGTCGTCGCGCGTCTTGCCGGCCTTGGCGAGCTGCTTCTCGACGACGTTTTGCGTGGCGATCCCGGCGTGGTCGGTGCCTGGCATCCAGAGGGCAGCGTCGCCGCACATGCGGCGCCAGCGGATGAGCACGTCCTGCACAGTGTTGTTGAGTCCGTGGCCCATGTGCAGTACGCCCGTGACGTTGGGCGGCGGCATGACAATCACGTAGGGATTTACTGGGCCACCGGCGCGCACGGATTCGCTTGCCGCGGCGCGGAACACGCCAGCACGCTCCCACTGGTCGTACAGCGCGGGGTCGGATTGTGCCGCGTCGTAACGCGACGGAAGTTCGTCAGTCGGAGACGGGTTCGACATTGCCTATCAAAAGTAGCGAGACGGTGGCGTTGGGCGCGACGGCTTCGTTAGCTTCCAATGTGGCTTTCAGTAGCGAGTTAACTCTCCATCTCGTCCTCCCGAACGGCGCGACCCGCGACGTGCCGGCAGGGTCGCTCGCCCGCGACGTGGTGTTGTCGATCGGTCCGGGACTGCTCAAAGCGGCCATCGCCGTCGCGATTGACGGCGAGGTTCAGGATCTCATGACGCCAATCCGGACGAGCGGTGCGTTCGTCGTGCTCAAGGCCAGCGACCCCCGTTCGCTCGATGTGCTGCGCCATTCCGGCGCCCACATCCTGGCGACCGCAGTCCGCCGGCTCCGCCCCGATGCCAGGATCGGTTTTGGTCCCGCGATCGAAGACGGCTTCTACTACGACTTTGAGGTGGAGAAGCCGTTCACGCCTGAGGACCTCGAGGCGTTTGAAGCTGAGATGGCGAAGGTCGTCGCCGAGGCGCTGCCATTCGTCCGCGATGAGATCTCCAAGGACGAAGGGATGAAGCGGTTTGCCGACGACCCGCTCAAACTCGAGCGGCTCGCCGAGCTTGGTGCCGACGAGGTGATCTCGACGTACACCGACGGTCCGTTCGTGGATCTGTGCCGCGGCCCGCACGTGCCGGACACGTCCCATCTCAAGAATTTCAAGCTCCTGAGCACCGCCGGTGCCTACTGGCGTGGCGACGAGCGACGGCAGATGCTCCAGCGCATCTACGCAACGGCCTTCTGGAAAAAGGAAGATCTGGAGGCGCACATCCATCGCCTCTCCGAGGCGCGGCGGCGCGACCATCGGGTGGTGGGCAAGCAACTCGACCTCTTCATGTTCCATTCGTACGCACCCGGTGCCGCGTTCTGGACCGAACGTGGCACGCTGCTGTACAACGGGCTGGTGGACTACGTCCGTGAGTTGCAGCGCGTCGACTATCAGGAGATCAAGACGCCGCTCCTCTACAACAAGGGGCTCTGGGAAACGTCCGGGCACTGGGGCAAGTACCGGGAGAACATGTTCCTCGTCCTCGACAACGAGACGTCGGAGCACGATTTCTCGCTCAAGCCGATGAACTGCCCGTCGCACTATCTGCTGTATAGTGCGAAGAAGCATTCGTATCGCGAACTGCCGCTCCGCTACGCGACCTTCGACGTGCTGCATCGCAATGAAGTGTCGGGCGCACTGTCGGGGCTCACTCGCGTCCGCCAGTTCGCCCAGGACGACTGCCACATTTTCCTGATGCCGTCGCAGGTCCGCGACGAAGTCGAACGGCTCACGAAGTTCATCCTGGGCTACTACGGCGCGTTCGGGTTGAAGGCCCGGCTCAAATTTGCGACCCGGCCAGAGACGCGGATCGGCACCGACGATTTGTGGGACGGTGCGGAGGGTTCGCTGCGCGAAGCACTCGACGCGACCGGGCTTCCGTACGAGATGAAGCCGGGTGACGGCGCGTTTTACGGACCGAAGATCGACTTTGACGTCACGGATTCGATCGGGCGGCACTGGCAGCTGGGCACGATTCAGCTCGACTACAACGCGCCCGATCGGTTCGACCTGAACTACACCGGCGAGGACAATGCCGACCACCGCCCGGTGGTGATCCATCGCGCCGTGAGCGGTTCGTTCGAGCGGTTCATCGCCATTCTCATTGAGCATTTTGCCGGCGCGTTCCCGGTCTGGCTTTCACCGGAGCAGGTGCGGGTCCTGCCGATCGCGCACGATTTCGCCGACACGGCGCGCGCTGTCACGGCGGCGATGCGCGCGGCAGGCATTCGCGCGCACCTCGACGGCCGGAACGACACGCTCAACTATCGGATCCGCGAAGCCGAGACGATGAAGACGCCCTATATGGCCGTGATCGGTCAGCGCGAAGCAGAGTCCGGAACACTGGCGGTGCGCGAGCGGGGGCAGGGCAAGAAGCAGGAAGTTGTCTCCGTCGAAGCGTTCATTGCGCGAGTGCAGGAGGAGATTCGCACGCGTGCGCTTCCGCCGGTCACCGAGGAGTGAGGCTCCAGCGCGCGCACGTCGCGGCGAGCCACCGTGCGCTGGGCGCGGGGTGTTGCTTGGCGGTGACGGCCGCTTTCGCTGGTGCGCAGGGCTCTGTGGGGTACGCGCCAGTCGCAGCGCGGCTCTCGCCCGTGGGAATCGTCCGGGCTGCGCCGAACGGACTGCGGCCGTTTTTCCAGACCACCTCGACAAGCCGCGGCCGTCCGCCTGTTGAACCCGCTCGAGTCGTCGGCGAAGTGTTGGCCGGCGCCTACGCTGGCCTCGCCGGATACTTCGTCGGCAGTTGGCTCGGTGGGCTCACGGGCGAATGGTTGGACGCGGCGTCAGAAGGGACCAAGGAGCAGATTCGGTTCTCCATGGAAGTCGTCGGCGCGGGCCTCGCGACCGCGACAGCCGTCACGGTCGTTGGCAATATCGGCGACCAGACGGGTTCGTACCCGGCCGCACTTGCTGGTACGGCCGGCGGCGTCGTGGCAGGCATCATCCTGAATCAACTCCTCTACGGGCACGCGCGACTCCCTACTGAGGGAAAGTGGGCACGTATGCGCTGGATCGAAGCGTCGCTTGAGGCGATGCTGCCCTCGATCGGCGCGACCCTGGCATTTACTTCGAGTAGGCGATACAAATGACCGACCGTTCGCGCATCCCCGTCATCGTGTCCGCGGCCCGCACGCCAATCGGGCGGTTCCTCGGTGGATTGAGTGCACTCTCTGGGCCCGATCTCGGCGCCCATGCGATTCGCGCCGCCGTACAGCGCGCGGGTATCGACGCGTCGCTACTTGACGAAGTGATCATGGGCAACGTCGTGCAGGGCGGGGTAGGGCAGGCTCCCGCGCGCCAGGCTGCGATCAAGGCCTACATTCCGGCGACGGTGCCGGCATTTGCGGTGAACAAGGTGTGCGGTTCTGGCCTCCAGGCCGTGATGCTTGCCGCACAGGCCATCAAGGCGGGCGATGCGCAGGCGCTCGTCGCCGGCGGCATGGAGTCGATGAGCAACGCGCCCTTCTATCTGAACGGACTCCGCAGCGGCGTGAAGTTCGGCAACCAGGCGCTCGTTGACGGTCTCGTCCACGACGGACTCTGGTGTGCCTTCGGCCAGAACCACATGGGCGGGTACGCCGAATACACCGCCAAGAAGGCCGGGATTACGCGCGCACGGCAGGACGAGTTTGCCTTCGCGTCGCACCAGAAGGCTGTGGCGGCGATCGAGAGTGGTGCGTTTACCGCCGAGATCGCGCCGGTTGAGATTCCCGGCAAGAAGGGACCGACCGTCGTCGCGAACGACGAAAGTCCGCGTAAGGACACCTCGCTTGAGGTGCTCGGCAAGTTGAAGCCAGCGTTCCCGAAGGACGCACCGAAAGAGATGAAGCCCGAAGAACTCACGGTCACGGCCGGTAACGCGCCGGGCCTCTCCGATGGCGGTTCGGCGCTCGTCGTCACCAGCGAAGCATTCGCGGCGGCGCATGGACTGCCGGTGATGGCGCGCATCACGGGCTATGCGTCGGGCGGTATGGAGCCCAAGGACCTCTTCTTCGCGCCGATCCTTGCTGTGCAGAACCTGATGGCGAAGACGGGTACCACGATCGGTGACTACGACCTGATCGAGGCCAACGAGGCGTTCGCCAGCCAGGCGCTCGCCGACGGCGACGGATTGGGCTGGGATTTTGCCCGCGTGAACGTGAACGGCGGGGCGATCGCGCTCGGCCACCCGATCGGCTCAAGCGGTGCGCGTGTGCTCGCGACGCTGCTCTACGCCCTCAAGGCGCGCGGCAAGAGTACCGGGCTCGCGACGCTCTGCCTTGGTGGCGGAAACGCCGTGGCGCTGAGCGTCGAGCTGGTCTAGCTTGGGCCGGTCGCGCGGCCCTGAGGTCGGAGCAGCGGTCATGGAGGAGGCTCGCGGTGGCTACTTTTCTGATCGCGCGGCGCATGCCGCACCAACGTTCTAGGTGAAAGAGCCACGATGACCGAAACGATCGCAGTTATTGGCGCTGGACAGATGGGCAATGGCATTGCCCACGTGACCGCGCAGTCCGGCATCGCCGTCACATTGATCGACGTGTCGGTCGACGCATTGGCCAAGGGGAAGGCGACGATCGAGAAAAATCTCGAGCGTCAGGTCAAGAAGGGCGCGCTCGACGCCGCAACCCGCAACGCTACCATGGGTCGCATCAGCACGTCGACGGATCTTGGCGCCGTCTCCCAGGCCACGGTCGCCATCGAAGCCGCGACGGAACGGCGCGACCTCAAATTTAAGATCTTCGCGGAGCTCGACAGGCTCGCGCCCGCCGGCGCGCTGCTGGCGACGAATACCAGTTCGATCTCGATCACGGAGATCGCCGCGCAGACCAAGCGACCGGCCGACGTTATCGGCATGCACTTTATGAATCCGGTGCCGATGATGAAGCTCGTCGAGGTGATCCGCGGGTTGGCCACGAGCGATGCGACGGCGCAGCGGACGGTCGCACTGGCCGCCGCGCTCGGCAAGACTCCAGTGGAGACAAACGACTTCCCGGGGTTCATCGCCAATCGCATCCTGATGCCGATGGTCAATGAAGCGATCTATTGCGTGATGGAAGGTGTCGGCACGCCGGCCGCGGTGGACGAGGTGATGAAGCTCGGTATGAACCATCCGATGGGACCGCTCGCCCTGGCCGACCTCATCGGCCTCGATACCTGTGTTGCGATTCTCGACGTACTGCACGAAGGATTCGGCGACCCCAAGTACCGTGCCTGCCCGCTGCTGAGGAAGTACGTCGCGGCGGGATGGCTCGGTCGAAAGAGCGGACGCGGGTTCCATAACTACAGCGCATAGACTGCCACCCGCCGACCGATGATCGAAACGCTCACGCACCTCAGCGAACAACAGCGCGAGATCCAGCAGGTGGCGCGTGACTTCGGTACCGAACGGCTCGCACCTAACGCGGGTGCCTGGGACAAGGTGAGTGAACAGCCGGCGAGCATCGTGCGCGAGCTTGGCGACCTTGGCTTCCTCGGGATGCTGCTGCCCGAGGAGTACGGCGGGCTCGGCCTCGATTCGCTGAGCTATCTGATCGCGCTCGAAGAGATCGCGGCCGGCGATGCCTCAACGGCCGTCGCCATGTCTGTGCACAATTCGCTGCCGACCGAGATGATCCTCGCGTTTGGGAGCGAGGCACAGAAGAAGACGTTCCTGCCGAAGATGGCGGCCGGCGAGTGGCTTGGAGCGTTTGCGCTCAGCGAGCCAGAGGCCGGCTCCGACGCCTCGGCCGTGAGCACGCAGGCCGTCCGCGACGGCGATAGCTGGGTGCTGAACGGCACCAAAGCCTGGGTGACGAACGGCAACCGCGCACAGGTGATTCTGGCGATGGTGCGCACCGACACGCCAGGCAATCGGCGTGGCTCGCGCGGGATTTCGGCGTTTATCATCACGCCCGATTTGCCCGGATTCCACGTGGGAAAGAAGGAAGACAAGATGGGCCTCCGTGCGTCGCCAACCGTGCAGCTTTCGTTCGATGGCCTGCGTGTGCCGGCCGACCGGTTGCTCGGTGCGGAAGGCCAGGGTTTCGTCTACGCGATGCAGTCCCTCGAAGCCGGCCGCCTTGGGATCGCCGCGCAGGCGGTTGGCATCGCCAAGGCCGCGCTCAAGCACGCCATCAAGTACACCCGCCAGCGGCATCAGTTCGGGAAGCCGCTCACTGAGTTCCAAGCCGTGGAGTTCAAGCTCGCCGACATGGCGACCCGCTTGCACGCCTCACGCGCGATGCTGCATACCACGGCGGCCGCGAAGGATCGCGGTGAAAACGTCGGCGCGCACGTTGCGATGAGCAAACTGTTCGCGAGCGAGACCGCCATGTGGGTGACCACGCAGGCGATTCAATTGTTCGGCGGATTTGGATACGTCACGGACTATCCCGTGGAGCGCCTCTTCCGCGACGCCAAGGCCACCGAGATCTACGAAGGATCCTCTGAGATTCAACGGATCGTGATTGGGCGAGCGGTCTCGTCTTTATAGTTGTCGTTCGTCGGGGTCGTTCGTCCTGTTCGATCGTCGTTGTGGTGTGTAGCCGCCGTTCGTAGAAATCGTCACCCACTTCCGTCTATATACTTTCTCCATCATGCAGCGTTTCGAAGCCGTTGAATCCATGGACCTCACGCGTACCTGGCCGCAATGGCCGGGGATGAGCTGATGGGCGAGCGAATACCGATCGCGTCCGACCACGCCGGCTTCGAGATGAAGGAAAAGCTCAAGGCAGCGCTGGCGGCGTTGGGGTATGACGTCGAAGACCTCGGCACCAACTCGGCGGCGAGCACCGACTATCCCGACTACGCGCACCCGCTCGCGAACGCGATCGCGTCGGGTGCCGCGAAGCGGGGCGTGCTGCTCTGCGGCACCGGACTCGGCATGAGTTACGCGGCCAATCGCCACCCGCACGTGCGCGCGGCCGTGGCCTGGTTGCCCGAAATCGCGGAACTCGCCCGCAAGCACAACGACGCGAACGTATTGGTTGTCCCGGCGCGTTTCGTCTCGGAACAGGACAGTGAGCACATTTTGAAGAAGTTTCTTGATACGCCATTCGAGGGCGGGCGGCACCAGCCGCGCGTCAATAAGATCGAACTCGGCGACACGCCATGAGCGGATGGGGCGCGTGGGACCGTGTGGCGCCGGGGCGGGCCCTTGGCGGGGCCGATCCAGAAATCGCTGGCCTGATTGTTGAGGAGACGCGGCGGCAGTCGGACGGGCTCGAGCTCATCGCGAGCGAGAACTTTGTGTCGCCAGCCGTGCTCGAGGCCATGGGTTCGCCGCTGACAAACAAGTATGCCGAAGGACTCCCGGGTAAGCGCTACTACGGCGGCTGCGAAGTCGTGGACAAAGTTGAGCAGCTCGCGATCGATCGCGCCAAACAGTTGTTCGGCGCCGAACATGCCAATGTGCAGCCCCACTCCGGTGCGCAGGCGAACGTCGCGGTCTACCTCGCGTTCCTCAAGCCGGGCGACACGGTCCTCGGGCTTGATCTCTCGCAGGGCGGGCATCTCACGCACGGGTCGCCGGTGAACTTTTCCGGGCTCCTTTACCGTGGGGTGCACTACGGTGTGAACGACGACGGCATCATCGACATGGATTGCATGGCCGCGTTGGCGCGCGAGCATAAACCGAAAATGATCATCGCCGGTTACAGCGCTTATTCGCGGGTGATCGATTTCGTACGCTTCGCCGAAGTGGCCAAAGAGGTCGGTGCAATCCTGCTGGTCGATATGGCGCACTTCGCGGGACTCTCGGCCAGCGGCGTCTACCCATCACCAGTCCCGCACGCCGACGTCGTGACGACCACCACGCACAAGACGCTGCGCGGCCCG
>SXGR01567702.1_pt1 | contig 29541 bp, 21 predicted proteins | sample 3174711 | NCBI WGS metagenome assembly SXGR01 (sample SAMN11356860, study PRJNA531348) | freshwater metagenome | isolation source: freshwater sample F1-60 | place: China: Fuxian Lake, Yuxi | collected 2017-12-25 | reverse complement strand
TGTAAGATTCTATAAAAATATGTATTTTACAGCTTGTTTCAAAAATTCAGTAAAAACAAAAGGCTTGATGAACTAACACCAAGCCTTTTGTTAAACATAAAAAAACTAATTTATTTTGCGATCACTAATTTACGGTTTGTAGTTCCGTTTGTAGTAGAGATGTTGATATTGTAGATACCAGAAGCCCAATTTTCAGTATTGAAATTCACCACGTGATTTCCAGCAGATAAATTGTTTAAAGTTTCAGTATATACAACTTGACCAACTGTGTTAATAACACTAATAGAAATGTTTTCGTTTTGAACTAACTCTAAAGAAAGAGTAGCTGCATTTTTAGCAGGAGATGGGTAAACTGAAATATTAGAGATTGAAGAATTTACTTCAGTAATACCAGTAACAGTAGCTGTTTTCCATAATGCGATGTCTTCGCTAGCAAAAGCTGCAGATTTCACATATACGTTAGCTGCTCCTGATGTGATAGTATAACCACCAACACCATATCCAGCATTGTAACCATCACCATAAGAATCATAAATGATTGTTTTGTAACACATGCTAGGGTTTGCAGTAAATGTAACTGTTGGTTGTACAGATGTTCCAGATGCTGCTAAATCAGTATAAGGTCCACCAGATGCTACTACAGTGCCAGATACTTCTTCTTGCACTTCCCAAGATAATTCAGAACCATATTGGTCAGTTTTAAATTTCATCGACATTGTTGAAGGAGTGTTAGCCACTTTAGTTGTTAAAGGAATTGATTTAACAGCAACGTCGTTAACTGCGTTTTGATCTGTTGAACCATTAACACTTGTAATAGCAACATTTAATGTGTTAGTTGCAGATGCAGGGAAAGAGTATGCTGGTAATGTAATTACAGTTTGTGTAAAAGGAGCTAAGTTACCAGTAAAGTTGTAGTTCATTGTTGTACCACCGCTTACAGAGTAAGAAACAGTTGCAGCAGTCATATTAGCACTACCGTTATTTGTTAGGCTAAATTTCATTGGTTGTAAGTTACCTGCGCAAGTTTCAGCATCAGCTACTAAATTACTTACAGCACCATCTCTAACATTAGCAATGTTTGTGATAGCAATTGGGCCATATGCACCATTGATTGTTACAGAATTTGTTTGAGTAACAAAAGCTGCTAATTCAATATTTCCTAATAAACAAGGAGTAGTTTTATTAACCGCACCGTAAGTAGCAGGAATTGTATAAGTACCAGTAGTTGAAAAAGTAGTACCAGAAGTAGTTACTGGAATAGTAATACCAAAATTACCAGCAGTTAAACCAGCACGTAATACGTGGTTATGGTTATAAGTTCCGTCAGCATTATAGTTCGAAGCATTGTATGGAGTTGGAGTACCATAGTTAGATTGAATACCTAATACTTTATCTTCCAATAACATCACAGTTAAAGAGTTTGTGCCTACTGGGCTATTAGCTGTATAATGTACTTGAGCAGTATATGTTAAAACTCTAGTTACAGCATTAACAGATCCTTCAACAGCTACGTTACAATATGCAGATTGTGCTTTAATAGTATTAGCCCAACCTGTCCATGAACCACGTCCACCAGACATTACAGTTCCTGTTAAAACAGTTCTGTTTACTGCTCCTGCAGGGTAACCTGTAATTCCCATACCTGGCATGGCATCAATAGCCGTTCCCATGGTTGTTTTTAAATCTTGCTCTCCATTTGCAGCAGTTGCAAAACTACCTGAGTGAATGTTAATTAAAATCACTCTTCCTGGGTTATTGTTATAAATAGTATTCGCTACAACGTGACCATCTGGGCAATATCCGCAGTGAATTCCTGTGAATTCTTCTAAAACGATATTTTTATTAGACGGAGTTGTACTTACCGGTAATTGAGCAAACATTGAACCTGTGGCTCCAGCTGCTAGTAATGTTAGTAATTGTTTTTTCATGATTATGTGTTTGGGTTAGTAGTTATTTATTATTTATTTACGGTGAATTTTTTTACAATTTTATTGTTGCCAGAAGAGATAGTAGCAAAATAAATTCCTGAATTTAAATTTTCAGAATCTAAGTGAATATTATTTTTCCCAGCTGATAATTCAATATTTTTTACTGAAACAATAGAACCTAAGGCATTTGTAATACTAATAGAAGCATTGTTAGTGTTAACTTTAGAGTTAACTACAATTTGCGCTTTATTTACAGATGGATTTGGGAACACATCAGAAATAGAAGTGAATAAACTACCGTTATCTTTAACAGACGCTAAGTTTGGATTGAATTTAAAGATAAAACTAACAGCATCACTTGTGTTATTTACGTCATATACTTCATATTTAACTTCTGAATAACCTTCTGCAACATTTTCATCATAATAAAACGATTGAGGAGCATAAGTTTGGCCAGCGGTTAATGTTACATAGTTCGCTAATGGAGTTACTGTAGTCGTTGTTGGGAAACACTGTCCTCCCCAACAAAAATAAATGTCAGCTCCAGCATTGGTAACTAATTCGGTTTTTTTAACTGCATAAGTTACAGAAGACGAACTGATGTTTTTTAATTGGATATAAACATGACTTTGTCCACCAGTTGCAACATCTTCTAAAAAAACAATATTATTAGTTATTGGAGTGCCAGTAGAGTTATTAGTTAACTGTATGGATGTTTGCGCATTTAAATTGGATAATCCAATAAATAAGGTTGATGCTATAAGTAAAAGTTTTTTCATGCGTATAGGGTTTATCTGATTATTAATTAATTCTTAATACAATATTATGAAACTAAAACCTAAAATAATAACGCTATTTGATATGAAATGGTATTCCTAACTCTGTTTAGTTTGATGAAAAAAAGCATTAAAAACGCTCAAAATAGCAGTAAAATGGGCGGTCAGTAAAATATAAAAGGCTTTTAGAGCAAAGGATTACAAAGAGAATCTGATATCGATAAATATTGAGTATTTTATTGGATTCCTAGAAAGGTGTTTTTTCTATTTTTTATAGAAATTCATTTCATCCAAATATTGCCAAACTGCTTGCGGCACAAAGAAAGAGACGTTTTTTTTGTCTTTTATCGCTTGTCTAATCATCGTAGAGGAAACTTCCATTAAAGGAGCCTCTGTCATAATAACGTTTGGATGCGTTTTTATCCCGATAGCTATCGGGACTCCTGAATTTGAATTTGGCCTAGGGTACACATATAGTTTGTGGTTTTTCAGGATTTCCTCGTAGTTTTTCCATTTAGTAAAAGACTGTAAATTGTCTTCGCCCATAATTAATGAAAATTCATGTTTTGGGTATTTCTCTTTTAAATGAGCCAATGTATTAATGGTATACGAAGGTTGAGTGAGCCCAAATTCAATATTACTGCTTTTTAGTTTATTAGTGTCGCCAATAGCTAAATTAACCATGTGTAAGCGTTGATTTTGGTTTAAAAGAGATGATTTTTCTTTTAATGGATTGTGCGGAGATACTACAAACCAAACCTGCTCCAAATCAGTAAATGAAGCCATATAGTTTGCTAGCACCATGTGTCCCACATGAACTGGATTAAAAGACCCAAAAAACAAACCAATATGCATAAAACAAAATTAAACATCATTTTCGATTTATTGTGCATTTTTTAATCAGCTAAATATGTAAATTAGCCTGTGCTTTTTAAGAACCTTGTAGGGCAAACACCCGTTAAACAAAAATTACTAAACATGTTGCAGGATGGTCGTGTGCCGCATGCTTTAATGTTTACTGGCCCCGAAGGAAGTGGTAATTTGCCCGCTGCGTTTGCATTTGTACAATATTTATTTTGTCAAAATAAACAGCAACACGATTCCTGTGGCGTTTGTGGTTCGTGCTTAAAAGTGAGTAAATTAATTCATCCCGATTTACATTTAGTATTTCCAATTCCTCTCAGTAAGCACGTTAGAACGAGTAATGATTTGTTGCCTGAATTTAGAGAAGTATTTATTGAAACACCTTATATTACTGTTCACGATTGGTTTGATAGTTTAAGTGCTGAAAATAAGCAACCAACTATCCCTACAGATGAAGCAAATGATATTTTAAAAAAATTGTCTTACACAAGTTACGAAGGTGGTTATAAGATTATGATTATATGGCAGCCCGAAAAAATGAATACTTCGGCCGCCAATAAGCTTTTAAAAATATTAGAAGAACCACCTGAGCAAACTTTATTCTTATTGGTGTGTAACCATCCCGATCAATTATTGGCAACAATTATTTCGCGAGTACAACAAATTCCGTTTTATAAAATAGATACAGAAGATATTGTAAAAGGGTTGCAAGAACAATTTGATTGCCAGCCAATAGCAGCTAAACAAGCTGCATTATTGAGTGATGGCAGTTATAGAGAAGCGCAATTACTATTACAGCATTTAGATGGTGGAACAGCCTATCTGCAAAATTTCAGAACCTTTATGTTAATTGCTTTAAAATTTGATGCCATTAAAGCGGTTGCTTGGGTTGATGAAAATGCTCGTATTGGAAGAGAAAAACAAAAACAATTTTTGCAATACGGATTAGAAATTTTTAGAGATTGCTTAATGTTTAATTTTGGAAGCGTTGATTTAGTAAGACATTCTGGCGAAGAAAAAGAATTCATTACAAAATTTGCTCGTTTTGTGCATCAACGTAATTACGAAAAACTCCTAGAAGAATTCAATTCTGCTTTTTATCATGTAGAGCGCAATGCGAATCCTAAAATTTTATTTATGGATTTGATTATGAAAACGAACGAGTTGATTAATCGCCCTGTGTAATAGAAACAAAAAAGCCTTCCATTTCTGAAAGGCTTTTACATTATATGTTTAAAAATCTTATTTAAAACTTGCTGCTGTTAATTCACGATTCATACGAGCAATGTTTTCTAAAGAAATTCCTTTAGGACATTCCGCTTCGCAAGCACCAGTGTTTGTACAGTTACCAAATCCTTCTTCATCCATTGCCGCTACCATTTTCAATACACGCTCTTTACGCTCAACTTGTCCTTGAGGTAATAACGCTAACTGAGAAACTTTTGCCGAAACGAATAACATAGCAGATCCATTTTTACAAGCTGCTACGCAAGCACCACAACCAATACAAGCTGCAGCAGCAAATGCATCATCAGCATCTGGCTTAGGAATTAAAATATTATTGGCATCTTTTGCATTACCAGTGTTTACAGAAATATAACCACCACTTGCAATGATACGGTCAAATGCACCTCTATCAACTGCTAAATCTTTAATTACAGGAAATGCAGCGCTTCTCCATGGTTCTACAACAATTGTATCTCCGTTTTTGAAAGAACGCATATGTAATTGACATGTCGTCACACCTTGTTTTGGTCCGTGTGGACGGCCATTGATGTACATACTGCACATTCCACAAATACCTTCGCGGCAATCGTGATCAAAAGCAATAGCTTCTTTACCTTCGCTAATTAATTTTTCGTTTAATACGTCAAACATTTCCAAAAACGACATATCTGTTGAAATGCCCGTTAACTGGTGTGTTTCAAAGCTACCTGAAGCTTTAGTATTTTTTTGTCTCCAAACTTTTAAAGTTAGATTCAATTCTGTTCCGTGTCCTGATCCCATAGTTTCTATTATTTATATGATCGTTGTGCGATTTTAATATTCTCGTATTTCAATTCTTCTTTGTTTAATTCCCATTCGCTAACACCTTTGTATTCCCATGCAGCAACATAAGCAAAGTTCACGTCATCACGTTTAGCTTCACCATCTTCAGTTTGGTGTTCTTCACGGAAGTGACCTCCACAGCTTTCTTCGCGGTGTAAAGCATCTTTACACATTAATTCTCCTAACTCAATAAAGTCAGCTACGCGACCTGCTTTTTCTAAATCTGGATTGAACTCATCTGCACTTCCTAATACACGCACATCACTCCAAAATTCTTTGCGTAATGCTTGTATCTCAGCAATAGCTTCTGTTAAGCCTTGTTTATTACGAGCCATACCACATTTATTCCACATAATCAATCCTAAACGTTTGTGGAAACTTTCTACTGATTTAGTTCCTTTAATGTTTAAGAATTTATTGATTAAGTCTGTTTGCTCTTTTAAAGCAGCATCAAATGCAGGATGTTTAGTTTTTAATTTATCAATAGAATCTGCTTTATCTTTTTCAGCACTCATACGAGAAACCTCTTCAGATAAATACACACCTAATGTATAAGGGATTACGAAATAACCATCTGCTAAACCTTGCATTAATGCAGAAGCACCTAAACGGTTAGCTCCGTGGTCAGAGAAGTTAGCCTCACCTAATGCGTATAAACCTTTTACAGTTGTCATTAAGTTATAATCTACCCATAAGCCACCCATTGTGTAGTGAACCGCTGGATAAATACGCATTGGCACTTCATAAGGATTTTCGCCAGTAATTTGTTGATACATATCAAACAAGTTACCATATTTTTCTTTTACAACTTCTTTACCTAAGCGCATGATTTCTTCATGACTAGGGTTCTGAATATTACGTTTAGTAGCTTCTGTTCTTCCGTAACGTGCTGTATTAAATGCGAAATCTAAATACACCGCCATTTTAGAATTACCAACACCGTAACCAGCATCACAACGCTCTTTAGCTCCACGAGAAGCAACGTCACGAGGTACTAAGTTACCAAATGCAGGGTAACGACGCTCTAAATAATAATCTCTTTCTTCTTCAGGAATATCTGTTGGTTTACGGTTGTCATCTTTCTTTTTTGGAACCCAAATACGTCCATCGTTACGTAACGATTCAGACATTAAGGTTAATTTAGATTGGTGATCACCAGAAACTGGAATACACGTTGGGTGAATTTGTGTGTAACAAGGATTACCAAAGAATGCTCCTTTTTTGTGAGCTTTCCATGCAGCTGTAACGTTACTTCCCATTGCGTTAGTAGATAAGTAGAAAACGTTTCCGTAACCACCTGTACATAATAACACCGCATGACCAAAATGTTTTTCCATTTCGCCAGTAATTAAATTACGAGCAATGATACCACGAGTAATGCCATCAATAGTTACTACATCTAACATTTCGTGACGAGCGCATAATTCAACTGCACCCATACCAACTTGGCGTTGTAAAGCTGAGTAAGCACCTAATAATAATTGTTGACCAGTTTGTCCAGCTGCATAAAATGTACGTTGTACTTGAGTACCACCAAACGAACGGTTACTTAATAAGCCGCCGTATTCGCGAGCTAAAGGAACACCTTGAGCCACACATTGGTCAATGATATTTGAAGACACTTCTGCTAAACGGTGAACGTTTGCTTCACGTGCTCTATAATCACCTCCTTTAATTGTATCGTAAAATAAACGGTAAGTTGAGTCACCATCATTTTGGTAATTTTTTGCTGCGTTGATACCACCTTGCGCTGCAATAGAGTGAGCACGACGAGGTGAATCTTGAAAACAAAATACTTTTACTTTATATCCCATTTCTGCTAAAGAAGATGCTGCTGATGCACCAGCTAAACCAGAACCAACAACTAATACTTCTAAACTACGTTTGTTAGCTGGGTTTACTAAATGAACTGTAGAGCGGTATTTCGACCATTTTTGGTCTATCGCTCCTTCAGGAATTTTTGAATCTAATTTACTCATATCGAAAAATTAAGAATGTAAGATTGAATTTTTTAATTATTTAATAACGCCTAAGAACATTAGTATTGGCATTAATGCGAAAATAAAAGGGACAAGGATTGCAAACGCTATACCCGTTTTTTTAATGATTGGTGTATAGGTTTTGTGATTTAATCCTAATGTTTGGAATGCTGATTGGAAACCATGTAATAAATGGTATGCTAGCGAAATCATTGACAAAGCATACAATACAACTACCCAAGACATTTTAAATGTTTCTTGCATCACAGCGTATAAGTTTTCGTTTCCGTTTGCATCGTGCCCTGGTAAGCCAGTGAAACGCGATTTAACCCAAAAATGAACTAAGTGAATGATTAAAAACATTAATAATAATGTTCCTAACAAACCCATTGAACGGCTGTACCAAGATGAGTTAGCGGCACCATCAATTTTTGCGTATCCAACAGGACGAGCTTTTTTGTTTTCTAACGTTAAGATTAAAGCTTGTACAATATGCAAGATTAAGCCTGCAAATAATACGATTTCGCCTGCTCTAATTAACCAGTTGTGAGCCATAAAATCGGCCCCAATGTTAAACGTTAAACCGCCATCATTAAAAAAGATAAGGCAGTTAATAAAGCAGTGTACTACTAAGAAAGAAATAAGAAATAAACCTGTAAGGCCCATAACTACTTTTTTTCCGATGGAAGATTTTAAGAATCCTTTGCTCATAAGAGAAATGTGTTTAGTTTTTACTTGGCAAATGTATAATTGTGAAGCATTTAATCCAATATTATTTCATGCTTTTATTAACTAAATAACAAGATTAAGCCCAATTAGGTTTACAAATAGACCAAAATTACCTTATTTGGAATAGTTCTAAATTTGAAAACTGCAAGTGTTGAGAATTAATTTGCCTTATAACGAGCGATTCGCCACAAAACATTGCGGTTTAATATATTAATGGACGTTATAATGCCAGCAAACATAGCCGAGCAAACTCCCACGGCGATAATATCTTGCCCAGTTAGATACAGATTTTTGTAGTTTGTTTTAGGGCGTAATTGTTTTAGTTCAAATCGTTCAGGGGTATGTTCTAGCCCATAAATTTCTCCCTTATCATAATTGCTAAAATGCTTTGTTGATAGGGGAGTGGAGAGTTCGCAAATTTCAACTTTACCTTTTATTTGTGGTAAGGTTTTGTATAGTTTTTCTAGAAAAACGTTTTTCAACTCTTCTTTAACAGCCTCGTAATCAACACCACGTTTTTGCCACCTCATGTGTTCCCATTCTTGCATCCAATTAAAAGGGTAGGAACCCAATACTTGAATTGCAGCAGTGCCCGGGTGTTTTTTTGGCCATTCGCTATCTTTTGCCGAAGGAAATGAAATATAAAATACAGGCGATATACTGTCTTTGGTTTTTAAATGCAGTTCTCTCGTTTCATCAAACTTATAGTTTTCATAGAGCCAAATATTATATTTTGGCAAATTTAGTTCTTCGTCGCTGGCATTTAAACCAACATAAATACAAACATGTGACACCGAAGGCATCACTTTATTTAACGCTATCGTATTTTCTGCTTTTTGTAATTCTGGTAAGATTAATTTATTGAATGTATTATGAGCGCCGGCATTGCTGATGATATTTTTAGCATATAACATATCGCCATTTTGCATGAGAACGCCAATGGCCGTATTGTCTTTAATAATAATATGCTTAACATCAGCTTTAATAGCAATCATGCCGCCATGTTTTTCAATCACGTCTTCCATACTTTTATGGATGTTTGCTGCCCCGCCAACTGGATAAGCTGCCCCTTCGATGTAATGAGTAACAACCAAAGCATGAACACCAAAACTACTTTGCTTAGGAGTTAAGCCATAATTACCACATTGAGCACATAACACCGAAATTAGTTTTTCGTTTTTTGTTAAGCTACTTAATACTTCGTGAGTGGTTTGTTTTGAATATTTTAAAAAGTTTTTCCGCAGCTGATGTCCAATTAATTTACTTAACCAGTTAGGCATTGATTTTTCTGAAAAAAATACAGAGGCGTGTCCGCTTACTTTATTTACTAGAGCGTAGTATTCTCTAATGGCTTTTTCATCATTAGGAAAATACGCAATCATTTGATTGATTTGATTTTGCAACCCTTTTTTAAAGTTGTATGTCTCACCTTCGATAATGGCTTGGTCATAAATATCGCCCATATCTTCCCACTGCAATTTGCTATTGGTAATATAATCAAAGGCTTTACGAATGAGTGAGGTTGGATTATTTACTTGACCAATATAATGTGCACCAACATCCCATTCAAATTTTTTACGTTTAAAGGTGTGTGTAAAACCACCAATGGCATAATGCTTTTCGAGGACTAATACTTTTTTACCTGACTTTGCTAAACACACCGCTGTAGTTAATCCACCTACGCCTGATCCAATTATAATTGCATCATAGGTTGATTTAGTTAAGTCAGAAGTGTATAAATTTTTCAAAAATCTTGGATGTAATTTAGAGAGCAGTTTTTAATAGGGACACAATAAAGGACAGATGGAAAGCAATAATGTTTACAAGGAACGAAAATTTAATCATATAGAAACATTAAATTTTAAATATTTCCAGAACAAAACACAAGTACCCGGTTATAAATGCAGGTAAGTCTATGTCTAAATTAATGATGCGGTTTAAATGGAAACTCCAATCATACACACATCATCAATTTGCTCGTAGCCTGCACGCCATGTTTCAAAAAAATCGTTAATGGCAGTTTTTTGATCGAGCATTGTTTTTTGATGATTCTCAGTTAACAAATTACGGAAAGCATTATACTTTAATTTTTTACCGCCAGCGCCCCCAAACTGATCCACAAAGCCATCAGAGAAAATATACAATTTATCGCCTTGCATTAATTGTATTTCGTGATTCGTAAATTCAAAATCTTCGGCGCCCACAAAATTTCCAATAGGATGTTTGTCGCCTTTTGTTTTTAAAACTTCGCCATCACGTAAAATAAATAAAGGACTAAATGCCCCAGAAAATTCTAAGGTCAAATTATCTAAGTCTAATGAACATAAAGCCACATCCATACCATCGCGTATTTTAGAGTCTTCAACTTTTTGACTTAGGGTTGTACTGATACTTTTATTTAATTGCGTTAAAATTTCAGATGGCTTAGTGTAGTTGTATTCGTTTACAATTTGATTTATAGCATTAAATCCAATAATACTCATAAAGGCACCAGGCACGCCATGTCCAGTACAATCAACTACTGCAAAAAGCACTTTATTGTCTTTTTTCTCAATCCAATAAAAATCGCCACTCACAATATCTTTTGGTTTGTATAATACAAAAGCACTTTTTAAAAACGCATTCACCATACTTTCGGTAGGTAAAAATGCTTCCTGAATTCGCTTAGCATATTTAATACTATCAGTAATATGCTTATTGGTTTCTTCAATAATTTCTTTTTGTTTTACAACCTCTTTAGTTCGTTCTTCTACCTTCTCCTCTAGGTTTTCAACTAAGTTCGCGTTTTCTAAAGCAATAGCTGTGTATGTACCTAAGGTTTTTAAAACATCCATATGCAAAGGCACATAAGCGTTTTTTTCAAAACTTTGAACAGTAATTACACCAACCACACGTTCGCCAATCATCATCGGACAAAATAACAGAGAGTTAGGCATATCGCCAGTAGGCACTACTATTTTTTTTGTGTATTTATGGTATTCGTTGAGGTTATCATTGATGAAAATTTCTTTTTTATTTTTTACGCACCATACAGAGTAGTTATCGTCGTTATCCATCGAAACACTAATTGGTTCAAAGGATTCTCCATTTTCCATTTCGTAACGGTACTCAATTTGATTTAATTTTGGGTGATAGATTCGCACGCCAAAACAATCCGCATTCATTAGCTTACTTATGTTTTCATGCAGTTCTCCAAAGATGGCATCAAAGTTTATATTTGAAATAATATGTTGACCAATTTTACTAAGTAAGCGTGTGTTTTCGTGCGATTTTTCAATTTGTTCTTTTTGAAGCATTACTTCTTTGGTTCTTTCAACTACTCTTTCTTCTAAACCTTTGTATAAGTTGGCATTTTCAATGGCGCCACCAACATAAACTGATAAGCTTCTTAATAAATCTAAGTGATGATCGTTATAAACATGTTTAGCAAAACTTTGAACTGTAATTACGCCAATTGCTTTTCCTTTTGAAAGGAGAGGCATGTAAATTAGCGATTCTGGAGCTTCTCCTGCTACTGGCTTGTAGGCTTTTTGAATGTATTGTTTGTATTCGTTTTCCCAATCATTAATTACAAACTCCTTACATTGTAAAAAACATACGGTTGCTGTTTTCTCATCTTTTAAATCGAACACAAACGAGTTTAGTTTTTCTCCTTTTTCCATAGAGCCAGAAAAATATAAATCGTTGCTTTCGGGACGATGAATACCAATTCCAAAAATGGTAGCATCCATCAAGGTATTTATTTGTGTGTAAACAGTAGAAATAATTTCATCAACGGATAATGTAGCAGAAATTTCTTTTCCAATTTCACTTAATAATTTACTGTTTCTAAAACTTTTTTCGAGTTGTTCTTTTTGTTCAACAACTTCAGAAGTGCGTTCGTTTACCTTTTCTTCAAGTGTTTCAACAAGGTTTGCATTTTCTAACGCAATAGCCGTGTAGGTGCCTAATGTTTTTAATACATCCATGTGAAATGGCAAATAGGCATTCTTTTCAAAACTCTGCACGGTGATAACTCCTGTTACTTTATCACCAATAGTTAAAGGGCAAAACAATAATGAATTTGGCATTTCCCCAGAAGGGACTACTATTTTTTTTGTGTATTTATGATATTCGTTGAGGTTATCATTAATAAAAATTTCTTTATTATGAGTCACACACCATACCGAATAATTATCGATATCGTTCATCGATACAGATAAAGGAGTTTTTAATTTTCCTTTCTCCATCGAATATTTATATTCTATTTCATGTCTATCTTTTTGATACACTCTCACACTAAAACAATCGGCGTTCATTAACTGCCCTACCTTTTGGTGCAAGGTGTGAAAAATCGAATCAAAGTCGGTTGTTGAAATAATTTCTTTACCAATCACGCTTAGCATACGTGTGGTTTCTTGGGCTGTAATAAGTTCTTTTGTGCGTTCTTCTACACGTTCCTCTAGTTTTTTATATAGCGTGGCATTTTCAATGGCAATAGCACAATACACGGCTAAGTTTTTTACTAGGTTAACTTTGTAATCGTCAAAAGCATTTTTGTTAAAACTTTGTACGGTTAAAACGCCTAATTTTTTTTCACCTAATTTTAGTGGAAGATAAATGATAGATTGAACAGATTCTCCAACAACGGGTTGTAGTCGTTTCTGAATAAATTTACCTGCCTCTAATTCATAATCATTGATTACAATTTCTAACTCTTTATTAAAACAAACGCTCGCTAATCTATTTTCATCAGTTATGTCGTAGCCTGAAGAGCTAAGTACAACATCCTTTTCTATGTAGCCAGGGAAATTTAATATTGTTTTATTATCAGATACAATACCAATCCCAAAACCATGGGCATCCATCATATTATTGATAATGTCGTAAGCAGTTTTGTTAACTGCTTCAATAGAAAGTAAAGAGGTTATGGTTTTTCCTAAATCACTTAAAATCACTAAGTCGTTCGAAAGAGATTCTAATTGCTTGTTTTTTTCGCTAAGCAATTCTTTTTCTTTTTCCATTTGCGAAATGCTGGCTTGCATTTCAACACCTTTTAGTTTCTGTTTATTTTTTTCACTAAAAAACTCTTCTTTTAATGTATAATAACTTTTAAAGTGTTCAATAAATTTAGTGTTGTTGTTTTGTTTTTCGTAGAGTTTGTAAAGCGATTTATGTGTTTTGTAAACTACTTCATTTGTATTGGTTTCTATTCCAATTTTTAATGCGTTGTTTAAATGTGATAAAGCATAATCTAAGCGATTCATTTTTAAATACAAATCACCTAACTGAAAATTACTTTCGGCAATACCCGATTTAAAATCCAATTCCTGACGTATGGCTAAACACTCGTGCAAATATTTTTCGGCATTACTTAAATCGTTTGCATCTAAATATAATTTTGCTAAGCCATCAATGGCATACGATTCAATTTGTTTTAAACCAATGGAACGAGAAACCTCTAAAGCTTTCTTTTTAAACTCAATTGATTTTTCAATATCCTTTAGGTTAAAGTGTGCGGTGCCAATACCGTCTAAAATACGTGCTAGTAAATGTTTGTCATTTAAAGAATTAGCTATTGTTAAGCCATTTAAAAGGGCATCTAATGCTTTTTGATTTTCGCCAGTTGTATAACAAATAGTACCTATAGCGTTATAGGCATTTGCCTGAGATAGTAAATCTTCGTTTTGCGCAGCACGGTGTAACATTTCGTGCGCATATTTTAGAGCGTTATCATAATCTGCTAAAAAGTAGTAGCTACAAAATACATGATAACGTGCATGTGCTTCTATTTTTTTATTTCCTATTTCTTGAAGTTGAGGTAGCGCTTCAAATAAGGCTTGTAAGGCAGTGTCGTAATGCCCTAACCAAACTAAACAAGAGCCCTTGCAAGCCTTGCCAACGGCAATATCCAAATCAGATTGAATGGAGATGGCTAGCGCAATAATTTCTTCGGCTTGTTTAATACCTTCAACGGGATTGTTCCTACACAACTCAATAGATTGATGAGTTAACTGTTGAATTTTCAAAGTTGCATCTTGTTGTATATCGTTTCCGTTAAGCACAGATACGAATATAATGAAATCTGTATAAAAATGGTAGTTTTCTCTGAAATATTTAGTAATATAATTTGTGATTAGAAACGAGAATTTTAGAGGACGAGTTCTCGACTATGCTCGAACTGACAGTCCTTAAAGGGTATACATCATAGGTTTTGTCTCTTCGAGGGAGGCATTAAATTTATGCCATAATTGTTCTAAAAGTCAGATTGATGCGAGGACGCTTAATAGTTGTTGTTGGCGGCAGGCGATGCAGCCAATGAGTTTGAGTTTCGTCTTTCATTACAAGTAAGCTACCATGTTCTAAAATTAGGGAAGTACCATCTTTTGTAGCTTTATGTTTAAAGGCAAATTTTCGTTCGGCACCAAAGGTAAACGATGCAATAGCTCCATTTTTTTGTAACATTTTTTCGCTATCACTATGCCAAGCCATGCCTTCATTACCATCATGGTATAAGTTTAATAAGCAGGAATTGTAAGTAGTTTCCGTTTTTTCTTCTGTCAGTTGTTTAAGCGCCAGTAATTCTTTGGTCCAAGGCAGGGCTTTTTTGGTAGTGTTGGAATAGGTATAATCAAAATCCTTATCGCCATACCAAGCTACTTTACGATTGGTTAAAATATGTTTCCCGAAAACAATAGCTTCATCATTTTTCCATTCAATACTATTAAACAATTCATTAAAATAATGATTAGCTTCTGCTTGCGTCATTACCGTACCGTAATAAAATACGGTTCCGTCGTAAGGTAATAAGTTGGTAATTTGATTTTCGGAGAATAGATCCATGGTTGGATTGTAAAAATAGATGTTTTTTCAAGTTTAGTCAAATGTCACATCTTTTAATCGTTGAACAATTTTTATTTATAACTTACGTTTTATTTAATAAAGCATTCTTATGTCAATAATCACCGCCGTTAATTTAAACAACAGAATTCAAGCTATGGATGTGATGCGTGGCGTTGCCGTGTTGGGCATTTTATTAATGAATATTCCAGGTTTTTCTACACACGAATTTTTTCTGTTTTGGCATGATGCGTTAAAAGGTGAAGCAACTGCCAATGGTATTATTTTTAAAACCAGTATGATATTATTTGATGGCAAAATGCGAGGCTTGTTTACCTTATTGTTTGGAGCAGGCTTGATGCTGTTTATCGAAAATAAAAATGATAACTCTTTACAAGTTGCAGATTTGTATTTTAAGCGAATGACATGGTTGTTGTTTTTTGGCTTGGTAGATGCTTATGTATTGCTGTGGGGTGGAGATGTGCTATATGAATATGCCATGTGTGGTATTTTTGCATTTGCATTTCGTACGATGAAACCTCGTAATTTGTTGTTTATGTCATTACTAATTTTATCGGTTACCATATATGTTAGCGGCAGTCCCTTTTTAGATCGGAAAGATACATACTTAGAATATAAAGCAGCTGAAAAATTATTGAATGAAAACAAAGTAATTAGTGAAGAGCAGAGGACAGCTTATGATGGTTTTAAAGAAACATTAGGTGGTTTTTTACCGTTTTCCAAAAATCATATTCATAACGTTACTGAAAGTATTTATGAAAGAGAAATTAAAATGAAATCAGATTATTCTAATCTGTTTTTAAAAAATGCAGAAGAGTTAGTGCCCTATCATACTCAAGAGTTTTTTATGGCGATGTGGGAATCATTTGCAACTATTTTATTAGGAATGGCCTTGTTTAAATTTGGATTTTTTCAAGGAAGAATTCATGTTAACGTTTACAGAGGACTTGTATTTATAGGAATTCCTATTGGAATTATATTATGTGGTATGTCAGCATTAAATATGGTTTATACACAATCTGAATTAATACACGCCTTGGAAACTAGAATTTTTAGTATCAATCATGTTGGTGGTGTAGGACGAATAGTTTTAACGGTGAGTTATGCCTCTGCTATATTACTATTATGCAGAGTGAATTGGTTAAAATCATTTTTAGCTTTGTTTGCTAATGTTGGCCGCATGGCATTAACTAATTATATCATGCAGACTATTTTATGTTCCTTGTACTTTTTTGGTTTTGGATTAAATCATTATGGAGAATATGATACCAAAGGGTTGTTACTTTTTGTTGTATGTATATGGATTATCCAAATTACATATTCCACTATTTATCTTCGCTTCTTTAAAATGGGACCTTTGGAGTGGTTGTGGAAACGACTAACATATGGAAAAGGCTTTAACGATTAGCCGTGTATTGTTATTACTGGCACGGGGCTATTAAATGCTACTTCATTTGTGATGCTCGGGAAAAATAGATTGTGAAAAAAAGAATGTTTTTTTGGTTCAATAATGATGGCATCAATATCGTGGTATTCCACAAATTCTAATAAACCTTCGCTTACATCATTATCAGTTATGATAAATGTTTTATGTGTAGCAGTTTCTAAAGAATGTTCCACAAATGAATCAATGTGTGATTCTTTAAAATTTAAATTGTGATTTTCGGGAACGACATGCAATACATTTAATGTAGCGCCTAAAATACTGTTTAGTGCTTTTACTTGTAATAGAGAGGTGTTTTTTTCAATATGTTCGTCGTAGTCGCAAGCAAAAGCGATATTTTCAATTTTTTTGTAGCTCGCATCTGGTGGCACAATAATTAAAGGTGTCGTTGTTTCTTTAGAAACATTTACGGCAGTACTTCCTAAAAAGACTTTCATTAATTTATTGCCGTGCCCACTAATGCCCATCACTGTAAAAGTGATGTCGTAATTTTTACTGTATTCTACAATTACATCGTTAGCATTGCCAATTTCTGCATAACACGTAATGTTAGTAATGGTGGAATGTTCCTGTTTTATTTTTGCAGCTAATTCTTCTAATAATGCTTTGTTATCAGCATTATTGTTAGGGATAGAATAACTGGTTAAACCAAATTCTGAATTCATAACAGGTAGTTGAGCTACATGTAGTAATAGTACATCGGCCGATAAATTCTTAGCAAATTCAATCGCATAGTTTAATGCGTTTTTTGATGTATCTGAAAAGTCGCAAGGAACTAAAATTTTATTCATGGCTTTAATATTAATGGGTTAAGCGAATTACTCCAATCAAATTTAATAAGGTATTAATGCCTTGTATATGATAATTGTCATAAATATAAACTATAAAAATCAGATTTCACCTTTACAATTTTAGGATTGTATTAAAAACAAAAACGCTTGCCGAAAAAATTCCGACAAGCGCTCTCTATTGTTTAAAAATAAAAACTACTCTTTAATAAACTTAATGGCTTTACCAGATTTTGAATCTTGAATAAAATAAACGCCTGATTTTAAGCTGCTCACATCAATTTTACTTAAACCATTAATTGTTTGTGTTAAAACAACATCGCCTAAAACATTTACAATAGAAATTTGTGCTTGTTCTTTTACTTCAATGTTTAAAATAGTTGAAGTTGGGTTTGGATAAATTATAAATGGATTTGTTGTATTTATTTCATTAATACCAGTTGTTAAACATAATGGATTTAATGTGTTATTAAATGGGGCACCAACCAGATAATTGGAAGTTGCTCCATTTCTTGTAAATCCTGCTAAAGAACAATTGTAATTATTTCCAGAAGCATCAGATGTTGAGGTAATACTTGTATTATTAGCCGTAGGAGTTCCTTCATTAAATTTATAATACGCTTTTAATCCTATTTGGTTTCCTGTTAATTCTATATTCATATTTTGATTAATCTCATTACAAGTTCTAGCAACTGTCCAAACTCTAGCATCATCTATTGTTCCGTCCCAAAATTGGCTAAGGGTTGGATGTTTACCAAAAGTCAAACCGCCTGAAGCTGCGGACAACCCGCCCAAAGTAGTTACAGATGAAGTTAATACACCATTTTTATAGGCTTTTAAAACCGTCCCATCATACGTTGCTGCTAAGTGATACCAAGTATTTGCTAATAAAGAGCCGAATGAAGCACCATAAAAATTATTTGAAGCATCTTGTACTGTTGCGCTTCCTCTATAAATAAGAGTATTATGGTCCCAAACAATACCCATGTTTGCGCCATACATTGGACCATTAAATTTGCCACTAGTTGGAGTACTTGGACTTTTTGCCCAACATTCAAAGGTCCAGCTGTTTGTAAAATCACTATATAATATACCAGTATTTAATACATCATCTGTTCCATTCATGTTTAATGAACTTCCACTTGCACCACAAACCTCAACCGTACCTGTTGCCACACCCGACACGCAACCTAAAGCATTAGCACCAATTACCGTGTACGTTGTAGTGCTTGTTGGTGAAAAAACACTTGAACCTGTGCTATAAGTATAGGAAGTTATCGGACCACCGATAGCTACTGTAGGAGAAATAGTATAACTACTACCTGAGCAAAAGTATCCCAAATCGTTTGATAAAACCGGGGTGTTTACCGTGCTAAAGGTAACAACCTGCGCAGGAGCATAACAACCGTTTACATCAGTTCCAAATACTTGTACATTCCAATTACCAGGGACATTAGCAGTTGTGATTGTGTAAATATTGGTTGCAGTGTTTGTTTGACCGGGAAATGAACTTGACCAACTATAATTAAACGCACCACTTGCTGTAAATGTATTTTGAGCTCCACCACAAACGAGTGTAGCTGATGGGGTGACACTAACTGTAGGCAAAGCAAAAGAAGTAACAGCAACTCCTGAAGTAACTGCACCAGGGGCAACCCAGTTGGAAGCAGTACCTGACAATGTAAAATTAGTTAATGTTCCATTTCGATTAAAGCCTGAATCATCAAGGGCCGAAGTCACAGTTGAGTTACCGCCACCAGATAAACCTTGATTAAAATGCATATTAGTAGTAAGACCAGGCGCAGTAGTTAATATTTCACCGTCTTTATTATTTAAAATCTCGTCTATACACAATTGGCGGTTCCATACTCTAAACTCATCCATACTTCCATTAAAATAATTAAAATTACCTAACGTATTTTGCCCTAATCTAAAAGATGTTAAGCCGGTCCAAAGCGTACCAACTGAAAATGTTGAGATGGTTTCGTTTCCATTTACTACTATTTTCATAACACCGTTGCTTTTGGCACTAATTGCAACATGATACCAAGTTCCAGCAGTTATCGTCACGGAGCTTTGTAAAGTTTTGGCAGCACCATCATAAGTATAATGCTCGAATAAACCGGCAGAATTTACACGTAAACAATTAGATAAAAAAAGAGAAGGGCCTGATGAGTTTGTTCCTGCTATAATGTTTCTATTGGCTAGTGAATTTAATTTAACCCAAGCCTCAATCGTGTATTCATTTGAATATACGGCTGGTATAGTAATGTAATCATTAGTGCCATCAAAACTTAATGCTGCCCCCGCTTGTGCTTTCGTTTTTGTTTGTATACATCCTAATATGGCCGCTACTAAAAGTAATTTTTTGATCATTTTTTTAGATTTTATAATTTTACACAAATCTAAAATATAACTGTAGGCTAAAAAAAAGCGTTTTGTGAATGACGCGTTTGAGTTTGTGGCTCTTAAAAAAGAAAACTCATTTACACCACATAAAAATTATCTAAATCGATAAATGCCAAAAAATCACTGTAATTAAAATGATTTTAGAAAACAAATAAGATTAAATTAAAAAATTAAAGCATAAATTTTTCTACGGCATTAAAAAAGTCCTCCCGCTTTTCTCTAGCTAAATCTATTAAAACACCATCATTCATCACAATTTCGCCACGATTTTGTTTGTCAAATTTTTTCATCTGAAAAATATTAATCAAATAACTGCGGTGAACTCTCACAAATTGAGAATACCCTTCAAGTGCTGTTTCAAAATATTTTAAATTTTTAGAAACCGTAATTGCTTTTTCTGATGAAGAATAAATGTGAGTGTATGATCCATCTGCTTTTATATATTGTATCTCATTAATCTTAATAAAAATATATCCTGAGGCCGAAGGAATGCTCAGTGTTTTAGGAAGTTGATCGTCGTAATTATCTATAAAAGTTTTTAATTTTTTTTCTTCTTCCGCTTTCGGATGTAATTTTTTTATTTTCTCAATGGCTTCTTCTAAATGATTTTCATTGATTGGTTTTAATAAATAATCAATTGCACTTAATCGAAATGCCTTTAAAGCATAATCGTTATACGCTGTTGTAAAAACAATTGCTGGATTTATTTTCTCAATTAGTAATTGTTCAGCTAATTGTATGCCCGATTTTCCGGGCATTTCAATATCTAAAAACACCACATCCGGATGATGCTGCTTTATCAAGTCTAAACCCTGCGTGGCTTGCTCAGCTTCACCAATTACTTCTAAGTCATTTGAATGTTCCTCTAACATCATTAAAAGTAATTTTCGAGCCTGAGGCGAATCGTCGATGATTATCGCTTTAAGTTTAGTCATTTGATTTAATTTTAATTACTACCGAAGTGCCAATACTTTCATGATTGTTGTTGTATAAATCTAAATAATTGATGGCAATAATACCAGGTTGATTTTGATTTAAAACAGTAACTTTATTAATGGCATCCGTTGAAAAAGATTGATGTTTTTTAGTATTGCTATCATTAATTATTTTCGATTGACTTCGTCCAACGCCGTTGTCGGTTATCGTCACATTTAAAACAGTGTTTGTAGTATCCATCGCAAAAAGTAGATCGAGCTTCTTTTCTCCAAGTTTATGCCTTAACCCATGTTTAAAGGCGTTTTCTATAAAGGGTTGTAAAATAAGGGATGGTAGAGCGGTGTGGCTAGTATCGATATTGTCATTTATTTGAATAGAATACTGAAACTCATCAATAAACAGCATCGACTCTAGTTCGATATATAATTTTAATAGTTCTATTTCTTCATCTAATTTTACCCACGACATGGAGCTTTGTTCTAATATTTTACGCACCAAATCAGAAAATCGTTGAAGATAACTTGCCGCTTTTTTTTTGTCGTTATCATAGATATAACTTTTTATAGAATTTAATACATTAAATATAAAATGCGGATTCATCTGAGCTCTTAATGCAGTTTCTTGTGATAGTTTTAATTGATGTTCGAGATTAATACGTTCTAATTCTTTTAATTGTTTTTTATGAATAACTTTTACGCGTTGCTTAAAAATAATAAGCGCAAGTAATATACAGGTAATCCCAATCATAAGATAAAACCACCACCTTTGCCAAAACGGAGGGTTTACTGTTCCATTAATTAGTACAGAATTAATGGAATCTTTTCCTAAATGATCTACTAATTTTATTTCTAAATTAAAGGGGCCAGAACTGAGAACGGGCAATTCAATTTGATTTATTTCTGCTGGCAAAAATATCCAAGAGTTGATAGTGTCTAATCGATAAGCATATTGAAAGTGATTTTCGGAGCTTAATGCAACTGCATTCAATTCTATTTTTAGCTCATCTTTATAGTTTAGATTTAATGGCTTTTTATAATTAACAATGGAGTTATTGACCGAAATGTTTTTTAAATATATTTTTGAAGACGTAATTTTGTTATTTGTATGTAATGGTATTTGCTGAATACCTTTTGAAGTTGCCAACCATATATATTCAGAATCAATGTCTAAACCATCTATAGTATTTGATGCTAAACCAGATAATCTATTTTTAAGTTGCCATTCTTTATTTTTTAAATTATATATCCAAAGCCCTTTATTAGTTGCCGCAAATAAACAGGAATCATTTTCTTTTAATTGATAGCTAGTTGTATTTTGATTTAAAGTTGTGAGGATATGAGGAATTCTGTTGTTTTCTATTTCATAAACATTTCCGTTAAATGCTAAAGCATGTAATTTACTTTTATAAGATAGTGAAATAATTTGAATGCCATCAAGCAACGTTGTAATATATATCCAATGATTATTTTTAAATTGATAAACATCAATACCACTATTAGTAGCTACCCATAAACGATTTGTAATTTTATTGTAAGCAATAGATCTTGCCCATTTTTCATTTAAAACCTCCGTTTTTGAATTCTCGTCAGGACAATACCAAAAAGTGCCTTTTGAACTTGCAACAATATAATTATTCCCTATTTGTAAAACATCTTTAGCAGGAGGAAGTTTTTCACTTATGATTTTTGTTTTATTTTGCTTGAAATTAAAAACACTCACTTGAATTCCAAACAAAACTGATTGACTGTCTTCTGCTAAAGTAAATGATTGAATATCTGATTTAGTATCAAGCGAGATTGTTTTTATGGTGTTATCATGTAATTTTAGTTCCCCAATTTTACCATTAACTGAAGCAAAAAACACTGAAGATTTAGCGCGCACTATTTTATTAATCTTTGCAGTCCCATTTGCATCATCTTTTATAATCCATAATTTATTTGATAATTCAGGAATTCTGAGTAAGCCATCATGAAGTGTGCTGAACCAATAAGAATTCTCGTTATCTTGTATTCCGCAAGAAAAAGATTTGTCTTCATACAACAATTCACTAGTGTCATGTTTAATGTCATAAATTATAATTCCACTATAAGTGTATATCCAAATACGGTCTTGATTATCTTCTTCTACTCTAGTTATTTTTTTATCTTTAAGAATAGGATTTAAATTATTTGAATAAAAAGGCTTTATATTTCCATCCATTAATCTAAATATTTCACCGTCAACTCTACTGAATATAAATTTTTGTTTATTATAATAGGTAAGTTGATAGTCTCCAGATGCTTTGCCCTCAGACCAACTTAAAGGGTAACACTTTTCAACCCCATTGTCTATTTGAATTAGACCTTTTGGTCCAATACACCAAAATACATTGTCTTTATCAATATAACATGAATGCGTGAAATTACCTGTTGGATATTTAGGGGTAGTTGCAAAATATGACCATTTATTAGTTTTATTTGATAGTGAGGTAATGCCTTTGCTATAGCTCACCCATAGATTACTGTTTTTGTCAATACAGATGTTTGAAACCGATCCTTTATCCCAAGCAGTCAATAATTTTAAAGAGTCGTTTTCAATATAAAAAATCTGACCATTAAAATTATACATGTATATTTTACCATCTGTCGCCTTTTCGAGTCCAGTTAATGAACGTGATTTTTGCAAAGGATGCTTGTATTCATAATAACGTATGCCGTCATATTTATATAATCCAGCATCAGTTCCTAACCAAATAAATCCTCTATCATCTTGTATAATGCTATAAATTGTTTGATTAGGCAAACCTTCTTCCGACGTTATTTGAAAAGCAACTGGATTTTGAGCATATAGAGAAATCTTTATGAAAAATAGTAGTATATATTTCCAATAGGGTTTTGCCATCGAAAACAAATTTATTCTTTATTACTGCACTATGAAATTAATTTTTAATGCTTTTGTTAAGGTTTGCGAAAGTGTAGAAACAGATTTTTTCTTTTGAGCGAATACGAATTAAAAACGCTTTTTATATTTACAATTTTTTGTAAATTTAAAATCATTATGACAAGGGAGGAAGGAGACTTTTTAAAAAATATTTCATTTGGACAAAGACTCCAATATGGAACATATCAATGGTTTGATCATTTTTTTGGCAGAAAAACCTTTTTTAAAAATAGAACTTCATTTTATAATAAGCTGCACGAAACAATGCCTAAACATGGCTTAGGTAGAATTATGCCCATCGAAAGAAGAAAAGATTTGAGTCTAAAAGAATTCAAAGAGCATTACGTGAAAAAAGGAATTCCTGTTGTTTTAGATGGTGCAGCAAAAGATTGGCCTTGTGTAAAAAAATGGAGTATGCAATATTTTAAAGATTTGCATGGTACTGATGAAATAGTTTTAGTAGATCAAAACACTTCTGACGTAAAATATGAGCACATTACTTTGGGAGAAGTAATTGATAATATTAGAAGTGGTGGAAGTAAATATTATCGATTTTATCCCTTGCTTAAAAGGCACCCCGAACATTTAGAAGATTTTGATTATCAATGGCTGAAGGAAAGAAACACACCTCCTGTTTGGTTTGATGCCTTTCAGGTGTTTATTGGCGGACAAGGAACTTACTCGGCATTACATTGCGCTAATCCACCTAATTTATTTGTGCAAGTTTGTGGTCAAAAAGATTGGGTATTGTATTCGCAATATTACACACCTATTATAGATCCAGATCCAGTAGAAAATATTTATAGACGCGCTCCAGGAAAAATTGCTTCAGGGCCTTTTAATCCTTTTGAACCAAATTATAATTCTCCATACGATTTGTACAAATATATGGATGGATATTCTGTAAGTTTAATGCCAGGAGATATTTTGTGGAACCCACCCTTTTATTGGCATGCTGTAAAAAACGCTACTGATTCAATTGGTGTTGGTTACAGATGGTATTCGCCTTTATATTCATTTATGCAGTCTCCTTTATATATGTCTTTAGACTGCTGCGCTAACAATCCTCCAATTTGGAAAGCACATAAACTTTACAAGGATGATATTAATGAACTTCATTTGGCTGAAATACAAAAGCTAGAAGAGGCCAAGCGTAAAAAGGCAGAACTAATTGCTTCAAGTAGAAAATAAATTATTATCAATTTTATTTTGATACATTTTATATTGCTTTGCTAAAAATAGCAAGGGAGCTAATGATGCTATGAAATGCTTTAATGTATGGCCGCTTATAATATGTATATATTTAAAAATCGATTCATCATTTGCTTCACATACTTTTGCAATAATGTAAACCATTAAAATATGCCAATAGGTTTTAGTAAGTGGATTGTGGTTTTTGAATAGTATTAAAACAATTGGAATTAGAATAATCGGTAAAAATTGGATGAGCACATAAAATCGTAAATCCTCATGACCTTTGCTTTTTGTCATTTGCCAATAAATGATAGAAATAATTCCTAGTAATAATAGAGGGAATAACATTCGTTTCCCTGTTGTCATACAAATATAGTTTCCGATAATAAGGGAGAAAAAAGCCATAAAAGAAATAGTCATTGGCAGTCTGTCCCAAACCAATGTTTGATTGCACGGCTGGTGATGATAATACATGGAGCCAATGGCTGTTAAAAATATACCTAAATAAAAAACAAAACTATTGAGGTTAAGATTTATCACATTATATTTTTTAATAATAAAAAACATGCCAAGCAAACCAACTACAAAAAAAGGAATATTAGAAAGTATGTTCCAAAAATGTTCTAATGATAGAATGGTTCTTTGGTCGGAAAATATATGGTAACTTGGATTTTGAGCAATTAGCTTGATAAAAAAAAGCGCACTCATTCCAATAATGGTAATACCTAACAATAACCTGTTTTTTGATTGTGTGGTTGCTAGCATGTTTTTAGACTTTTAATTACAACGATTCATTAAACTCTGTTTTTTCTTCGCGTAGGTTATTTTGTTTTTTTGCGGAAGAACTATCGCGTATATTTTTTTGCACCGCAACAGCAGCAAACAAACTTAAGGTAAACGACATGCCGTAAAAACCTTTTTCGCTTCGCATTAAATCAGCATTCCATAATCCAATTACTAATAATAAAATAGAAAGGATAGTAGAGAACCAGCTTATGCCGTAATAAATGGAAGTTACAGGAATTCCTTCGAGTTCGTCTCGCACCGCTTTTTGAAGTGAAACGGCTGAAAATAATCCATACATTAATACTGCAAAATAATAGCCTTTTTCATTTAGCATCATGTCGGCATTCCATAATCCGATATTGTAAGATACTGCTCCCGCTAATAAGGCAACCCATGAGGCACCTATAAAAGCATTTGATGGTTTTTTATTCATAAATTTAGTTTTAAAATTATGAGATCAAAAGTAGAGAGAGTAGAGGAGGGACTTTTTGACAATTGTCAAAAAATAAATTTTTAACTAATTTTTAGTTTTCGGCTCTTATTCGGCTCAGGGTTTCTTGCGTGATGCCCAAGTAAGAAGCAATCTGCCCTAATGAAGCTCTTTGCAATAAGCTAGGTTTTGATACGGCGAATTTTTGATAACGTTCTTTTGCTGTTTTAAATTGTAAACTTAAAATACGTTCTTCTAATTTTATGTAATAGTTTTCGGTGATGATTCTGCCTAACCTTTCTGTTTCATGAAAGTTGGTATATAGATTTTGTAAAACAGAAAATGGAATTTCAATTAAGGAACAATCTTCTAATGCCTGAATAGTTTCGTTGGTTGTTTTTTTGGTGATAAAAGCATAAAACGAAGTTGCAAATTCTTCTTCTTGTGCAAACCAATTGGTAATTTCTTTATCTTCATTAAAATAATATCCACGCACTAATCCTTTTTCAATAAAATAAATGCTATCACAACGGTCGTAGCAATTAACAATCACATCGCCTTTTGCAACCGTTTTTTTAATAGTTACCTTCTTTAGCTCTTCAGCTAAATTTGGTGAAACTGTAATGATTGAAGAAAGGTGGTTAATTAATGGCATACACTAATGTATAAATAATAGACGGGGTTTAAAAACAAAAAACCCCCAATTTCTTGGAGGTTTTTTAGAGGTCCCGTCCAGGTTCGAACTGGAGTAGCAGCTTTTGCAGAGCTGAGCCTAACCACTCGGCCACAGGACCAATTTGTTATTGGTTTTATTATTTTAATGAAAATCCAAGAACGGGTAGCAAAAATAAGATTTTTTTAGCAACTTAGTCTAATTATTACAAAAAAATATGCAGATAAATTCAAAATTACCAAATATTGGCACTACCATCTTCACGGTTATGAGTGGTTTGGCTAAAGAATATAATGCCATTAACCTTTCTCAGGGCTTCCCAGATTTTGGTTGCCATCCTAAATTATTGGAATTAGCCCAAAAACACTTAACTGCTGGCTTTAACCAGTATGCACCTATGACTGGGGCGCAGCCTTTAAGAGAGGTTATAAGCGAATTATTGCAAAATTGTTATGGCGCTGTTTATCATCCTGATACAGAAATTACCATTACGGCTGGAGCAACGCAAGGTATTTATACTAGTATTGCTGCTTTTATTAATAAAGGAGATGAAGTGATTGTATTTGAGCCTGCGTATGATTGTTATATTCCAGCTATTGATGTGCATGGTGGTGTTGTAAAATCTATTCACTTAGAGTACCCAAATTTTACGATTAATTGGAACACGGTACGAAATACTATTACTGATAAAACTAAAATGATTATCATTAATTCACCCCACAACCCTAGTGGAACAACACTTTCCGAAAATGATTTGTTAGAATTGCAAAAACTAGTAGCCGGTAAAAATATCATTGTGGTAAGTGATGAAGTATACGAACACATGGTATTTGATGGAAAGCCTCACCAAAGTGTAGCGCGTTTTAAAGACTTAGCCGCACAATCTATTATCGTTTCTTCTTTCGGAAAAACCATTCATGCCACCGGCTGGAAAATTGGTTACGTGGCAGCGCCTAAAGAATTAATGCTGGAATTTAGAAAAGTGCATCAGTTTTTAGTGTTTTGTGTCAATCATCCTTTTCAATTGGCTTTAGCCGATTATTTAAAAGATGAATCAACGTATAAAGGCTTGCACCAATTTTATCAAGCAAAAAGAGATTATTTTCGAAAACTCGTTTCGGGATCTCGTTTTGTGATGGAGCCATGCACTGGAACCTATTTTCAGTTATTGAATTATAAGAACATTACCGATGAAAAAGACACTGATTTAGCGATAAGATTAACTAAGGAAAAAGGATTGGCCTCTATTCCATTATCAGTTTTTTATACGAATCAAGAACAGCAGCAATTATTGAGGTTTTGCTTTGCTAAAAAGGAGGAGACTTTAGAAAAGGCAGCTGAAATTATTTGTAAATTGTAAAATTTATTTGAATGAAATTATTTATTTACATAATACTATTAATAGGATTGGCATCTAGTAGCTATTCTCAAGATACAATTTGTTTTATAAAAGGTCAACGTGTTTCTGCTAAGGTTAAAGAAATTAATAGAGAAACCATCAAGTATCAAAAATATTCAAATCTAAATGGTCCCATTTACACATGCTATAAGAATGATGTTTTTTACATTAAATATGAGAATGGTATAATTGATAGTATTCGCATTAAAAAGGTAATTCAAAATGGTGATTCTTTAAGAATTGTTAATCTAGTAAATAAACAATTGAGTTATAATGATGGAAGAATATTTTTGAATAATGTATCTATACATAATGACGACTTTTTAACGATTTGTAAGTACACTTCAGATCACGAAAAATATAATAAGATAAAATTGCTTATTAATAAAGTGGATAGTAAACAGCGAAAAGCGAGAGGAACAGGAATAGCCAGTATACCATTTTTTGGAATCGGTGGTGCATTAGGAGCACTTGGGATTTATGCTGCTGCGTGGGGTAATCCTGATTTTTTGTTACCTGCTATTCCATTTTTAGCAACCGGCGCCAGCTTTGCAATATTTAGTAAGTCACAGAGAAAACAAATACTAAAACTAAAAGCAGAAGCAGTGGCTTTATACAACAATTAGCAAAATAATTAAAATACATATGAAATTTCTTTATAGTTTTTTATTAATCGGCATTTTTGTCAACTCATATTCGCAAGATACTATTGCTTTTTTGAATAAAACAATTCAAGTAGCTAAAGTGCGGGAAATTGGTTTTGAGAACATACAATATAATCGATTTGATAATATTGATGGCCCCGTTTATACAGTTTCAAAAAAAAACGTACACTATATAAAGTATGCAAATGGTGATATTGATTCAATTTCTAGAATGGATAAGAAGATGTCGGTGATTAATAGTGGTGAAATTGAAGTTTCTGGAAATAGATTGGCATATAAAGGAAAGGCTATTATGGAAAATGGTTTATATAATTTTATTAGTAAAGAAAATGATGTAGATAAAAAATCTAAATTATTAGTAGAGTATGCTCAATTAAAAAAATATAAAAGGCGCCAATATTTATATTTTTTCGGAGGAATAACTACTGGCTTTATTTTGCCACTATTTTTCATGAATTCATTTGTTGGTCCTGACGGCACTGTTACTTCAACAGGTGGCGCAGTTTATGCCTTTAGTAATGTTGCTATTGGGGTTACTGGAGCAATTTTTTCGGCTAAAAATAAAAAGAAACGTACTCAAAAAAGATTAGAAATTGCTACATGCGCTAACCAAGATCCTGTAAGCGCTCAAGGTCTTGTCCCTCTTCTCGGAATCGATGTTTGGGAGCATGCCTACTATCTACAGTATAAGAATGTAAGAGCCGACTACGTAAAAGCTCTTTGGAAAATTTTT